>Ga0210409_10005949_pt1 | contig 12741 bp, 20 predicted proteins | sample IncBWH17MmetaG_FD_161649 | JGI IMG/M metagenome (GOLD analysis project Ga0210409, IMG submission 161649) | Forest soil microbial communities from Barre Woods Harvard Forest LTER site, Petersham, Massachusetts, United States - Inc-BW-H-17-M | ecosystem: Environmental > Terrestrial > Soil >...
CGAGCTTCACCGACGATCCGTTCTGGGTCGCCGGCCCCGGAGCTGCGTTCAACGAGCGCACCCTCGACGGTCTGAATACCCTTCAGACGATGCTGTCGCAGCGCGCGGTCTTCAAGGGCGGCCGGCTCAACATCAAGGTCAAGCTCAAGGGCTTCGAGATCACGGAAGATCTCTACACCCTCATGGCGAACAACCCCGACATCCGCGACGCGATCTGCGCGGAGTGCGGTATCCGGTTCGCTCAGCAGGGCGCGGCCTCGTAACGGGTCCGACGGCGCGGCGCAGAGCAGAAGCGAGTCTACGCCGCGCGCCGCGTCGTCCACCTGAAAGGTGAACGACGATGGAACTGGATCCGAAGAACAAGCGTTGGCACTTCCGGTCGGGGGTCGCGAACAGCGGCCCCGGCCCTGAGACCGGCCTCGGCGGCGCGCCCGACGTCAGCACCGGCGGCGGATGCTGCGGCGACGACCCGCAGGTCTGGCGCTACATCCAAGCGGGCTCGCCTCGGCTCGCGCTCGCGCGCGCTACCGGTCGGGCGATTGTGCCGCTCGTCGTCAACGTGCGCGGCACCTTCCCGACCACGAGCACGACGGACATCCCCGCGGTCGGCATGCAGTCGAACCAAGGCGGCATCCCGTACCGCCTCGTCCAAGATTGCCTCGTCGACGGGATGGTTGCGCGGATCCAGAACGAGTCGCCGACAGCGAACGTGAACCAGTTCCAGTCGCTGTCCGACTTCTTCTTCAACTTCCAGTCGAGCATCGAAGCGACGCTCTACCTCGAAGGTCAGCCGCGCTACGAGATCGCCTCGTACTTCACGCCGCTATCGACCCTCTGCGACATGTTCAACGGGAACGCGCACTACCCGTACGGCTGGATCATCAAGCCGACACAGCAGCTCTTGATGCGCTTCCATTCGGACACGCCGCTACCGACGGCACCGCTCGAAGTCATCGTCTCGTTCCGCCTTTGGACGACCGTGTCGGACGGGGACATTCCCTCCAACCGCCAAGCGTTCGAGCACCTCTGCGATCTCGGCTACGAAGTGCCGAACGCGGTGGTCAACCAGCTCTGCCGATAGGTGATCAGGCATGGGCTGCCAACGGCAAGAGTTTGCTACGACGGGCATCGACGAGAGCGTTCAGCTCGTCGGCGGTGATCCGTTCGGACACATCGAATCCGTTGGTCTGCGCATCCCGACGATCGCGACGGCGCTCGCGGCGCCCGGCTTCGACAAGAAGACCGGGCTCGCGAACGCTCTCCTCAACCGCTACCTCTTCGTGCTCGCGCAGTTCTCCGTCGGCGCCGGCGCGACGGCGCACATCCGCGGCTGGCGCGAGCTACTCACGATCGGCGTGAAGCAGGGCACCGTTGACACGGGCTTCCGTGTTGCCGAGCAAGAGGTGCTCTGGCCGGGCTGGAAGTTTCAGGACGGCAACGTCAGCTTTCACCTTACTGACGTCGGCCCGCCCGATGCGCAGGGCATCCCCAGGCTGGCGCAAGGCCCGAACGACCTCGACAACTTCTCCTTCAGGTGGACGGCGGGCAATGCGCTCCTCTACGAAGCGGCGACGCTTCCGGCGGGCGACCCCTTCTACGTCGACCTCACGCTGTACACGGCGCCGAACAACGGCAAGCCGTGGGGCGTACCGCTCGTTCCCGGTATGAGCACGATGTACGACCTGCGCACGCCGTGGCGAAGTGGGGGTCTTCCCTGGTACAGCCTCGACATCCCCGTGCAAGGTCCGCGCACCATCGCCCTCTTCGCGTCGGTACGGCAGACGAATCCGCTGACGCGGCTCGCACTGGTGCCGCCGGCGACGTTCTTCCCGGAGGGGCTCTCTCCCGAAGAGCAGTTTCTCCTCAACTTCCCCACTGCGATCTACTGGCGCGTCGGTGGAAGCCTAATCGTCGACTTCTAAGGAGCAAGATCATGTGGAGAGCATACGAAGGCCCGATGACTCCCGACGTCGAGAAGAAGCTCGGCATGGGCGCGCCTCAGTGGCACAACGGCGCCTGGCTCGCGCGTGCGCCCGACACGAAGCGCGCGATGGTGCATCCGCCCGTCGGCATGATGAGGCGAGGGCTGGGCCTCACCGTCATTCAGGGCTTGCCTCAGGACGCAATCGCCGTCGCGCAGAACACGGACAACTCGGGCCAGCTCAACATTCGGTCCGGGCCGGGAACGGGGAATCCAGTGGTCGGCGGTATCCCGAACGGCGCGCTCTTCTACATCGTCGGTCAGCCGCAGGCGTCGGACGGAAGCCCGTGGCCCGACTCCAACAACGACATGCCGAACGCGTCACCAGATCAGAACGCATGGTGGCCGGCGGCGACGGCCGACTTCAGCGTGCGCGGCTTCACCGCAGCCGGACCCGGCACTTCGGGAGAGAGGCTCACGACCATCACGGGACAGACGACGCCGATCGGTCCGAGCCCCGCGCCGGGACCAGGCCCCCAACCGGGCCCGCAACCCGGTCCCCAACCTCAGCCCGGACCGTCAGGTACGACCGCCCCATCGTCCAACGCAGGCACCATCATCGCAGCGCTCGTTGTCGCCGGCGTCCTCGGTGCGGGCGCATGGTGGTACTCGAAGCACGGACGCCGGCACGCGCACGCGTAGGAGACGATCATGGGCGATGACGTGCAAGAGCAGGAAGGACTGGGCGCTGCGCCGCATGGCGGGAGCAACGTCATGAGAGTAGACGGACGAGCTGATACAGAGGCTCAAGCGCTTGCACTGATCAGTCATTGGAATCAGTCCGATCCCCACGGCGGATGTCAGATGATTCCTGGATCGCCGATGCGATCTTCCGCCGCGATTGCGTATATCAACGCCAATCCGTCGTTACCGCTGGTATGGGTGAACTCAGGCCTTGGCGGCGGCGACTATGTATGGCTGTTCACATGTTCGCAAGCGCCGCGCCCAGCACCGCACGGTCGCGGCCTCCCCATCGGCCCCACCAAAGGTCACCCCTCCCTCGGCGCCCCCTTCAATCACGCCACCTCCCTCCCCCGCAGCTATCTCCACGAACGATCGTGGGTGACGGACGCGGGCGCGTTCTCGCACGCCGGCGGTGGTTCGGCGCTCTTCCCAGGCCAGCTCCGATGGGTCGTCGTCGATGCGAATCAAGTACCGAGCGAACAGCTCGCGAGCTTGCGCGCGCAGGCTCAAGGCGCGCAGGCTGGCTCGTGGTTTCAGGCGACGAACGGCGCGCGCTACTACGGGCTTGGGATCTCTAACGGCGGTCCGGTGCTCTACACGTGGGCTTTGGGCGACCCGCAGCCCGCCGGCATGGGCGCTCGTACTCGCACGAGCGGCGTGAACCTGCTTCGCCGGTACGGACCCGATACGTCCGTCCTCGAACGGCGCATCGCTGAGCGTAGCGGGTTCCGGCGCGGCTACGCTGCGCCCCCACCGGTGAACCAGCAGTTCCAACAGCCGCCGGGGGTCGATCCGACGCAAGCGCAGGCAGACGTCATCGCGACCGGCAAAGATCTCGGCGGCTACATCATCGCGAAGGGCTGTGACGGTACGCCGGCGTTCACGAACCGCGTGAAGGCGTTTCAAACGGCCGTCAATGAGACGATCGACGCGATCAACGCGCAGTTCCAAACGCAGATGCCGCATATCCCTGTCGACGGCACCCTTACACCTGCGCTCGCAGCGAAGCTTCAGGAGGCGGGCCAGAAGGCGGGACTCACCATCCCCGCATGCGGCGCCGCTCCGCCCGCACCTCCGGCGCCTCCGAGTCCGCCCGCGCCGCCGGCTTCGATCGCAACGACCGGCATGAGCACCGGTGAGATGGTCGCGATCGGCGCCGGGGCGCTCGCCGCAGTCGGCGCGGTCGTTTACTTCGCCACGAAGAAGGGGAGGCGATGAGCGCTGCGGCACATAGCCTCGCCGCCCCGCCCTTCCCCAAGGGTTCGGGGACTTACGCGATCGATGTGCCTACGCCGCCAACGACAGCGAACGTCGATCCGCAGTCGTGGACGTTCGTAGTCGACGCAGAGAAGTGGGTTGGCGACGACGCGCTCGTGCCTGACGCTGTCTTTCAGTGGGCGAAGAACGGCGGACAAGGCGAGACCTACGCGCGCGGTCGCTACTGGTACGTGGTGCGTGGATCGCATTCAGGCTCGCAAGACCCGTTCATGATCTACGGGCCCATCTACATCTACAGGAGTCCAGTCATGAGCCAAGGAATGGCAGGGTGCCCCATGGGCGTCGAGTGCGTCACCGACAAGCTGCACGGCGGAACGACGGGATCGCCTCAACTCGCCCGCACGCGTTCACTCGGCGCGAACATCCACCCGCACGATGACATCGTATCGCAGCGGCAGCCGACAGGACCGCACGTGCCGATGTCACACGGCTCAGATCACTGGGTCGAGGTGAGTATCCATGACGTGCCCGTCGCGGTGAAGATCGCGTTTCTCGGTCACGAGGGACAGCCGCGCATGGCGCAGTCCAACTGGGAGACGATGCGAACGACCGGCGATCACAAGCGTTGGTGGGGCCGGTCGCCTTCAGACGGGAAGTTCTACGTCTGGCTCACGCACGGTGGCACCGATTCCCTCGCGCGGCCCGGTCTCGGCGCCGATACGAATGCGACCGCGCCGTGCTGCCCCTCGAATGCAACGTGGGGCGTCGCGGCGGCGATCTTCGTCGGCGCGGGCATGATCACGTGGGCAATCGCCGCGAAGGGCAAGAAGAAGCACGCCTAGGCGTGATAAAACTCAACGTCAACCAAAGGAAACGATCATGCTCAGCACGAAGACGGAAGCCAAGCTCGCCCGCACCGAAGCCGCAGCGGCAGAAGCGGAGGCGGGTGGAGCGCAAGGGAGCTTCACGACCGCAACCACGAACGGCGTTGCTCAGCCCGCATCGCAGACCCCGAGCGTGATGACCAACACCACGCTCGGAACGACGACAGCGGCAGGTCAGTCCGTCACGGCCGGACCGTTCCCTATCCCCGTCGATCACACCGCCGAGGTGGAATACACCGTCATCGGTCGCGTGCGCATCGCAGGTGGGACGAGCGCGGTGGACGACTCCTACATGGAGCACTCGTACTTCGCGGTCAACACATTGCATTCCGGCACGACGCGAGCGGTTCCGCAGACCATTCCGGCCGCGGGTCCTGTCGCGCGAGCCCTCGACGCCACGCTGGCGAGCCCCGGCGACGTGACGGTGGTTCCGACCGTGTCGCCAGGGTCCTTCAACATCGTCGTCACCGAGGTCGCCGGACAGGGGACCATCGACTGGACGATCACTACGACCATCCGCCTCAACTAGGCGACGGCAACAGGAGAGACCATGAGCACTCGAGCAACAGCACGCCTCGCCCGGATCGAAGCCGATGCCGCCGAGACCACCGCAGGCGGAGCGCAGGGGTCGACCCAAGGGACGCCAAACACGCAGAGTACGAGCCCGACCATCACGCAGCGGACGTTCGGTCGTACGACTGGCGCAGGCCCAGTCACCGTTCTGTCGGCGCCTGTCCAGGTTCCCGCCGGTCACTCTGCAACCGTCAAGGTGACCGTGACGGCGAAGGTGGCCGTTGCCGGCGGAGCTGACCTTCTCGGCGACACCTTCTCGTTCGTTCTTTACTACGCCTTCGAGGATCCGGCCGGCACCGCTGCGCTCGTACCGAACGTGTCGGGCACTGCGTTCGTGCAGGCGAGCGCATCTCGCGCCGCCGATACCGTGGTCGCCGTTCCCGGTGGAGCGGCCGTGATCTTCACTTACACCAAGGTGGGCGCTGGTACCGGAACCGTAGACGTCACGATCGAGACCGAAACGCAGCTCAACTAACGATGCACCCCTTCGTTCGCAACCTCCTCGTCGGCTTCGGCCGGGTCGGTATGAAAGCCGGCCTTGCGGCGGCTGACTCCGTCGTCGCCGACTTGCAGAAGGCGGGCGAAGAGGTCGTGCGCCGGTCGACGCGCACGCGAGCGAAGATCCACAAGGCGCGGCCTCGCGAGATGCCGGCGGAAGAGGAAGAGGAGGAGTAGCCGTATGGCTCGACGTCGTCGTCGCAGAAAGAACCCGCTGTCCCCTAACATGAAGCTCGCGCTCGGCGCTGGCATCGGTCTCGTCGTCGTGGGCGGGCTCGCGCTCGCACTCGGCGGTGGTTCGGCTGCGGCGCTCACCTCCAAGCCAGGCTCGAACGTTGAGCAAGGGGTCGCGTACGCGATGCAGATCACTGGGGGCGCTGATGCAACAACCGTCCAGAACGCGCTCGCGCAAGTCGGGTGGACATTCCCGCCGCCGAGCGCGCAGATCTCCGGCGGCGTGACGGCGTCGACCGACCCGTCACACCAGTGGGACGCAAGCGCGGTGTGGGGCCAACCGAGCGGCGTGGCGCCCGACCTCAGCGGCGGCATGGCGATCGTCGGCATTCATCGCATCGGCTAGGTCGCGTCGTGAACCGAGACATGAAGCTTGCGGCAATCGCCGGCGCGGGATTGGGCGTCCTGATCGGTGCAGCGTTCGTGCTCGGATCAGCCGGCTCGAGCGCAGCAAGCGGCGCAGCGAACCAGCTTCCGCCGGCGCCTCCAACTCCGCCCCCGGCGCCTTCGCCTCCACCGGCGCCGGTGTTCGACCCAACGAAGGTGACGCCCGGAACGACCTTCACGGGGATATTGAGCATTCAGCCCGACCCGACGTCTTCGACGACCGTTCCAGCGTCGTTCGACGATATGAGCCAGCTACTGAAGCTCGCAAACATGACACCGTCGTTTGCGGCGGACGGACCGTCCGACGCGCTGCAAAGCGATTGGACCGTCGTGGCGACCTACAACGGGACCAACCCGACGATCGATCTCACGAAGTCGCTGCCGTGGGCCGTCGCCGATGGTCGCCAGTACATCGTTTCGTGGAGCCAGCTCTCCACCGTAGGAGCCAACGTATGAGCACTCGAAGCCAAGCACAACTGGCACGCGCCGAAGCCGCCGTCGCGAACACTATCGCAGGCCAGGCGCAGGCGGAACAGATTCCTACTCCGGTCGGCACCCCGTCCAGCCAGCTCGGAACGTCCGTCACCTTCCAGGTGAAGGGTACGACGCTGAACGCCGCCTCCGTTACGGTCGACACCGGCAATGCGCCGCCGTTCAACCATATCAGCCTGCTCGAAGCGACCTACAGCGCAGTGGACCGCGCGAACCATCTCGCGCACACCGGCAACGGGATCGGTACGCTCGCTCGGTTCGCTACTCCGCAAACGATCCCTGGGCAGAGCTTCACGGACGGCAACGGCGACGCGACACTCGCGACCGCCGTACCGAGCTTCGTGGTCACTGTCGGAGGTGGGGTAGGCGTGACGTTCACTCCGCCGGCGGGGTACGTCGGACAGATCGAGTGGCTCATGACGCTCACCATCACGAACAACTGATGAAGCGTCGTCGCAAGCGCAAGAACCCTCGGAGCTGGATCTACCAGCACCCCGTTCTGTCGACGGTGCTGGGTGTCGTCGCGCTCGGAACGGTGGGCAGCATTCTCGCCAGCAAGACGTAGATGCGCGCCGCCGTCAGGCAGGTTCGCGTCTCGGCCGCTGCCGCGATGCTCATCGCGTCGAGCAACGGCCCAACGCCGCCGTACGTGGGCGAAACGGTCTGCAAGGTCCCATTCAACTTCCAGTCGGCGTTCCCGCTCGTCTTGCAGACGCTAGCGCCCGGAACGCTTCTGAATCGCGCCGCCATTCTCGTGACAGCGCCGTTCAACTCGGCAGCGCGGCTCAAGCTGGGCACGAGCGCCACGCCTGGCCTGCTCTTCGACGTAGGAGAGGTTTCGCTCGCTGACCTAGGCACGTACGACACGGCTGAGCTAGTATCGGTATCGATGAGCGATCTGCTCCTACTCGACGTGATCGGCGCGACGCAAGGCGCCGGCGTGCTCCTCTACAAGTACAGGTGACCCATGCCGGCAGGTGTCTTCTCCAAGCTACTCGGAACCATCACGACCTTCTTTCAGGTCGGTGGCACTGCCGGTCCCGGTATCAACGCCAACGGCGCTGCGCTCGAGACGAAGAACGCGGCGAACTCAGCCTTCGCGGTGCACCGCGGCGGAACTCCCGTCGGAGATAACGACCTCACAACGAAGGCGTATGTCGACAAGGTCGCGTATCGGGTCGCGTAGACCTAGGAACGCTCGCCGAACTGCGAACAATCGCCCTCGTGGTCTGCATCGCGCGCACATCCTGGCTTGCCACACAACCATCGGCTGCCGGTCCAGACGCGTGGATAGTCCCACGCGCAGGAGCGCACCTGCACGGCGGCGAAACGTAGCTCTTCAGTCGTTTCATCTACGTCGGCCGACATCGCTGCTAGCTCTTCCAGACGCTGCGCGATCCCCTCGCGTATCTCTTGCCGTTCGAGCACGAGCTGAGAGCCGCGCGCTTGCAGCTCGGTCACGCGTTGCTCGAGTGCTGCGATCTCCGCCTTGTAGGCGCGCTCGCCGGCTTCAAGCGCCTCGATCTTCTTCCGCATGAGCGTCATCTCGCCGTCGACGAGCGCAAGACCGGCGACAAGCTCGAGCGGTGCGTGATCTTCTAGCGATCCATCACCCCGGTACGCTAACGGCCGCTCCGTTCCGCACGAACGACACATCTCGCGCGGCACCTTTCCCGCGCCGGTCATCTGTCCGCTGCCAGGTCCGGTCGAATGCCAAGCTCGACAGGCGTGACAGCTCCACCCCGGCATGTTGATCGGATCGTTCACAACCACTTTTCCACGGCCTTCTCGAGCCGCGTCATGAGCCTGTCCCACTCGACCTCGATACGAACGCGCGCGGCGTCGTATCGGCGCGCCAGTCGTTGCTTGATCTTTCCCCCCGCCGACAACTCGGGCTCCGGGATCGTTGGCGCGCCGAAGCCGATTCCGCACGTAGGGCAGCGCGAAGCCTCGTACTCATGTTTACCGTCGAGACACTTCAACATCGGCATGTCTTGGCCGAGCATGTTCCGTCCGCCCTTGATGCCACGCACGTGCTCTCCCATCATGCGCCCGCAGTGCTTGCACGGCGTTGTGAGGCGAGCTGTTCCCTGCTTGAAGTTTCGGAACGGGTAGCCGTTCGGGTTTTCGTTCATCGCGTCACCTCCTTCGAGTAACCGAGCGCCATGCCGACGGCGCGTACCGTTCCGACGAAGAGCGCGTCCTTCGCGCGCTGTTCGGCCGGGAGAAGCGAGTACGGCACGAAGCACGGATGCTCTTTCTTCTCTGGATCCTTCACGAGCCCGAACTTCCAACCCGCTGCGGCCTTCTCTCGAAGCCAAGAGGCATGCGACTCCTCCGGTGTGGCGCCGGCGAGTGCTCCCTTCGTGCCGTTGATCGCGCTCTCGCGTTGCCACAAGGGCGCGTTCTCCCACGGCGGCTGCGTCGTGTCGCCGAGCGCGACGCAGTACGCACGGTTCACTTCATGCGCCGCTTGTGCGCAGGCGAGTACGATCCTCTCTTCGTTGGTCATGGTCTCCCTCTCATGCGAGTCCCTTCGCGGCGCTCTTTCTTTTCCGATCCGCGTGCCGGATGTACCCCATTGCGACCTTCGGATCCTTGTGACGCGTGTGCTTCATCGTCTCGTCGAGACTCCGACCCGCCTCGGCCGCGCTCGTAAGGAAGCCGGCACGTAGCGAATGCCCAGAAAACGTTGCGGCATCTAGGCCGGCAGCGCCGACATAGCGCTTGACGATGCGCGCGACCGTGCCGGTATCGAGGCGCCCCTTGCATACACCGTACGGCGTCACATTGCGGAAGACGGCGCCCTCTGTCAGCTTCGCTGCGTCGAGCCAGCGGCGCAGCGCACGCGACGCGCAAAGCGCTTCGTTCGTAGCGAGAGGGATCCACACGGCAGCGCCCTCGCCCTCTTGATCGGTCTTCGACCGTACAACGCGAACGTCTACACCGGCGTCCTCGAAGGTCAGATCCTCGACGTTGAGCGCGACCAGTTCGGAGCGACGGAACGCGCCGGTGAGCCCCAACGTCAAGAGCGCGTAGTCGCGCTTCCCGCGCAATCCCGCCGGCAGCTCGGGTAGTACGTGCTCAAGTCGATCGTACGTAAGGGCCGCGACCCTCCGTACCGATGTCCCGCGCTCACGGCGGAGATTCTTCCAGAAGCGCACCACCACGGGGGGAGGGATCCACTCGCGGCCCCCCGCACGCCAGTGATGTAGGATCGCGTAGTAGGCGCGCTGCACCGTGTTGAGTCTGGCACCCTCGCCGTCAAGGTGCGCGAGATAGACGAGCAAGACCGACTCGGCTGGCTGCGTTGGAAGACCGCGCTCCGTGCACCACGTTTCGAACGCCGCCCAGCCCCTCGCGTAGGCCGCACGTGTTCGATCAGCGATGGGCTCGTCCGTTCCGAGCTTGTGAGCCCTCTCTAGAAGGGGGCGGAGCGCTGCAAGCGCTGCCTCTGGGCCAACGATCATCGCTCTCTTGGGCTCGTCCGCCATGCCGCGACCAAGAGCCTACGCTGGCAAGCAACGCCCGACAAGTCTCGCTTATCGGGCATTCGATCGCTAGTACGTTGATTGCAGGCTATCTATCGAGAATCTAAGGGGTTTTCGGTTATTATCCCGATCGGTCTAGCTGAGCATCGACCGTCGCTCGATCACCGCCCTCTCGCCGCTCGACCCCGCGGGAAGCCCGCGCGGGGCTCACGCGAACTCCAAAGCAGGCCCGCCGGCAGAAGGGTTTCTAGAGGCTCGTCCAAAGCTCTGCGCAGACCTTTCGAAGATGCACTAGGGCCCTATGACGAATGCGTTTGAAGTTTGATCGATCTATCCCTGCTCTTCGTGCTGCTTCGCTAAGGTTGCCGTCGACCTCAGCAAGGCGACCTCCGGTGTACTCTTCGTCGAAGCGCGCGCGCGCTATCTCCTTCGCCTTGCGCCATGAAAACGCGAGCAATTCACTTTTACTCTCGCGTGGCTTGACCGTGACATCGTGCGCGATGCCGTGCGCCATGACCTTCAGCATCTTGAGGACGACGAGCTTACCAACAGGGCCGACACGATCGCAGACTTCCAAGATCCCATCTTCCCACTCCTCCGGATCCCATCGATCGATAGGCGTGCGATCAAGATGCTCGTGACATGAAAGGCACATGGGGACTGTCATAGATCCGCCCGCGGCGCGGGGGAGTAGGTGATCCCATTCGAAGTGTCGGGGTTTCCCGCACACGAAGCAAACCTCTAGTTTTCGCGGCTTTTTCACGTGTCACCAGGTCGGATGACAGCCCTTTGGGTGTCGTTCGGGCCCAAAAGGGATGTCGCCAGGTCGGGTGACACGTGTTTGGGCGTCACCCGAAGGGGGATGGGGTTGAGGAGCCACACCGATGTGGCATCCTAACCTTGGTCATGAAACACCCATATGCAAGCTTTTGGCTGAATTATCCCGGTATAAAAACACCCACCACATGTAATTACGCATACTTACAGATCTGGCCCCTCTGGTGCATTACCCCTTGTGCCTCGCACACTCGAACGAAAGGACCACCCCATCATGGCAGCCGCTCTCAGCATCGCCCCCACGGTCTCTCGCGAGATCATCAAACCCGCGCCCCGCATCAAGTCAACCGTCCCGCTCCGCGCGGGGGATACCGCCGTCGTCGTCAAGCGGAGCGGTCAAGCGCGCCGCTGCATTGTCGGTCGCGTGCTCTGGACGGGCGAGGACGGCGCGTGCCTCGCGACGATCGCGATGAGCGTTGCGAACAAGAGCGCGCCGCGCGTCGCGCGTAGCTCGACTCGGGCGATCGAAGTGACGGATGCGAGCGAGCGCGAGCCGGAGTACCAGGCTGCAAACGACGACGGACGGTTCGCCGATGAGTGGGAAGGGGTGGGGTCGTGAGACTCTCGCACGCTGGCGAGTGTCCCGCGGACGGTCGCAGCTACCACGGGCGCTGCTTAGGCGAGTGTCCCGAATGCGGCGAGCATCTGCTCTCCACCGGGCGCTACACGGAGTATTGCCCGTCGTGCATGACGTGTCCAACGTGCGGCTGTCCCGCGGCCGACGGCTTCGCCCACTACGCCGGATGCGAGGAGGCGTGTTCGTCATGAAACCCACGGTCAAGAAGCACAAGACCATGCGCGGACGGATCTCGGGATACTCCGCTTGCATCTGCGGAGTAGAAGGCTCCGTCATGACCACGCCAGCACTGGCCGTCGCCCAGTGTGAGCAGACCACTACGGCGGCAATCGCAAGACTCGCCCGCGGTGGACGCGTCTTCGCGTGGCGCGGACACACGATCGTGATCCTGCCCACGCTGGAAGGGTGGAGCTACTGGATCGACACGTTCAGCGCAACGGACTACCTGGCCTCTAGGGGACCGTGCGCGCGCGAAGACGTCGAAGACGACGCGCTAAACCACCTTGCGCAAAACGTTTGGACGCTGGACGTTACGGACGACTCCGCATTCCTGCTCGGCCTTCCCATGAACGTTCAGGCCGAGCTAAGCGGCTGGATCCGTTTCCAGCGCAGCTACGCCAAAGCGAAAGCCGACGGCGCAAGCGACACGGAGGCTCATCGTATCGGGTGCGAGGCAAGCTCGGCGGCGACGTCGGACGAAGCGAAAGCGAGGACGGCGTGAAACCCCGACTCCAACCAACCAAGCCGCACGACGCGTACGACGCGCCTAGGATCATCACGCACGAGCCGAACAACTGCACCACGCCAAGGTGCTCACGCGACGAATGGTCGGGCGAGAACGTCTACAGCGGAGGCGCTGCTCAGTGCACACCGACCCCGCACTGG
>Ga0210409_10005950_pt1 | contig 12739 bp, 8 predicted proteins | sample IncBWH17MmetaG_FD_161649 | JGI IMG/M metagenome (GOLD analysis project Ga0210409, IMG submission 161649) | Forest soil microbial communities from Barre Woods Harvard Forest LTER site, Petersham, Massachusetts, United States - Inc-BW-H-17-M | ecosystem: Environmental > Terrestrial > Soil >...
AATCGGACTCCGCCTCGGTCAGCAGCCCGTGCGAGGGGGCGAAACGCGACGGCTCGCGAGCCGTGCCAAAACGCCCGTTCGGCTACTCACGCCAGCGCCAGACGCTCGATTTCCCGCTCGCCCACGCTTACTTTCGCAGCGCCGTGTAGCTAGCGGAGCGCCGAGGGGGCCTGCAAGGCCCCCGCTAGACCTACGCCACGTAGGCACCCATCCTCCGGAAGCGGTGATAGCGCTCCTGTACAAGCTCGTCGGGTCCCGACGACTCGAGCCCGCGAAGTGCATCCGCAATCGCCATCTCGACGACGCGCGCTGTGCCGTCGTAATCCTGATGCGCTCCCCCGGCGGGCTCTTCGATGATGCGGTCGACGATGCCCAAGCGCAGTAAGTCGGGGGCCGTCATCTTCAGTCGCGCGGCTGCTTCGTCCGCTCGACTTCCGTCTTTCCACAGGATGGAGGCGCACCCCTCCGGCGAAATCACGCTGTAAGTGCCGTATTCCAACACGAGCACCGCGTTGGCAACACCGAGCGCGAGCGCGCCGCCGCTCCCTCCCTCACCGATGATCGTCGCCACGATGGGAACCCGCGCCTTCGACATCGCCGCCAGGCACGCGCCGATGGCTTCGCTTTGCCCGCGTTCTTCCGCGCCGATCCCCGGGTACGCGCCGGCGGTGTCGATGAACGTCAAAATCGGCAATCCGAAGCGGCTCGCCAGTTCGTACACGCGAAGCGCCTTGCGATAGCCCTCCGGGTGAGCCTGCCCGAAGTTGCGCGCGATCTTCTCCTTGGTGGTTCGTCCCTTGTGCTGACCGACGATGGCCACCGATCGCCCGTGAAAACGGGCGAGGCCCGCCACAATGGCCAGATCGTCGCCAAAGCGACGATCGCCGCGAAGCTCGATGAAGTCCGACAAGATACGGTCGACATAATCGAGCATGTAGGGCCTGTTCGGATGACGCGAAAGCTGCACTTTTTGCCAAGGCGTGAGCTCGGCGAAGAGCTCGCGAGCAAGCCTCGTCGCCTTGTCCTCGAGGCGGCGAAGTTCTGGCTCGAGAGCGCGGTCGCTCTTGGCCAGCTCTCGCAGTTCGCGCACTCGAGAGACGAGCTCGACGACCGGTTTTTCGAAGGGCAGGACGTACGACGCTGCGGACATACGGGCGCGGTGCTGTTCTTAGCCTACTTTGGCCACCGCGCTCGCCTTCTCGCGCACGACGTTGAAGCGGCGCATGGGCCGCTCCTTTCCCTTGAGAGACCGCGCCTCGATCTCTTCGAGCTCGAAACGTCCGCCCAACTGTGCCACGGTCGCTTCACTGACGACGATCTGGCCGGCGAGAGCGCTCGCACAAAGCCGCGAGCTCGTATTCGCCGTGTCGCCGATGACCGTGTACGAAAGTGCCTTCGAGCTGCCGACGTAACCCACGACGCCGGGACCGGTGTGAATTCCGACGCCGACCGCGAGCGGAGGCTTGCCATCGCTCACGCGCTGTCGATTGAACCGCCCCAGGACTTCCATCTGGTCGATCGCGCACTGGACACAGCGGACCGGGTCGTCGGGATGAATGACCGGCGCGCCCCAGAAGGCGAGGATCCCATCGCCCATGAACTTGTCCAGGGTTCCCTCGTACTTGAAAAGCGTTTCCACCATGAGCTCGAAGTACTCGTTGAGCATCTCGACGATCACTTCGGCGGTCGTACCCTCGCTCATTGCGGTAAAACCGCGAATATCGCTGTTGAAGACCGTGAGCTCTTGAATGAGCTGGCCCCCCTTTTTTACCTCGAGCTTTCCGCTCATCATCTGTTCGGCGACATTGGGAGCCACCAGGCGGGCGAAGCGGTCGCGAAGCACGATCTCGGCCTCCACTTTCTTTGCGAGGATCGTGTTTTCGATGAACATGGCCGCCTGGCTGGCGACCGAGGTGATCACCTCCAGATCCTTGGGCTGAAACTGGGCGACCGATTCGGAGTCTAGCCAGAGCACGCCCAGGACCTCTTTCTCGTTTTCGTGCAGAAGCGGCACGACCATTGCGCTCGAGATCCGGTTCAAGATCATCGATTTGCCTTTGGAGGCCGCAAAGTCCATCGATGCGTCGTGTGTGAGCACGCCGGCCCGCTCCTTGATGACGTGATTGAGGATCGTCGAGCTTATCGGGATGGGGGCGTCGCTTCCGTCCCGACGGCGCGCGGCGCGCGGATGTAGCGTTCCGTCGTTCGCCCGCAGCAGGATGACGCCGCGGTCGGCGCGGGTGAACTTGAAAAGCGCCATCAGGATCTTGTCGAGCAACGGATCGAGCTCCCGCTCGAGCCCGATATCGCGCGTCAGCTCCCATGTGATGCGCAGTCGCTCGTAATCGAGCCGCAGTTGTTTGGCGTCGTGGCCCACCGCATCGAACGGGAGAAAGCCCTTGGTTTGGGCCGCGATTTGCGTGCCGATCGATCTCGCCGCGTCGAGCATGTCGACGCGTGTGCCCGCGAAGTTCGGCTGCCGTTGCGCCACGACACCCGGGGCCATGGGCGGACTCGGCAGTACGGGAGGTGGAGAGCGAAACGTTGGCCCCGGCGACATGGACGGCGTAGGCGGTGCGACGGGCATCGCTGAGGTCGACGGAGAGGCCGACAGCGGTTGCGGTCGGTTGGCCGGAGCTCTCGATCCATGTTGCACTGCGCCAGGCCCGAGCGCAGGAGGTGGGAGTGGCGCGCCTGAACCGTCATCGTAGCGGGCGCGTGTGGAGCCGAGCGCTATCTCGTCCCCGTGTTGGAGGTGGCGTTCTCCCCGGACCCGATCACCGTTGACGTACGTGCCGTTCAGGCTTCCCAGGTCGCGAAGAACGAAACGACCATCACGCTGCTCCACGATGCAATGCTCTTTGGAGACGATCTTGTCCAGGAGCTGAATCGTGTTGTTCGGGTGACGACCGAGGCTGTTAATGGCGCGGAGCTCAATCGCCTGCTGCCCCTCGGCGGTCGCAAGGATCAGCTTCGCCATCCTAACGACGCCATGCTAGCGCGACCGAGGGTTTGGGGACAGGAAGGTTAGCGGTGCTAAGGTTTTGTAAAGGTGCCGAGTACAACCGGCCCCCGCGCGCCCTATGCCCCGTTCGCCCCGTTCGCCCCGTCCGCCCCGTCCGCCCCGTCCGCCCAAAGCCCGCACCAAGCCCGACAAGGCCAAGAGCTCCGGCCGCGTCGGCGCGGACGGCTCGGCTGAATATCGACCGGTAATCGCCGAGCGGCTCAAAAAGTCGTCCGTCGGGGCCCCCACCCGTCCCGCCGGCCCTGCGGGACGCGCCTTCGCAGACATCTGCGTCCGCGCCGACGATGTCATCGTGCGCACAGATCCAACCACCTTGCCGGACGCGCCGCATGAGAGCCAGGGTTTGCTCGAGCTCCTTCCGAGCGTGGCGCGACGTGCTCTTGAGTTGGGCCTTTTGGGGCGCGAACCCAGCTTTCACGTGTTCGTGGCCGCCGAGCCTGAGGTGATGATCGAAGACGATATCGTTCGCTACGCGAGGATCATCGCGCGCGACCGTCCCACAGCAAGCGACATCGTGTACGTGCACGACTTCGACCACCCCGAGTCGCCCAGGCCGCTCATTCTCGCGTCGGGTGCGGGACCGCTCCTTGCCGTCGCGATGGATGGGCTGATCGCGCGGCTGCAGCACGAAATTCCTGCCGTCGTGGATGCGGAAGAGTTCAAACGGGAGCACGCCGATTTGAGCGGGAATCTCGAGGCGCGAAATCGCGCGGTCATCCACCGCCTCGAATCACTTGCGAAGACGCTGGGCTTCGGCGTGCGAGCCGTCAATGGGGGAATGCAGACTTTCCCGATTCTGCATGGCAAGCCCGTGAGCGCGGAGCAGTTCGAGGTTCTCGATGAATCGACCAAGCGTGCCCTGACCGAGTCCGAGGAAAAGCTCGCGCGCGAGGTGGAGAAAGCGGCTCGTCTCGTGCGCACTCAGAACGCGGGGTTCGAGGAGGCGCGCGAGGCAGCTTTCTCGAAGGCCGCGGCCGCGGTCATCGAGGTCGCAATGACGGAGCTTGCGCGCGAGTTCGTGGATCTCGGGAGCGACGCTCGTGCGTGGCTCGATCGCTTGAAGCGTGCGCTCGTCGAGGATTGGGACGATCTCGTCCGTAGCGATGGTGGCGAGCGGGAGGATCCGTCGCGTGAGGAACGAGACCACGACGATCCAGAGCTTGCGACTCGCCTGGCTCGTTTCAAGATCAATGTGCTCGTTTCGCACCAGCCGGGTTCGCCGGCCCCGGTCGTCTACGACACGAACCCGACCTATCCGAGCCTCTTCGGGTATCTCGAACGGCGCGCTCGCTTCGGCGCATTGCTAACGGACTTCACTCGCATCCGAGCCGGGGCCTTGCAGCGCGCCAGTGGTGGCGTGCTCGTCGTGCGAGCCGCGGATCTGCTCACCGATCCAATCATTTGGGAACGCCTCAAGCGAATCTTGCGCGAGCGACGTATGGGTGCCGAGGATCCGCTAGGCCCCCTAGGCCTCTATGCGACCTCGCTACGCCCCGCGCCCGTTCCCGTACAGGTGCGCGTCGTGGTCGTCGGATCGCCCGAGCTCTACGCGACTCTGCTCGATGCCGACCCGGATTTTGGGTTGCTTTTCCGCGTAAAGGTGGAAGTCGACGCGATCATCCCGCGATTGCCAAAGGGTATCCAGGCGCTCGACGCGTACTTGATGGCCATGGCCGAAGAGAGGCAATGGGGGCGCTTCGACCGTGGAGCGCGAGCTCAACTCATCGATCTAGCGACGCGCCTGTCCGGCAATCGCGAGAAGCTCGCTCTCGTTCTATCGCCGCTCGAGGAAACCATGGCATTTGCAGGCGCGCTGGCGGCTTCCCGCACGGCCGGGCGTGAGTCGCCCGAGGTCAGCATCACGGGCGCGGACATTCAAGCGACGTGGCAAGAACGGCGAGAGCGAGCGGGTAGCGCCGAGCGACATATTCGCGAGATCACCTTGCGCGGAGAGGTGGCGCTCGAGACCAGCGGCCGGCGCGTCGGGGTGGTCAACGGACTATCGGTTTACAGCGCCGGGGATGTCGAGTTTGGCCAGCCAATGCGCATCACCGCCGTCGTCGGCATCGGGCGCGAAGGCATCATCGATGTCGAGCGCGAGGCTCAGCTCGGTGGGAGTATCCACACCAAGGGGGTTGCGATATTGCGAGGGTATTTGGCGCGCATGTTCGGACAGGAGAGGCCGCTCAGCTTGCGCGCGCAGCTGGCGTTCGAGCAGAGCTACGGGGAGATCGACGGGGACAGCGCGAGCTCCAGCGAGCTGTTCGCGGTATTGAGCGCGCTCGCGGACGTCGGGATCGACCAGGGGATTGCGGTCACCGGGAGCGTCAATCAGCTCGGCGAGCTGCAAGCCATCGGCGGAGTGTGCGCCAAGATTGAGGGCTTCTTCGATCTCTGCAAGGCCCGGGGGCTGACCGGAACGCAAGGGGTCCTCATCCCTTCCGCGAATCGGCCCCATCTTGTGCTGGCCGACGAGCTGGCCGGGGCCGTGGCAAGCGGGCAATTTCATCTCTATGCAGTCGAGACCGCGGCGCAAGGAATCGAGGTCCTGACGGGGCTCCCCGCCGGCGAACGAGATGCCCGTGGTCGCTTTCCGGCTGCGAGCGTGTTCGGACGCGTCGAGCGTCGGATCATCGAGATCGCGGAGAAACTGCGCGAGGCCGAAGGTCACGTCGTGGCAGAGGCCACGGAAGCAATCGAGGATGCCGTTCCCGGTGACGTAAGGGAGGACCCCAATGCTCGCCGTGGCAAGCCGCGCATGAGAGGCCGGCTACACTGAGACGCCGGTGCTCCGACGTTGTCTGCCCTGCTTACTACTTCTCGCCTGCGCCCACACGCCCGTCGTAGAGCGAGCATACGACGGCCACGTCGTTCGCGGCCGTTTCATCGTGCCCGAAGCGTATGCCGCGTTCTTGCGCGGTAGCGTGGCCGAGGCGGACGGCGACCTGCCGAGCGCCCTTGCGTCTTACGAAGAGGCTTCGAGGCTGGATTCGCGCGCCGCCGAGGTCTGGACGCGCATCGGAGCCGTGCGCTGTCGAGCCAACCCGCGCGACCCGCTCGCCGATGCAAGCTTCGCGCGCGCCCTGGAGCGGGAAGAGAGATATGCGCGCGCTTGGGCCGCGAAGGCCACGTGTGACCTCGCCAGAGGCGACCTGGCTGGCGCGCGTGCTGCCGCGGGGCGCGCTGCATCGCTGGACCCATCGGCCGACGGAGCCAATGCTCTGCTTTCTAGCACGGCACCACCCGCGCAAGGTGAGGCGGCTCGGACGGCATTTCTGGCTCTGACGGTGACCGCCCGTGACCCGACGACCGCGTGGGACGCTCTCGCTTCGTGGGCCGAGGCGCACGGCGACGTATCGACGTGGGCACGAGCGCTCGAAGAGCTCGCCCGTATCTCCCCCGCCCATCGCGACAAGGTAGCGCGCGGTGCCGAGAAGCTCGCGGGAGTTGGCGAGAGCTGGGAAGCGCGGGAGGTGGCGGCGGCCGCGGCGGACGTCGAACCCAGACCTCTCGCCGAGGACCACGCGCTGGCCGCGCGCTTGGCCGTCGATGAGGCGATCGCGCGTGGCGACGCAGGCGCTGTGAGTCGACGCGCAACCCGCGTCCGGTTGCCGCTCGATGAGGCGGCAGCGCGCGCGCTGCTGAGGGGGAGTCGGCCGCTCGCCCGCGAGCTTGCGCGTGAAGTCGCGCTTGCCGATCCAGGCGCGGTGGGCGCGCAGCTCGTGCTCGCGGGGACCGACGACACGGACGTCGTCGGCGCTGCCCACGATGTGCGCGTGTCGGCCGAGGTCCCTTCCGCCGCGGCATTCGTCGCCTTCGCCGCGGCGCTCACGCACAGGTCATCGCCTGCGCATGCGAGGACCGCGCTTGCCGGGCTTGCCCACACGGCCGTCCTGCCAGGAGACGATCTCGTCGTTCGCGCCGCGGTAGGACTGGCTGTGCGTGGTGCGATTGGCGCGGACGTGCTCCCGCCGGACGGCATCGTGGAGCTGGCGGCGTTGCTGGGTGCGGCGCCCGGCGCGGAGCTCCAGTCGCCGGGGGCTCGGGGATTGGACGCTCGTCACGAGTTTCTCGCCGTAGCGCTCGGACATCCGGAGAGCGAACGGGCACGAGCGCTCGGTGTTCGCTTCGCCACGATGGGCCGTTCGGATCCGATCGTCGCGGCTGCGTTGGCGCTCGTGCAGTTTGCGACGGGCGCGGCGACGGCGAACGCGACGGCGCGAGGGCTCTTGGGTCGCGACGCCGGCGACCCGTTGCTCGCGGCGGTGGCACTTCGCATCGCCGAGAAAGCCGGCGATCGCGATGTCGCTCGCCGTGCCCGAGAGGCGCTTACTGCGCTCGGAGGCAGATCGGGCGCAAGCGTTGAGTGAAGGCTAGTGTACCGAACGCCCGCCGCCGATGGATCGGATCGCAGCGTCGGGGACGAGTGGCCGATCATCCGCAGTCCATCCGGGCTTAGCGTCGCGCGCCTGGCCCCGACGCTGCGATCCGATCCATCGGCGACGGGCTCTTTCACAATGACAACATTGCGACCGAGTGGGGGATTGGTGGGCACGTGGTGGCCGGAGCTCGCGCGGAACAGCCAGCCTGCTTGCCGCATTGCTATTCGTGCATGTGCAATCCCGGGTTGGTCGAAGCTGCTGCTGGCCGGCTGCGTGATGGTAGGTCGCCCTGCTCGCCTCCGAATAGCCCACGCTAACAGGTGGAGCCGACGGGGAAGCGCAACTGGCTGCGCCGGATTGGACCGGCGGCAGCCCGAGCGCCCTCAGGAGATGGCCCGCTCCCGCGCGGCATGCGAGCTCAGGGGCCCAAATCGAACCGCTTCTTGACGGCGGCCGCCTCGCCATCGAATGGCGGCACATGTGCATCGCGTAGCGCGTTTGCAATGCAGCCTCCCACAGTCGCATCTTGCGGCAACGGCTCCAGGCGCACTTCGGATGGGCGCCCGTCGGTTGCATACGTCATCGTCGCCACACCTTCGACGTGTTTTCCACCACTGGGCAGGCAGGAAGCCGCGGCTACCCCCAATGCCTTCTCAATTGCAACGCGCGCCGCCTGAGCATCGAAAGATCTCGGCGGTGCCGCGGACGCTGCCGGCGCGCTTTCCGCTGCCGGCACCGAGGACGCCGTTGGCCGGACCGACGAGGGGACATGTTTCGCCGATGGTGCGGTGCTCGCGCCCTCGTACTTGTCGACAGAATCGGGCTCGTCCTCGGCGGACTCGAACTTCTCTTTGAGGTCGCTGCATCGTCCCGTCTCGACGAATCCGTACACGGCCGAGCCCACGAACAACGCCGCAAAGCCAATGCCAAGGCCGATGTCCGCATCTCGCGAGATAAGCGCGTTCTGGTAGGCAGAGTCGCTCGCTGCGGCTGCTATTCCGATTCTCACGCCCTCGAGCCCACCGAACACCGAGTCCAGGATCGGTGCCACTTGGCTCGTCGTGCAGTCGATGACGCGCCTGTGCTTCGGTTCGCTAGGCGGTCCTCTGACGAAGATGAACGAGCAACCGCAGCTCCCCCATCCCAGGGCAGCAGTCAGGGCAAAAAGAGCAAGGCTTGATGGAAGAATCGAACCCACCGGCTGCCTCTTCGAGACTCAGCGAAGCGGGGGCATAGTGCCTGAGAGTGTGCCACCCCACCATGCTCTTCTTGCTACGTTCGGACTCCGTTCCAGTGCAAACGGAAGTGCGGGCCGTCATGACGAAGGCGATGTCGAAGTCTTGGAATGCTCGTCGCGCAGGCGATGGTCGAAGACCTCGTGATCTTGTCGAGCGACATTGTATTGCGCCGTTACGGCGTCGCCGTGGTTTGGGGCTGAGGAGCCGACGGGCGATCGTCTACGCAGTGCCTCACGAACGCGGTGACAAATGCCTCAGCCGCTGCCGAGCGACGCGGCCCTCACGGCGACATCGAGATAGCGCGTGGGCGTCAGACCCAGTGCGAGCACCAAGGCGGCACTCACGAGCAGCGCGGCAGTGACATAGCCGGAGCGCATGGGTACCGCGACCGCCGCCCCGGCGGCGGGCTCTCGCATGTACATGTAGACCAGCACGCGCAAGTAGTAGTAGGCGGCGATCACGCTGTTGACGAATGCGACGATCGCGAGCCAGTAAAGCCCGCCGTCGATCGCCGCCTTGAACACGAACCACTTGCCGAAGAAGCCGGCGGTCGGCGGCACCCCCGCGAGCGAAATGAGGAACAGCGAGAACGCGAGCGCGACAGCGGGGTGGCGCCGGCCGAGGCCGGACAAGTCCTCGTAGCTGACCGCCTCGCGACCGTAGCTCCCACACAAGATGAGCGTCCCGAATGCGCCGGCGGTCGAGACGCTGTAGGCCAGGAGGTAGTAGAGGACGCTCGCACCCGCCTCGGCGGGATTGCGTATGAGCGATGTCACGCCCACCAGAGCGTATCCGGCATGCGCAATGCTCGAGTACGCGAGCATGCGCTTCACCGATTCCTGTCGCCCTGCGACCAGGTTCGCCACGGTCATCGTCAACACCGCGAGCGTGGCCATTACGGGAGGCCATCCGCTCGCCCATGAAGTCCAAGCTTCGTCGCCGAACGAGAACGCAAGAACGCGCAGCAGCATGGCGAATGCGCTTGCCTTGACGGCCACCGCCATGAACGTGGTCGCCGGCGTCGGCGCGCCCTCGTAAGCGTCCGGTGTCCACGCGTGGAATGGCACTGCGCTGACCTTGAAGACGATGCCGATCAGGACGAGGACCGCGCCAAGCACCAGCAGGGGATTATGCGACACCGACGAGCGAGCCGCCGCCCCGATGCTGGTCAGGTCTGTGTGCCCGGTCGCGCCATAAAGCAGCGCGAAGCCGTAGAGCAGGATGGCGGCGGCAAAAGAGCTGAGCAGGAAATATTTGAGCGCGCCCTCGGCGGACCGCGGACTAGCGCGACGGAAGGCCGTCATGGCGTATGCGCCGATGCTCATCGTCTCGAGCCCCAAAAAGAGCGTCAGCGCGTCTCCCGCGGCCGCCAAGACCATCGCCCCGAACGTGGCAAACAGAAGCAGGGCGTAGAATTCGCCCCGTTCGAGCCGGTGCTCCCTCAGGTAGCCGCCCCCGAGCAACGCGGCGAGCGCTCCGCCCAGGCACAGAAGCATGTCGAAGAAGAGCGTGAAATGATCGATGACGAGCCATGGTCTGAGAGACGAGATGTCACCCAGTTCATCGAGCCCGAGCATCCACAAAGCGCCCGCGAATGCTGCCGCGCTGAAGAGGACGACCGCCGCGCCAAGAGCGAGCCCACCCCTGCGCGTCGAGAACGCCTCGACGAGCATGAGCAGCAATGCGGCGATGCCGACGACGAGCAGCGGGGAGAGAGCGAGCGCTAGGGACATGGCTTTCTCAAGGCTTCGTTTGTGGCGCTAGGTCCGCCAGGGGAGGGGTGTCGGCGCGGCGTGGCATCAGCTTGATCGGCCCCTCGTAGAATTTCGGCGGGGGATTGGACTCGACGCGGGCGTCGAAGTCGCTCTGAATGCGCGCGGCAGCGCCCTTGATCTGCGAGAGGAAGACGTTCGGGAAAAAACCGATGACGAAGATCATCATCGCCAGAGGCGCAAGACTCACGATCTCGCGCGGGTTGAGGTCGGAGAGGCCCTTGTTCTCATCGCGCGTCAGCGGCCCGAAGAACATCTTCTGAACCACCATCAGCATGTAGACCGCGCCCAGGATGACGCCGATGGCCGCTCCGGCGGCTTGCACGCCGGAGAAGTGGCCCAGCATGTGCGACGCGAATGTTCCGGTGATCACCATGAACTCGCCGATGAATCCGTTCGTCCCCGGCAAACCGACGCTCGCCAGCGTCGCCACGACGAAAAGCGTCGCATACACCGGCATGGGCTTCGCCAGGCCGCCGAAGTCATCGATGTGACGCGTATGCCGGCGGTCGTAAATCACCCCGAAGAGGAGGAAGAGCATTCCCGTGGAGATGCCATGGTTGACCATCTGCAGGACGCCCCCTTCGAGTGAGGCAGGAGTCAGGGCAAAGAGACCGAGCATGACGTAGCCCAGGTGCGCGACCGACGAGTACGCGATGAGCCGCTTGACGTCTTCCTGCTTCCAGGCGCAGAGCGCGCCGTAAATGATCCCGCCGAGGACTGCAACGCCGGCCAGGTTGGCAGCCAGCTCCGCGCTGGCTTCTGGAAAGAGGCCCATCGAGAAACGCAAGTACCCGTACGTCCCCATTTTCAACAGAATTGCCGCAAGAAGCACGGAGCCGGCGGTGGGAGCCTCCGTGTGCGCGTCCGGAAGCCAAGTGTGCACCGGGAACATGGGCACCTTGATCACGAACGCGAGCGTGAAGGCACCCCAAAGCCAGAGCTGGATGTGACGCGGGAGTAGCATCCGCTGAAGCTCGAAATAGTCGAAGCTCAGCTGACCGCCGCTCGCCCTCGAGTATTGGTACGCGGCGTACAGGATGGCGCCGAGCATGAGGACGGAGCCGAACATCGTGTAAAGGAAGAATTTGATGGCGCTCCGGATGCGGTTCGCCCCTCCCCACACGCCGATGATGACGTACATCGGCACGAGCATGAGCTCCCAGAAGACGTAAAAGAGAAAAAGGTCGAGCGCGACGAATGTGCCGAGCATCGCGCCCTCGAGAAAAAGCAAGGTGAAGCACCAGTCCTTCACGCGCGATTGAATCGCCCCGAACGACGCGTAGGTCGCTATCGGCGTGATGAATCCGGTGAGCAATACGAGCCAGAGCGAGATGCCATCGACGGCGACGTGATAGTGGATGCCGAAGCGAGGCATCCAGACCACGTCCTCGTTGAAATGAAAGGTGCGCTCCATCGGGACGCGCAGCAAGCCCACCGTCAAGGCGAGCGTTGCCAGCATCAGGACCATCGTCGTCGCCCGAAGCACGCCGTGCGCTTCGCGCGGCAACAGCAGCACGGCAATCGCGCCGGCCAGCGGAAGGCCGACGATCCAGCTCAGTAAGTGTCCGGACTCCGTCGGCGCAGCGACTTCGGCTGAAGCCGCCGCGGCAGCCGGCCACATTCGCACCACGAGGAGCGCGAGCAGGCCCGCGGTCGCGGCAATCGGGGCGCGGACCTTCCAGTCGTAGCCCCTGGGAGCCAGCGCGCCTCCAATCACACAAACAGCCACCGCTAGGCCCTGCTCGGAGTACCGCGCCAGTGCGGCCACCGCGAGCCCGATGATCGCGATGAGCACGAGATGCGTGACGCTCAGCGTGATCGGCTGGTGTTGCTTGCTGGTGACGGTATCGGCGGTGGACATCGTTTGTGTTTGCCTCAAGTCTCGACCAAGCCGGCGCCCGACCAGGAGGGGTCGTCAGAGCGACGAGATGGGCTCCGCCGGCCGCGCAACATGAATCGTTTTCGTTCGGACCAGCCCGAACGAGTTTTTGACCTCGAGATGAACCGTCGCGCTCTTGCCCGGTTCGACCTTTACCTTCAGTGTCGAGTTGCTCGCGAAATCCTGTGTTTCCGGCTTGCCGTCGCCGTCGGCATCCCATCGGTACGCATAGCCGATGCCCGGCGCTGCGGTCAGTAGGTAATCCCGGTCGCCGGCATCGACGACGGTCGCGTTCGGGTGGGGGACAGCGAAGAAATAGCCCGCAGCCGCGAGGCCGACGACCATCAGCGCCGCGTACGCGTGTACGACGCCGCTTTGGAACGCGCGCAGGACCGTTCCCGCCGCGGCGACGACGAGCGCAGTGAGACGAGCGATGATGC
>Ga0210409_10005951_pt1 | contig 12738 bp, 11 predicted proteins | sample IncBWH17MmetaG_FD_161649 | JGI IMG/M metagenome (GOLD analysis project Ga0210409, IMG submission 161649) | Forest soil microbial communities from Barre Woods Harvard Forest LTER site, Petersham, Massachusetts, United States - Inc-BW-H-17-M | ecosystem: Environmental > Terrestrial > Soil >...
TCGCGCTTCTCAAAGGCCGGTGGGAGCTCGGCGACAAACGCATCGACGTGCCGCTTCGGACCGACACGCGCGTCGGCGGTGAGCGCACCGTGCGCGCCGACGCCTCGGGCAAGCCGTCGACGAGCCGCTTCCGGCCAGTGCAGTTCTTCGGACGCGTGGCGACGCTGGTCGAGGTGGAGCTCGATACCGGCCGTACCCACCAGATCCGCGTGCACGCCACGCATGCCGGACACCCGGTGGCCGGGGATGCCAAGTACGGCGACGAGACTTTCAACCGCGAGATGCGTGACCTCGGGCTGACCCGCATGTTCCTGCACGCCTCGAGCGTCAGTTTCAACTGGCCGCAGGGAGGGGAGTTCAGCGTCAACACGCCGCTCCCGGCCGAGTTGGCTCTGGTGCTCGAGAAGCTGGCGGCCGCGCCGCGCCGCCGGACTACGGCAGCGGAAGGCCCGCGGCGCGCAGCGCGCCCGCGAGCCAGATGAGCGGCAGGCCGATGAGCGCCGTTGGATCCTGGCTCTCGATGCAGTCGAACAGCGCCACGCCGAGCGCCTCGGCGCGAAAGCCGCCGGCACAGTCGAAGGGCTGGTCCCGCTCGACGTAGCGGTCGATCTCGCCGGCGCCGAGCGCGCGGAACACCACGGTGGTCGTGTCGACGTGGGCGAGGTGCAGGGGCGGGCGGGCCCGGAGCAGGACGCCGGCGGTGTAGAAATGCGCCGTGTGCCCCGAGAGACACCGGAGTTGCTCGCGCGAACGGCTGGCATCTCCCGGCTTGTCCAGGATCTCGCCCCCGAGCGCGGCTACCTGGTCGCTGCCGATGACGAGGGCGTCCGGGTGGCTGGCGCTCACCGACCGGGCCTTGGCGGTCGCCAGCCGCAAGGCACGATCCGCGGGGGATTCCCCGCGCCGGTGCTCTTCGTCGACCCCGGGTGCCACCACCTGGAAGTCGAGCCTGAGCCGCGCGAGAAGCTCGCGGCGGTAGCGGGAGGTCGAGGCCAGTATCAGTTGCGGCACGCAGCGGCCCGGGCGTCGAATCGCCTTCGAGAAACAATGGCTTAGCCCCAAATCCGGCTTTGACTTGGGAGTACTCGATACCTATTATACGCGCCCCATGTCGGAGCCCTGGTCGAGGCCGCTCGAAGTAGACCGGCTCGCTGACGGCGGAGCCGAAGTAGATTTCGCCGTTCCGCTCGAGAAGCTGGCCGGCTTACCCTCCGGGGTTGCCGGTAGCGTTGCGGGTCGCGCGCGCTTTGCGCGGGCACGGGGTTTTCCGATGGTGGAGCTCATGGTACGCGGGGCCGCGACGCTTGCGTGCCAACGCTGCATGCAGCCGATGACCCTGGCTGTCGACACGGAGGCGCAGGTTGCGCTGATCGCGTCCGAGGCCGACGCCGAGCGGGTTCCGCCGGAGCTCGAGCCGGTGTTGGCCCCGGGGGGCCGCATCAGCATCGCCGAGCTCATCAAGGAGGAGCTGCTGTTGACGCTGCCTATCGTGGCGTTGCACGGTGACGGCGCGGCGTGCGTGGCAGCGCCGGCGACGAGCGCGACTGCCGGGCGTGGCCCCGAGACGCACAAGCCCTTCGCCGGGCTTGCCGATCTGATGAAACGTTAGACTGAATCGATTCAGGAGCTGACCAAATGGCTGTTCAAAAGAGCCGCAAGACACCCTCACGGCGCGGGATGCACCGCTCGCACGATGGACTCGCGAAGCCGGCGCTGTCGACCGACCCGCAGTCGGGCGAGACGCACCTGCGCCACCGCATCACCCCCGATGGCTTCTACCGCGGGCGGCGCGTGATCGAGAAGCCCGCCGAGAGCGAAGAGAAGGAATAGTCCCCGTCGACGCGCCTCATCCAGGGAGCCGCGTGCTGCCGATCGCCATCGACGTGATGAGCGGCGATCATGAGCCGCGCGAATACATTGCGGGCGCACTGCGCGCGCTCGGCGACGATCTGGAGCTGCGCGTAACGCTGGTGGGCGATCCGCAATTGATCGGCGCGGCGCTCGCTGCGCAGCCCGCGCCCATCCGCGAGCGCACCGCGGTAGCGGCCGCCTCGCAGGTAGTGACCATGGGCGAGAAGCCGCGCGAGGCCATTCGCCACAAGAAGGACTCTTCGATGCGCGTGGCGATCGACCTGGTGCGCAGCGGAGCCGCCAGCGCCTGCGTGAGCGCCGGCAATACCGGAGCGCTCACCGCCATCGCCCACTTCGTGTTGAAGACGCTGCCCGGCGTCGAGCGCGCCGCCATCATCTCGGCGATTCCCGCCGCCCACGGCCTTACCCACATGCTCGACCTCGGCGCCAACACCAAGGCGACGCCCGAGCAGCTGCGCCAGTTCGCCGCCATGGGCGCGATCATCGCCCGCGACGTGTATGGCGTCGTGGCGCCGCGCATCGGGCTGCTCAACATCGGCGAGGAGGACATGAAGGGGCACGAAGTGGTGCAGGCGGCGCACGCGCTCCTCGGCGGCAGCGGCTTGAACTACGTCGGCTTCGTCGAGGGTGACGACATCTTCTCGGGCGACGTCGACGTCGTGGTCACCGACGGCTTCACCGGCAACGTCGCGCTCAAGACCATGGAAGGCGTCGCCGGCCTGATCGCCGACCGGCTGCGCCAGGAGTTCCAGGCCTCGTTCCTCGATCGCATCGCCGGCGCGATCGCGCGGCCGGTGCTGCGCCGCGCGGCCGCCGGCCTCGATCCGCGGCGCTATAACGGCGCCTGCATGGTCGGTCTCACCGGGATCGTGGTAAAAAGCCACGGCAGCGCCGACGGCGTCGCCTTCTCACGCGCCATCGGCACGGCGGCGCTGGCGGCGCGCCGCGGACTCACCGGACACATCGCCCAGGCGCTCGAGGCTCAGGGGGCCGCCGCTTGATTCATTCGCGCATCGCCGGCACCGGCTCGCACCTGCCCGAGAAGATCGTAACCAACTTCGACCTCGAGAAGATGGTCGATACCAGCGACGAGTGGATCCGCACGCGCACCGGGATCGAGCGGCGCCACGTGGCCGCCGAGGGTGAGACCACGGTCGATCTGGCCGAGCACGCCGCGCGCCGCGCCCTCGATGCCGCGGGCGTGGCACCCGAGGACGTCGACTTCATCGCCTTCGGCACGACTACGCCGGACCTGGTGTTTCCCAACTGCGGGGTGCTGCTGCAGGCGCGCCTCGGCTGCCGCAACGTGCCGGCGTTCAGCCTCGAGACCGCCTGCGCGGGCTTCATGTACGCGCTCTCGATCGCCGACAAGTACGTGCGCTGCGGCGAGGCGAAGCGCGCGCTGGTGATCGGCGCCGAGACGCTGTCGCGCATCACCGATTGGAACGACCGCTCCACGGCGGTGCTGTTCGCCGACGGCGCCGGCGCGGTCGTGCTCGAACCGAGCAGCGAGCCCGGGATCCTCTCGACCCACCTGCACGCCGACGGCCAGTACAAGGATCTGCTCTATTGCCGCGGCGGCGTCTCGACCGGCTTCGGGCCGAAGCTGGCGATCGCCATGTCGGGTAACGAGGTCTTCAAGGTCGCGGTGACCAAGCTCGGGCAGGCGGTCGACGAGGCGCTCGCCGCCAACGGCCTCGATCGCGGCGCGCTCGACTGGCTGGTGCCGCACCAGGCCAACATCCGCATCATCCAGGCCACTGCCCGCAAGCTCGACATGCCGATGGAGCGGGTGATCGTCACCGTCCAGGAGCACGGCAATACCTCTGCGGCCTCGGTGCCGCTCGCGCTCGATGTCGCGGTGCGGGACGGCCGCATCAAGCGCGGCGAACTGCTGCTGCTCGAGGCGTTCGGCGGTGGATTTACCTGGGCGTCGGCCCTGGTACGTTATTAGAGAGAGCCGGAGAGCCGCCAAAAAAAACGCCGCGCAGGTGCGCGGCGTTATCTGCAATTTTCGAGACTGCCGTTTACTTCGATACCGACCGCTTGAACATCCGGTCGATCTTCTCGTTCGTCGCGTCACAGCAGGACTGACTGGCGTGGGCCGCTGCCAGCGCCTGGTTGGCCGTGCTCTGCGCACCGCTCGCCGCCTGGCCGGCCGAGGAGGCCGCGCTGTTGGCCGAGTCAGCGGCGCTCTTCGCGCCCGCCACGTCGCTCTGGTTCCTGGCTACCTGGGCCTTCAGATCGTCAATCTGTGCCTGGATGGGCTTCAGATCCGTACAACCTGCCATTCCCACCACCAGCGCCGCGGCAGCCGCCGCTTTCACAATGCTCGCGCACTTCATACAAATCCCCTTTGGGTTGTTGATTCGGGATGTCTTGATAACCGATGCGACCCCGGTGGGCAACTTCCGCCGTTTTCGCCGTCCGCAACTGCAACAAATTTGTTCCGCGAATGCAACTCCAACGCGTCGTTTGTCTTCGGTCCGCGACAGACTGACATGTTCAGCATACGTTCAGCAGAAGCGGTTTGCCGCTGTTAGGTTCTTCACAACGCCAAGGATTACTCAACCAGCGTGAGCCAGTCGGTACGGTGCCGCACTTAGCGAAACATGCCCCGGCGCGGTGAGAGCTCGGCTCGTGCAGCGGCGATGACGCGCGGCGCTTGCGAGTGCCGGTGCGCAGTTGCAGCCGGATTGCAGAAAGTTCTTTAAGAGTTTTTGATTGCTGCGATTTTGCGTGGCTCATGAGCCGCGTGCGGACCACACGGCCGAGCTGAAGCGGGCACAGGCGTGAGCGCGGCCGTGCGTGGTTCCCGGTGGGTCCGTCAGAAGATTTGAAGCGGGGGGGTTGCGGGAAGAGCCGGTCTGGATATAATTACAGTTACTGTATATATAAACAGTCAGGGCTCAAGATGTCCGACCTTACCCCCCGCCAGACACAGATCCTGCGTCTCGTTCAACGGTTCATCACCGAGACCGGCATGCCGCCCACTCGGGCCGAGATTGCCGAGGAGCTCGGCTTCCGTTCGGCCAATGCCGCCGAAGAGCATTTGCGGGCGCTCGCCCGTAAGGGCGTCATCGCTCTCGTGCCGGGCACCTCCCGCGGCATCCAGCTGAAGGACACGATCCGCGAGCAGATCGGGCTGCCGCTCATCGGACGGGTGGCTGCCGGTAAGCCGATCTTCGCCGAAGAGAACTTCGAGGCGCGACTCGCGATCGATCCGGAAGTGTTCCAGCCGCGGCCGCATTACCTCCTGAAGGTCACCGGCATGAGCATGAAGGATGCCGGCATCCTCGATGGCGACCTGGTCGCGGTGCACCGGACCTCCGAAGTCCGTAGCCGCCAGATCGTGGTGGCACGCCTGGAGAACGAGGTCACCGTGAAACGCTATCGCCAGGAAGGCTCAGTCGTATGGCTGCTGCCCGAGAACGCCGATTTCGAGCCGATCCGGGTGGACCTGAAAGAGCAGCCGTTGCTCATAGAAGGCATTGTGGTGGGAGTGGTGCGCCGCGGACGCGCAAGTGGATTGATGTGACCCCATGCGCTTATGGATGGCGCTCCGAAGCTCGCTCGGTTACTCGAGCACCCGGCCATCTGGCGCGGCCGCAGTGCCGCCCGCCTCGCGGTGCTGCCCAGTGGTTTTGCGGAGCTCGATGCGCGGCTGCCGGGTGGTGGCTGGCCCCATAGCGGACTGATCGAGATTCTCGTCGCGCGCTTCGGCAGCGGCGAGCTGTACCTGCTGTTACCCGCGCTCGCGGCGCTGACGCGCGCCGCCGCGGCGCGTTGGTGCGTGTGGGTCGCGCCCCCGCTGATGCCGTTCGCGCCGGCGCTCGCCGCGGCCGGCATTGCGCTCGATCGCGTCGCGGTGGTCGGCGGTGCGCGCCCGCTCTGGGCTTTCGAGCAGGTGCTCGGCTCGGGCGCCTGCGATGCGGCGCTCGCCTGGGCACGGCAGCCAAAACCGCGCGAGCTGCGCCGTCTGCAGCTCGCCGCCGAGCGCGGTCGAACGATCGGAGTGTTGTTTCGACCGCGCAGCGCGGCCCGCGAGGCCTCTCCGGCGGTGCTGCGTCTCGGCCTCACGCCACTCGTCTCGGGCGTTCGCGTTACTCTGCTCAAGAGCCGTGGTGCGGATCGCGGCACGATCGAGCTGACCTGGCCTCCCGGCTGGCCGGCGCGCACGCAGGTCTGAGAATGGCCTTGCTGCCGACACCCGGCGCGCGGGCCGCCGATGAGGCTGCTGGTGCGCGGCCCGACGAGGCCAAGTCGCGCTCCACAACGCCTGCAGCGCGTGTCGTGCCGTTGCGTGCGCTCGCCCCGCCGCAGCGGCCCGCTGCAGTGGCGGGCGAGTTATGGGCCGGCGTGCATTTGCCTGCAACCCTGCCGGCGGCGGCACTCGAGCGGCTCGCGCTGCGCGCGGAAGCGTACACGCCGCGCGTGAGCCTCGAGCCGCCCGATGGGCTCTTGCTCGAAGTGAAAGGGAGCCTGCACCTGTTCGCGGGCGTTACGGGACTGCGGCTCGCCGTCACGGACGAGTGCCGGCGTCTCGGGATACGAGCGGTCGTGGCATTCGCGCCCACGCCGCGCGCGGCGCTGTCGCTGGCGCGGGCGGGCAGGGCGCTCGCGATTCTCGATCCGGCGCAGCTCATCGGACGGCTGGCGCCGCTGCCGCTCACGACGCTGCGCTGGAGCGAGGACATCCTCGAGCGTCTGGCGCGCTCCGGGGTGCGCACCATCGGCGCGGCCCTGCGCCTGCCGCGCAGCGGCTTCGCGCGCCGCTTCGGCGCCGCGCAGCTCGCCACGCTCGACGCGCTCACCGGGCGCGCTCCGGACCTGCGCCAGGTGTTTCGCGCGCCGCTGCGGTTCCGCCGCCGCCGCGAGCTTACCGGCGAGCTGGAAAGTCACCCGGCGATCCTCGCCACGCTCGCGCCGCTCTTCGCTGAGCTCGGCACGTTCCTCAGGAGGCGCCAGTGCGGCGTGCTCGAGCTCGAGTGCCTGCTCGGACACCGGCATTCGCCGCCGACGCGCTGCCTGATGCGGCTCGCGGCTCCGCTGGCGGATGTGCGGCGCCTGACGGAGCTCCTCGGGGAGCGCCTGGAAACACTCGCATTGCCGGAGCCGGTGCGCGGCTGCGAGCTGCGTACCGACACCCTGGTGCCGCATCGGCCGGATCGTCTGCATCTCTGGCAGCCCGGCGAGCACGGCGGTGGCCTCTCGAGCGAAGCCTCCGGGCTCATCGAGCGTCTGCGCGTCCGCCTGGGAGAGGAGGCGATCTACGGCCTCACGCTCCTCGAAGGCCACCGGCCGGAGAAGGCCTGGGGCAGGACCGCTCCGCCGACGATCGCCGCCTCCTCCCGCACGCCGCCGGAGAGCGACCCGGGGCGGCAGCGCCGACCGCTCTGGCTCCTGCCGGCGCCGCAGCCGCTGCCGGTCGAGGCGGGGCTGCCACGGCGGCGCGGTCCGCTGCGCCTCATCGGCGAGCCGGAGCGGATCGAGACCGGCTGGTGGGATGGAGAGGAGATCGCGCGCGATTACTACATCGCGGCGGATTCACACGGCGTACTGCTGTGGGTATTCCGCGAGCGGGAGGCGCCGCACGGCTGGTATTTGCACGGGGTGTTTGGATGAGTGCCATTCGCCAAAACGCAGCCGCGATCGCAAAAAGAGACTTTCGGGACCGCCGCAAGTACGTCCCTGTAGGCTGCGGGCGCGCCATCCCTGGCGCGCACGCTCCCGAAAGTCTTTTTTTGCACTCGCGTCTGCGCTTCCAACGTGGCGGCTCATCCCGGCCACAGCGTGCCGGTCAGGAGTGACGGAGTTGCCCCGCTACGCGGAGCTGCACTGTCTGTCGAACTTCACCTTCCTGCGCGGTGCGTCGCATCCGCACGAGCTGGTGGAACGCGCGGACGCGCTCGGCTACTCGGCGCTCGCGCTCACCGACGAGTGCTCGGTGGCCGGTGTGGTGCGCGCACACATGGCGGCCAAGAACCGCTCGCTGAGGCTCATCGTCGGCGCCGAGTTCCGGCTCACGTGCGGGCTCAGGCTGGCCGCACTCGCCATCGACCGCGGCGGCTACGGGCGGCTCTGCCGGCTCATCACACGCGCGCGGCGCGCGGCCGTAAAGGGGCAATACACCCTCACCCGCGCCGACCTCGAGGCGGCGGCTCCGGAAAAGTGTTTCATCCTCTGGCTCCCGGGTCCGCGGATCGAAGCCGAAGAGGCCCGCTGGCTCGCGGAGCGCTTTGCCGGAAAGCTGCGGATCGCGGTCGAGCTGCTGCGCGATGGCGCGGACCGGACGCGCCTCGCGCGGCTCACCTCGCTCGGCGCCGAGCTCGGCATCCCGCTGCTCGCGAGCGGGGATGTGCACATGCACGTGCGTGCGCGCCGCCGCCTGCAGGACGCGCTCACCGCGATCCGTCTCAACCTGGCCGTCACGGAGGTCGGCTCGCGGCTCTATCCGAACGGCGAGCGCTACCTGCGCGAGCCGGAGCGGCTGGCGCGGCTCTACCCGCCCGCGCTCCTCGAGGCGGCGGCCGAGCTCGCCGACGGCTGCCACTTCTCGCTCGACGAGCTGCGTTACGAGTATCCGCGCGAGATCGTCCCGCCGGGCGAGACCCCGGCCGGGTACCTGCGCCGCCTGACCTACGAGGGCGCCGCGCGGCGCTGGACCGGCGGTATCCCGGAGACCGAGCGCACCGCCATCGAGCACGAGCTCGCCCTGATCAACGAGCTCAGCTACGAGCCGTACTTCCTCACGGTCTACGACGTCGTCGCCTATGCGCGCAGCCGCGGGATCCTCTGCCAGGGCCGCGGCTCGGCCGCCAACTCGCGCGTCTGCTATTGCCTGGGCGTCACTTCGGTCGACCCGCAGCGCGGGGCGGCGCTGTTGTTCGAGCGCTTCATCTCGCGCGAGCGCAACGAGCCACCCGACATCGACATCGACTTCGAGCACGAGCGGCGCGAGGAGGTACTGCAGTACGTCTACAACAAGTACGGGCGCGAGCGCGCGGCGCTCGCCGCGACCGTCATCATGTACCGGCCGCGCAGCGCACTGCGCGACCTCGGCAAGGTGTTCGGCCTGACGCCGGCAGAGAGCGGGCAACTCGCCGGCGTCATGCAATGGTGGGACGGCAGCACCACGATGCCCGAGAGGGTGCGCGCCGCCGGCTTCGACGCCGCAGCTCCCTGGCTCGAGCGCCTGCTGCCGCTCGCCGCCGAGCTCACCGCCTTTCCGGGCTTTCCCCGTCATCTCTCGCAGCACGTCGGCGGCTTCGTGATCGCGCAGGGGCTGCTCGAGGAGCTGGTGCCGATCGAGAATGCCGCCATGCCCGAGCGCACCGTGGTGCAGTGGGACAAGGACGACCTCAACGATCTCGGGCTCCTCAAGGTGGATCTGCTGGCGCTCGGCATGCTGACGGCACTCAAGCGCGCCTTCACGCTGGTGAACGACTACCGCGGCGCACGCCATACGCTCGGGGAGCTGCCGGCCGAGGATCCGCATGTCTACGACATGATCTGCCGGGCCGACACCATCGGCGTGTTCCAGATCGAATCGCGCGCGCAGATGGCGATGCTGCCGCGCCTGAAGCCGCGCAACTACTACGATCTCGTCATCGAAGTGGCGATCGTGCGTCCCGGGCCGATCCAGGGCGACATGGTGCATCCCTACCTGCGACGCCGCTCGGGAGCCGAGCCGGTCGACTATCCGGGCGAGGCGGTGCGTGCGGTGCTCCATCGCACCCTCGGGGTGCCGATCTTCCAGGAGCAGGTGATGCAGATCGCAATCGTCGCCGCGGGCTTCTCGCCCGGCGAGGCGGATGCGCTGCGCCGGGCGATGGGTGCCTGGAAGAGGACCGGAGGCCTGGATCCCTTCCGCGAGCGGCTGCTGACCGGCATGCGCGACCGTGGTTACTCCGGGGAGTTCGCACAGCGCATCTATCAGCAGATGCTGGGCTTTGGTGAATTCGGCTTCCCCGAGTCACACAGCCTGAGTTTCGCGCTGCTGGTCTACGACTCCGCCTGGCTCAAATGTTACGAGCCGGCGGCCTTCACCTGCGCGCTGCTCAACAGTCAGCCGATGGGCTTCTATGCGCCCGCGCAGCTGGTGCGCGACGCGCGCGCTCACGACGTCGAAGTGCGCTCCGTGGACGCCTGCAACTCGCTCTGGGACTCGACGCTCGAGCGGCGCGCGGATGGCGAGCCGGCGCTGCGCCTCGGACTCCGGATGGTGAAGTCCCTGTCGCAGTCGGGGGCCGAGCGCCTGGTCGCGGCACGCGCCGTGCGGCCCTTTGGCAGCGTGCCCGAGCTCGCCTCCCGGGCGGGGCTCGATCGCGGCGACCTCGAGGCGCTGGCCGCGGCCGGGGCATTCGCCGCCCTGAGCGGCAACCGGCACATGGCGTTCTGGGAGGTGGCCGGCACCGAGCGGCCGCTGCCGCTCACCGCCGCCGAACCCGCGGCCGGCGTCGCCGAAGGCCGCCCGCTGCTCGCCGCACCCTCCGAAGGCGAGGAGATCGTCGCCGACTACGCCGCCGTCGGACTCACGCTCGGCCGCCATCCGCTCGCGCTGCTGCGCGAGCGGCTGCGTGCCGATTCGCTCATGAGTGCGAGCGAGCTCGGCCTCGCCGCGAACGGCGCGGCGGTGCGCACCGCCGGCATCGTGCTCATGCGCCAGCGCCCCGCCACCGCGAGCGGCGTCGTCTTCGTCACGCTCGAGGACGAGAGCGGCCAGGTGAACGTCATCGTCTGGGAGAGCGTCGGGCGCGCGCAGCGCCGCGCGCTCATCGAGTCGCGCCTCCTCGAGGTGCACGGCGAGCTGCAGAGCCAGGACGGGGTCAGGCACCTGATTGCGCGGCGGCTCATCGACCGCAGCGCGCTCCTCGGACAGCTCACCACGCGCTCGCGGGACTTTCACTGAAGGGCCGCTTATAGTCCGCTCAAAATAACCGACGGGCAGGGGACGATATGCGCCGGAAATACTTCGCGTGTCTGCTGGCGGCCGCCTGCGGTCTCGGCAGCGTGATGGCGGCCGAGAGCGACGTCGGGGCCATTCTGGCTCTCCGAGCCGAATCGAATGCGGGCCTTCTGGCTCACGATGTCGACCGGGTTCTGCGCCATACCACCGATGATTTCATCCTGGTGGGAGGTGTGAGCGGTGGGCACGTCGGCAAGCAGGTGGTCCACGACTATTTCGTCAGGGGCTTCGCCGACCCGAGCCTCGTCACCTACATCCGCACGCCCGACGCGGTCACGATCTCCGACACCGGCGATCGGGCCTTCGAGGCTGGTAAATGGCAGGGAGTCTGGCGCAACGCGAAGGAAGGCTCGGTGATGAGCGGAGAATACTGCGCTCATTGGGTCAAGAAAGACGGCGCCTGGCTGACGCTGGCCGAGCTCTACGTGACCCTGCGCTGCAGCGGACCCGCCTGCGCACCCTGAAGACGCGCTGGCGGATCCCCGGCTCACGCCACCCTGACTGACGCCGCACGCACGGCGCGTCGCGTGTGCGTAGGCGCGCGCTGACATGCTCGCCGCTGTTATGTTGATTGAGCCTCGCGCTATGTTCAGCGGCGCGCGCGACATAACACCAACATGCGAATCCTGCGAACTGCGTCGCAATTTCCGGGCGCCGTGTCACTGTCCCGCGACAGAGATATCCGGTAAACAATGCGGCTGTAGGAAGGGATGCTCCAACACCAAGATCGAACGAGGAGCGATTTCGATGAAGGTGCAACGCTTGCGTTGGCCGGCAGCGGCCGGCGTGGTTACTGGAATACTCACCCTGTTGGCTTTGTCGGGCGGCGACGTCGCGCGCACGGCCGGCCCGTCCGGGCGTGCGTCGCGTATCTACATCGTGCAGGCACGCAGCGCCGATGAGGCGGGCAGGGCGGTCAGGCAGGCCGGCGGCCAGGTGCGCGCCGAGCTGCCGGTGATCCGCGCCGTCAGCGCCGTGCTCGACCAGCGCGAGCTCGGTGCGTTGCAGCGGGCTGCGGTGCCGCTGCTCGAGGTCTACGACGACTCGCAGGTGCGGGCGAGCTCCTTGGGCGCGCTGCCGGAAACCTATTATCCGAGCGAGATCGGAGCGCGGCCGCTGCACACCGGCGGTACGGTCGGAACCGGTGTCACCGTAGCGGTGGTCGACTCCGGGCTCTGGAGTCAGCATGGACCGGACCAGAGTGCGCCCGGTCAGGTGGCGAGCCGCATCGTCGCCCAGTATGACGTGCTGGCGGCGAGCTCCCAGCCGGCAGGCGGGCTGCTGTCCGGGGTCACCTCCCTCGCCACGGCCAACAATACCAACGTCAACGACGGCTACGGGCACGGTACGCACGTGGCCTCGATCATCGCCAGCAGTGGTGTCGCGACCACCGGCAATTTCCAGGGCGTGGCGCCGGGCGTGAACCTGGTGGCGGTGCGCGTGCTCGACGCCAACGGCGTCGGCAGCTACTCGAGCGTGATCGCCGGCATCCAGTGGGTGATCGCCCAGAAGGCGCGCTACAACATCCGGGTGCTGAATCTCTCGCTGAGCGCGCCGCCGCACTCGTTCTACTGGCAGGACCCGCTCAACCAGGCGGTGATGGCCGCCTGGAACGCCGGCATCGTCGTCGTGGTGGCCGCCGGCAACTTCGGTCCCTCGCCGATGAGCATCGGCGTGCCGGGCAACGTGCCTTACGTCATCACGGTCGGAGCCGTCACCGACAGCTACCAGCCGATGCAGCCGAGCAAGTACAAGCTCACCTCGTTCTCGTCGGCCGGTCCGACCTTTGAAGGCTTCGTCAAGCCCGAGGTGGTGGCGATGGGCGGGCACATCCTCGCCTACGCGCCGAACAACGGCACACTGGCGCAGGAGTTCCCGAAGTGGGTTGCCTTGCCCTA
>Ga0210409_10005953_pt1 | contig 12737 bp, 7 predicted proteins | sample IncBWH17MmetaG_FD_161649 | JGI IMG/M metagenome (GOLD analysis project Ga0210409, IMG submission 161649) | Forest soil microbial communities from Barre Woods Harvard Forest LTER site, Petersham, Massachusetts, United States - Inc-BW-H-17-M | ecosystem: Environmental > Terrestrial > Soil >...
TGCTTCCTGCATCAGGTCTTCCGCGTCGGAAGGATTGCTCACCATGCGCAAGCATAAGGCGTAAACGCGGCGGCTGTGCAGCTCGTACAGAAACTCAAAAGCCGCAGCGTTCCCGGCTTGCGCCAGGCGAATGGCCTCCGCTTCCGTAAGCGCCTTAGGCGCCTGCGGGGCCTTTGATGCGATGGGATCGCTTGGTCTGTTTCGGGCCAACGGTCCAATAACCGCGCATCCACCTTTTCGGATGCACCGGATACCTCCTGGAGTTGTCTTTGCAACGGCCCGCATACCCTAAGAACACACCGCGAGGCTTTATTACTCGCTGAGTTCGTGTCCGGGAGAACCGAGTCTAGCAGGCTTGATTATTCTCTCTCGATTAGGGCCATTCGTCTACGCCGGGTTGGTACGGCATGGTAAGGGGCGTGTATGTGCGCGTTTACGGATTTCTGGAACGCCCCGACCTGGTCATCGGGGAGTACCACTATGAAAGACTTCAAAAGGACGATAGCCTCGCGTAAGCAAGTGTTCAAATCAAAGTGAGCGTCGTCCAGGGCGCGCCAATCCGCGGAGGGCTCTGCAGATGCGCCGCTGCCGAGATCGCAAGCTATTTCGCAAAAATCCTTGCGGATACCCAACACCATCTCTTCGAGCGTATCAATCTTGTGAAGGAACTGAGAACGTTGCGTGAGGAGCAAGTGACTCAAAAGGTCGTTGATGCGAGCGATGCGCTGCTCCCGGGCACCGCGGAAGTTGGCGAAGTCAAGAGGAGCAGTGTTGGGAATGATGCCGAAGTGCTTTGCGTGATCCCCCACCGTGTGGAGGACACCCTCCACCGGCCGCGCGAACCGGGCGCACAAAGCCGGTATCACGAAGACCGCCCGGCACGACTGCCCTAAATTACCCGTCCGGCGGAGTTCAAGGGCCTCATTTAGAGAAACGCTGAACATCCTGTAGAAGGTCTCGAGTTGACGCGCACAAGAATCGAAGGCCTCGGCTTTGGCTGGGGGAAGCCAGCGGCTCCAGTCCTCTTGGACAGAAGAATTCCGGGAAGAAAGGGAGTAGGGGCGAACCCGCACGGGGTTTCTCTCCTGAGAAGGAGAAGTATATCAAAATAGGTTCCGAGCTCGGTAAGAATTTATTAGCAAGAGCTAATCCTCGGTGCTAGGCGAGGCCCCAACGTTCTATGTGTCGCTATAGAGAAGACGCAAGTCCCGACGATATTGGAACTTACAGCTACGAGGGCGGTTACTGGTACGGTACGCGTAGTATCCTCGCCAACGGAGCTGCTACAGAAATTCCTCATTTGCAGGGGCGCTTGCAAGAGCAGTTGGCCGCACCTTGCACGCTCGCGCAGGGGCCACTGCGTCGCATTCTTGCCCTGCTATAGCGCAGGCCGCTATACTCGCCTGCGACATGCGGAAAGGATTCTCCCGTTGCCATTTGAGCCACGCGAGCAGTTTGAGCAGCGCCAGAAAAAGTTGCAGCAAATCCAGGCGCTGGGCCTGACAGCGTACCCACACGAATTTCGATGGAGCGACACAGTTGCGGAGTTGGCAACCCAATTTGGCGCGACCCCTGGCGCGGAATTGGAGGCCAACCGCCGAGAAATCCGCGTTGCCGGGCGCATCGTTTCGTTGCGCTTGATGGGCAAGGCCGGGTTTGCGCACCTGCAGGGCGCGGGGAGGCGCATCCAGATCTATGTAAAGAAGGACATTGTGGGAGATCGCGGGTTCGAGCTCTTTCAGTTGCTGGACCTCGGCGACTTGATTGGTGTGCGCGGGCACCTGTTCCGCACCAAAACGAATGAGCTCTCCATTTGGGTGGAGGAGATATATTTCCTGTCGAAGGCGCTGCTGCCCTTGCCGGAGAAATGGCACGGCCTGACCGACGTGGAACTGCGGTACCGCCAACGCTATCTGGACCTGATTGCCAATGAAAAGTCGCGCGAGGTTTTTCTGACCCGGGCGCGAATCATCCAGGAACTGCGGCGCTTCTTCGATGCCCGTGGCTATATAGAGGTGGAGACCCCCATGATGCACCCGCTGCCCGGGGGCGCTGCCGCGCGGCCTTTTGTGACCCATCACAATACACTGGATATCGACCTTTACCTGCGCATTGCTCCGGAGCTTTATTTGAAGCGGCTGACCGTCGGTGGTTTGGATCGTGTCTATGAGATCAATCGCAATTTTCGCAACGAGGGAATCTCCACGCAGCACAATCCGGAATTTACCATGCTGGAGTTTTATGAGGCCTACAGCAACTACCGTGATTTGATGGACATGAACGAGCAGCTCTTCGCGGAGTTGGCGAGAAAGATCACCGGTTCAACGCTGGTGCGCTACGCGGACGTGGACCTGGACTTCGCCAAATTTAAGCGGCTTTCGATGCGTGAGGCTATTGTGAACTACTGGCCGGAAGGCGCGGGAGATGCTCCGCGGATCGCCGAGCTTGCGGCGCCGGGAGGTCCGCGTGCAGTCGTGGAACGCTACAACGTCTGGGCCAAGAGCACGGACGCGCCTTATGCGGCTTCCAGGGGGACCTTGAGCGATGGTGAGTGGACAGGCGTGTTGTTTGAGACCATGGCCGAAGATAAGCTCGTGCAACCCACAATTCTGTATGAATTCCCCACGGACATTTCGCCGCTATCCAAGCAGAAGCCGGACGATCCGAGCGTGACCGAGCGTTTTGAGATTTACGTTGCAGGAATGGAAATTGCGAATGGCTTTTCGGAGTTAAATGATCCGATTGAGCAGGAGCGTCGCTTTCGCGCGCAGGTCGCGCAAGGTGGAGACGCGGTTCCCAAGCAAGTCGACTGGGACTACGTACGAGCGCTGTGCCACGGCATGCCGCCTACCGCGGGCGAAGGCATCGGCATCGATCGTTTGACGATGCTCCTCACGGACTCGCCTTCGATCCGCGACGTTATTTTGTTCCCGCAATTGCGTCCGGAAACGCCATCCAATCCGGAGCAAGGCGGCAAGCCGTAACGAGTTCAGCATGAAATTTGAATGGTTCGTCGCCAAGCGGTACTTGCGGTCGCCGTACCGCCCCGCCGTGCTGCGTCTGGTGACGGCGTTCTCGGTGATCGGGCTTGCCGCCGGGGTCGCAACGCTAGTGATCGCTCTCGCCATGAACACTGGATTTCGCGAGGTATTGCAGGACCGCTTGCTGGGCGTGACGGCACACGTGTCGCTGACCAAGCCTGGCGCGGGCGGCATTCGCGACTATAAAGCTGTCGCCTCCAGACTTGCGGCGACAGTGGGCGTGCGCTACGTAACGCCGGCAGTTTATCAGACCGTTTTGATGACGTTTGCAGGCGAGGCGCGCGGCGTAGTTACTAAGGGAATTGATCTCGAACGCGAGCGGCGCTCCGACGAGGCGTTGCAGCACATCATCGCCGGCAAGTTGGATTTTTCGCCGGATGCCGATGGCATCGACGCGGTGCTGATCGGCAAGCAACTCGCGCAGGAATGGAAGGTGTCGCCGAACGATTATGTGACGCTGACCAGCCCGCAGGGTCGCTTAACGCCGTACGGTTTGCTGCCGCGAAGCCGGCGATTTCGCGTGGCGGGAATTTTTGATTCCGGCTTCTACGATTACGACGAGAATTGGTGCTTTTTGAGCTTGCCGGCCGCGCAAGCGCTCTCTGGCGTCGTTGACGCCGTTAGCGTGCTCGAATTTCGACTGGACAGGCCGGAGCAGGCCGGCGACCTTGCGCGGGAATTGGAGCAGGCCGCAGGCCCCGGTTTTGCGGCTACCACCTGGATGGAAGAAAATCGCGCCCTGTTTCGTGCCTTGCGTTTGGAAAAGTTGGTGACCGCAATCTTCATCGGATTGATTACGTTTGTGGCGGGCTTGAACGTCCTGGTGGTGCTGTCCATGACGGTGACCGACAAAGCGCGAGATGTCGCCGTGCTCATGTCCATGGGATCCCGGCGGGAGCAGATTCGGAGCATTTTTTTGTGGCAAGGAATTGCCATTGGCGCGACGGGCACCTTTGCCGGCTTGTGCTTCGGGTACGCTTGCGCTTGGATCGCCGGGACTTGGCATCTCATTCCTCTCGATCCCCAGGTGTACGCGGTGCCCTACGTGCCGTTTCATCCCAATCTTTTGGATGGCGTGTGGATCGCAATCGTGGCCATGGGTATTTCGGTCGGAGCAACGCTCTTGCCCGCGCGCGCAGCGGCCCGCCTCATGCCGGTAGACATCCTGCGTTATGAGTAAAGCAAGACCCTGTAGCAGCCGCTGGGACACATCCCAGCAGGGACGTTTTTTCCAGTTGCGTCCGGCTTTGGAGCGCGGTTTGCTCCTATCAGCAAGGCGCGGGCGTTCGGCCTAATCGAGGGTGTGCTCCTACCTTGATGCGAATAAACTGCCCGCCATAAGCATTTGAAATAAAAGCAATTAAGTGTTTAGCGAAATGCCCGTTTTGGCCCTGATTTTTGGCTGGGCAAGGCTCCGCCATAAATGGGAAGTGAATGGGTCGCGACGGGCGATTTGCAGATGTGGTACGGCAATTGCCTTTCCTGCATCTAACAAAGGGAAGGCGTTCGGTTCGCGGCCGTGCGCCACGGGGAATGTGGGCCTGTGATGAATTCTGAAACGAGTATGGGGTCAGACGCAGGGATGCTGGGGAATTCCAGCGGCTTCCCCGACGCACAGGTGGTGCTTGAAGCGCGTAGCGTGAAAAAGACCTACGGCGTCGGGGCGCGATCTTTGACGGTTTTGACGGATGCGAATCTGACTTTGCGGCGCGGAGAGATGGTTGCGATTGTCGCTCCTTCCGGAGCGGGGAAAAGCACTCTTCTACATCTCCTGGCCGCGCTAGACACGCCAACGAGCGGTGCAGTATACTTCGATTCCAAGCCCATTGAAACGAATCAAGACACCACGGTGGCCGAGTTTAGAAATCGCGCCGTGGGATTTTTGTGGCAGAGGCATCAATTGTTGCCGGATTTTACCGCCACAGAGAATGTAGCCATGCCGTTGCTGTTGCGAGGCGAGGCTTTCTCTCCCGCGATGACGACAGCGCGCAAATGGCTCGCGGAAGTGGGCCTGCAAGACCGGGCCGAACACCGCGCAGGGGAACTTTCGGGCGGGGAACAGCAGCGCGTCGCTATTGCCAGGGCGCTCGTTACCAGGCCGGCCGTGCTGCTGGCGGATGAACCGACCGGAGATTTGGATGAGCAGAATGCTTGGGCCGTGTTCGAGTTATTACAGCGGCTGCATGGCGAATACCGGTTGACGTCGTTGATCGCGACTCACAACTTGGCGCTCGCCGCGCATTGCGACCGCGTCTTGACTCTGGAACACGGCGTTCTACGTACTCGCGTGGCTGCCGCAATGGGGACCCCGGGGGAGAAGCGAGCTAATCGTGTTTGAACGGTACACAGAGAAAGCGCGACGCGTAATTTTCTTCGCAAGGTATGAGGCCAGCCAGTACGGCAGCCCGTATATCGAGACGGAGCACTTGCTGCTCGGCTTGATGCGCGAGGACAAGGCCCTGGCTAATCGCTTCCTGCGCCAGCAGGGCTCCATTGAATCGATCCGCAAGGAAATCGAAGCGCGCATCACCATCCGCGAGCGCATTTCAACGTCCGTTGAAGTTCCTCTCAGCGCGGAATGCAAACGAATTTTGAACATGGCCGGAGAAGAAGCCGAGCGGCTCGGTGTTAAGCACGTCGGAACCGAACACCTGTTGCTGGGCATCCTGCGCGAAGAAAAATGCTTCGGCGCGGAAATTTTGATGGAGCGCGGCCTGCGCCTCTCCACCTTGCGTGAAGAACTTGCGCGCACCTCCGGCGAAAAGACCACGACAGCCCGTCCGAAGGAAACTTCGCTACTCGCCGAGTTCAGCCGCGACTTAACGCAGGCAGCTTCGGAGGGTTCGCTCGACCCGCTGGTCGGCCGCGAAGGAGAAGTCGAGCGCGTCATCCAGATTCTCTGCCGCCGCACGAAGAATAATCCCGTGCTCATCGGCGAACCCGGCGTGGGCAAGACCGCCATCGTGGAGGGCCTCGCCCAGCGCATCTCCGACGGCGACGTCCCGCCCTTCCTCGCCGACAAACGCATTCTTTCTCTCGACCTCTCGCTCATCGTCGCCGGCACAAAGTATCGCGGCCAGTTCGAAGAACGCCTCAAGACCATCATGAAAGAATTGATGGAGAGCCAGAACGCCATCGTCTTCATCGACGAGTTGCACACTCTGGTCGGCGCAGGCTCCGCGGAAGGCTCCCTCGACGCGGCTAACATTCTCAAGCCCGCGCTCTCCCGCGGCGAAATTCAATGCATCGGCGCCACCACCCCCGGCGAATACCGCAAGTCCGTCGAGAAAGACCGCTCCCTCGAGCGCCGCTTCCAATCCGTGAAAGTTCCCGCGCCCAACGAAGAAGAGGCCGTCCAGGTCATCACCGGTGTCCGCGAACGCTACGAAAAGTTCCACGCTGTCAGCTACACCGACGAAGCCCTGCGCTACTCCGTCTATCTTTCGAATCGCTACATTCCCGACCGCTTCCTCCCCGACAAAGCCATCGATTTGATCGACGAAGCTGGCGCCCGCGTGAAGCTCCGTCAGGCCAGCGTTCCCGAAGAAGTCGGCGAAGTGCAAAAGCGCGTCAAGTTCATCACCCATCGCATGGAAAGCGCCATCGCCGCCCACGAATTCGAGAAAGCGCGCTTCTACTCCGAAGAAGAGCGCAAGGAAAAAGAAAATCTCCGCGGCCTTCGCGAGCGCTACAAGCTCGACGACGCCTCCACCGGCATCGTCACCCGCGAGGACATCGAGGAAGTCGTCTGCCGCTGGACCGGTATCGCGGTCACCTCTATAAAGGAAGATGAGCAGCAGAAACTCCTGCGCATCGAGCCCGAGCTGCACAAGCGCGTCATCAGCCAGGACAAAGCCATCACCGCCCTGGCCCGCGCCATTCGCCGCAGCCGTGCCGGTTTGAAAAACCCCGCGCGTCCCGTCGGTTGCTTCTTCTTCCTTGGCCCCACCGGCGTGGGCAAGACCGAAGTCGCGCGCCGCCTGGCGGAGTTCCTGTTTGGTTCGGAGAAGTCGCTGGTTCGCTTCGATATGTCGGAATTCATGGAGAAACACTCCGTCTCGAAACTTATCGGCGCCCCTCCAGGGTACGTGGGCTATGAAGAAGGCGGCCAGTTGACCGAGCGCGTTCGCCGCACGCCTTACTCCGTCATCCTGCTCGACGAAATCGAGAAGGCGCACCCGGACGTCTTCAACATCCTCTTGCAAGTTTTTGAAGACGGCCAGTTGACGGACGGCCTCGGCAACACTGTCGATTTCCGCAATACCATCATCATCATGACTTCCAATCTCGGGGCCCGCCATTTGCAAAAGCGCACTTCCATCGGCTTTCAGTCCGGCGCCGATGAAGCAAGCCTCAAGAGCATGGAAGAGATGGTGATGAACGAAGTAAAGCGGGTGTTCAATCCGGAGTTTCTCAACCGCTTGGACGAAATCATTATTTTCAACCCGCTCGGCGACGACGACTTGCTGCGCATCATCGATTTGCTTGTGGGGCAGATGAACGATACCCTCATTCACCGGCAAGTTCAGGTTGTCGTCTCGCCGGAAGCACGCCAGTGGATCCTCGAGAAAACGTGTGCTGACCGCAGTTACGGCGCGCGTCCTTTGCGGCGGGCGTTGCAAAAATACGTCGAAGATCCGCTGTCCGAGGCGCTCATTCAGGGTGGAATCCAAAGGCCCGCGACGTTGCAAATTTACGTCGCCGGGGAAGGTCTTTCCTTCCGTCCTGTCGGTGAGGCAACCCCGGTCGTCCACTAGGGAATCTGACACCAACATGTGTGGCCCTGGCGTCTGCGGGGTAAACGCACGGCCGGCCCGTACCGGGTTCGGCGGGAGAAGAACATCTTGGGTTTGGGGGCGCGGCCTTGACCAGCTCAACGGCCGCTCATACAAGCGTCTCTTTGCCGTTTGGGGTTATGCGCGTCCGGCTTTCGATCGCGGCTGCGTCAGTGTTGTTCGCATTCGCGGCTTCACCGCTTGCCGCTGCGCCGCGCGAGCCCCGTGCGGCTGCGGCGTCGTCTCCATTTGATTCCGATCCCGCCACAAAAGGTACCGCCAAATCAGCCGTCGCCGGCGCCTCCGGCCGCTCCTTCCAGAATCCCCCCTCCGAGCAGCCCGGAACAATCATCGACCGCATCATCTTCATCGGCAATCGCCGCATTCGCAGCGACACTCTCAAGGCCCGCATTTTCAGCCGCGACGGTGATCCTTACAATGAAGAGACTCTGCGCCGCGATTTCCAGGCTCTTTGGAACACGCAGTTCTTTGAAGACGTGAAGTTGCGCGTCGAGGATTCTCCCGACGGACCCAACCACAAAAATGTCGTATTCGAGGTCAAGGAGCGCCCGGTCATCCGCCGCATCCGCTACGACGGCATCCATTCCGTTTCCGAATCCGACATTCTCGATCGCTTCAAGGAACGCAAGGTCGGCCTCACCGTGGAAAGTCAGTTTGATCCCACGCGCATCAAGAAGGCCGAAGTCGTCCTCATAGAATTGCTGGGCGAACACGGCCGCCAATTTGCGAAAGTCACGCCGCAATACGAGCGCATCGCCGCCAGCAACGCGGTCATCCTGGTTTTCAAAATTGAGGAAGGGCCCAAGGTGAAGGTCGGTCGCATCACCTTTACGGGAAATCACGCCTTTAGCAGTCGCAAACTGATTCGCGCTATGCGCCATGACCGTCCCTACGCCATTCCGCTGTACGTCACGGAAATCCCTGTTATGAGCAAAACCTACGACCGCGAAAAGCTCAATGAAGATCTCGAAGTCGGCGTCCGTGGTCTCTATAACGACAATGGTTATTTCAAGGTCGTCGTGAACGAGCCCACCCTCGAAAATGTCGATACCCAGGGCTTCCGTCTTGGGGTTCCTCTCGCCGGCCGTTCCCATGGAAAAGCAGTCAACATGAATATCAAGATCGACGAAGGCGACCGCTACAAGATGGGCACCCTGAAAATCGTCAGCGCCGATCCCGACAAAGCCCTCTCTCTGAAAGTCGATGCCCTCAAGACCATCTTCCCGCTGAAACAGGGGGATATCTTCTCCGCCGCCAAAATCCGCAAAGCCTTGCAGGATTACACCAAAGCGTATGGGCAATACGGCTTCATCGATTTCACGGCGGAGCCCCAGTTCGATATCGATGATGCCTCCAAGCGCATCGACATCACCTTGCGCTTTACCGAAGAGAAGCAGTACTACGTCCGCCGCATCGACTTCGCCGGCAACACCACCACCCGCGACAAGGTCATCCGCCGCGAGTTGCTCCTCGATGAAGGCCAGCTCTTCAACAAGCGCGCCTGGGAAATCAGCATCTTGCGCCTCAACCAGCTCGATTATTTCGACCGCATCGAAGAAGACAAGGCCGTGGAGATCAAGCGCAATCAAAAAGAAGGCACCGTCGATCTCACTCTGAAGCTGAAGGAAAAAGGCAAGCAGTCCATCGGGTTGCAAGGCGGCGTCAGCGGCCTGGCCGGCACCTTCATCGGTCTCACCTATCAGACCAACAATTTCCTCGGCCTCGGCGAACGCCTGACCTTCTCCGCGCAGTTCGGCGACATCCAGCGCAGCTTCATGTTCGGTTTCACGGAGCCCTATCTTTTCGACCGCCCTATCACTACCGGCTTTACCATCTTCTCCAGCCGCTATAGTTTTAACCAGGCCCGCCAGGAAGCCCTGCTCCTCGGCCAGTCCGTCAGCATCAACCCGCAGTTCATTCAGAATTACAACCAGAACAGCGACGGCTTCACGTTGGTCGCCAGTTACCCAATGAAGAAGCTCTCCTTCGCGCGCGTCGGTCTTACGTATGGGCTCACGCGCACAACCATCACGCCCTTTAACGATGCTTCCCGTTTCCTCTTCGAGGACATCCAGTTCCGCAGCGTTGCCGGCCCCAGCGCGCTCACGGGCATCATCTCCAGCACGATTACCCCAACGATAACCTATAATACGGTGGATAATCCGATTAATCCGCGCTCCGGTAAAAGCTACTTTTATTCCCTCAGCTTTACCGGCGGCCCGCTAGGCGGCAACGTCAACACCATCACCAACGTCTTCGACTGGAAGTATTTCCATCCGATTCAGAAGCATCGCAACGTCATAGGTTTCCACGCCACCGCCGCCTACACCACCGGTTATGCAGGCAAGGAAGTCCCGCCCTTCAGCCGCTTCTACATGGGCGGTGAAAACGACATTCGCGGCTATGATATCCGCTCGATTTCCCCGGTTACGTTTATCCCGCAAGCTTCGGCGGTGCCCATCGCCTTCCGCGATCCTACCGCTGGCGGCACTCTTCGGACTTTCAGCGTTCCCGTGCTGACCTACGTTGCGACCTTGCCCGGAGGCGACATTCAAACTGCGGGAAACGTCGAATACCGCATCCCCATCGTCGGTCCGGTCACCGCCGCTCTCTTCTTCGACGGGGGCACCGTCGGTATTGCTCGCCCCAGTGCCCTCCAGCTCGACCCCACCGGCTTCGCAACTCTGACCCAGCAGTTTCCCGGGTCCAACGTGAAGCAACAGCTCTCAATCGCGCCGAACACGAATTTTCGCGTGCGTGGCTCTACGGGTATCGAGTTTGTCGTGCAATTGCCCATCGTGCAAGCGCCGTTCCGCGTCTACTACGCATACAACGTGCACCGCCTGTATGAACAAATCGTGGCGCCTACGCCATACATCGATCCAAAGGAAATCACTTTCTTGAAAAACGCTTTCGGCGGCATTGACCCGGCGATTTTTCCGCTGCAGATCCAGCCGCAGTTGAACGCTATTATCAATAACCCGGGCCGGCTTGATTATTTCGAGCCCAAAACGACTTTTCGTTTCACGGTTAGCCGGACTTTCTAATGAAGTGTGAACTTCGCCGCGGGCCTGACCGCCAGAGCTTGACTGCAGCACCAGGGATTAGCGCGAATGCAAGGCGCGCCTTTACGTGGGGGAGGCAAGAGTAATGAAGTCGAGAAGCATTTGGAACTGCGTTGCGCTGGGGGTCGCAATTACTTGTCTCTGGTTGGCCGGCTGCGGCGGCAGCAGTAACGCGACGAACACCGTCACCGTTACCGTTATTTCATCCGTGGGCAGCACGATTATCATCGGCCAATCCACCACCCTCACCGCCACGGTCACCGGCGGCACCACCTCCAACAACGCTGTGAATTGGCAACCCTGTCAGTTCACCACCACCACCACCCCCGTTTCCGGAACCACCCCCACTCCTTCGACTCCCGCGACCTGCCCCACCGACGGCACTCTCGGCACCCTCTCCAATGAAGAAACCACCGGTACCGCAACGTACACGGCGCCGAGCAAGATTCCAGACCAGACCAAGTATCCTGGGCTGCAGATCATCATTACCGCCCAATCGCAACAGGACACCAAAAAGACCGGGAATGTGAAGCTCGTGCTCGACTCCGGCATCGGTGTCGCTCTTACGCCGGTCACCGCCACGGTGCCTACCAACGAGCAGCAGCAATTCAACGTTGTTCTCACCAATGACTTGCAGAGCCAGGGTGTCACCTGGCTGGTTACGCAATCGTCGCCCACCACTACCATCACCGTACCCAATCTGGCCACTTGCAGTCCCACCTGCGGCAGCATCACTTCCAACACTCCAACCACCGCGACCTACACCGCCCCGACAACGGTTCCCACCGCCTCCACTCCTTCCGGGGCCAGCACTACTCCTGCCAGCCTCACCGTCGTGGCCACCGCCAAGAGCGACAACACTCGATTTGCCGCGGGAACCATCACCATCATCCAAGGTGGGCCCATCACTTTCAGCGGCATTTCTCCGACCATCGCTCCTCAGGGCGCGGCTCTCTGGGACATTTATCTCAACGCTCCTAATATCTCTTCCGCCTCCCAGATCACGATTACCGATCAGAACGGCGGTTCTAAGACCTTCACATCCACCTCTGGGCAGGTTAAGGTGATCTTCCCGATTCCTAATTCCACTACCCCAAATCCGCCCTCCAGTGGCGCACGCCTGCGACTGTTGCAGTCCGATCTCGCCGGTGCGACCTCGCCCAGTTCCACAACGCCGCTTACCTACACCGTTTCCGTTACCGATCCCGGCGAACCCGTGACGAAAGGCGCCGGGCCATTTACCTTCACCTTAATGCCCGTCAGACCCACCGTCGTGTCAGCTTCTCCCAACGGTGTGGTGCAAGGCGCTTCCGCCAGCGAGTTTCCCCTTGATATTGATGGAGGATATTTCGGCCCAGGTGGCACTTTCGCTTCTGCTTCTTTTCAGGGCAACGCAATTCCACAAGGCCCTTCGTCCAATTCGCAGCTTCTCGCTACCAATTTCCCCAGCAGCGCCATTGGTCCTCCTGGTCTTTACCCGCTCTCGGTGGCCCGCACCACTCCGCCCCTGCCTGTTCCAAACAATCCGGCAGTGACCACCGTTGCCGTGTTCCCGAATTATTCTGGCGGGCCTCCGGCAGTCACCGCGACTGCTATTCCAGCGGGCACAAATCCCAGCGCTATTGATATTGATCCCACTCTGGGTGTCGTGGTGGTTGCTGAAACCGGCTCCAACGCCGTCCAGTTTTATACTATCGGAGTCGGTACGCTTACTCCTATCGGAGGCCCGGTCGCTGTCGGCCAAACTCCTACGGGTGTGTCCGTCAATCCAACCAATCACTCCGTTGCAGTGGTGAACTACGGAAGCCAGAGCGTTTCCGTACTGCCGATTCCCG
>Ga0210409_10005954_pt1 | contig 12735 bp, 18 predicted proteins | sample IncBWH17MmetaG_FD_161649 | JGI IMG/M metagenome (GOLD analysis project Ga0210409, IMG submission 161649) | Forest soil microbial communities from Barre Woods Harvard Forest LTER site, Petersham, Massachusetts, United States - Inc-BW-H-17-M | ecosystem: Environmental > Terrestrial > Soil >...
GTCACAATCGATAACCAGGACCTTCTTGCCGGCGCCAGCAAGCTGCCGGCCGAGCGAGGCAACCATCACCGACTTGCCTTCTGCCGGCACGGACGACGTGACCAAAAGGATCTTGGGCGAAACCGCCGCCTCCGACAGTTCGACGCCGAGGCAGAGGCGCCGAACGGCTTCGCTGTAGGACGAAATCGGGTTGCGCAACACCTGCTCGGCCACGCGGTCGCCACGCACCTTCGGCATCATCGCGAGCACCGGCATGCCGGTCAGGCTCTCGACCTGTTCGGCGCGACGAATGGTGCGATCGTTTCTTTCCACTACCATGGCGATGAAAGCGGCGATCAGGAAACCGCCCAGGGCGCCCAGGATCCGGAGGAGGGTCTTCGGCGGGAAGGCCGGGCTGCCCGGTGCCACGGCGGCCGATATGATCCGACCGTCGGCCTGCATGATTTCTGCCGAGCCCATGATCTCCTTGGCGCGGTTGAGTGCGGCCTGGAGCAGGTTGCGGTTGACGACGGCGTCGCGCTCGAGCGCGTCGAGCTGAATCGAATTGTCGTTTACGACCCCCATTTCCGCCTTGGTGCGCTCGAAGTCCTGCAATAGGGCGTCGTAACGGGCTGCGGTCGCCCGAGCTTCGCGCCCGAGTCCGTCGACGATTTTGGACACTTCCGCTGCCACGCCGCCAGAAATCGAGGCGGACGCCGCCCGCGCGTCGCGCATCGAAGGATGATTCGCGCCCAAAGCAGCGGCTTTCTCGGAAGCGAGCCGCTCGGAGGCGGCGAGTTGCTGCTTGAGCGCAGCGATCACCGGTGATTGCAGAACCTCGGGAACGCTCTCGTAGTCCAGCCTGCCGCCGATCTGCTGCGCTTCCTGCAGCCGGGCGGCCGCCTGCATCTTGGCCGATTGGGCGACCATCAACTGCGTGTTGAGTTCGGTGAGTTGCTGGCTCGTGATGCTGCCGGTGCTGCCGCTTTTGTACAGCCCGTACATGCGGCGGTAGTCCTGGACGGCCTGATCGGACAAGCGGACGGCCTCGCGCAGTTCGCCGATGCGATTCATCAGGAACTTGTCGACGCGCTCCACGGTCTCGATCTTCTCGCCATGTTGATGTTCGAGATAGCCCTGGGCGAAGGTATTGGCGATCGCGGCGGCGGTATCGGCATCCCTCGCCTCGGCCTTGATGCTAAGGACGTGCGAACGCCCCAACGTCGAGACGTCGAGGCGCGACAGAACGCGGGCGATCACGGCGTCGTCGCGTTGCTCCGCGGCGAGCGGAGCCGGTGGGTCGAATTCCAGGCCGAGCGCGTGCAGCCATTCAAGCAGTCCGGCCGGCAGAAGCTCCGCCACGCTTTGAACATAGCGCAGCGACGACGGCTGCAATTCTGAGTTGAAATATGGGTCCTGCGCCAGGTGGAGCTGATCGAGCACTTTGCGGGCGATGCCCCGAGATTGCAGAATGAAGGCTTCGCTCTGGACCCGCTCCGCATCGGGGCTGACGTCGGCAACGATCGCCTGAACATCGAGCACCCGCGGCCCCTGAATGCCGACGAGCAGGCGTGCCTCGGCAAGATACTGCGGCGGTATGGACCACGCCACCGCTCCCGCGATCGCAGCACCCGCCAGGGTCCCCAACCCCACCAGCCAGCGGCGGCGCCATAGCTGGCGAAGAGCACCGGCGAGATTGCGTTCGCTCCCGGCGCTTGTCGGTGCAGCTTCGACGGCGATGTGATAGGACGCAGCTTCCTCTGGCGCGGCGCGCTCAAGGACATGTCTCCCGCCACGCCGAAGCAGACGATTGCCGATATCGACTATGTCCGTCATGACTGCACTTCCCTCGCGGGCGATCGACATTTCAGACGAGGTCTGCTGTTGAGAACGGTCGTCCGCGCGGCTGGAGATAAAATGCCGTAGCCCAACCTCCAGTCGCTGCAAGACCTTAACAGGCCGCGAAAGACAGCAAGTGTGTCGAGATTATAACAAGGTCGGTGGTACGGTCTTCGGAATGGTGCCGACGAGCGGCTGGCGTTGCGCGCGCTTCGCCCGACGTCGCGCGGCCCAACCTCACGCTGCCGAAGCTTGCGCTGGCCTGTGCATCTCTCTGAACAACGACGGCGCCATGCCGAGGCGGCGCTCGAAGGCGTGGCCGAGCCAGCCCGGCGCGGCGAGCCAGACCTTCCGGCGATCGCCTTGAGCGCCGGGAAACGGTCGGCCAGGCGATCGCGGCTCGTCCAGTGCGTCGCCACCCGCTTGCCCGTCCGGAAGCCCCGCCGCCGCCGGCACGAAGGCGCCGGTGTAGACCGCTTGAAACGGCCGATCCCGAGAATTTTTCTGGCAAATTTTTTTGCAAAGTTTTTCGGCGAGAGCTGGTTGGCGTTCCACGGTACCGGTGTCCTCGGGGACGCGCCGCTCGGCCCCCAACCGGGCCTCGAAGTGGATCTGACACGTCTGACCACCTCTGCCGTCGCGCACGAATGGCGCGTGGCCAACGTCGACGCCATCCTCGCCACCCTGGACCAGCTCTACGCCGTGGCGCCGTCAATGACCATCCTAGCTTGGACGAATTCTTCGACCGCCTCGCGTGGCTGCCGCCGTTACTGGCCGACCTCCACCGGCCGCGCCTCGACGCCTAAACCATTGCCAGTTTTATAAACTCGGATTTGTGCGAAAGCGTGGGTCGACAGGAGTAGGAACGCTGCGCCAGCCGCAACGTTTTTGATTCGCGCCATAAGTTCCCCCTCTCGGCAATTCGCCGACCTGCCATCGGTGACGCTGGATGGCTGAGTTTTTGCGTTTACGGTCGCCTCAGAAAACCCGGACGGAATAGATTCTCGGGTCTTAGTTTTTCTACCCGCTCAAAGACCTTCGCGTCTTTGGCAACCCATGCTTGAAACGAAAGCGACAAGCGGAATGTCATTTGGTGGACGGACACGTCCTTTTCGCTAGTGGCGTTGCTAGAGTAGTCGAATTGCCCAGTTTGCGTCTTGGTGCTCTGTTGCAATGACTGCGGCAGCGGAAGCATGCTGGCAAAGTCGTCAGGATAGTTGCCGGTAATCAGTGACTCGTTCGTGTACCAACGGACGAAAGCGCCACCTTTCATGGGCACGATTTCGTTGCAGCGATGATAGTGGAGTGCCAACGCTGCCCGCGCCGCAAAGCGCAACATTAGCGCGTTTGTCTTTGGCCCCATATTCAATGCGCCAGCGCCACCGTCCGCAAAAGCGCCGCCCGCTCGGTGAGCTAACTCGCGCTGACGTGCCGAGGGCATCCATTCAAGGGCAATTTCTGGGGCGTTGTTCCGGATACCGCGGATAATTTTCCGTAGTTCTAATTTGGCCGACCTCGTCTTTGCATCAGGATAGACGCGACACAAAAGACCAGCGACCTGATCTGCTCGGCGTGTGCCCTTATGACAGTCATCACAAGTAAGAAACACTAGTCCGTCCAGACGATGCCTGTTGTCGAACATTGCTATTGGCGGCATGTGGTCTAGGGACATGCCGCGCGTGGTGCCACCGCAATAGATGCACCACGGTTGTCCGGCTTGCAGACGTTGCAGTCGAGTCCTCGGGGATTTGGCCTGTAGTGTACAGGCGATAGGCCAGTTCGCGGGCGATCTCGGCTCTCGCGCCAAGCGTGGCGACGAGTGCGGACGCTGCCCCCTCTCCGCCCGCCGCGAGCACTCGGATCAATTGATGCACCATCGCCCAAGCGGAGAGGCGCGGATCGGCGGCCGGGCGGCGCGCTTATCACTAGCGACATGAACTAGGGCTTCCACAACTAGGGCTTCCACCTTGGCTTAGGTCCCCGACCAGCCAACGTAAATCGACCGCCGAGTGGGCGCGTTACATCCAGCAGTAAGCATCGAGCAGCGAATGGATCGGTCAGATCCCAAACATCCCCAGAGTGATGGTCGCCTTCGGCGGAGCGAGCGCACCAGGCAGGCGCTCGTCGAGGCATACCTGGATCTTCTGCGTGAAAAGCAGCAGCCACCGACAGCGCCGGAAATTGCCAGGCGGGCGGGCTGCTCCATACGTTCGGTCTTCCAACACTTTTCGGGCCTTCTTACGCTCAGCCTTGCGGCCGCCGACAATGCCTTTGCGCAGGCATTAGCCCAGGCTGCGATCCCGAATATTGATGCCGACCTGCATACCCGGCTCAAGTCGCAGGTCGAGTCTCGGGCCGTCATCTGCGAGCGGTGGCTGCCGTTGTGGCGCGCGCTCCTGCGTTATCAAAGCGAATCGGAAGAGCTGACAATTCGAATCAAACGCATTCGTGCCGCGATGGTCGCGCGGCTGGAGCTGGTGTACGGGCCGGAACTTTCAACGCTGCCTGAAGCGGAGCGTAGCCAACTGCTTGTCGCCTTGGACATTCTGACCGATTTCGAGAGCTGGGGAAGGTTGCGCGAAGGTCACGGCCTGTCGATCGAGGCGGCCCGCGACATATGGATCAATGCCATCTGGGCTATGCTGCCCACCGTCGCCCTTAATCAGGCATGCGCGAAATCGCCGGCCTCCGTCTAGTGGTGCTGTGCTTTGGTGCTGGCTAGGTCGGAACCAGTCCAGTAGGTCGGCCCTCGCTGCAGCCAAGGCGCGCGGCGTCAAGCTCGCTCCCCGACCGGCGCCGAGACGATCGGCAAGGCCCGTGCTGCCAGGTCAGAGCAAGTGACCAAGGCCAATGCCACAACGCGAGCGGTGATAGCTGAGATCCAGCGGACAGGAGCGGGGACGCTCAAGGCCATCGCCCAGGAGCTTGAGGCGCGCGGCGTGCGGACCCCTGCAGGCCGGGACCGCTGGGCGCCTAAACCCTGGAGGCCGAAACCCTGGTCGCCGCTTGGGGGCTACCTAACTATTCCGATAGCTAGGCGCGAATGTCGGCGTCGGAGCATGATTTGGACCTACCAGAGGCACTAGACGCCGGGGTCCACTTAAGAGTCGTGGCTCAGTTTAGAAATCTATCGCCAAGAGAGTTGCGTGTGCGGGCGCTCCAGCTTTTATCGCTGGCGGCGCAACTGGAACACATCGCTGACGATGGCTCCGAAGACAATGGGGTCATCACTGCTGCCCGTCGATTACGGGACGGGGCGCGATTGCTTGATGATCGAGCTACGCGTGCGGCGCCTAGGCCCACGTCCTTTCCACTAATTGGAAAGGGCATGGAGTCGGGCGGGTTTCGGGACCCACGAAAGACGGCGACACGGCAGAAGATTAGGTGGCTCCGCGTTGAACGCTGGGGGCAATTCAACGCGGAGCCTGCCGCGGGCTTAAGCCCTCCCACACGGGACGCGGCATCGATATGAATGCAGAACACCTCAGGACCGTCGCGTGTGAAAGGTGTGACGTTGCCCCGCCGGCGCCTGGTCGAAGGCATAAAGTCATCACACTCCGGACGCATGAGCCGCTATCCGGGTGGCTTTCCGCTATTTCGGAAAGCCCCCAGCCATCACGTCAAATGGCAACCCTTGCGACTCTTGCGACAGTTGGGCGAGCGGCCCTACCACACCAGCAATATCCGCCCCATGCTGGCTGGGTAGGCCCTCGGGAACCTCGGGAACCCTATCCACTTATGGTAACATGACGGCACTACGCGGAAGTCGGGGCCCACAGTGGTAAAGAAATGAGCGAGCCAACTGGCTATACGATCCGCATCACGCGTCGCGGACCGCCGTCCAGACCGTTCGGTTGGGAAATTCGCCGACAAGACGACTCCGTGAAAGTTGCATCTTCGACAAAGACCTTCCGCACAAGGGGTGAGGCCTTGGCCGATTCCGCTCGGGCGGCAGCGCCTCGGGTATTAGCGTCGTCGAAGGTCAAAAGTCCCGACTAGGCTTTTTCAATTGTTCCGCCGAAGGCGGACCTTGCGTCTGCAATGATCCGATCTCGCTAATCGGGTCCACTTCTCCACATCCTTAGCGGGAAGGCTTACTTGCACCTTCGCCATTTGCGAACGGGAAGCGCATGGCGCGACACATTGTTATCACGGAGTTAGGGGCCGCGCTTTAGGTACACCAAGCAAGGGTGTGATTGGGACAGACAACGATTCTAGAGGGCGACTGCGATTTGCAACGCCCCCCGGGGGTGATTGCGGTCGCACCATGCCGACGCAGCAGAGGGGGATTGGCCGGTGAACAACCACGCCGAACCAAGGAGCTTGGATAGCGAAACGGCCTTCTTGGCGACCCTTCGCCGTATTGCCGCGAGCAATCGTGAGCCCACGCCGTGGGAAGCTGCATGTCTGTATACGGCCTTGTGTGCGATGGCGGTCGGGGACCATCGCATAGCCGAACAAAAAATCGCCCTGTGTACGCTTGTCGATATCGACCAGCCGCCACCCGTGCAGGTGTTCCCCCCACTCACGGTCGATGATCTACGGGTCGCGTTTGTCGCGCTGAGAGATCCGCCGAACGCGCATTAGCACGCTGATATGACCTGTGGGCGGCTGCCCAGGTGTCGAGGTTGCTGGCGTCCTAAATCTGAGGGTCAGACCCCGCCCCAGCGCGTTCTGTAGTACGGGGGTAAGAAGCACCGAGAGTACGGGGGTAAGAAGCACCGAGGCGGGGCGCCGGCTGCTTGCCCGATAACCGGCACAAGATGAACGTCCCAGGCCGCTCTAAAGCTACGCTGTAGTTACGCTGTTTTTCTTTGAGGGCCGTCGCCTACAGGCCACGCCGACACCGAGACCTCTGCGACAGTTGCGACTATTGCGACACTTGGCTTGGCATACGGCCCCTCGCGCGCGTATTGGGCGGGAATGCCTTCTCAACCGCCCTGCCGGGCGTCGCACCGTGACTGGCGGCTTACATGACATGTGCACCCCCACGAAGTAAGCTTCCACAACCCACAGCCCTGCTGTGAGTCGCCACTGCGGAGGCTTGTGCGATGCGCACAGACATTTCGGCCACAGTCACTAGGAAAGTGCAGGCAACACTGCAGCGCGTTTTACTGGTTTTGCGCCGGCCAATAAATTATCGCGCCTTCACTCAAAGACGTAAGGAGCTTCGCGACCGAATCCGAATCCCAGGGGGATGAAGCATCGCACCGCGCTCGCCTTGGGGGATTGCCTCATCATTTCCGGCGGCCTGCACTCGGTAAGCCTCACCGAGGCCGGCCGGCGCCGGTTGAAGTAGCCGCCGACGGGTCGGTGACCAATCAACTTTATGCCTGCAGTGCTGCCGCGTGATCAACGGCGCGCCTCAAAAGTGACACGCCACCGCTTGCTTCAAAGGCGTTACGTTGGGGCGTTCCCCGACCCGGCGGCGTTTCTAAGCCCGTCCGTTGCCCCCCGCTTGGGGCGGGCATCTTCTTAGGCAAGTGCCGATGTCCAGAGTGCCATGGCATCTATTCCAAGTCCGCCAGAAGCGAGCCCATCTTGTCGTGGGCGCGGTAGCAAAGGCCGACGGACCGGTCGGCAGTGACGAACTGACGGCAGCGCAATCCGTGCTCAAACGACTTGTGAGGAAGCAGGACCCGGCCGGCGACTATGCAGCGACGGTGGTGAGGGATACCGGTCGTCCAGAGGTGTATTTCGCTTTCGAGGATGAGGCCGATGCTCGAAAATTGGCCTACGCTGTAAAGGCTAAAGCTACCGGCAGCTATCCAGGCTGGGCAAGCCAGCGGGCATTCCAGTTGAACGGCGCCACGGTGACGGAACTGGCGACCTCGCTTCCAGCGCCTAACACCCGCCCAAGGCAACCGCCGTCGGATGGATCACCACGACCGCGTCGCGTTCGACGCAGGCGATTGAGGTCACGACTCGGCGGATTGTGAAGCAGCGTAGGTCGGCCGCCAGGCCGGCCCATGGATATGCCACGGCCTTCCCGCACCCCGGGCACTTGAAGCGGTCGTCAAGTTCCAGGTTCACCGCCGCCGAAGGAGGGCCAGCGCAAGGCACGCCGTCATCACCCCTCCGGCAGCGACACCTAGAACCGCAGCAATGCTGGAATCCAGAATATGATCCAGCCGTGCTGCCTCGAAATCGCGCAGCCGGACGCGGACCAGAAAATCCCCGTCATCACTGACCAGCTGCATCGCCCAAAATCGCCCGCTGCTATCGCGCTCGGCAGGTGGCGACGACTCCACCACATCGAAGCCGTTGGGTGGGATAACCGAGAATCTCAGGGTCTTCGTCTCATGCAAGACCGTAAGATTGCGGGTGAAGTTAAGGGAGATTGTAAACTCACGTTCCGACAGACCCGTGTAACGCATGAGGCTTGTGCGGGTGAAAGTCATGTTTATTGGCATTGATGGCTGCAGGCGCTTTGAGAACCATTGCCAGTCGATGCGAGTCACTTGTGCATCCTGTCCATCTGATGGCGCGTTTACACCGAATTCCCGGTCGGAAATGATCTGCAGACCAGTTGTTCTCGAAAGCACCGGGGCCAGGATATGGTCGCCAGGGGCCTCGACGCCGAGAGCGATGTCGAACGTTGCCCTCTGCGCGTAGCGGGGCTGCAGATTGAGAAAAGCTGAGATTTGATTGGCTATCTTCAGCCTTTCCAGACACGCGTCCCGCGCGGCAGCGCTCGGTTCTCCGTTGCAGGTGAAATCCAACGTCAGGTTCGTGCGCCCGTCAGAGCCTCGCCAGTCAAGGACGCCGGCCACCCAGAGAAAGGCGCCGATGATGGCCGCTGTCAACATCGAGGAGGCCGCAAGAAAAAGCAGATTGATCCGGCGTTCCGGCTCCCGTCGCGCGTGGGCCCACCAGTCTTTTGCGCCACGGACAGTCCGAGTGAGGCGCGCACGCAGCGCCCTCGAGAACTGCTTCCACTGCGGCATCCGGATCATCGCGTTCCTATCTGAGCAAAGTGCTTTGCTAGGGATTCAATCTTGCCAACATCGGTGGATTGTCCGCCAGCCTAATCCGCCCCAAAATAATTCCCGCGCCGCCCGCACCTTGCCGCTCTTGATGTCACTACTTGCCCAAAGCGGCATCGAGCAGATGCGCGAGCCTGACACCTGTCTTCTGCAACTGCTCCCTCACGATCGGGGCGTTCGCCACGACATAAGCAGCACCGTCTAGCCAACCAGTATCGACGGAAGCCACAATGGCTAACAAGATTGTCGATGTCTTTTTAGCAGGCGGGGCACTAGCCAAGGCCCTTTCTGTCGCGTCCCGGATGTGGTGCAGTCGCCGCTGTGAGAAAAGCCCTAGGGCCTCCGAAGTGGATCAAGCCGCAGCTCACGCGCCTCGCAGACGATGCGCCTGACGGCCCCGAGTGGCTGCACGAGATCAAATATGACGGCTACCGCATGCGCGCGAGACTGGATCGCGGGAGGATCCAGCTCCTGACGCGTACCGGCCTCGATTGGTCAAATCGGTATCCCTACACTGTCTCGGCCCTCCGATCGCTGCCGGCAAAGACAGCCTACATCGACGGCGAGCTCTGCGCCCTCCGTCCTGACGGTGTACCCTCGTTTGGGCGGCTGCAGGCCGCGATGGATCAGCGGCGGACGGACAGCCTCGTCTTCTTCGCCTTCGACCTCCTCTATCTGGACGGCAAGAGCCTTGCCGCGCGGCCGCTGATCGAGCGCAAAGAGCGGCTGCATCCGCTATTCGCTCAGGCGATTCCTGGACCGCACTTCACCGACCACGTCGTCGGCAATGGACCCGGCTTCCGCAAGCATGCTTGCGAGATGAGTCTCGAGGGCGTTATCTCAAAACGCCTCGACCAGGCATACGCGCCGAGCGACCGAGGCCTATGGGTGAAGTCAAAATGCTTGAACCGCGAGGAATTCGTGGTCGTCGGCTGGACTGATCCAACGGGCAGTCGACCTCATATCGGTGCGTTGCTGCTCGGCTACTACACCGAGGACGGGCGGCTGCTCTATGCGGGGCGGGCAGGGACCGGCTTCACCGACGCGGAGCTGGAACGCCTGGTTCGGCGACTGGCGCCGCTGAAGGTTTCTAAGATGCCCCTCGCCGAGCCGCCGCCACGCGACAACCGATTCGGCTCACCGCTGGTGCTATCCCGCGTACATTGGGTCAGGCCGAAGATGGTAGTTGAGGTGACCTACCTGACCTGGACCGAGGGCGGACTTCTGCGGGCGGTCTCGTATCAGGGCGAGCGGGAAGACAAGCCGGCCCGACAAGTGGTGCGGTCAGGGAAGGCGTTCTAGCGGCTACGGCCTTTCAGATTGCGGCCAGGCAGTTCGCCGCCGGACTGATCGACAAGGCTAGGCGTGCGATCCGTGAGCCGCTGGACGGCCTTGGGATGCCGCGCGGGCGCCTCGACTTCATCCAGCCGATAGTCGTCCATGCCGGTTTCCTTGATCGGCTCGACTAGGCACAGATGCGCCGCAGCTCCACAGCGCGAGCAACTGAAGGTCTTGGCTCGGTAATCGACATCATGCAGCCCTGCGAGTTTCAATCGGGCATAGCGCCGGCAGACATCGCAGCGGAGCCACATCTGCCCGTAGGTCTTGGAAAGCGCGCGGAAAGTGAAGGCACGATGCGGCCAGGGTCCAACCATGCTGCGAAGCTAGAGCGCGCTGGCAGTCAGTGACGAATCAACTTTTTGCCTTCAATGCTGGCACGTGAGCGGGCCTTTGGCGGCATGATTAGATCGGCAAGCTTTCTCGCCACCTCCCACGAAACCTCCGCGGCTATCCTGATACTTGCTCTGCCATCGCCAATGTCAGTCAGCTCCAAAGTGGTGGCAGCGTCCTTGTTGTACCCATTGATGGTTGTCAGTAGCGGCCAAAGCAAGTCCTTCGGTTCCTTGCCCAGCGCCTTTGCTATTGCGCAAAGGTGAACGTCACCCGGCAATGTCATCGTCCGCTCATACATTCCAATCATCTCCCGTCCGAATCTTCTATCGGCGGTAAACTTTGCCGCTTCGCGGGCCAACCGAAATTGTGTGTAGCCGCGTCGCAGCCGCTCAACCTTCAAGAGACGCGCGAATTCCTTACGAACGGGTGCTGAATTGACCACCGCATTTTGTTCGTGAGAGAGGTGGTGGTAGCGAGTGTTACGGGGCACCTACGGCCTCCTTCCCTCCTGGTTGGGTACAGCGGATTGACAATCAACGCAGAGCCCGACTGCCCCTAAGCAAACGCCAGGAGCATGGCAAACTTGGCAGCGACCAGAAGAATAATAGTGGTGGCGTTGGGAAGTGTGTTGGCCTGGCTCAAGTAGTCGAGGGGGAACGGGCAAAGTTCGCTTGCGTCAATAGATACGCAAACGATCAGAGCCTCACGAACGGTTGCCGGCAGATCGAGACTGTTTGCTTGGCCCGGCAGTGCTCGAAACTGAACATTAGCGATCAATAATGACGAAATGCCCAACATGACGCCCAGCGCAATGCGATACATCTGCCCCTCCCCCGAGTGGACTGTCCCCACTACCCGAGGATGCTTAGGCAAAAATCATGCGAGCTATGTGGGGTAACTCACACACGCGCTCTTATCACGCCGCCGGTCACGTTGTTGACACCACGCGAACGGTAATTCTCAATACTCCTTACGCGGGAATAAGCCACGCCTGCTACAAGGTCCGCTGTGAGTCAGTTCGAATGAACAATGAAGCGAAGTCCTTGGAAGATGTCTAACCGAAGCAGCGGAATGTGATCGGTTAGCCGGTCTCGCTCGTTCCGAGGCAGCTCGGAGAGTTATGACACTTTGCGCAACTGCATGGCGCCATCGAGCGGAAAAAGCCAAACGGGAAACCGCTGTGCGCGGTCGCAAATCGAATTGATCACGTTGCTGAAGCTGCAAAGAAAAAGCCCCGGCACTGAGACCGGGGCCTAAGCTCAATTAACGCTCTTACATGAGCGGCGCGAGCACCGCCGTTTAGTACGCGCCTGTTGGCTCTTGAAGGCTACCGAGCGCCTTCAGGTCCCGCAGGATGGTCAGGATGATGCGCGGCCACAGGAGGTTGCAGCTTTCATCAAGGTGGCCGGCAAGGTTCTCGACCTGGGCCAGCAGCCGCAGCTTGAAGTAAATGCCCTGCAGCGTGGTGTCCGCAGCGTAGACGAAACGCTCCTGCGCCTCCCTGAAAGTTGCCTCCAGATCCTTGTCGTCGGCGTCCCTCGCATTGATTGCGGTCACAGGCGGCTTGGTACTCGCGCCACTGTGTTTCCGATGGGAAGCACTTGGCATCGGTCACTGCTACACGGCAGCCGGCGAGCGCTTCGGCGTCGCGCCGGATCTGCACGGCCGTCTCGCAAAGGATGTCGGCCAGGGTGTCGATGTAGTCGGTCACACTCTGCGAGTGCTGCACCAGGGCGCCCGGACAGTGCTTGCCGATCGAGACCAGTTCCTTCTGGATGCTCTCGCCGCACATCCGCACAAGGCCTGCCAGCTCCTCGACGCGGAAGCTGTTAACCTTGATGTCGTTGAAGTCCACTGGCGGGGGCGCCGTCATGAAGGGGGCGCTCACAGTGCACCCCCTTCCGTCCGCTCGGCCGCGACACGGATTTCACCCAACGCCTTGCCGATCACTTCAGCATGCCGCTTGACGAGGCCGGCCATGTATTCGATGCGAAGGCCGATCTGCTGCATTTGCAGGTTGGTCCAGCCTGCGCCGGGAGTGCCGACGCAGTCGCCCATCAGTTCCATGAGTTCGCCCAGGTGCCCGAGGCCGTAGGCTTCTGCTGAAACTTCGTCCTCCAGGCGGCAGATGATTTCCTTTGGGCTGGATGCAGCCTTCGCCGCAGTCGCGCGGCGAGGCGTTGACGTAGTACGATTGCTACTAGCCATGATCCGGTGTCCCTCCGAGGTATCCGGGTTGCGGTTAGAGCCGGGTGGG
>Ga0210409_10005957_pt1 | contig 12734 bp, 11 predicted proteins | sample IncBWH17MmetaG_FD_161649 | JGI IMG/M metagenome (GOLD analysis project Ga0210409, IMG submission 161649) | Forest soil microbial communities from Barre Woods Harvard Forest LTER site, Petersham, Massachusetts, United States - Inc-BW-H-17-M | ecosystem: Environmental > Terrestrial > Soil >...
TCCGGAGTGCGGGCGCACTTCGGCCTAGCGCGAAAATCCCCTTGCGGACTGCGGATTTGAACGCCGCGTCGCCGGACCGCGTCGTAATCGGAGCGAAGTAAAAAATGCACGTCCGCTCCAGCGCGAGCCAAATTAGCGCCATAGAAACTGCCCACGGCCCCACAGCCCACGACGCCAATCTTCATTGCCTCAACAAAAAAGGCACCCTGAACATCTCAGAGTGCCTTCGTGATAAAGGGAAAATTACTTCGCGCCCAGGATCGAGTCCTTGGCAGCTTTGGCTACGCGGAACTTCACCACGCGCTTGGCGGGGATCTTGATGGTTTGGCCTTTGTTGGGTCCGAATTGCATCGTCATCTCACGCGCCGGACGGTTCACCAACACGAGCTTGCCCAGCCCGGGCACCGTGAAAGTGTGCTTGGCTTGCTTGTAGGCCAACTCGGCAACAGTGTCGAGTGCCTGGACAGCCTGTTTCTTGGTAATGCCAGCCTTTTCAGCAACCGTGGCGGCGATTTGAGATTTGGACATTGCTTTTGCCATAGTGTGTTTGTTGTTGTTTTGGTTTACAAAAGTCTAGTGACTTGGCTCGAATTAACGCCCTTCGGCTCAGGCGTGCAAGCAGAAAATCACAAAATACCCAAGAAAATTCGCATGTTTTGCGCCCTGTCGCCGGCAACCTGAGCTTGACATGGAACTCCGTTCGATCAACATCGCCTTGTGGCGCTGTTCACCATCCAGAATGAGTTTCGCTACGAGATTGTCCGTAAAATCTACGAGGGCGGAATGGGAATTGTTTACGAAGCCGAGCAGCTGGGAACGCGCGGCTTTGTCAAGCGAGTGGCCATCAAAGTCATTCGCCAGAATTACGCCAACCAAAAGCAGTTCATCGACAATTTCATCGGCGAGGCCAAGTTGGTTGCCGATTTGATCCACACGAACATCGCCCAGACTTACCATTTGGGCGAAGCGGAGGGCATCGCCTTCATCGCCATGGAGTTGATCCGGGGCGCAAACCTGGAACAGTTCTCCAATCAACTGCTGGACCGGCGGCGGGTCCTCCCCAAGGAACTCGCTGTCTTCATCGTCAGCCGTGTCGCCCGTGGCCTGGCCTACGCGCACTCCAAAACCGACAAGGACGGCAAACCGCTGGGCATAGTCCACCGCGATGTCAGTTTCAAAAACATCATGATCGCCTTCGAAGGCGATGTGAAGCTCACGGATTTTGGAATCGCCAAAGCGAAGGGCTTCCTGGTTGACAATGAAGGCGAGGTCGTGGCCGGCAAGGCCGACTACATGAGCCCGGAACAAGCCAACTTCCAAATTACCGATAAACGCTCCGACCTCTTCTCCGCCGGAGTGGTGCTCGCGCACCTCTTGCTGGGCCGTAATATTTTCAAAGCGCCTTCAGCCGAAGAATCCCGCCAGCGGATGATCAATCTGCCCATTCCAGATTTTCGCCCGTTGGACGAGCGAGTCGACGAGCGCTTGAACCAAATCCTGCATCGCGCCCTGGCGCGGGACCTGGATAAGAGGTACCCTGCGGCCGACGAGATGCTCTATGATTTGGAACACTACATTTACCATTCCGGCTATGGCCCAACGAATGAGACCCTCGGAAAGTTCATTCGCGAGTTGTTTGGACAAACGCTTCCTTCTGCCGCGGTCGTTCCCGTTCGGAGCACCACCGAACTGATGGAGGAAGCCCGGCGCTATGTCGAAAAGGCAAAGTAGGCCTTTTGCCTTTTCGCCGCCGTTGCCGGAATGAAACCCCGCCCATGCGTCACGCTTTCACTCAATCGACTGTTTCAATCGGGTTGATTCAAACCGCTTGTTCGGCCGACCCGAACGCCAATCTGAAAAAAACCCTTGCCGCGGCGGAGCGAGCGGCCAAACAGGGCGCTCACATCCTCTGCACGCAGGAACTGTTTCGTTCGCAGTACTTCTGCCAGACGGAAGACCACCAATACTTTAAGCTGGCGGAACCGATTCCGGGACCGACCACCGAAGCATTTCAAAGGCTCGCCAAACGTCATCAAGCGGTGGTGATCGCCTCCCTCTTTGAGAAACGAGCAGCGGGTGTCTATCACAACTCCGCGGCGGTTATCGACGCCGACGGCACTTTGCTCGGAGTGTATCGCAAGATGCACATCCCCGACGATCCGCTTTACTATGAAAAGTTTTATTTCACTCCGGGCGACCTGGGATTTCGCGCCTGGCAAACTCGGTACGCCAAAATCGGCGTCCTGATTTGCTGGGATCAATGGTACCCGGAAGCGGCGCGGCTGACCGCGCTCCAGGGCGCGGAGATTCTTTTTTATCCAACCGCCATTGGCTGGCATCCCTCGGAGAAAGCCCGACTGGGCGCAGGCCAGCACGACGCCTGGGAAACTGTTCAGCGCGGCCATGCCATTGCCAACGGATGCTATCTGGCCGCGCCTAACCGGGTCGGGCACGAAAAGCTTGCCGGGGACGGTATTGAGTTTTGGGGACAAAGCTTTGTGGCCGGAACGTCCGGGGAAATCCTGGCCCGAGCGAGCGCGACAAAAGAGGAAGTGCTGGTGGTGCCTCTGGATCTGTCGAAGGTCGATGTGACCCGCACGCACTGGCCCTTTTTGCGCGACCGCCGCATCGACGCCTACGCAGACCTGACGAGGCGGCTCATCGACTAAGCCATGCTCGCGTGGATCACCGGTGCTGGAGGGCTGATAGGCAATTACCTGGTCCAGACCGCCCGCGTGTATGCTCCGGCACTGGAGGTGGCGGGCTTAACGCGCGGGGAACTTGATTTGATGGATTCTGCTGCCGTCGCTCAAAGGTTTCGGCGCGATCATCCAGGTCTGGTCATCCACTGCGCCGCACTCAGCCGCAGCCCGGAATGCCAGGCCAAACCAGAACTCGCCCACAAACTTAACGTCGAAGTGACTGCCTTGCTCGCCGGCCTTGCTGCCGACATTCCTTTCGTTTTTTTCTCCTCCGACCTCGTGTTCGATGGGCGCGAAGGCAATTATGATGAAACGGCAAAGGTTAATCCGCTGAGCGTTTACGCCCAAACCAAGGTCGAAGCTGAGAAAATCGTTCTGGCGAACCCAAAGCACACCGTCGTGCGCACCTCGCTCAACGGCGGGCTCTCCCCAAAAGGCGACCGAGGCTTTAATGAGCAGCTACGCAAGTCCTGGGAAGCCGGTAAAACCCTCACGCTCTTCACGGACGAATTCCGCTGTCCAATTTGCGCAGCGGTGACCGCTCGGGCGGTATGGGAACTGGCCGAACGAAACCAGCCCGGTCTGTATCATTTGGCGGGCAGTGAGCGTCTGTCCCGGTGGCAAATCGGAGAACTCCTGGCCGCCCGCTGGCCACAACTGCACCCGAAGATTGTTCCCGGTTCCGCCGCCGATTATCCCGGCGCACCCCGCTCTCTCGACACTTCCCTCAATTGCGAAAACATCCAACGTCTCCTCTCCTTCCCCTTGCCGGGCCTGACCGATTGGCTCGACGCGCACACGGATGAAATCTTTTAGAACTCTCGTGCCGGGAACGATGAATTCGGACTTCGGATTTCTGCCTTCTTTCGGCCTCTCGCCGCGCTGTCGCGCGAGCGCAGCGGGTCGGATTTCGGATTTCGGGCTTTCCTTCCGTCCGGCGAAACAATTTGTCCCGCCGTGAGCAGCCCCTCCGCTGAGCCCCGTATCTACCGCGGCCGACTGGCGCCATCGCCCACAGGCTTTCTTCACCTAGGCCACGCGAGAACTTTTTGGACCGCGCAAGAACGCGCGCGGGCGAGTCACGGCGTGCTGGTCCTGCGCAATGAAGACTTGGATCGCAACCGATGCCGAGACCAGTTCGTTTCAGCGATGTTTGAAGATCTCAGGTGGTTCGGTTTTGATTGGCAGGAAGGACCGGATGTGGGAGGGCCATTCGGGCCCTATTGCCAGAGCGAGCGCCTCGCGTTCTACCGCGCGGCATTCGAAAAACTGCGCGCTGGAGGCTGCGTCTATCCCTGCAGCTGTTCGCGCCAGGATGTGCTCCGGGCCTTGCAAGCACCGCATCAGGGCGAAGACGAGCCCCTCTATCCCGGAACTTGCCGTCCGGAAATCCGCGGTCACGCGCCAAAGCAACCCCACGGTGCTGCTGGAGCCAGGGCTGGTGACAAGGTGCGCATCAATTGGCGTTTTCGAGTCCCCGACGGAGAGACGATTTCCTTTGTCGATGGTCATTACGGACCACAACAATTTTCCGCCGGAACGGATTTTGGCGACTTTGTAATCTGGCGTCATGACGACCTGCCCGCCTATCACCTCGCAGTGGTTGTGGACGATGCCGCCATGCAAATCACCGAAGTGGTCCGCGGCGAGGATCTGCTAAAATCGACCGCCCGCCAATTGCTTCTGTACCGGGCGCTCGGTTGGCCGGCTCCTGAGTTTTATCATTGCCCACTGGTCACCGACTCCAAGGGTGTCCGCCTGGCCAAGCGGCACGACGCGCTGAGCCTACGCGCATTGCGAACCGCGGGCGCCAAGCCCGCCGAACTGAGTGCGTCATGGAATCCAGATTGACTCCTCGCGAGGAAGAAGTCGTCGGGCTGAAAGCCCGGGATGTTAAAGCCTGGGCTGCAGCGAAGCGGAGGCCCAGGATGGACAGCCAAACGATATATCGGCCTGTAAGGCCGGAACACTCAGAGATTGCCGGTCTGAAGCCGAGTTGAGCACAAACGACGTCCCTGAGAGACCAGGAAAACGTGAGGCCCTTGCAGGGCTTCGAAAGAAAAATGGGCGGTTTACCCGGGCCTGCGCTCGCTTTGCTCGCTCCAGCCCGGGCTATTACACGCAGCAACGCGCGAACCTGCATGGGGCCTCAGATTATAGCGAAGTCAGTTTAAAAGTTCGTTCATTGCTGTGGACTGGAATGTCCAATGCCACCAGGATTTTATTTTTCCATCCCGGAGGGATGCATGAGAATAGCCCAACGCTTCAGCGTTGGGTCTAGCGCGCAAAACTCTCTAAGTCCCGGAGGGACGGCTGTTATGTGAATATTCACATAACGGCTGAATTCGAATAGCATTCCTCAGCCGTCCCTTCGGGACTGTCCGGCTTCGGCCGTCGATCCCAACGCTGAAGCGTTGGGCTATTGTCGAATGTCCCTCCGGGACAAGTGAGCACGAATCAATAGAGTAGCCAGTTCACTTTTAAATCCTTAGTAGTGGCATTGAACAGGAATGTCCGCGCCCCCGGTCCCTTGTGGTTCGGATTTCGGGCTTCGGGCTTCTTTGGGCCCTCGGCCTTCGGATTTCGGCCTTGCCACTGCTAGCCTTGCACTGCTAGCGGTCTACGGGAGCCTAGCTTTTCCGCTCTTTCCTCTTGACAGGTTTTTACTATTGTCCTATTGTCCTATGACAGTAGCGAGCGCTATGCTCCTCCAGATCAATTTCAAGTCCGGTAAACCGGTTTACCTCCAGGTCGTCGACCAGATCAAGTCCGCGGCGGCTTCCGGCGCCATGCAGAGTGGCGAAGTGCTACCTTCCATCCGTCCCCTGGCGGAGGAACTGCGCGTCAATCGAAACACCATCGCCAAGGCCTACAGCGAATTGGAAAACCAGGGGATCATCGAGACCATCCCCGGCAAAGGATGCTTTGTTAAGCCGAACAACTCGCCGCTGAAGAAGGAGGTTCGCCGCAAGTTGTTAACCGAGGAAATCGACCAGGTGATTGTTCAAGCTCACCATCTGCAAGTTCCTGCGGCCGAGTTTCTGAACCTGGTGCGCGAACGCCTGGCGCTCCTGGAAGAACGGCAGCGAGCCAACGAACCTCCCAAGGATTTATGAACGCTCCCACCCCTGTCATCGAAATCCGTGACCTGGCATATGCGTACGGCCGCGCCGAGGCGGTTCATGGCCTTAATCTCACGGTTCAGCGCGGCCGCTGCTATGGGCTGTTTGGGCGCAACGGCGCGGGTAAGACCACCACGATGAAATGCCTGCTGAACCTGTTGCGCAGGCAGCGCGGAACCGTGCGCTTGTTTGGCCTGGATCCGGTCCGGCACGAAGTCGAGGTCAAACGCAGGCTCGCGTATGTTCCGGACTACGTCGCCTTCTATCCTTGGATGACGGTGGGGGAAACTTTGGATTATCTGGCGTCTTTTCGCTCGCATTGGAACAAAGACACTGAAGCCAGCCTGCTGGAGCGTTTTCAGCTCAACCCCACCCAGCGCACGGGCGCGCTGTCCAAGGGCCAGCGGACGCAGGTGGCCTTGGTCGCCGCCATTTGTCCCGAACCGGAATTGCTGCTGCTGGACGAGCCCACGTCGGGACTGGATCCCATCGTGCGCCGTGAATTCATCGAGACGGTGATCGGTGCCTACCAGGAGGGTGACCCTGGGCAGCGCACCATTCTGGTCTCAACGCATCTTATCAGCGAGTTCGAGGGTCTGATCGACGAGTTCTCCATTATGGACAAAGGTCGCGACGTCCTGGCGCTCGGAGCCGACCAGGCTCGCAGCCGCTATCAAAAAATTCGCGCGCGCTTTACGGATAGCGCGCCGGCCACAGATTTTGCGGGCGCGCTTCATGTTCGGCGCAATGGCCGCGAGTTGGAATTGATCGCCAATGGCGGCGGGGAGCAGATTGTCGAACAGCTTCGTCGTCTTTCGCCGGAATCTCTGACTTCGGAAGCCCTCACCCTGGAAGAAGTTTTCGTCGCGACGCTAAAATGAATTTTATTTGGAACAAATCGCAGTTAAAAAAGGAACTCCATCCTTTGATTTTGCCCTGGTGCATTGCCGTGATAGCCGGGGGACTGATAGGACTGAGACCGCTGTTGGAAGGCTCCGGGGTCGGAGACCTTTTAACTGGTTTGGCCGTCAACGGTTTCTTCGCAGCACTGGCACTGCTGGCGGCGGTTACCTTTGGCTCCGAACTTCATGAGCGCACGCTTACCTTGCTGCTGAGCCAGCCCACCAGTCGGTCCGAATTATGGAGCCAAAAAATGATCCTTCTGTCGCTGGGAATCCTGACCGCGGCTTTGGCCGAAGCGGCCCTGCTAATCGCCATCTCAAACTGGTACCATGGTGATGAGCTCCGTAACGTCGTGCGGGACTTATTAGGAGATGACCGCTTGGCTCTAGGGGGCATATTCCTGCTGGCGACGGCGTGCTCCTGCACCTTCTGGACTCTGGTTGCGGGTTCCACCATTGGAGGCCTTGTTTTTACTGTTTCGGGACAATTCGTTCTAGCGCTGGCCGCCGCTTTTGCGGTGGCCAGGTTCAAAGGACGAGACGAACTGTTCCAGGATGATACCCAAACTGTTCCCACTTTGATTGTAGCTGGATTGATTTATTCGGTCGTATTTCTCTACCTGGGCCGGTGGAAATTCCTTCGACTCGAAGTGAGAGCGCGTGGTGTGGGGCAAGGCGGCGGAGTCGCGGGTGGCACGAGTTGGAGCGCGGCCTGGTCGCGCCTGCTGGCCAGCCGGCCGACCGGCAGAATCACGAACTTGATTCGGAAAGAAGTGCGACTGCAGAAGCCCGTCTTCCAGCTGGCGGGCGCATTTATTGTGTGCTGGCTGGCCGTTCTCATTCTGCAGAAGTTACAGCCGAGTCAAAACATCACTTACTGGTTTGACATCCTCACCTGCCTGTATGCCCCGATCACGTGCCTGCTGATCGGTTGTATTTCGCTTGGCGAAGAAAAGCTCCTGGGAACGACAGCCGCGCAGTTGGTCCTGCCCTTCCCCGCATCCCTACTGTGGTTGATCAAGCTACTGGTGTGCGCGGTCGCCGCCGCGGTGCTGGGCCTGGCGCTGCCACTGTTGCTGTTTTGGACGACCGGGATGCTGGTGAACCTGAGTGCCAGCGGCCTGATGAACCACAATGACAATGGCCTCGCAGCTCTGGCCATCATCTCCGGACTGATGTTTCTGCTTGGTTACTGGGCCATCACACTCAGTACGAACACTGTGCGGGCCGCGCTAGTGGCGGTTGTCGGCATGATAATACTGCCGGCTTGTGCCGCCCTTGGCATGAATTTCGCCCAGATGGGTTATGCCCCACCATCCCACAGTGGTCCTCAGAGTGGAGCTATGGTCCTGAGTGTCACCGCGGCAGCAGCTATTACTCTGATGCTTGGCCAGAGCCTAATCCGATTTCGCAACTCCGAGGAACATCAAGGCAAACTCGTCTTCTACTCCGCCATTCTCGTCGGGCTCATCTTGTTCGTCTCCTTCTGGGCTACATGTGTTGGATGATATTCTCGCCGAACTGGGAGCATTTGATTTCGGTCGCCCCCTCCATTTGACGGGCAAAATCGTAGGTCACACGCTTCGAGGCAATCGCCCCGTTCAAACCCTTTAAGATCAAGTCGGCCGCTTCGCTCCAGCCCAGGTAACGCAACATCATTTCGCCGCTGAGTACCACGCTTCCAGGATTAACACGGTCCTGGTTGGCATACTTCGGCGCTGTGCCGTGCGTGGCCTCGAAGATGGCGTGGCCGGAAACGTAATTAATGTTGCCGCCGGGCGCTATGCCGATCCCGCCAACCTGCGCTGCCAGCGCGTCGCTCAGATAATCCCCGTTCAAGTTGAGCGTGGCGATCACGTCGAAATCCTCCGGCCGTGTCAGCACTTGTTGCAAGGTGATGTCGGCAATCGCGTCCTTGACCACGATGCCCTGAGGTAATTTGCACCAGGGCCCCCCATCGAGTTCGACAGCTCCAAATTCCCGTTTTGCCAACTCATAACCCCAATCACGGAAAGCGCCTTCCGTGTACTTCATGATGTTGCCCTTGTGAACCAGGGTGACGCTCTTGCGTTTCTGGCGGACCGCATACTCGATGGCCGCCCGGACCAGGCGCTCCGTTCCCGGCCGGCTCACTGGCTTGATCCCGATGCCGATCTGATCGGCCGCTTGTGCACCAAATCGGATCTTCTTCACCGCCGCCGGCAGCTCGCGCTGGAGAAACTCGAGAATCTTCTTCGCTTCCGGGCTGCCGGCCTGGTAATCAATCCCGGCGTAAATGTCCTCGGTGTTCTCGCGGAAAATCACCATCTCTACCTTCTCGGGATGTTTGACGGGCGAAGGCACGCCTTTAAAGTACTGGACGGGCCGCAAGCAAACGTAGAGATCAAGCAACTGCCGCAAAGCCACGTTCAGCGAACGGATCCCTCCACCGACGGGCGTCGTGAGCGGCCCTTTTATTCCCACCAGGTATTCCTTGAACGCCTCGATCGTGTCGTCCGGCAGCCAGTTATCAAACTTGTTCTTGGCCGTTTCCCCGGCATATACCTCGAACCAGACGATTTTGCGTTTGCCGCCGTACGCCTTGGCTACAGCCGCACCAAACACACGCTCGCTCGCCGCCCAGATATCCGGCCCCGTTCCATCTCCACGAATAAAAGGCAAAATCGGATTGTCAGGGACGTTGAGTTTGCCGCTTTTGACTGAAATCTTTCCGCCCGCAGGCGGGGTCACATCTTTATAGGCCATGTTCGCTTTCTAATTCTCGATAATAGTTCGGAATAAATGAGCACTGACAGATAGCCGCACGCGAAGGGAAAGCAAGCACAGAAATCCAGCCAAAAGCGGAGCCAAAACTCGAAGGCAGAAATCAGAAATTTGAAGAAGGCAGAAAAATAAAGGCCGAAGAATGGTCCGAAAACGCCATTAGACCACGGATGGACACGGATGAACACTGATAAGGAACAACTTGCATCAGCAAAGGCGCTCACCCAAACGGTGAGCGCTCCGACGGGATTCCTATCCGTGTTTATCTGTGTTCATCCGTGGTTAATTATCTTTAACCGCCGATGAATCGGTATTCGGACTTCGGCCTTCGGATTTCGTACCCCGCCTCTACGCCACCACACTCTCTCGCAGGCCCGGAACATTGGAGAATTCGGCTCGGACTTTGCTGACGGCGTTTTCCACCGTCAGGCCGTATTTGGTGCGCAGATCGTCTACGTTGCTGGCGTGTTCGATAAACTGGTCCGGCCAGCCCATCTGGATGACCGGAGTAGTGATGCGCTTCTCGTTGAACAACTCCAACACCGCGCTGCCGTATCCTCCCATTATCACATGGTCTTCGAAAGTGATCACGACCTCCGCGGCCCGCCCGAAGAATTCGGTCACGCCGGCGTCCAGCGGTTTGACGAAACGCGGGTTGACGACCGCAACATCGTAGCCCTCAGTGCCCAACTGCGCCTCGGTTTGGCGCCCCAGTCGCATCATGTTGCCCAAGGCAAAGATCGCGACTTTCCTTCCGCCATTATTGCGAAAGCTTTGGACAATCTCGGCTTTGCCGATCTCCAGCAGACGCGGTTGATCCTTGAGAGGAACCCCTTCGGCCGGACCGCGCGGGTAGCGGATAAAAGTCGGATGCCGCTCGTGGCTGGCTGTGAACATCATGTCCACCAATTCATCCTCGTCCTTTGGGGCCATCAGGGTGCAATTGGGGACGTGGCGGAGGTAAGCGATATCGAAAAGCCCGTGATGCGTTGGGCCGTCCTGGGGCGATAATCCGGCGCGGTCCATGCAAAAAATGACGGGCAAGTCCTGCAAGGCAACGTCATGCACGATGCAATCGTAAGCCCGTTGGAGGAACGTGGAGTAAATGGCGCAAACGGGGTGAAAACCCATAGTGGCCATGCCACACGCAAAGAGCACTGCGTGCTCCTCGGCAATGCCCACGTCGTAGTAGCGGTTGGGCATTGCCTTTTCGAGGATCTTCAGGCTGGTGCCGCTCGGCATGGCGGCCGTGATGCCGACGATGGTGTTGTCTTTCTGGCAAAGCTTGACCATGGCCTGGCCGAAGATGTCCTGCCAACTCGTTGGCGTGCCCGCTTTGACCGGCAGGGTGGCGCCGGTGGCCACGTCATAAGGACCCAAACCATGAAACTTCTCCGGATTCTTCTGAGCCGCTTCGAACCCTTTGCCCTTCTTGGTCAGCACATGAATCACGATGGGATGATCACAGGACTTCGCAAATTCCAGGGTGCTGATAAGCAGCGGGAGATTGTGACCGTCGATCGGCCCCAGGTACCGCACGCCCATCTCTTCGAAAATCAGGCTGCTGCCATAGCCGCCACGACCATCGCCTTCGAGACTCGATGCACTGGGGTGCAAAGCCACCTCCGTCAAAGCGCTCTTGAAGCCTTCCTCCGCTTTGTGTGCCAACTTGAGCGCGACTTCACCCTTGGGCAACCGGCGCAGAAACTTTTCGAAATCCTTGGCGAGCTTGTTATAGGACGGATGCGTGATGAGCTTGTTTAGATAGCTGGAAATGGCCCCGACGTTTTTGGCGATGCTCCATTCGTTATCATTGAGAATCCCGATGAAGCGCTTCGTGGTCTGCGCAATATTGTTAAGCGCTTCAAAGGAAATGCCGTTGGTCAATGCGGCGTCGCCAAAAATCGCCACCACGTTTTCATCGCTGCCACGCTGGTCGCGCGCCGCACAAATCCCCAACGCCGCCGAAAGCGCCGTACCGGCATGCGCCGCTCCATAACAATCGTGTTCGCTTTCCGAGCGCAACGCAAAGCCGCTCAATCCACCCGTACTGCGGATGGTGCCAAACCGATCTTTGCGACCGGTCAGGATTTTGTGGACATAGCTCTGGTGGCTAACGTCCCAGACGAATTTGTCTTTGGGGGTATTAAAGACAAAGTGGAGAGCAATCGTCAGTTCCACGACTCCCAGGTTCGGCCCGAGGTGTCCCCCGTTTTTCGACAAGCCCGTGATCATCTCCTGCCGGATCTCCTCCGCCAACCTTGTTAGTTGGTCTACGGACAAGCGCTTGACCTGTGCCGGACCCTGTAGCAGCTCGAGATATTGGCTCATACTTGCTCAGATTCTTCAGGCGATAAGGGCTTGAGCTTCATTTCGCCTGCGACGTTCCTTTCTAGTTGTTGGATTTTCAATTCCGCCTCAGCTAGTTTCTCCTGACAAACCCGAGCCAAATGCGTGCCTTCTTCATATTTTCCCAGCAACGTTTCCAATGGCAAATCCTCGGATTCCATCGCTTCCACGATGGCTTCCAGTTTCTTTAGCGCCGCTTCAAACGGCAGATTTTCGGGTTTCGCCGGGTTGTTAAGGCCGGCATTCTTCGCAGGACTCGGCACCAGGTAAAGATAAAATAAATCTCCGGACACGTCCAGCCCACAGATTGCCTGCCAAAGCACCGGCCAGCAGCCGGCGCAAAGTCATAGTAGATTGGGTTATGCGACACAGAAGCCCGGGAGGCCGCCCCCGGCGCGCGGACATTCTTGTCCGCAGCAAGGCCGCCCGTCACCCCGAGCGTGAGCAGATTCTAAAGCAGCGGGCGAGTTCGCGCGTTGCTGCGGACTGGAAAGTCCGCGCGCCAGGGGCCACGAACCATGCAGGCGAGTCCGTAAAGTAAGCCAGGAGGTCTAAGCGCGCGTCAAGCGGTACTCATTCGACCCGGGTGTGATGTCCGTTGCCGGCATTCGCCGGATGCGGTGCTATGTCCGCTGCGGGCACGGGCCGCTTTTCTTCCTCCTTTGGAGGACGGCCCAACAAGCGGTTGAAAGTCTGTGCGTCCAGCGTTTCATTCTCGAGCAGGGTCTTCGTGACCAACTCAAGTTGATCCCGATGCGCTTCAAGAATCTCCCGGGCGCGGTTATACGCTTGCTGCAGAATTTTTTTGACTTCTTCGTCGATTTCCTCAGCCGTGCGCTCGCTGCAGTCGCGCTGGAAGGTTCCATCCATTCCTTGAAGGTACATTGCATTCTGCC
>Ga0210409_10005958_pt1 | contig 12732 bp, 8 predicted proteins | sample IncBWH17MmetaG_FD_161649 | JGI IMG/M metagenome (GOLD analysis project Ga0210409, IMG submission 161649) | Forest soil microbial communities from Barre Woods Harvard Forest LTER site, Petersham, Massachusetts, United States - Inc-BW-H-17-M | ecosystem: Environmental > Terrestrial > Soil >...
AAGGACGCCACTGCTTTTCCTGCCTGCGGGACTATCGATTTGCTCAATCGATCGACCGCGACGGAGAAATTGTTCTACAGCTACACCTCAATTTCCAAACCGCCGGCTGTTCATTGCTATGACACGCGCCGAGAAGAGACGGTCGCTTGGAGTGAAGTGGATTGCCCAGTCGATCCTTCTGCGATCGCAATCGAGGAAACTACATACAGGTCCAAAGACGGGACGTCGGTTCCTCTGTTTCTTGCTGCCCGCAAGGATCTCCTATCTTCTGGTCCTCTCCCTACGTTCTTGACTGGCTACGGTGGCTTCGGGAGTTGTGTGACACCTCGATTCACCGCATTTGCCACGTTTCTTATGGAGCAAGGATTCTTGTTCGCTGTCCCGGCCTTACGTGGGGGCTCCGAACTCGGGGAGCTGTGGCATCGCGCCGGCAAGAGCGAACAGCGTCAGAACTCGTTCAACGATTTTGTGGCGGCGGCTGAGTGGCTCATCGCAGAAGGACGATCCGTATCTGGTCGTATCGCGATTGGTGGCGGCTCGAACGCGGGCCTGCTCGTTGGCGCTGCCATTACCCAACGTCCTGACCTGTTCCGCGTGGCGATCTGCCTTGGACCGTTGCTCGATATGGCGCGGTATCACCTCTTCGATTTCGCAGCAGGATGGTCTGACGAATACGGGTCGCCAGAAGATCAAGACGACTTCCAATCCCTATTGGCCTACTCGCCCTACCACCATGTCACGGATAGGGTCGCTTATCCGGCCGTGTTGCTGATCTCGGGCGATGCGGACACTAGATGCAATCCGATGCACGCTCGTAAAATGGCGGCGCGCCTGCAGGCCGCAACTAGTTCGACCCACCCCGTTCTGCTCGACTACAAACCCGAGTGGGGCCACACGCCGGTCCAACCCTTTTCGACGAAGATCGATGCGCTGACCGACAGGCTCGCGTTCGTCTTCCACGAACTGGTAGTTCGTGTACAAGCAGGGAGGTCATTGTGATTCTGTTCTTCCAAGCGTTGTCCATGCTCTTGGCCTACGACATCTTGAGCGTTCTTTGCCGTTTCCGGACTATTTACTCCCTTGTGAAAGGCTGGAAGGTCAACAACAAGCCCGCTGAATCAAACGTCATCGATCGCGTATGCATGGCAGTCAGCTACGCCTGCGTTTGGTACCCGAAACAAGCTCTTTGCCTGCAACGATCTTTCGTCACTACCTATTTGCTCAGGAAGCACGGCGTCGCAGCGCAGATGGTCATGGGCGCGCAGAAACTGCCTTTCAAGGCCCACGCCTGGGTCGAAGTCAACGGGCGGGCCATCAACGAAAGATCGAATGTTGAAGCCACGTACGCAGTTTGGGACAAGTGCTAGTAAGGATAACTGTATGAGTGTGCAGGCAGGGATTTGGAACTTTGACGAAAGGCCGGTCGACCGCAAGTTCTTTTCGGATATCAGCGAATCCTTGAAGCACCAAGGTCCAGACGGCGAATTCTGCTATGTGGATGGTCCTGTTGCACTTCTCTATCGGCCCTTCTACACCACCGCCGAGTCGCGTCGCGAAAAACAACCATACGTCTCGCGCCGAGGTTTCGTTCTCACGTGGGACGGCCGGCTCGACAACCGCGACGAACTCGTCTCGGAACTTCGTAGAGATCTTGAAGCCAACCCAACCGATGTGGCTGTCGTCAGTGCGGCCTTTGATCGGTGGGAGACCGACTGCTTCCGCCGCATCGTCGGCGACTGGGCCATCTCTATATGGAAGCCCGCGCAGCATGAACAACTCTTCGCCACTGACTACATGTCCATCCGGCATATTTTCTACTATCTAAAGAAAGACCGAATCTTGTGGTCAACGGACCTCAGTCCGCTGGTGCTGCTCTCAAACGACAAATTTCACATTGATGATAACTATATTTCCGGATACTTCGCTCATGCCCCTGATGCCCACCTGACTCCCTATCGCGAGATTCGCGAAGTTCCGCCGGGACAATTCGTGCGCATCCGAAACGGCAACGTTACGGTCGAACGCTTCTGGCGACTCAGTCCCAAGTCGCGAATTCGCTACAAGAGCGACGCTGAATACGAAGAGCACTTTCGACATCTGTTCCGGCAATCAGTGCAGCGCAGGTTGCGTTCAGACTCCCCGATACTTGCTGACCTCAGCGGCGGACTCGACTCCTCATCAATAGTCTGCATGGCGGACCACATCATTGCCAACGCAGCAGAGCAACTCCCTCGCCTTGACACGATCTCTTACTACGACAACACGGAGCCGAGCGGAGATGACTCGATTTACTTTCCAAAGATCGAGCAAAAGCGTGGAAGGGTCGGCATCCATATTGACGGTAGCAAGCTAGGCGAGGCTGCGGATTCGTTGGAATGTCCCGAGTTCTGCGCTCTGCCTGGAGCTCTCGGCGCGGGCCGGAGACTTGGAGACGAGCGTGCTGAAGTTGTACGCAGCGGCGGCTACCGAGCTGTGCTGTCGGGTATTGGCGGCGACGAGTTCATGGGTGGAGTCCCTGATCCTCGTTCGCAATTGGCCGATCTCATCGTACAGTTCAAGCTCGTTAGCCTTGCCAAACAACTCACAGCCTGGAGTCTAATCAAACGGAGACCTTGGATTCATCTTCTCTGGCAGTCCGCAATCAACGTGCTGCCTGCTTCCTTGGGCCAATATGTCGTCAGGGAAGCTAAAGTCGAGCCGTGGATTCAGAAAGACTTTGCCAAGCGCACCAGACTGGCCGTCCGACAACTGGATGTCAACGAGCACTTCGGGTACTGGCTGCCCACCCGCCTCGCTTATATCGCCGGTGTGTACCTGATGGCCTGTAAATTGGCCAAGGTCACGCCGCCCGTGTCTGCGCTCGAAGAGGCTCGTTACCCTTACCTCGATCAGAATCTGATTGAGTTCATTCTTTCTATACCGGCCGGTCAGATGCTGCGGCCCGGCCAGAGACGTTCGCTGATGCGGCGATCGCTGGCCGACATCGTACCGCAGGAAGTCCTGTCGCGTCGGACCAAGCAGGTCGGTGCACGCGGGCCTGTCCTCATCCTGGAGAAACACTGGGGCGAGCTTCAAAGCATCTACCAGACGCCCCTCAGCGCAAGCTTCGGATACATTCACAAAGCTCAACTGTTGAAGACGATCTGCGACGCCCGTGCTGGAACAACTGTTCCCTTAGTGCGGATCTTCTGGACAATTTCGCTGGAGTATTGGCTACGGAACCTCGCCGCACGTGGGCTGCTTGATGCACTCGCGGAGCCTTCGTCACCCTTCAGGCAGAGGGAACTTCCCGTGGGCGCATAGCCATAACCAGCAACAAGCTTCCGTTTGCGCCCAGGCGTGGACGGAAAGTTCAACAAAGGAGAAAGACAATGGAATACACAAAACCGGAAGTCAACATGCTCGGTGAGGCCAGGTCGGTAATCGAGGTGATCGGTGCCTCGAAACCAACTTCATCTCCAACTGACGGCACGCTGTCGAAAACCTTCCCGCCAGCGTACGATCTGGACGAGTAAGCGACGCTAACTTTTCGCCTCCTGGCTGCTGCAGCACCTGGGAGGCGAGTTTAATCAACATTGTTGCCTCCTGGTTGCGGCAGCTACCAGGGGGTATCTCTCGACGTACATGATTTTTGCCGCATCACCTGTAAGAGAAACGGCGATAAACTAAACGAAGCCACGAAACAACAACCTCGGTGAAGCAAAGATAATAATCGAGCGTCTGAACGGTGTTAGGCTACCAGCCTCAATCTTCGACGGTGGTCTGGACATAGGGACCTTTCTCCGGTTGCGGTCTGGATAAATAACTAAGCAGAGCAACCAAACCCTAGCGATTCGCGGCGCTGCTCTGATTTTTCTCCTGTAGCGTGCGCAGTTTGTGCCAGCGAATGTACTGCGGAGCTTTGGTAGGGTCGGGATCTTCTTCATCTTTCAGCCAAAACTTGAACCAATCTACATTCCTCTGATAGATCTCGTAACGGTGTTTCGGCTGGTTCTTCTCGTGGAGTTCGTTAGCATAGACGAACATTTCGACCGGTTTTCCAAGTTGCTCAAGAGACGTGAGAAATTGCAGTCCTACGATATACTCCGAATCGGCCGCGTTGACCAGGAATGGAGCGTGTAACCGGTCTGCGTTCAGAGCAGGTGACATTCGGTGCCAATTGCCGGCAGACTTACCCTCCGGCCACCCGCCGAGGCCCCAATCGGCAAACCGCTTCTGCCAACTATTGCCTGCCATGTAGAAGAAATAAGGATCTTCGACTTCTCCATCATCACTTGCAACTGCAGCTTGGAACAGATCCGTGTGGGTGATCGCATATTCAACCGTCTCCGCGCCACGGCTGAAACCCGTAATTCCAATCTTCATGGGGTCCACAATTCCCATTTCTGTTAATTTCTCTATCATCGATCCCATTCTCAGAACCGGAGACTGCCATCGCAAGATTGCAGAATCGAAATCTCCCGGCTTGTAATTTCGGTCGCGACCTACGTCGAAGTTCAAAACCGCGAACCCGTTCGCAGCAAAAACCTGGATCGGGTATTCATCACCACCGCCGCCTCGCAAAAACCCGTCACCATCTCGATATCCCGTCACGATCAAGGGATAACGTTTTCCTGCTTGGTAGTTTAGTGGGAGCATTAGATGCCACCAAAAGTGGTCTCCGTTTTTGGTGGCAACATCAACCCGCTTTGCGGGGCTCAGTTGGAGATTCTGGAATTCGGGGTTCACATCCACCAGAGCACGCACTCCTCTAGCAACTAGGTCGATGAACATCACTTCGGGCGGACTTGTATTAGTCTCGTGAGTGCAGGCAAGGAACCGTCCGGAACGATCCGGGGAGTAGTCATACAGAAAATCTGGCGAGTCAAAGACTTGACGGGGGTTCGAGCCTGTCGCGCTAATCGTCATCACTTTCGATGGGCGCGGATCATCAATCTCAACATTTTCGACGTCGCCGTATTGAGTGTAATAAATCTCCTTACTGTCCGGGCTCCACCAATATTGGCCAACGTAATAAGCCCCCGGAGTAAGCGCGATAGAACTTTCTCCTCCCGTGGGTTTCAAGAACAGGGGATAGGAAACCTGCGCAGACTCGGAGGGATCATCCAGATAACGCTGGTACACCACGTTCTTCCCATCAGGGGAAATTTTGGCACTCATGATGTGCTGTTCTTCAAGTTCTTTCTTAGAGAATAGGTCCTTATTCGGAACGTACTCCTGTAAACTGTACGTTTTGCTTTCATCTTCGGTAGCCTTGCGTTCGCGGCCGTCCCGAAAGACGTACATCCAAGTCTCGGTTTCTACACCATTTGCTTCGGCAATCTGATCCAGCAATCCTATTGGGTTAAAGGGCTGAGTATTGCCGTCGTACAGAATGCCGTGTTCGGCAATTTGCTTCTTGTTGATCAAGGAAGGTTTTTCTACACTTAGGGCAATCTCAGCGCCGTCCGGGCTGACCTGGAAGCTCCGCACATTGTGCTCCAGATGCGTTACTTGGGCTGGCGCCCCACCTTCCCGTCTCCATTGCCAAACTTGCCATGTTCCAGAGTTCTTCAGGCGGTAATAGATGTACTTGCTGTCTGCGGACCATTGCGGATTTTCCGGCCACCACTGGTTGATATCGTCCCAATGAGGCGGACCAGCACTCCCCAGGTTCGTGAGCTTGGCGCCGTTTTCGGTGCCCACCACGAATAAACCGCTGCGGTAACTATTCGTCTCAAGGACTGCTTGACCAAGAACAAAGGCCACATATTTTCCATCGGGCGATATTTGAATGCCGTGGAGATCGCGCAGGTTCAAAAGGTCCGTGCTCTTCACTGGCCGCAGAGCCGTGCTTGGAATAGTCGGGATCTCCACGGGGGTTGGGTCAAAGCCAGGGCCATTGCTGAATTGAGCGAGGGCTAAACATTGAATGGCGATGGACAGCGCAACAAGGATCGCAACCCTAGGCCAGGAATCCATTCGACCTCTCCTCGGAATAAACGCTCGTGATTTACTTTCGTTGATCGCATTCACTATGCAGAATGGCTTCAGAACGTCATCCTTAACGCGAACTGAACGGAACGGGGTCCCCCAAACTGGTAGAGTGGGCTGAAACTCCCGCTGCCTTGGTTGACATAGTTCAGGCTCTGCCCCAACATTTGAGCGGACAGACCAAAGGTAGATGGATTTGTAAGGTTTCCGGATGGTTGTCCGAAGTTGGGATGGTTCAGAAGGTTGAACATCTCGGCGCGGAATTGTAGTTTCAGCGATTCATGAATTGGAAAGTCTCGATGGACAGCAAAATCCCACTGCCAAGCGCCAAAGCCTCGCAGCGCATTTCGGCCGAGGTCTCCCTGTCGAGTGGGTTCCTGTGTTGTGGGATCGATCGGCGGAGGAGTGAACGCCGCTAGGTTGAACCCCTTCCCCCCGGGACACGAGATTCCTAGTGGAAGTTCACCCAAAGCCTGAAACGCGGAAGCGCATTGTGCTCCATAGACGTAAAAGTGCTGTCCTGGAACGACGTCAGGACGGATGTCTACCGTTGCACCCCCAATGACGTAAGTGTTGTAGTAATTGGCGTCAACGGGAGGTCCAGAGCGGACCTGGAACACATTCTCCATCGACCAGTGCCGCAGAAGCGTATCCATGAACGTATTCACCTTGGGCGATGGAATGTCATATGTGAGCGCCGCGGAAGCCGCATGCCGGATATCAAAGTCTGAAGGACCTCGGTTGACATTGGTTCCGAGATGGGGCTGATAATAGTCAGAAGAGTTGGTGCCTCCTGATCCGGTCGAGCCTGTGTCAATCGAATGTCCCCATTGATAGGAGGCCAAGGCCTGTAGACCACGCGATAATCTACGCTGAAACTGAAGTTGAAGTGCATCGAAGTCGGAAGTTCCATAGTTGTTTACAAGGGTCGCACTGGCAACACTTGGATTCGGCTGGCTGATTGACTCGGTAAGTAACAGGTGTCGCCCCGCAGCCCCCACGTATGAAATCGAGAGCGATTGCGCCGAACCAAGGGATTGTTGAAAGGCCAAGTTCCACTCTTGTGAGTAGGGTGACTTCAGTTCCGGATCGACGCCGTATATGTTTGGATTCGAGGTACTTGCAGCTGGCGGCGCAGCAGTAGCAGCATCTAACGGAAATGGAACGCCAAAAGCAAATTTAACGGCGCCAAAGGGATAAGCATCGCTGGCTACGCTAAGTTGGGAGGTGGCCAAATCGTAAAATACCCCCCAACCGCCGCGCAAAACTCTTTCCCATCCAGGCTTTTGGGAAAGTTGATAAGCGACTCCGAGCCGCGGAGCAAAGTTCCCATATCTTGTGCCGAACACCGGCGTTCCAGGAGGGGCCAGGGCTAAAGTTGAGGGGTCATTAAAATTAACAACCGCGGGCAAACTGGGACCACTGCTAGTCTGGGGGGTAAAATCCACGTCCCAACGTAGTCCATAGGTTACCGTCAGGCGCGGACGAACTCTCCATGTATCCTGAGCAAACAAACCGAGGTTCTGAAGCTTTAAGGGCACACGACCTTCCGATTGGACGGCAGCGAAGTATGTCTGCCCCGACTGAGCAGCAGCGAGATCAAGGAAGACAGCCTCCTGTATATAGCCGGCCGGGGCTACAACTGGAGTCAGTCGACGGTAGTCAGCACCGAACTTTAAGCTATGTGACCCTTTTAGTTGTGAAAAACTGTCGACGAGATTGATCTGTCGAAATAGGTTGCCACCTCCTCCGGTGTTCAGGTAGCCACTATTCAGAAAAAAAAGGCCCACGAATACCATTGAGTTCTTCAAGCTAAAGGGACTTGGGAATTCAACGTCAGAACCAACGAAGGGTGTGGCGCCGCCGAAAGCGTCAAGCCCCAACAGGTTGGTTGAGTTGACCCGGCTGTAGTTTGCTCGGAGATCATTCGTCAGCAAGGGAGAAACAACCCATGTAGCCCCTGCTGTTGCGGTTTGGGTCGAGACTTGGATTGTGTCCAGAACGCTTAAAGCGTCGCCAGCACTGGTCCCTGGGCGTTGTACAAGTTCCGAAGGCGAATGGTTATATCTGCCAAATAATGTGAGTTTGTCATTGAGCCTGTGATCAATACGAAGACTCGCGGCATCCAGCGTGGAGCGATTGGAATAACTTTTGTTGAAAGACGCTGTGCCGGTGGGATTTCCGTTCTGGTCGAGTATTTCCGGGCCATTGGGTAATGGATATGCATTGAAGAATGGTTGCCTGGCCGGTATCGCATTCGGAGTTTGTCGCGCGTTGAGATCAGGAACTGTGGTGATTGCGGTTTGTGGAAGGCGAAGCCGAAGCCCCTCGTATGAGAAAAAGAGAAACGTTCGATCCTTGATAATTGGACCACCGAATACACCACCGAAATCATTCTGCCGCTCTTCGGCTTTGGGTAGCGGAGGATTGTTGGTGTACCCGTTGAACCAACTGTTGGCATCGAGCACATCATTTCGGAAATACTCGAATGCGGTGCCGTGAAACTGGTTCGTGCCCGAGCGCGTAACGATTGAAATCTGTCCTCCCGGGGTTCGGCCAAATTCCGGCGCAAAGGTCGATGTCTGGATGCGGAATTCTTGCATCGCGTCCACCGAAACCAAGCTATTCGTGCCGCCCTGAGCACTGAATCCACCAAGTGATCCCGATAGAGTATCTGAAGCGAAGCTATTTGAGCTCATCCCAATGTTTGCACTCACGCCATCCACCATCCAGTAGTTGGAATTCGCGCGCTGTCCGTTGACACTAAATTGTCCATCCGAGGCGGCACTGCTTGTTGTAAGCACCACGCCGGGTGTCAACTGAATGAGCGTTTGGAAGCTCCTGCCGTTCAGCGGCAGGTTTTCGGCAAACTGACGGTCTACGACGGTGCTGACTGTCGCAGATTCGGTGTCAACGAATGGCGCTCCGCCCTCAACTGTGATCGACTCAGAAATCGATCCCACGACGAGTTTGAAATTCTGTTCGAGATGATCCTGGACGTTTACCGTGACGCCAGTAACGTTGACCACCTTAAACCCTACCGCCGTCACTTCCATTCTGTAGCGCCCGGGCCGAACACTCGGAAACGTGTAGATGCCGGTATTATTCGTGGTCACACGTGTGCTCGTATCACGATCGATATCTACAATCTTTACCTGGGCACCCGTTATGTTCAGTCCGGACGGATCTACGACCTGACCGGAAACTGTCGCAGTTTCGGATTGTGCCCAGGTAAAGTTGGCGACGAGGGAGAAGAGCAGCAATGAAAAGCAAAACTTTCCCAGAAACCCACGGAAGAGACGGAACATCGGTTTGCAGTCCTCTATAAACGTATGCGGAGTAACAGGATGTTTTTGCCCAGCTGACGTTTGGGACTTTGAACTTCTGAAGCGATCGGTGGGCTATCAGACAGGAGTGATCTATCGCGAGACGCGTCTTTCGGGTCGCAGTAGCGTCCCGCGCGAGCGCGTGGTGTCTTCGTATTCTCGGTTTGGTCTAGTTCGGGCTCTGTCGCTATTCAATGGAGCAATACACAGAACCTGGCGGATAATCAACGCGGCAGCTGTCGTCGTTAGCCGCGACACTGTTCGGCGTAAGCGACAGGTAAGTCTTGTGCCTCATGCGGGTCACTTTGCGAAGTGCGTGGGTCGATACAAGCTTGCATCGAGCTATAATTTTCGTCGCTTCAATCCCGTGCCAAGGCCTGGTCAATTGAAGCCGGAGTCCCTGATGAAACCTTCAAGGCTCGAATCGATTGTCAAAGCGGAAGATCCTGTACATATATTCGTTCTTGTCCACGGAACGTGGGCTGCTACTGCAGCGTGGACCCAAGCGGGATCGAAACTTGTGGCGAGTCTGCTTCGGACTGCTAAGAACGACATTGCGATTGACGCTTTTATCTGGTGGGGCAGGAATTCTCCCAAGCGACGTGCGTTTTATGCAAAAGAACTCGCGAAAAACTTGGCTGACTTTCGTGACAAGCATCGAACTGCTTCGATCACGATCGTGGCGCATTCACACGGTGGCGCGGTTTCCTCGAAAGCTGATTCCGTCAACCTAACTTGGCCCACTTTGATCATCTAATTTGGCTCCCCACATCATTAGTAGTTATTAGTAGCAGCAGCAGTCGGGGCTGTGGGAAAAGTGGAATCCCGCGGGTTGTGCGGGATTCCAAGGGCGGTGGGAAGAGAGGAAAACCTGCCTTTGGTTTTCCTCTCTTTCCACGGGCCGGCTTTTTCCACAGCCCGGCGGCCGCCGCGTTTTTGTTTTTTCCGGATCGAACCTGGGGTTGGGCGATACCACTGTGTCGTAAGTCAGTTCTTGCCGCCTTTCTTCTTCTCCAGGGTTCTACGGAACCGATAGGATTCCGTGCCGGTCTCGATGATGTGGGCTTGATCGGTCAGCCGGTCGAGCATCGCTTTGCAGAGGCGCGCGTTGGGGAACATCGTGGTCCACTCCGAGAAGGGCAGATTCGTGGTGACGATCACGGCCGCTCTTTCCGCTCTTCCGGCAATGATCTGAAACAACATCTCAGCGGCGGTCTCCGGCATCGCCACATACGCCATCTCATCGATGACGATCAGTTCGTATCGTGTCCACCGCCGCGTAACCCGATTGAGTTCACTGTTGTTCTTGGCTTCCGTCAGTTCGTTCACCATCTCGGCCGCGGTGGTGAAACGCACCCGCTTCCGCTGCCGGCAAGCCTCCACCGCCAGTCCCGTCGCCAAGTGGGTTTTGCCGGTTCCGGCTTCCCCAAGAAAAATGATCGGCTCACTGCGCTGCATATATCCACCTTCAGCCAGGTTCCGCACCACAGCGGCCGGGATGTGCGGGGCATCGCCGAACGCGAACTCTTCCAGCGTCTTCACTTTGGGAAAGTGCGCATCCTTGATGCGTCGCGCCACCGTATTGCGTTCTCGCTCTTCCACCTCCATGCCTAGCATCACTTCCAGATAGTTGAGATGACTCTGTTTTTCTTTGATGGCTTGTTCCGCCATCGCTACAAACTGTCCTGCAATCGTGGCCAGTTGGAGTCGTTTGGCATACTGCCGGATCGTGGCTTGCTGTACGGCAACCGTGGCCGCGCTCATTGAATCACCCCACTCGCCGGATAGTTCTCCAGCAACTGGTCATAGTTTTTGGTGGTGGGTGGCGGTCGATCGTAAGATCGCAAGGCCCCGATCTCGACCGTTTCGCTCGGCTCGCGCTTCCCGCTTCGCTCCGCGGTCAACAGCAGACGCAAGGCCTCGACGTCAAAACAACTCAGATTCAGTGCCTTCTCCAGCGCTTCCTTCAGCGCTGCGTAGCCATACTGACGGCCTAGCAGCAGCGCCTCGATCATGGCTCGGGTTCCACCTTGTTTTCCTCGACGTTGCTTCAGCATCTCCCAAAAACGATCAAAGCTCGCCGGCCAGCGTCCTTGTGTCCTCCACTGTTCTAACGGTGTCGAACCCGCCAAAGCCCCGGGCTTCTTCAGCAGCGCGTCTAGGTAGTGCTCCAAGTTCAGGATCTTCTGCTGGCGCTGGAAACAACGCTCGTGCTTCGCCACACACTGTCCCTGATGCCAAATCTCCACGTATGAGGAATACACCTTGGCCTGCACCTCCACTCCCACCGGAAGTGGTGTGGAATAAAAGTTCGTCAGCACTCTCACGCAGCTACTTGCGTTTACCTTCGGAAAATGAACCCCGGCCAGATCAAAGCCTTCCTCCGCCAGGGCCCGCAGATGTTCTCTCTCCAGCGTCATCCCTGCGCCTACGGTCTGGCTCCGATCGCCAATCCAACGCTGCTCATCCTGCCGAGAGCCTGCCAGCAACAACTCGTCCAAGGCCTCCCAGTTGGCAACCTCGGGTACCGGCACCATGTGATTCCGGCGAAAATATCCTCCTTCTCCTTCTACTCCGCCCTTCTCGTGGCCTTCTCCGGGCGTGCAGAACTCCGACTGGAAGCCCCAATGCGATCGGAATGCGATGAATCTTGTCGTCTCTTCTCGCTGGTGTCCGCGCAGTATCTTCTTTACTGCACTCTTGAGATTGTCATACCGACAAAGTCCGAATACTCCCCCGAAATAGGCAAAGGCTCGCTCGTGCCCCTCCAGAAATGCTTGCTGACTGGCGTGCGGAAAGCTGCAATGGAAGGCCCCTCCACTGGCCATGCTGCGCATGCAAAACACATAAGCCTTCTGTCTTTCTCCCTCGATATCGGCGTAAGCTTCGTACCAGTCCACCTGCGCTTCTTGTCCCCAAACGTAGGACTGCGGAATGAATGTCTCCTGCTTCATCAGTTTCAGTTCAATCTTTCGCTCCCGAACATAACGACGAATCGAGCTCTCGGCCACTTCGACTTCCGGAAGTTCCTTCCGAATCCGCGACCAGATCCGGTGCGCTGTGTGTCGTTGCTTTCGTGGCGCGTTCTCGTCGCCCTGCAGAATGGCTTCGATGAAGGCCTTCACCGGTTCTATCCTTGGCTTACCGCGCGTGTTGATCTTTCGCTCCCGTGGAACCGCATCGCCCAACGCTTCCCGCACCATGCGCCGGTGGATCCCAAGCTTCCTGGCCACTCCTTTGATCGTCCCCACCCCGTGGTCGTACTCTCGTCGAATCTGTTCGAATAGTTCCACTTTGGCTCTCCTGTCCAATCGGGTCTCCTCACCGGCTCGTATGCCCGGAACGAGATCCACGCTATATGGTTTTATCCTCAGGGGGCCAATTTAGATGATCGTTGGGGGGCCAATTTAGAGTATCGAAATCATCAAGTAGT
>Ga0210409_10005960_pt1 | contig 12731 bp, 12 predicted proteins | sample IncBWH17MmetaG_FD_161649 | JGI IMG/M metagenome (GOLD analysis project Ga0210409, IMG submission 161649) | Forest soil microbial communities from Barre Woods Harvard Forest LTER site, Petersham, Massachusetts, United States - Inc-BW-H-17-M | ecosystem: Environmental > Terrestrial > Soil >...
GCTGCCCGGTCAAACTCAACCAGTTTTGTTTTGACATCTGTCCACGTGGGTTGTGATTTCGGCTTACGTTTGGCCATACGCTCCACGATTCTACCCATCCGCGCCAAACGCCGGGAATCTAGCTCGTAATGAGTCTCAGCCGGAACCCCTCCGTGGCAAAATGAATCCCCACACATGAATGCCGCGATTCCGAGAGCGCAGGCCCGAGACCGAGGAAATCTCCGGCGTCATAGAGCGAGTCACCTTCCACAACGATGACAGTGGTTTCTGCTTCCTGCGGGTGAGAGCATGACGGCGGAAAGGAGTGCGCAGAAGACTGAGAATCATGGTACTCTGCTCCGCCTACCCTGAGGTCTGTCTCAATGTCCTCTTTCTTACGCTTACTCAGTGTCGCCGTTCTTCTGCTTCTGTTGCTGCAAACCATAGCAGTTGGTGATGACACCAAGCCAGCACCTATCAATCCGGCGCTTGAGGCTGCCGACCAACTCTATCGGGCGGGCAAGTTCGCGGAGGCCGAGACCAGCTATCAGGCGGTACTCAAGACGGATACGAAGCTAGTGCCTGCTCAAGTTGGACTGGTGCGGGCAATGTTGCGCCAACAGAAGATTGATGAAGCGTTCGACGCCGCTAACGCCGCATTGGCCCAGCAGCCCAGTGCGGCGGCGTTGCTGGCGGCAAAGGGTGATGTCCAGTTTCGGCGCGGTGAAATGTCCGATGCCGAAGTTTGTTACCTTACGGCAAAGAAGGTTGATCCAAGGGAAGTGCATGCATATCTCGGGCTGGCACGGCTGTACGCCTCCTACTCCCTGTACCGCAAAGCCTATGACCTGCTCCAGAGCGCCCACGAGGTTGCTCCTGACGACATTGAGGTGCAGAGGGCGTGGCTACGGATGCTTCCACGAAAAGAGAGGCTGACGGCGTTGGAGGCCTACCTCGCAGGGCCCCATCCTGACGACGAAGAAGAAACGAAGTGGATGACCGAGTATTTGGGATTTCTGAAAGCTACAGCAGACAAGCCCGTTCATGCGTGCAGGCTGGTCAGCAAAGTGGAGCGGACCGAAACCAAGCTCGAGACCATGTACGGGGCGGATGGACATCGGATGCGGGGCATAGGCCTGTCGGTCCGGCTCAACGACCGGAATGCCCATCTCCTGCTGGACACTGGAGCAGGCGGGATCATGGTGAACCGCAAGCTCGCTGAGAAGTCGGGATTGACCCCCATTTCTGCTGTGCACTATGGTGGCATCGGCGACAAAGGCTTGCAAAGTGGCTACACGGCGGTAGCAGACCACATCCGAGTCGGCGAACTAGAGTTCCAAGACTGTGTGATCTCCGTAAGCGACAAGGGCTCGGTAGGTGATGAAGACGGATTGATCGGGGCGGATGTTTTCGGAACGTATCTCGTTGACATTGATCTTCCGGGGATGCGGCTCAAGCTATCTCCGTTGCCCAAGCGTCCCGAAGACACAGTGGCCCCGACATCTCTGAACAGCGAGGGAGAGGAGCAGGCGAATTCGGAACAGAAAGAAGATAGCGTCAATGAGAGGACTCCGAAGGATCAGCAATCTTTCCCGCCGACAGTGAAACCCTCCCAACGCCTGCCCAGAGATCGTTACATTGCACCCGAGATGGCGGACTGGACGAAAGTCTTCCGATTTGGACACACCATGTTGGTGCCGACTAGCGTGAACGACTCGAAAGCCATGCTATTCGGACTGGACACGGGTGCCTTCAGCAATCTTCTTTCAGTACGTGCAGGGCGGCAGGTCAGCAAGGTTAGCTCCGAAGACCGGGTTCGGGTTCATGGCGTGAACGGCGCGGTGGATAAGGTCTACAGTTCCGAGAAGGCGACTTTGCGTTTCGGGCACTTTCAGCAGTCGAACTTAGGCATCATCACGCTAGACCTCTCCACCATAAGTCGCCACACTGGGACGGAGGTTTCTGGCTTTCTGGGGTTTGCCATGCTGCGGCAATTGGAGGTGGAATTGGACTACCGTGACGGGCTTGTGGATTTCAAGTACGACCCCAAGCGGGTGAACCCTTTCGGGAGGTAGCCGCTTAGGCACCACGCTCGACCCGAACCGCGTCCGGCAGCAAAATCCCCTGCAAATCGGCTTCCTGAGGACAGCCCCCAATCCCTCACTGGACGTATTTGCTTCAACGCCCTTCCCGGTAAAATTCACCAATTGTGAGCGAAATGGCTGCGCCGAGCGAGTGAAGAACCGCATTCTTCGACTGCTCTGGGTCGGCTAGTCGAGCATTGTTCTTGCTTTGGACCGTTTCGATGTCTTCCTATGTGCTATACCGGACGGCCTCCTACGCCGCACCAGTATGGTCGTTGAGGTCGAGGCTATGGTCTCCAAGCCCGTTTATGGATAGTTTCCGAGTAGCTGACTCTCTGGCTACTTTTCTGCGAAAACGCGCGCCGGGCCGATTAACTCAGTCGCGCTTGTTCGTGACAACCTGCTCCGCCGGTTTGACTTGCTTCGTTAGGATTTCATCCAGCAGAAACAAGTCGGTAAGAAGCGCGCGGAGATGAATGGAGGCGTTCAGATTATCCATCAGCTGCGAACTGATGACGGATTGCGCCAGAACCAGTTCAATGGCGGCGAGAGAGTCGCGGGAGTCGCGATCGAGAACCGCAAGAAACGCTGCGTATTTTTCGACTCGCTCAAGACCTTCCTCTCGGACGGCCACCGTACAAACTTCTGCCAGTCCCGTCAGAGCCTTAACGGCGCGTTGCAGGAACTCACGAATTTGTCCACCCGATTTGCTGCCTTCGTCGGTGCGGAGCCCCTGAGCTGCGTAGGCCAGCATGAACTCGTAACACTCTTCCATGGCCTCACAACGATTCCCAACTTCAGACAGCATCGGTTAGCCCTCGCCCTTCCAAGCCCTTGGAGTCCGGTGCCGAAGAAGATGGGGACGAAGGTGTCTCCACCACCCATCGCTGGGGATCATGCTCTTTCAAGTAAAAGTCGCGACTCATCCATCCAAAGATCATCGATTTAGTGATGGGACGTTTCTCCGGCCGCAGCCCGAAGTAGACGTGGACCATGATCAATGCGATCAGTCCTACGCCCGCCAGTCCGTGCAGCACGTACATCATCCCCCAGGTCATGTCGCTGAAGAGATATGGATTGCGGAGAAAGAAAACAGTGCGCACACGAGACATCATGAACACGCCGGTTACGATCGCAGAAAGACCGGCGACGATAATGGCTGCGTGGTAGAGCTTATTCTCCAAAGGATATTTGGCGAATTTGTCCGGAGGCGGCTCGGGCTTACCGGCAAATCGCATCGATCTTCGCCATGCGTCCCGCAGATCAATCCGATCAGGCCAGATCGCCCAGAAATCCATAAAGAAGGACGCATGGATGATGTGAAAGAGAATGGACGCGGTCAACACGACGCCCGCGATCCAGTGATAAGTCACCCAAGGAAACTGGACGCCAACTTTCGGCAGGAAGGCCGTAAACAGTAGCGCGAACATGGAGGCAGCCATGATCCAGTGAAACAGCCGCGCCGTCAGCGAGTGTCGGGGCACACGCTCAGGGATGCGCGCCGCGTCGGCCGGCGGATGAGCATCCGCAAATTCTCTTGGTTTAGCGAAATATCGCAGATAGACGGCGTGAACAACAAAGAACAGGAACCCCAGGATCACCGCGACCCAGATCAAGAACCAGGCGATATGGATTGGGACAACTCGTCCCCATGGATTCGTCGCCCATTCTAAGAATCCCACGTTGCCTCCCCTGCTCCAGTGCCTATTCCGACGATGGCGCGCTTCACAAGATTTCTCATCAGCGGGATCTTGTAGGCGTTGAATTGCAATGGGACTGCTCCCTGAACGGCCAGTTTCCCCGCCATCTCTCCTGTTGCGAGGTCGCGTGGCTTGCCGCGCACTGCATCTTCGATTGCCTTCAGCCTCAACGGACGTGCGGCCGCGCCGTTGACGGCAATTCGAATTCCTTCAATCCTGTCGCCCGAAGTCGCCATCGCCGAGGCAATATTCATCAGCGGGAAGTCCCAAACATTACGGTCGCGAATTTTTTCGAAATAAAATTGCGCACCCGCCCACGTGGACGGAATACGAATGGCCGTAAGTAAGTCCCCCGGCTGCAAGATGTGCAGCCGCGTAATGTCGATGTCAGGACCGATGAAGTAATCTTCTGCGTCCACGACGCGTTCGCCTTTGCGCGTACGGATGACAAACTTGGCATCAAGGGCAATAAAGGCTGGGGCTGAATCGGAAGGATTCACGGCCACGCAACGGTCGGCGTGCAGAATTGCGTGCTCGCGGTTGCGGCCCTCAGGTGTATCGGCATAGCAAATGTTGCCGCCGGCACGGTAACACGGCCAGCCGCTTCGGTAATACCAGCAGCGCGTATCCTGCGAAACATTTCCGCCAATTGTTCCCTGGTTCCGAATCTGCGGCGATGCCACTAATTCCGCGGCCTGCGCCAGCAGGCCATACTTTTGCCTGATGATGGGATGATTCGCCAGTTCGGTGAGCGTCGTCATGGCGCCGATCTCGATACCATCGTTGCCGTCATTGCCAGAAGTGCGTATTCCACGCAGTTCGCCGATTCCACTCAGGTCGATCACAACCTTCGGCTTCTTGATTCGATCCTTCAGCCAATCGAAGCTGTCGAGTCCTCCGGCCAGCACCCAGGCGTCGGGCCCGCGCTGTTCGAGAAGTTTCTGCGCGTCGGCGACGGACGCCGGCTGAAACAATTCGAAAGTGGCCATTACGTCTCGTATGACAGCCATAACTCTCCTTCAAATCCCGATCAAATATCGCCCATTAAATGTGGGCCATGAGCGGATGCTGCATCGGCCGTCCCGCTTCGAGCGAGGTCAAAATCGTGTCGGCGTTCACCGGAGCACGCTGAAAAATCTCATCTCCCAATGCATCCGATAGGGCATTTAGGATCGACGCGCACCCGCCTCCAACTGGAGGCTCGCCGACACCGCGAGCTCCGACCGGCGTCTCCGGATCCGGAATATCCAGCGCAGTCCACTGCATGTCGACGGGTATATCGAGAATGGTCGGCGGTTTACTTTGGTAGAAGCGCTTGGAGAGCATCTCGCCGTAACGCGGATCGAACACCCATTTCTGGCCAATCGCATGGCCGATGCCGAGCGTCGAACGACCGAGCACTTGGCCGCCGAGCGCCCGGGGATGGATCACGGTTCCGACATCGGCGGAGGCGAGAAAATCGACAACGTGGTACTTGCCAGTTTCAACATCGACCTCAACCTCGGCAAAACTGGCAACATAGGAATACGTCGAACCATCGCGCGGGTAGTTGTCCTTGGCGGCCACCACCAAGCCTTGTCCGGCTAACGCCGCGACCGACGCCTTCGTCAATTTGTGGACATCGGCTGGCGCCTCATGGCCATCGTAGATGCCTCCTAATTCAATCGCGTGCTTCGCGGCCTGCGCCAAAGTCATGCCAGCGCGACCGCCTTTGCGGAAAACGCGTTCATTCGCTACCACGTACTGCTCCGGCTTGCCGCCAAGTTTCTTCGCCGCGATTTCCTGAAGCTTCTGCTTGGCGGCCATGGCCGTGGCATATGCTGCCCGCGTCATGGCGTGCGTCGTCTGACTTCCTCCGGACACGCAGGTAAACGGAAGATCTTTGGAAGTGCTGCCCCACACTACATCGCATTTTTCCCACGGCACGCCGAGAACCTCTGCCCCCGCGCGATGCACATCCATCACCGACTCGGTTCCAAGGTTGCCGATTCCCGACTGGAAGGCGATGCGTCCATCCTGCTTGATGACGAGAAGCCCGTCGAATCCGATGGTGCCGCCAACGTAACAGCTGAGCGACACGCCAACGCCACGAACTTTCGTGCCCGTCCTCTTCGTTGTACGTGCGCTCGTCGTACGCGCGACGCGCTCGTTCCACTTGAACTGCTCGGCGCCACGGTCGAGCGCTTCCTTCAGGAAGGCGCTGGTGGCGTACTGCCGTTTGCCCTGCACTACTGGGCCCAGCGGCGCTTTTCCCTCGGGGCAGTTGATGCGTCGTATCGCTACCTGGTCGATTCCAAGTTTGCGCGCGGCTTTCGCGATGATGGGCTCGATAATCACAATCCCCTGCAGCCCGCCCGGGGAACTCTGCGCACTCCTCGGTGGCGTGTTGGTCAACACCGTCAACCCGCGCCAGCGCATGGCCTGCGGCTGGTACAAGAGAGAGACGATGCGTCCCGATGAAGCAGCGTCACCCACTGCGTCGTAGGGACCGTTGTCGCAAATAACGAACATATCGAGGGCCGTGATCCGTCCCTCTTTGGAGAAACCGACTTTCATCCGGCCTTGAAAGCTGGGCCGGGCACGTCCGATGAAGGTCTCCTCCTCGCGGCTGATACGCATCATCACCGGAGCATTCGTTTTCTTCGCCAGCAACGCGGGGATGATCATGGTCACTCCGCCCGTGATCTTGCTGCCGAATCCGCCTCCGGTGTATTCGCTGATGAAAACAACATTGTCAGGACTAATGTTCAACCAGCGTGCGATCGCCGGCAAGGTTTGCGCGGTGCTTTGCGTGCCCGTGTAGATGTAGACTTTGCCGTTTTGCCAATAGGCCATCGCGCTGCGGGTTTCGAGGGTCTGATGGCTGGTATCGGGAGTGACGAACGTCTCGTCAAGAACGAGCGCCGCATTCTTGATGCCGGAATCGAGATCGCCGTACGTCCATTCGTCGGGACTCTTGCCCATCGGAAGACGACCGTGCTTTTCCTCTTCGAAGTCAGCCTTGGTCCATTTGAGTTCCGTGACTGCAGGTGTGCCCGGACCTTGTGGACCAGCCGGCGGCCGAGTCCAGACATTGCCATCCGTTCGCGGATTGGCGGCACCCGGCCGCAAAGTTTCGAGCGGGTCGATCACAAAGGGGAGCGGTTCAAAATCGATTTCAATTTTCTCAATCGCTTCCGCGGCAGTAAGTTCGTCGACCGCGGCCACGGCGAGCACCGGTTCGCCCTGATAAACCGGCTCCATTGTGAGACCGCGTTCGCCCCATTTGCTGGCCTTGATCACCGTGCCATTGTCGGTCAGCGTATCGGCTGGGGCAGGCAGATCAGTGGCTGTGAGAATAGCTTTGACGCCGGGCATGGCCAGCGCCGCTTTCGCGTCGATGCGCTTTACCCGCGCGTGCGGCATCGGACTGAGCAGCAGTTTGCAGAACAGCATGCCTTCCGCGCGAAAATCCTCAGCATACTTCGCCTTGCCAGTGACTTTGGCATAGAGGTCGGGGGTCTCGTAGTTCTTGCCAATCAGTTTGTACCCGGCACCGTAGCTGCGCTCGGCAGCCTTGGTGGGGTCAGCAGGTTTCTTGTTATCGACGGCCTGATTATCGTTACCCAAGCGATGACCTCCGCATATTCTCCGCCCCGCGCATCAGTGCTGTCAGAATCTTGTCGTAATCCTGACAGCGGCAGAGATTTCCCGAGACACCGTGCGCCAGTTCCCGGCGCGTGGGATTGGGATTTGTTTTCAAGAATCCGACCGCGCTCATGATGAAGCCCGGCATACAGAACGCACACTGAAATCCCTGCTCGTCGATGACACCTTGTTGCACCGGATGCAGGGTTCCGTTTTCGGCGGCCAAACCTTCGATCGTCAAAACCTTCCGGCTACGTACCGTGTGTGTGAGCACCGAACACGAATAGTGTGGAATGTCGTCGATAAGAACGGTGCATGATCCGCATTCAGCGCGGTCGCAGCCGAGCTTTGTACCCGTCAGTCCAAGCTTGTAACGCAGCGTCCATGCGAGCGTCTCTTGCTTCATGACATCGACGCGCCGTTGCTGGCCGTTAACACTGAGAGTGAGCAGACGCTCGCCTACGCCGGCGGCCGGTTGCTGTGCCTGCAGCAGCGAGGAGGCGCGAAAAAGATAACTACCGGAGGAAACGGCCACGCCGCTGCTGATGACGCCTTTGATGAAGTTGCGCCGTGAGACAGCTTTCAGCACGCCTTCCACCGGCAGGTCTTGAATTAGTTCTGAATTTACCTTATCTGTCATGCTAGATCTGTCATGCTAGGTCGCTCATATCCGGGCCGCCGCCGTTCGAGTCTCACGCCTAAACATCGATGTGAGGCCGGTATTTTAGCAGTTCGATTATCAGAAAGAATGCCCGGATTCGGAAAGTTCCGATGGTTGTAGTATAAGCGCGCCGCTCGTCAGAGGAATCCGGTAGATGCCGTAATCCAGCACGAGTGACGGGCAACTCTGAAGTGATGGTTCAGAACAGACTCCTAGCGGGCCAGAAGTCGGCGGCTGGGAAGTTGACCTGATTCCGGTTAGCTGCAGGGCTATTTGGGGTTTCACAAACCCCGTTTCGTAAAAGCGCCAAACCCAGACATCCGGGCCTCGCGTTCTCTTCTTGCGGACAATCGTGCCCACGTCTTGCTGTGTGCGTTTCAGGAAGCTTTCCTCCTTAAAGCGCGCACGGATGACGCTTCCGACTCTACACGACAACGCATGTGCGAAACTAGCTCTGAAATTCGAAAACGCCAGCGCTTGCGGACTCCGTTGCCTATGGGATGTGCAGGGGATGTCAGATTTTCCTCGAACACCACCGGGCAAATTCATCGGAGTTCAGTCACAGGTAGCGCCCGAAATCCATTCGTGAGCGGAAAGCTGTTTGGTGTCCGGCAGACGACAGTACCACCACCCATTCGCGATTTGCCTACCGCATCGCGTACAAAGTTGAGATTCACCGTATCGCCGACATCTGGCAGTTCCGTCCACTTCGCTTCGAAGAGTTCCAGACGTCCGCCCGTATCCACCACAAAGTCTACTTCGCGGGTTCGGTCGCGCCAGAAGAAGAGGCCGCCAGTGTGGCCCGTGCGGCGTCCGCGGGCACGAAGTTGGGCGAAGACAAACGTTTCCCAAACTGCGCCTACCGCAGGTGATTGCTGAAGAGCTTCCTCGGACCGAATATTCAGCAAAGCGGACAGTAGACCCGTGTCCGCAAGGTAGAGCTTGGGGCTCTTGACGATGGACTTAGTTCGATTCGAGAACCACGGCTCAAGCAATACGATCTGACCGGAAGCTTCCAGCATCGACAGCCAATGATTTGCTGTTGAGGGGGCAATGCCGACATCGCGCGCGAGGTCGGCCTTGTTCAACAGATTTGCGGAACGGAGCGCGCAGGCACGCAGAAATCTTTCGAAGTCCCGCAGGCTGCCAACATTGGTTAAGGAGCGCACATCGCGTTCGAGATACGTAGCGAGATAGGAATTGTAAAACGCTACGGGATCAATGTCTGGGTTTGCATACAGCTCTGGAAATCCGCCGCGCACGATGGCTGTTTCGATCCCGGTTTCCGGCAACGCTGCTAGAATCTCGGCAAAGGAAAGGGTTTCCAGTTCCACGATGTCGGCTCTGCCCGCGAGCGATTCGGAAGCGTTCTTCATCAGGGTGAACTTCTGCGAACCAGTCAGCAGGAATTGTCCGTTGCGTGTACGGTGGGCGTCCACGGCTGCCTTGAGGTGCCGGAACAAGCCCGGCGCATATTGGACCTCATCAATAAGGACGGGCGGCGGATGGCGTTGGAGAAAAGTGCCCGGTTCCTTTTCGGCCTGCTCAGCCTCGTTGGGGAGGTCGAGGGACACAAACGCATGTTTCGGGAACAGGCGCAGAAAGGTGGATGTCTTGCCAGTCTGTCTGGCTCCGGTCAGCACGACCACTGGCCGCGTCTTCGCGGAGCGTTGCAGGCGGGGTTCAACTGCGCGTGGAATCCACATATGCAAAATATACGATAGAATCGCATATTTTGCACGCTCTCAAAAGGGCAAGATGGTCTCCACTCGGGAGTGTGCAAAGAATTGAAAGTACGAAGACCGCAGAGCCAAGCTTGCGACTCGACTTACCAACGGCGATGAGAACACCAAGCGGAAGCATCAAAGTCACCGCCAACAACCCTGGCAAAACGCAGTTCTCGGTTGATTGACCCGCCCCATTTTTCTGTACCAATCGGAACCAGAGTTTTTAAGCGTCAACAGTCCGATTCCCCTTGTTTCATGCGGGTTTCGGTCTCTCGGCGAAGTGCGAGGCAGAAACAGGCAGCTTTAGGCGCGGTTGTCATGAAGCTTGTTAGGAAGCCCTTAGTCAGTGGGGATGGTAGTAGAAGTAAATGTCCACGATGCATCTCACCGCTTCGATGATTATTGGTACGCCGAGACAATCGCGCAATTACGGCATCGTTGGAATACCATCTGCACCCCGCCATTCCCGGTGAAAGTACTCGAATCCTCACACAAGAATCCAGCGCATTTTTCTATTCGCCTCCGAAGGTTCGAAAGAGGAATGTGCTGCGCGTGTCCGCCAAGAGAGGCTTTCCATTGAAGGTCGCCTCGCCTTTGTCGTATCCGCCGACGACATACTTCCAGCCAAAAGTGGCCCCGCCGCTCAGTTGGATCGCGTAGGCGCGTCCCGGCGTGACCGCGAGTCCGCCTTCTGGCATGAGGAACATCACATGCTCAGCATCGCTCACTTTAACAGCTTGCGTTACCGAGGCCAACTTCTGATCCTGCTCATCCAGCACCGTCAGCGTCAACTCGTCTTCCGGTTCCCCGGCGTTTCCCACAATCAACTCGACTTCCACGCCAAGCAATTTTGGCAGCGACGGAGCAAAGGATTGTTCGGAAACGTTCAGCAGATTGGTCCAGGCCTTGTCCCATCCTTCCGTATTGACCTGATCCACCCGCATGGCTTCCATGGGTCGCGGAGTCGGTACCGGAACGGAGGAAGTAAGGGCCTGATGCCTGCACGCAATTGTCATGCAAACGATGAAGGTGCCGGCGGCGGCGCACACGATTGAATGTTTCATTACGATCCTCCACCGCCAATCTGCTATCGCGCGCCCATGTGCAACAGATCGTCCATTCTGGCGGTCACGTTCTGCAGTGTGTCTGTAATCAGGTAGACGTTGTACGTACTTTCGCCAGCGGGAAACAGAACGTCCGTTCCATTGCCGTAAGCGGCGCTCCAAGCCGTGTTGTCGGAGGCGGTCTCCGAAGGCCCGTCTCCCCAGCAGTCGAATTTCCACATGTCCAGATTGGACACCGATCCTCCTCGAGACGCGCTGACCCCATAAACCCCCATGGCATTCGCTCCGGAAGCATCCGACATGAGGATGCCGCCGAAGTCGACAAAAAAGGCATAGCCGCCAAAATCATTCGGACCAGCCAAGCATCCATTGGGCATCGCGTTGGTCACTTCCGTCAGGACCTTAGCCCGCGCATCGTACGTCCAAAAACGATTGAAGCTGGAGAGCAAATAACCTGCAGGGTCAGCGAGCGTGCCCGTCGTCGCGGAAGGAAGGACGAGATGCGTGGTGTATTGAGCTACCGGTCCCAGGTTTTGATAATTGAGAGCCAGATCTTTACCAAGAACTAGACTGTCCCAAATGACAGGGTGGTCCTGGTCGCCGCCATACTGCCTTGGGTCCCAATTGAGCGGGATGGCCCGCGTGTATTGAGTGTTTCCTTGATTCTCAAATCGAAGCACCGGGGACCCGTGTTTCAGCGATTGATCCAGAGTTCTCATGGTCATGAAATCCCCGGCTTCATCTGGGTTCAGCTGACTGGTACCGAAATAAAACGCTCCTTGAATTTCTCGTCCGTAATCGCCGTGATTCAGGAACTGCGTGCCATTCCAAAACCAGCGCCAGGTACTGCCTCCAGCGACCGCGTTGGACTGCACGGTTACACCTCCTGCCGTCGTACTTAGCAGTACTTCGGCGGCGTTCCCATATCGCGGATAGCCATAGGCCGCCAGCGGCTGGGGAACGTATCCCGCCAAGCTCTCCGACGGCGCGAGCAACGCATAGTCGCGGATTGTGCTGTTGAAAGACTCGGTCAACTGCGCCACTCCGGGTATGGAGTTGGTGCTCCATGGAAATCCCAATTCCATGTCTTGCGAATACCCGCTCAAAGTTGTGACCGTGTCGGCGTGATCGCTGCCATCCGAATTGACCACTCGGTTCAAGGTAGTACGATCGCTGGCGCTCTGATCCGGCACGTAGTAGATCTGTGCTTCCAGCGGGTAAGAGCTTCGCTCGTTGGGCCCGATGGTGGTCGTGCGGTCGGTGCCGGTGACCACCACTCGGTACAGGGTGCGGAGAACGGTTGGCGTGGGAACTGGCGACTTAGGCGGAGGAGGCGGTGTTTGGCTTCCACCTCCACAAGCACATTCGATGGTGAGGATCACCACGACGAACCAGATGACGATGATTGGGTACAGTCGCATACGCTCGCTGCAATCGAACTTCATTACATGTCAGGTTCACGGTCATCGCGCGTGGCTACATCGCTCCGGGCTTCTTGTCACGTATTGCGGTACCGATGTCTTGAAGACAGCCTGACTTATCGCCCCCTTTCGACCGATTGCACTGGTCGGCCGGAGCACAACGGCTGATCCCCCAACGTTACAGTTGCATCCGGATACAACGAAGAGGGACCGGTAAGCAGGCCGGACGGTGACTCGCCGCGGACATTCGCGTCAAGAAACGCAGCCACGTAGTCGCGGACTGCCTGCATGGTCCGCTCCGGACCCATGGGGCCAGCCTGAACGGAACGGCTGGTCAGCCAGATCCAGTCGGAGAAAGCGACGTGCTCGACGCCGCGCAGACTGACGGCCGTCCGCGGCCCTGCGAGGTTATTCCACAGGCGGCACTCTCCGGGCGCGAACTGCTCGCGGTCGCCGACAATCATCAGC
>Ga0210409_10005961_pt1 | contig 12731 bp, 8 predicted proteins | sample IncBWH17MmetaG_FD_161649 | JGI IMG/M metagenome (GOLD analysis project Ga0210409, IMG submission 161649) | Forest soil microbial communities from Barre Woods Harvard Forest LTER site, Petersham, Massachusetts, United States - Inc-BW-H-17-M | ecosystem: Environmental > Terrestrial > Soil >...
CGTCCGGGGATGCCATCGGGGTTGAGCCAGTTGCGTTCGACTTGCATCATGCCGTGATTCAGGGTGGAGGCGAGTTGGGGATCGAGGGAGCCGGAGGAGAGTTTCTGTTTGAGTGATTCGTTCAGTTGTTTCCCGGCAACTTCGAAGCCGTCGATGGCGGCGGCGATCGGTTTCAGGTCGAGAGCAGGCTGTCGAGCTTCGCCCCACCGGACAGCCGAGGGCGGCTGTCCCCACAGTTTGTTTTCGTTGGCTCGTTTAAGGTCGTTCACGAACTGGTGAATGTTGCTGGCGTAGGTCGCGAAATCGAACGGGATCAGGTCGGCATTCGCCAAGCGCAGCGCGGTGACTCCCCACAACTGCGACATCAGGGTGTGGTATTTGTAACCGGGATCGCCGAAGTGATTCATCCAGTAGAAGTCGTCGTAGGCGGAGTGGTAGACGCCGTAGTCTCCGTCGAATCCAAGGCCGAGGACGGGCATGCCGATGAAGTTGAGGAAGACGGTGTGATCAGAACCGCTGCCGATGCGGGTGTCGGCGAGCGTTTGATTCGATGCGCCAGAGGCATTGAATTGACCTGACTGCTGACCTTCTCTCTTTTCGCGCTCCACCGTCTCCTTCCATGCTGCGTGCAGAGTTTTGCCCGAAGGATCCTGCAGGCTGCGTGTGGTTTCTTCCAACATCGGGGCGAGAGAGGCGACGGCCTGTCCGTGAAAATTCGGGCCGGAGGTGGCTTCGTCGACGTTGATGTAGGCGACGGCCTTGGCGCGGAGTTCGTCGGCAAATTGCTCTCCCCACTCGGTGGAGCCGGTGAGGCCGACCTCTTCGCCGTCCCAACTGCAGACCACCAGAGTGCGGCGCGGGCGCATGCCTTGCGTTTTGAGTTCGCCCAAGGCGCGGGTGAGTTCCATCATGCTGGCGGTGCCGCTGGAGGGATCGACGCCGCCGAAAACCCAGGCGTCGCGGTGATTGCCCATCACGACCCATTCATCGGGAAGGTCCGACCCGCGGATGCGGCCTTCGACGACGTAATAAGATTGGATGCGGTTGTCCATTTCAATCTTGAGGTGAGCTTTCACCCGGTCGCCGCCGAAGTGGTACTCGAAGGGCAGGCCGCCCTGCCAGTCTTTGGGAGCGAGGGGGCCGTCCATGTTTTCGAGCAGGGGCTTTGCGTCATGCCAGGAGAGTGGGAGCGCCATGATCTTCGGCGCAGACACGGCTTCTTCGATGGGAATACGTTTTGCGCCGGGGACCGAGGCCCATCCTGGAGTTTGCGGGTCGCCGGGGACCATGAAGTCGTAGGTGATGGCGCCGCGCTGGATGTGATACTCGGGACCCCACGGACCGTAGGGATCGACCTTTCCTTTCTTGTATCCATCTTCCTGTGGGTCGCTGTAGACGAGCATCGCGGCGGCGCCTTCGCGCTGCGCGGTGAGCGCTTTGAATCCGCGATAGCTGTAGGGATTCGAGTAGCGCACGAGGACGATTTTGCCTTTGACGCTGATGCCGTTCTTGCGCAGCAGATCGTAGTCTTCGGGATTGCCGCTGTGGGCGTAGATAACGAGAGCGGTGACTTCTCCGGAGATCGACATGCCGAGCCAGGCGCCGCTGATGGCGGGATTCTTCGAGTCGGGATCGGCGTCGAGGGGAGCTTCACGCAGGAGAGCTAGGTAATGCGTGGGCGCGATCATCTCGAGCGACGCCGACTTTGGGTTTGTGCCGTAGACGTCGTAGCGGTGGATGATGACGTCTTCGAGTCCTTGCTTCTTCCATTCGGCGGCAATGTAGTCGGCGAGTTCGTTGTTGCGCTTCGATCCGGCGATGTGAGGCTCTTGCGTGAAGATACGGTGCTGGCGGCGCTCCTCGTCGGGGTTCGGGATGGATTTGAATTTGTTCTCGATCTCGATTTCGTGGGCGGCGGAAGCTGGGGTGAAGCCGAGGATCGATTGAGCGGAGGCGATTGTGCAGAGAAACAGGGAGGTCAGAACGAGGGCGGTGCGTTTGTGAATCATGGAGTCTGTGTAGAACGCACACATGCTAACAGGAGTGCACTTGTGTTGTGAGCTTGTCATCCTGAACGGCGGCGAAGCCGGCGCGAGGGACCATACGACGATGGGAAGCTATCGATGTTGTGGGAGGGACCGCTCACGCGGCGTGCAGCGTTTACGGTCTTGGCTATCGCATGCTGCTTTACGTGCTTCGTATGGTCCCTCGGAGGGCTATCGCCCTCCTCAGGATGACAATGCTCGAGAGATGGCTGCTCCTACTTTGCTTTCAGAATCTCGCTTAGCAGGTCTGGTTTGGATTCGTCCCGGACCAGATGCGGATACATTTCGCCGCCGTGGTAGTCGAGTTTGTAGGCTTTGTAGTAGTCGGCGTTTTCTACTAGCAACTCGATCGGTGTGGTGCTATTCTTCGCGCCTTTGATCGCATCGCGGAGGATCTCTGGGGAGAAGCGACGGCCGTTGACGGCGACGACTTTCATCCCGGGTCCAATGCCGGCCTTGGCGGCCACGTCGCCTTCAGTCGTGTCGGCGATGCCGCCATCGTCACGCAGGTTCAGACCAAGGGAAAATCCGGCGGGGACGAAGTGGTACATACCGGCAGAGCTGCTCAGCATTTCCGAAGGATTCTCGTCGTAAATGAGCTTCCATCCGCTGCCTTCAATGCCGCCGAGTGGAGCGCCGGGACCGTGATTGGTGAGGCGCTCGGTCCAGAAGGCGCGCCAGTCATAGGACACGACCTGGTTGAGTGCGTTGACCACATCGTCGAACGTGTAGGTCTTGAGCGCTGGTCCGGTGCTAGGAGCGCCGTGAAAGAGATGGCAGAAGTCGTCGATGGACTTCTTGCCCTTGCTCTGCTGCCGGATGATGACGTCGACCCAAAGCCAATTGAGCGTGTCTTCATTGTAGAAGTCGGTGCCGCGGCGCCATGAGTACCACGCCTGCGGGGTGAAATACAGCTGCGGGGCGGCGTCGGCGGTGTCCTGCAGGTTGCGCCACTGGCGGCCGGGCAGGTGGTCGAGTTGCGAGGCGGTCAAAGCGAGATCATCACGGTCCTGGTTGGCGCTGAGCAAGCCGCTGCGGGCGGTGAGCACGAAGCCGAGATAATTGGTCAGGCCTTCGTAGACCCAAAGCAGGTCGTCCTGCATGGGCTGCTGATAGTCAGGCGTCGCGAGATCGGCGGGACGGCGATATTTTCCATTCCAGCTATGCACATATTCGTGGGGCAAAAGTCCGGCGGACAGTTTACGGGAAGCGTCGTCGACCAAGGCTCGTTCATCGACGCGGCTGTCGTCAGATTCGTGGTGCTCGAGTCCGAAGTGCGCAACGTGATCGCTGAGCGTGTACAAGAAATGATAATCGCGGTAGTGATGCGCGCCGAAGAGCTTCTGCGCTTGCTCCACGAGATTTTTGTACTGTTCCCAAACTTCCTGCGGAGGTTCGAGGGCGGCGGCACTGTCGGCGGCGATGTCCATCTCGGTGGGAGGATTCTGCGCAAGCGGAACAACCTTCAGGAATTCTCCGGTGATCACGGGAGAGTCGACGAGGGTCGTGAGCGATGCTGGCGCGAAGTGAATTTCATTCCCGTTCTGGCTTGCAATGGGAAGAGGAGTGCCGAACTTCCATCCGTCGGGAATCTTCAATGACGCTGTGTAGTTGATGTCGTCCGATTTGTATCCCTTGGGATAAAGCAGCACCTGATTCCAGCTGATGACGGCGAGCTTGGCGGTGGCGGAAGAGCCGGCGGAGAATCCACCTTCGAAGGTGGCGGGGGAGAGGAAGTCGAGATCGGCTTGAATTTCGCTGACGCCTTGCGGGACCTCGACGTGGATGGTGAATCCATCGAGTGTGTCGCGGCGCCATTTCAACGTCTGGCCGTTCGCTTTGAAGAACAATCCTGCCACGTCAACGACAGGGCCGTCGGGTGCATGTTCGCCGGGGATCCATTTGGGATAGTAGAGGGTCAGGTCACCGGGAGTGGCGGGAATATGCAGGGTGGCGTGGAAGATTTTGCGAGGGGCGGAGGTGGCGTCAACCGAGATCGTGACGTTGGGCGAAGTGGCGGCGTAGCTGGCGATGCACGTTACGAGAAGGTAAAGAACACCCAGAATCCTGGAGACTTTCATTTCTTTCGAGGGCCTCAATGGTTGTGAAGTCATTTCCAAGTCGCGGAATGATGAACTATAGCAGTTGAGGAGTGCGGGGGTACAGCAAGGGGAACCGCGACGTCCACTTTGTGGACGACTTCTTCGTTCAGGATGACAAGTGAAAAGGGATCGCATGCGATGACTACGGGTGCTGGTATGATTCCGCTGAATGTCGCGGCGCGGGAAATTCATCACCTTCGAAGGGCTCGACGGAACAGGGAAGAGCACGCAGATGCGCAAACTCGCCGCGGTGCTGCGGGAGGCGGGACATAAAGTCATCGAAACGCGTGAGCCGGGTGGAACCGCGACCGGAGAGAAGATAAGGAAAGTGGCGCTCGACTCCGGCACTTCGGGATTGGCGCCTCTAGCCGAGATGGCGCTGATGTTCGCTTCGCGCGCTCAGCATATCGCGGAAGTGATTGAACCGGGGCTCGCAGTCGGCGCGATCGTCTTGTGCGATCGCTTTACGGATTCGACCGAAGCCTATCAGGGGAGCGGGCGGCACTTGGGCAGCGAGGCAGTGCGCGAGTTGCATCGGGTGCTGTGCGGGGATCTGCAGCCCGATCTCACTCTGCTGATGGACTCGAATCCGCGGGCGAGCGTGAATCGAGCGCGGAGACGAAATCAACGTGCTTCCAAGTCTTACAGCCGCGGTCACGACGAAAACCGCTTTGAACAGGAGACTCGATCCTTTTTTGGACGCGTGCGGGAGGGATATCTGGCGATCGCGAAGCGCGAACCCGGGCGCGTGGTGATCGTCGATGCACGCGGCACTCCGGGACAAACACACCAAAAGATTGTGGAAGTCGTTTCCAGCAAATTGGCCCTAGTCGGCCCTCCCAAGAGAATGCATCATGCCCGTTAACCGGCGCCGGTTGCTGCGGGGGTTGTCTCCGTTGCGTATGACTCCATGACCTTCAGGAAGCTGCAATGGTTGTTTCCGATTGCGGTCACACTGCATAACACCGAAGAAGCGATCTGGATGCCGCGTTGGAGCGCAAGCCACGCGGCTCAATTGCCAGTGCATCCTCCGGGAGCGGCGGAGATCATAGCTGCACTGGTTGTGTTCACGGCCGCGGCCTTCGCGGTGACTTATCTGAGCGCGCGTCGCGGACCGGAGAGCATATGGTCGTACCTGACCTTCGGGTACATTGTTGCCATGCTGGCGAACGTGTTTGTTCCTCACGTGCCTGCGGCCATTGTGTTTCGTGGATACGTGCCGGGAGTGGTGACGGCGGTGTTGATCAACTTGCCGGTGATGAGCATCCTTTTGCTTTGTTTGCTGCGTGAAGGATGGGTGCGCGGCTGGAGAGTAGCAATATTCGGAATCGGAGTTCCGCTGATGTTGGGTGGGGTCATTGTGGCCTGGCTGGCGGGCCGAATTACCTAGCAGGTTAGTTGTGTCGGCAAAGAGCGAACCTCAGGGGCTAAAGCGCATCGCAATTCAGGCGTCTTAATTGGCACGAGTGGAACTCGTGCCCTTCCCGGTTTGTCGATGTGGCCTTCAACTATTATCGGGCTCATGCCCTCCTTTTGTCTTTGTGCTCTCATAGCTTCTGTGTATCGGTGGCGGGTTTGTTTTATCCTCAGCGCATGCCTTTTTCTGATTTCCATGGCAACTCTGATACCGTTCATCGCTTGCGCGAAATGATTTCACGGGATCATTTGCCGCACGCGGTCGTGCTAGCTGGCGGGCGGGGAGCGGGCAAGTACACCCTGGCTTTGATGCTGGCGCAGGCGCTGAACTGTTTGAATCCCACGAAGACGGATGGGCTTCCGGATTTTTGTGGGACGTGCGCGAACTGCAGACGCATCTCGCAAGCGAGCGATCTCGATACGCGGTTTGCCGAGGCGGTCGAAGCGCGGGAGAACCTGCGCGAGACCGACAAGAAAGAGACCCGCATTCTGGTGCAGACGCATCCCGACGTGCTGATCATCCCGCCCGATCCGCCGCAGATGATGATCAAAGTCGACCAGGTGCGGCGCGTGATCGAGACCATTTATTACAGGCCGGCCGAGGGCCGGGAAAAGATCTACATCTTCACCGATTCGGCTTTCATGAAGGAGGCGGCGAACTCGCTGCTAAAGGTGCTCGAAGAGCCTCCGGAGTTCGCTACGATTTTTCTGCTGACGGAGAATCCGGGGGAATTGTTGCCGACGATCCGCTCGCGGTCGATGACATTTACATTGGCGGCGCTGCCCGGCGAGGAGATTGAAAAAGATCTGGCGAAACATCATCCGGAATGGAAGCCTGCGCAGCGTGCGCTGGTGGCTCGATTGTGCGATGGAGCTGTGGGGCGGGCGCGCGGTTTCGATCTCGAAGCCTATGTCGCAGCCCGCCAGCACGCGCTGACTATTCTGAATTCGGCCTTGCGCGGTGGCGAGCACAGCGAGCTGTTCAAGATCACGGAATCGTATCGTCCCGGAGCGGAGGGCCGTGAGAAAACGGAAGCACTGATCCGTACACTCTATTCGTTGTTGCGCGATCTGGTGTTTATCGACTCGGAGGCGCCGGAGTTGATTCGCAACACTGACATTGTGGCGGAATTGAAGCGGATGGCGGAGTCAGCGGATTTCGCGTGGATTACTGCGGCGTCGGATCGCCTGGCAGAGGTCGAGCGCGGAATGCGGAGGAATCTGCTGCGGTCGTTGTCGCTGGATGCGTTTGCGGCAGGACTGGAGAAATAGGCGAGCCCGTGCCGACATCCTAGTGGTCTCATCGGACGCGGAGCGGTTAGAAGCGGAACACGACACCGCTTACGACCCGCACATTGTTCGTCTTAAGAAATATGGCCGAGCTGGGTGGACGAGTCTAAAGCCAATCCACTTCGGCTGCGCGCAACGATAGATTAGGACGAAGGTGCGCGTCGAGCCCTCCTCCGGCCAACATGGCGAAGCCGCTGTCCGAGTTGGGGTATCCAGCGAGGGTTTCGTGATAGCCGCCAAACAAGAACTGTCCGAAGGGAGCGAGGCGGCCACGGTTTCTTGGCGAAATGACGGGCCCAAATGTGTAGGTGTAGTTAGTGACGCGAAAGGGAAGGCCGGACGAGGTGTCGTCGGTTGCGTAGGTGCCGGAGAAATCGGCTTTTGCTCCAAGCCAGCGGGAGAAATAATAAGCGAACCCAGCGTCCCAGCCGTTGCCGTTCAAGTCCTTCACGGCTATTCCATCGCTGAACCTGGCGAACTGGTATCCGCCAAAGACCTCGCCCTTTGACGTCACCTCCTGCGCAAAAAGAGTGGATGTCAAAAGGGTAAGGCCCAACAGGGCGACCGGCATCGCGATTCCCCTGGTCAGGCCGGAGCGAGCAGCAGTGCGGGGTAAAGTACGATCTTTCCCTGCACACTGAGCCGGTGGAGTAGAAATAGACGCCAACCCGCAAAGCTTATTCATATTTCTACCTCGTGTGCGGACTCACGGAATCTACCCAATTTCGCACGGCGAACAACTGCCTTGGCTAAAACCGCACCACCAACCCCGCAGAAATCCGAGCATTATTGTTGTTAAAGTGGAGCTGGTTGTCGGAATACGTAAAGCGAGTGAGCAGGTAGTCTCCCTGCCCTCGCAATGCAAAGTGACGAGTGAGGTGGTAGTCGAGGCCGCCTCCCAGGGCAGCCACAACGGAATTGTTTCCTTGGAGGGGATTGACTGGCGACGTTCCATTCTGGCTGGCGTGGGCAATTCCGAACAAGGCGTGCGCCAAGGGTGTGATTTTCGCCAGGGGGAAAGAAACCTGAGGACCAAACATCGCCGTGTAAGCGCTGGAACTGCACGACGTCATTCCCCCGGTGCACGCGCCGCTGGAGTTCTGATGTTTGCGATATCCCCCGAAATCCGACACGAATCCTAGCAAGCGGTTGAACTTCAGGTTCAGGGAAGCGTTCCAACCAAGCTTCAGCCCACCAGTGCCGATGCTTCCAGTGCTGAAGTCTCTTGCTGCATAGGAGTAGCCTCCAAACACTTCAATACGATCGCTGGACTGTGCCCAACCCTTCGCGCACCAAAGCATTGCAGCCAGAACCACTAACCAGCATCTCAGCATGGTTATGATCTCCTTCTGTTTGCAGCTTAGCTACGTAGCGGGCGATAAAAGCACGACCCCATCTAGACAGCCTCGATGCAAGCTTGATGCAATCAGGTTGCTAAAAGGAATAACAATAAGCTAAGGACAAACCGTCTGCCAATCCCGTCAGACGCTGGGTTCCTTTTCTCCAGGAGGGCGGATCATCACGGTGTAGTCCGAGCCGGTAGTGGGCTCGGTGAACCGCGCTGCGGCCGCGAAGCCGAGGCGTTGGTAAAACGAAAGATTGCGCTGGCTGAACGTCTCGAGATAACACGTCACGCCGGCGCGATCCGCCTCCGCGATCGTCGGCTCCAGCAATATGCGGCCGAGTCCCTGACCCTGAGCTGCGGGATCTACCGCGACAATCGAGAGATACCAGGCAGCATCGTCGACCAGGGTGGCGGATTTCGCGCTCATGAATTCTATGATCCGGTAATAGTTCGCGCAGCCTTCGGCACTGAAGGTTGCCCTTAGAAAAGTGTGCTTTCGCTCGGCCGCTCGCGACTCCAGCTCCGGAGACTGCGGCAGCAGCCACACCGCAACCCCACGTGCCTCATCCGCGAGATGAACGCAGCGCCCTAGTTCTCGTCCTTCCTGAATCGAGTAATCGAAGTACTTTGCCAGCACGGCTCGGCGGCGGACTGTGTCGCTGTAATAGGGCGCACAAATCGATCGGTAAAACGGATCATCCTCCAGCGCAGCCACCGCGCTTGAGGACGCGGGGTCTGTCTTTACCACGAGAGGGCTAGTTTCTTCCGACACGAGCGTTCTTTCCCAATTCTAAAATGGTCGAGACGGCAATGCCCGACTTGGTCAGACAGGATAGCTGCTGAGTCGAAAGCACCTCAAGGGGCGACTCTGGCGGGCTTCGCTCCGCGGACAGCCGATGGCGGCTGTCCCAACAACAAGCTGGGCTTATCCCGGCCAACGCACTAGCCTCTGGTAACCATCGCTTGGGTTACCTCCGGCGTGAGAACTACACACTTGGAGTGCCCTAATCCACTTGCTCTTCAATCGTTTGCCGCAAATTACTCCGGTGGTTCTACACCCTTCGGAGAGATTGTCGCCCCTAGCCTCCCCGCCTATAATCGTCCTACTCTGGTTGATCATTCTCCGTACAGGTTCCGGGTAGAGCACGGGAGGGCGTAGCTTGTCTGGTCGCGCCTTCCAGCGAAGGATTGGTGAAAGGACAACGCCCGGATGCGAAAGCGCCTGCAACTAACCTGGATGCTGACGGCTTCGACTGTACTCGCGACCTCCTTTACTTTCACGGCTACGGCGGCGTGCGCCGCCGAAGGGGACGATACCTCGCACGGCATCGCTACCACGGAAGAGCACGGCCGCACGGTTTATGTGAACGAAGATGCTCCGGCAAAGGAGCGTCAGGCAGCCGCATCGCCGCAAGTGAAGCGCTCCTACCTGGCGTACTGGAGCAGCAAAGAAAATCGGTGGAAGGCTGTTCCCGGGGCCAACACTGCCTCAGGCAAGGCCGCGCGCTCGGCAGCCGCAGAAGTGAGCCAATATTACGGCCGCGAATCCGTGCAGTCGGCGAACGCCAAGATTCTTCAAGCAAATTCTCATGGACATCAGGCTTCGGCGGAAGAGATTGATCAATCGATCGTGATGGCCGCCGCCCGGCACAACCTAGATCCCAACCTGGTACGGGCCGTGGTGAAAGTCGAGTCGAACTTCAATTCCAATGCGGTTTCGCGCACGGGCGCCATGGGGCTGATGCAACTGATGCCCAAGACCGCCCGCGAGTTGAAAGTGAAGAACCCGTTCGACCCACAGCAGAATGTGGACGCCGGAGTCCGACATCTCAAGTACCTGCTGGAAAACTACAACGGCGACGTGAATTTGACATTGGCCGCCTACAACGCGGGCGAGGGAGCGGTGCGGCGTAGCGCCGGCGTTCCTCATTTTGCCGAGACCCAGGACTACGTGCGCAAGATTACGCATCTTTACTATGGAGGCTTCGATCTTTCGCAAACCGGAGCCAGCCGCGATCCCGTGAAGGTTCAACGGGATGAGCGGGGCGTGCTTTACATCAGCAACACGGACTAAGTTGGCAGCATCTGTTTACTAAGCATTTGAATTCTCTCAGGTACCCAGGCAGTTCAACTGCAACGATGTCATGATGTAATAAGGATGCGAGCCAATCACGCGTTTTATAGCGTCGCAAAGAACGCGGCGCGGTGCGCGGCTCGCCCAGGTCCTTCGGCAGACAAAAAGAGGTCAGCCTCAGGATGACAACGGATTGAGCTTGAAAGTGACCCTGACCCTACGTGGATTCAGCTGGGGAGTGCTGCTGTTCATGGCGGCCCTGTCCGCGATGCCGGCGCACGCCCGACCCCGTCACGGCGAAGCCTGGGCGCGGGATCACTTTGCTGCCGCCGAGCGCATGCGGGAAGCCCTGAATGGCCGTCCCCCGACCGAGCGTACCCGCCGCGACTACCAGCGCGTTCTCAACGCCTATCGCAGCGTCTATTACGGCGCGCCGACTTCCAGCAAGGCCGATCCCAGCGCAGTTGCGGTGGCCGAAACGCTGGTCGAGATGGGCCGTCGTTTTGAAGATGACAAGATCCTGAATTCCGCCATCGCCCAGTACAAGTTTCTGCGCAAGGAATATCCCGGCAGCAAATATCGTGGCGACGCGCTGTTCACCATCGGTGAAATCTACAAAGACGATCTGGACGATCCCGACGAGGCACGCGCCACATTTGAAGAGTTTCTCAAGCGCTATCCGCGCAACCGTCTGGTGGAGGATGCGCAGCAGGCCATTGCCGAACTCAAGAAAGAGTCGGTCGAGAAGAGGGCGCAGGCGGAGATTGACGCCCAGTCCGAGAAGAAGGCGGAATCACGACCGGGTGGCGGCATCGGGGATAAGCCTGGGGACAAGCAAAAGGTGACGGCGCAAACCGCCAATGATCCGCAGCCGGAAACCAAGGAAACCGAGAGCCGGGATGAGACTGCCAGCTCGGAAAGTTCCGAGTCCAATCCGCATCGTCTGCCGCGCGTGACCGCGATCCGCCACTGGTCAACCCCCGACTACACCCGGGTTGCAATTGACCTCGAAAGTGAAGTGAAATTCGGATCGCAGCGTATTTCTCACCCCGACCGCATCTTCTTTGACCTGCGTGACACCAAACTGGCCTCCACGCTGGTGGGAAAAACCTTCGAAGTGGACGACGGTTTTCTGAAGAAGATCCGCGTCGCCCAGTTTCAGCCTGGACGCACGCGAGTGGTGCTGGAAGTCGATGATCTCTCTACGTACGAGGCGTTCCTGCTGCCGAACCCCTATCGCCTCATCATTGATATTCACGGGAAGAACGACAAGATTGCGCATGCGAAGCTGACGAAAGAAGAAGCCGCCACCCTTGCGGATGTGGAAGCGCCTCCGCAGGCCGAGACGAAGGCGCGTGTCCCCCAGCCCGTCGTGAAGGCGGACATGAAGGCGCTGGCGGGAAAGCCCGTAACCAAGAAGGAAGAGATTCACGATCAGAAGGTGGCCGCCAAGGATGAGGCTCCGGATACTCGTTCAGCGAAAGACGCCGGGGCAGCAAAGACAACCGCGCCGCCTGTGAAGAAGGTCATTGTGGAAGCCGACGATGACGATGATGACGCCGCTTCGTCGGCCACGGCAAAGAGCCAAGCTCCTCCGCATTCTTCGAGGACGAAAGGCAAGAGCGACAAGGCTGGTGCGGCGGAGAATGATGAGTCCCCGGCCGAAACGGCAATGAATGATGTTTCGTCTCCAACTCGTCCAAAAGGGAAAACTTCGTCACGGCTGAACGCGAACAAAGACTCGGACCTGGATATCCGCATCGCCAAACCAACGGCCCGCGGCGACCGTTCCCTGATTCGCACGCTGGGGCTGAAGATCGGCAAGATCGTCATTGATCCCGGACACGGCGGGCACGATACGGGCACCATCGGGCCCAACGGCTTGCAGGAGAAAGACCTGGTGCTCGAAGTCGGACGCCGCCTGGGCAAGATGCTCGAGACTCGACTAGGCGCGGAAGTCGTCTACACGCGCAAGAACGACACGTTTATCCCGCTGGAGACGCGCACTGCGATCGCGAACCAGCAGCGCGCCGATCTCTTCATCTCGATTCACGCCAATTCCAGCCAAGACTCTGCGGCCCGCGGAGTTGAGACTTACTACCTGAACTTCACATCTTCACCGGACGCGCTCGAAGTCGCGGCGCGCGAGAATGCCGTCTCCGAGAAATCCATCTACGAACTTCAGGATCTGGTGAAGAAGATCGCTTTGAAAGAAAAGATCGAGGAATCCCGCGAGTTTGCCGCCGACGTGCAGCAGTCACTGCACAGCGGCCTGTCTGCAAAGAATCCCGGGATTCGGAATCGCGGTGTGAAGAAGGCTCCCTTTATCGTGCTGATCGGCGCGAACATGCCCTCGATCCTGGCGGAGATTTCGTTCGTGTCCAACCCCGGCGACGAACATCGTCTCGAAACCAGCGAGTATCGCCAGCGCATCGCCGACTCGCTCTACCGTGGGATCG
>Ga0210409_10005964_pt1 | contig 12731 bp, 10 predicted proteins | sample IncBWH17MmetaG_FD_161649 | JGI IMG/M metagenome (GOLD analysis project Ga0210409, IMG submission 161649) | Forest soil microbial communities from Barre Woods Harvard Forest LTER site, Petersham, Massachusetts, United States - Inc-BW-H-17-M | ecosystem: Environmental > Terrestrial > Soil >...
CGCCGTGCCCGGCTGGCTGATCACGACCGTCGGCTGCATCTTCATCGCCTGGGTGTTCGCGGGACTGGCGCGCGCCTTTCCGCAGGACGACGGGCCGTACGCCTACGCGAGCCGCGCGTTGGGCGGTGGCGTCGCCTTCGTCATCATGTGGTGCTACTGGATCTCCACCGTCGTAACCAACGCCGTGCTCGCGACCGGCGTGGTCGGGTACCTGTCCTCCTTCTTTCCGGTCCTGGCGACGAACCACCTGCTGGCCGCGCTGATCGCCGTGGCGCTCGTATGGGCGTTCGTGGTCATCAATGTGCGCGGCGTGCGCGCCGCGGGCTGGGTGCAGGTGTGGAGCACCGTGGTTAAGCTGGTGCTGCAAGTCGGGATCGTGGCCCTCGGGGCGTGGGCATTGTTCGGATCCCACGACACTTCGCCCGTGCAGCTGCCGTCGACGCCCGTGTCCCTGAGCGGCGTCATCACCGCATCGACCCTCACTCTCTACGCGATGCTCGGCGTCGAGAGCGCGGCGATGCCGGCCGGCCGGGTGTGTGATCCGGGCCGCACCATCCCGCGCGCGACCTTCATCGGGACGCTGACGGTTGCGGCCGTCTACATCTGCGTATCGCTGATCCCGATGTTCCTGATCCCGCAGGGGGAGCTGGCGGCTTCCAGCGCCCCGTTCGCGGATCTGTTCGCGCGCTTTCTCGGGCCCGCCTCGGGCAGGGTGCTGGCGGTGTTCGTGATCGTGAGCGGTCTCGGCTGTCTCAACGGCTGGACGCTGATCCTCGGCGAGCTGACGGTGAGCTTCGCCCGCCACGGCGGCTTTCCGCCGGCGCTCGGAAAAGTCAACGCACACGGCGCGCCCGCGCGCGCGTTCGTGCTCACCGCCATCCTCGCCAGCCTCATGACGCTCTCGAGCTACAACGACTCGACCGCCGGCGCTTTCACCTTTCTCAACATGGTCGTGACCGCCTCCAATCTGCCGGTGTATCTGGGCTGCGCGATCGCGGTGCTGATCCTGTGGCGCCGCGGCGAGCTCGGCCGGCTCGGCCCGCGCGAATCGCGCTGGATCGCGGCCGCGGTTCTGGCGACCATCTACTGCCTGTGGGCCTCGATCGGCATTGGCGGCAAGTCGCTCCTCTGGGCGCTGGTTCCTTGCGCCCTCGGCGTGCCGGTCTACTGGTGGTACGCGATCGCGCGGCGGCCGGCGCTCGCGGCCTGAGCAGGCGGCGCAAGGCGCCGCCTCACTCCGCGGCGAGGATCGCGCGCCAGTTGAGAATGGCGTTCCACAAGAGGCGTTGATCGCCGCGGTTGAGGTCGCGGTGCAGCGGGTTGAAGTTGAACGCCACCACGTGGCCCGCGCCCGAGCGCAGGTCGAGGACAGCCGGATGGCCGATGAGATTGTCCTCGCCCCACGCCTGTCCGCTGACGACGAACGACGCGCCCTCGCGGTCGCCCCACTCGAGCACCACGCCGCCCGGATCGAGCGGTCCATCGAGGCAGGACGTGCAGTACGCCATCCGCAGCCAGCGCCGCGGCGTCGCGTAGATCGGAAAGTTCTGCCGGAACACCCAGGTGCGCGCGCCGTAGCCGTAGGCGATCGGGTGATCGGGCCGCACGAATGTGACCCGCACGTGCGCGCCGGGCGTGCGGGTGACGGCGGACTGCGCGGCGGCGGCGGACGCGGCGCCGCCTCCTTGCGTGCTGCGCGGCACGCCACCCGACTCGCGGCGCACGCCGCGCACGATGCCGCCCTCGAGCGGCAGCGTCGAGCCGCTGCCGAGGGTGATCAAGAGGCCGCCCGAATCGACGAAGTGCTGCAGCTCCGCGAGCCCGCTCCAGCCGATGCCGCCGGTGATGTCATCGGAGGCCGCCGGCGTCCCGAAGCTCGGCGTCGCTGCGGTCTTGCGGAACGGCATGGGCCCCCAGGCCTTCGGGATACCCTGGATCTGCTCGGCCAGCTCGAGGTCCACGTGGCCGTAGAGCAGCACGTCGTACCTGTCGCGGAGCCGGCCGGCGCGGATGTCCTCGTCGCGCACGTAGGCGTAAGGGACATGACGCTGATCGAGTGTGTACCGCGCCCAGCCGATGGTGTCGGTATCCGCCCACGGAACCCACAGTCCGAGCCGCGGCACGGGCGCTGCGTGCCGCGCCACATCGGGAAGCGCCGCGGTGCCGGCGAAATCGAGCCCGAGGTCGGCCGCCGCGGCCTGCACCGCGCTCGCGAGTCCTGACTGCGGCGGCAGTAGCCACGACCCCGCGTGGTAGTCGCGGCCATCGGCCGTGAACGGCCGCTCGGCAATCAGCACCTTGAAGCGCTCGAGCCGGTAGCGCGCCTCGAGCAGCCCCTCCTGGCCGGTGTCGGCGAGCAGGTACGCGGGGCCGGCGCCCGTCACCCGGCCGCTGACACGCGGGGCCTCCGTGAGTGGTGTCAGATTCGCCGCGCGCACCCCGGGATCGGCGCTCGCGATCACCTCGAGGTGATAATGGGCCGGCAGCTCCCATGACACGTCGTCGTAGGGCTCGCCGGCGTCCTTCGGATAGGTCTGCCGCGTGAGCAGATCCAGGGCGTAGTTTCGATAGGGCTGATCGAGTCGCACGACGTAGGTGCCCGCGGGAAATGCGCCTTCCCTGACGCGCAGCTCCGCCGCCGCCCGCTGCACCTCGATCCCCTGCGCCAGGAGCCGCTCGACGAGTTGCGCCACACGCCGCGGATCCCCCTGTGCGTCCGGAATGATGAAGGCGTACGGCGCCTCGTCCAGGCCCTTGTGCCAGGAGTGCAGGCCCTTGAGATAGAAATTGCGCAGCAGCTCCCGCGACTGCTGCGCGGCGTCGTCCAGCGCCGCGAGCGCCGCGCTCTCGGCGTAATTCAGGTTGTCGCGCGCCGACCAGCGGAACTTCCCCACGGGCGGCGGCAGCGGGCGGTACCAGTCGCGGCTGGTCGCATCGGCGGGCGCCTCCTGCACCAGGGTCTCCGCCGTGCCGTTGCCGAAGGTCTCGTAGCCGCGGCCGTCGGAGTTGTGATTGGTGGCGATCGAATCGAGGAACAAATGGGCGAAGTCGTCGCCGAAGTTCCAGCTCCACACCCCCGGCATGCCGAGTGCGGTGAGCGCCTGTACTTCGTGAAACGAGAGCTCGAGCCGCTCGTCATAGGAGAGAGGATCGACGAACTCGTTGGTGGGTCCGGTGCCATTCCACGTCACCAGCAGCGGCACGCTCTCGTGCAGATCGTGGATCACCTGCGGGTGCCAGGCGAAGAACATGCGGAACACCGCCCGGGTGGTCGCGTGCACCTGCTGGTGCGCGTCGCGATTGATGTCGACGAAGGCGTACTTCGACCAGTAAGGGGGCGCCTGGCGCGGCAGACTGGCGAGGTCGGTCTTGCCCTTGAGGTAGCGGTAGAACCACTCGACCTGCTTGTCGCGACCGTCGGGATTGGAGACCGGATTGATGAGCACGACCAGGTTCGAGCGGATGCGCCGGATCATCGGCTGCTCGGACACTGCGAGCCGGTAGGCGAGCTCGAGCACCGCCTCGGTCGAGCCGGTCTCATCCGAATGCAGGCCGGCGTTGAAATAATAGATCGGACGGCTGCTCGCCACGAGATCGGCGGCGGCGGCCGCATCGGTGCGGCGCGGATCGGCCAGCGCCGCGGTGGCGGCCTTCAGCCGCTCCAGATCCCGGATACCCTCCTCGTCCGCGATCGCGAGCAGCAGGATGTCACGTCCCTCCTCCGAGCGCCCGATGGTGAAGAGCCGCACGCGCGCCGATGTCGCGGCGAGTGCGCGGCAGTAGCCGTAGGCCCGGGTGGAATCGGCGAGCTCGCCCGGCGCCCCGGGGATCCGGTGCAGGTAACTGCGCGGCGAGACGACGTGCGCCGAAGCCGGAAGATACGCCACCCAGGGCGAGAGGAAGCGCGCCTCGGTCGTGGCGCGCGCGATCTCCTCGACGGAGCCGGGCTCGGCGCTGTCGGGTGCGGTCGACTCGGCCGGCAGAGCGAGGCGAGCCAGGGCCATGAAGAGCAACGCTGCGAGCCACTTGGTGCGCATGAGCTTTGCTATTGTAACGGTATCCGCGGCGCTGCCCGTGCCGCGATCCGCCCGTGGAGAGTCCGATGACGAACCGTAGCGTTGTCAGGTCCGCCCTGAGAGCCGGGTTGCTGGCGCTGCTCGCCGCCGCGCCGCTCGCGCCCGCCGCCACGCCGGCGCCGCTCAAGACCCGTAACGTCGTCCTGATCGTGAGCGATGGGCTGCGCTGGCAGGAGATGTTCACCGGCGCCGACCCGACCCTCCTCAACCAGCAGAACGGCGGCATCTGGGACAAGGAAGCGGACCTCAGGCGCGAGTATTGGCGCGACGACGTGAACGAGCGGCGCAAGGCGCTGTTCCCGTTCATCTGGAACACCGTCGCTGCGCATGGCCAGATCTTTGGCAATCAGTTGAAGGGCAGCGTCGCGCGCGTTACCAACACCTTCTGGTTCTCGTACCCGGGCTACAACGAGATGCTCTCGGGCCATGCGGATCCGCGCGTCAACTCCAACGACTTCGGCCCGAACCCCAACGTCACGGTGTTCGAATGGCTGAACGGCCTGCCCGACTTCCACGGGCGGGTGGCCGCGTTCGCCAGCTGGGCCACGTTCAAGGACATCTTCAATGTCGAACGCAGCCATCTGCCGGTGCACGCTGGCCAGGACCTGCCATACAAAGGTGAGCTGGGCCCCCGTGAGGCTCTCTTGAACGAGCTCACCCGGACTACCACGGCCCTCGAGAGTCTGGTCGTCTACGACTCGTTCCTGCAGATCCCGCTGATGGACTCCTTCACGACCGCGCAGCCGCGGGTCCTGTTCGTCGGCTACGGCGAGACGGATGACTGGGGCCACATGGGGCGCTACGACCTGCTGCTGCGCGCCGCGCATTCCTTCGATCGCTACGTCGAGCAGCTCTGGAACAAGCTGCAGAGCCTGCCCGCGTACCGCGACCAGACGACCTTCATTCTCACCGCCGATCATGGGCGCGGCAGCGGACCCGTGGAATGGAAGAACCATGGCGTGAAGGAGCGCGGCTCGGACAACATCTGGATCGCGGTGATGGGGCCCGACACCCCGCCGCTTGGAGAGCGCACCGGGACCTCCGAGGTGCACCAGGCGCAGATCGCGGCGACCATCGCGGCGCTGCTCGGCGAGGACTACCGCCAGGCAGTGCCGGCGGCGGCGCCCCCGATCGACGAGGTGCTCGGCAAGGGGCACTGAGCCGTGGCGAGCGCGATGGCCGGCGTGCCTGCCTGGCACCTGTACGTTCCGAAGCTCTACACGGTGCTGCGCCGCGGCTACGGCGCCGGTGACCTGCGGCACGACCTGGTCGCGGGACTCACGGTCGCGATCGTCGCCCTGCCACTCGCCATGGCGCTCGCGATCGCCTCCGGCACTACCCCGGTGAAGGGGCTGCAGACCGCGATCGTCGCCGGCTTTCTGATCTCCGCACTCGGCGGGTCACGCGTGCAGATCGGCGGACCCACCGCGGCGTTCGTTCCCGTGGTGTTCAACGTCATCGAGAAGTTCGGCTACGGCGGCCTGATCCTGTGCACGCTGCTCGCCGGTCTCATGCTGATCGCGGCCGGGCTGCTCAGGATCGGCACGCTGATGAAGTACATGCCGCAGCCGGTGATCACCGGCTTCACCGCCGGCATCGCCGTCAGCATCTTCCTCAGCCAGGTGAAGGATCTGCTCGGACTGCACATGGGGGCCGTGCCGGCGGATTTTCTCGCGCGCCTCGGCGCCTACGCGCAGCACGTCGGTGACTGGAACCCGGTGGCGGCGGCGCTCGCGCTCGCAAGTGTCGCGCTGATCGTGGCGCTGCGCCGCTGGCGGCCCGCGTGGCCGGGGTTCCTCATCGCCGTGGCCGCGGCCACCCTGGCGGCGGCGCTCCTCGGGCTCCACACCGAGACGATCGGCGCGCGCTTCGGCGCGATCCCGGCGCAGCTGCCGCAGTTCTCGCTGCCGCACATTCCGCTCGAGCGCACCCGCGAGCTCTTCCCGAGCTCATTCACGATCGCCTTTCTCGCCGGCGTCGAGTCACTTCTCTCGGCTGTGGTCGCCGACGGCATGATCGGCGGCCGTCATCGCTCGAACTGCGAGCTGGTCGCGCAGGGCGTGGCCAATGTCGCTACCGCACTCTGCGGCGGTCTGCCGGCGACCGGCGCCCTGGCACGCACCGCCACCAACGTGCGCGCCGGCGCGCGCTCACCCGTCGCTGGCATGCTGCACGCGGCGTTCCTCTTGATATTCATGCTCGTGCTGGCGCCGTGGATGAGCTACATCCCACTCGCCGCGCTGGCCGCGGTGCTGGTGATCGTGGCGTGGAACATGGCCGAGATCGAGAGCTTCCGGCACCTCATGATGGGGCCGGTTGGCGACCGCGCGGTGCTGATTCTGACCTTTGGGCTCACCGTGGTCTTCGACCTGACGGTGGCGATCGAGGTGGGACTGGTGCTGGCGGCGTTCCTGTTCATGCACCGGATGAGCGAGGTCGTGGCGATCGGCTCGCACGTGACTCTGCTCGAGGAGGACGCCGACGACTTCGCCGCCGCTGCGCAGCCGAGCCAGCGCGCCGAGCTGCCACCCGGGGTCGAGGCCTTCCAGGTCTCGGGACCGCTGTTCTTCGCGGTCGCGAACCGGCTCGACGACGTGCTCAATCAGTTTCCGCAGCCGCCGCGGGTCTTCATCCTCAGGCTACGGCTCGTGCCGCTGATCGATGCGAGCGGTGTCGCGGCGCTGCGCCAGCTGCTCGAGCGCTGCCGGCGGCACGGCACCCGCGTGATCCTGTCGGGACTGCGCGAGCAGCCGCGCGCGATCCTCGTGCAGATGGGAGTGCGACCGGACGGCGCGCAACTCGCGTTCGCGGACAACTTCGCCGCGGCGGTCGCGCTCGCGGCGGCGCCATAGCGGGCGCCCCGGGTCCCTGAGGATGAGGAACACGCTCGCCAGCACCAGGCAGGAGGCGAGCAGCATCCGCGGCGTGAGCTCCTCGCCCGCCACGAGGTAGCCGAGCGCGACCGCAACCACCGGATTCACATAGGCGTGACTCGCCACGCGCGTCGCCGGCATGCGCGCCAGGAGCCAGACGTAGGCGGTGAAGCCGAGCCACGAGCCGCCGACGATGAGATAGACGAGCGCGAGTCCCGCGCGTAGCGAGACGTGCGGCGTCGCATGCAGCTCGCCAGTGGCGAGCGACAGCGCGAGCAGTACCGCACCACCCAGCATCATCTGCGCCCCCGCCGTGAGCGGCAGCGAAGCCGGCCGGGGCATGGAGCGGGTCAGCACCGCCCCGAGCGACCAGGCGATGCCGCCGGCGAGGATCGCGAGGCAGGGAAGGACCGGGAACGACTCCTGATCGCCCTTGAGGAGGAGCCATGCGACTGCGCCGAAGCCCAGCGCGACCGCGCCGAGCAGTCGCCAGCGGAACGGCTGATGGCGGAATACGAACACCTCGAGGCCGATGGTCGTGAGCGGCAGCGTGGCCTCGATCACCGAGGTCAGCCCCGAGGCTACGTACTGCTCGGCCCAGAACAGCGCGCCGTAGGTGGCGACAAACAGAAACAGCGCCGTGAGCGCGATGCTGCGCCATTCGCGGCTGCTCGGTGCCGGGTGTCCGCGCAGGCGCATCCAGGCGTAGAGCAGCGCCCCCGCAGTGAGAAAGCGCACCCCGGCGGTGAAGAACGGCGGGATCTCCAGCACCGCGATGCGGATCGCGAGGAAGGTCGCGCCCCACAGCAGGTAGATCGCCGCGAAGGCCAGCGACACGCGCGGGTCGGGCCGCCGCGCCGCGCCTCGCAGTCCGGATTCCATAACCTCTGTAACCTGCATAGACGGTTATGATAGACATGTCGTTCGTAACCTGTAAAATTCCTTTCGATGGTTAGCTTATGACTGCCACAGATCACGCACTCTTCAGCCTGTGCGGCGGACACGCGGCGCTCGATTTCGTCAATTCGCTCGACGACCGCTTCGGCGCCCCGGGGCCGGTGGAGCGTCTCGCGGACTACCGGACGCTGCTGCGCTTCGCGGTGGCCACGGGGCTCCTTGATGCCGGGCGCGCACGCCGGCTGGCGCGGCTCGGGCCGGGCGCCGCCGGCCGGGCAATGCGCGCGGCGCGCGAGCTGCGCGAAGCGCTGGCGGCGGCGCTCTACGCCTGGGTGGACGGCCACGCCGCCCCGCGAAAAGCCCTGCGCGTCATCGAGCGTCACCTGCAGCGCGCCGGCCGGCACCGCGAGCTGCGCTGGGAACGTCCGCGGCCAGGCCAGGCGCTGTCCTGGGACTGGGCCCGGGGCAACGAGGCCGAGCTTCCCGTGTGGCTTCTCGTCCAGAGCGCCGCCGAACTCTTCACGTCCGGGTCGATGCAGCAGGTTCGGGCCTGCGATGCCGACACCTGCCGCTGGCTGTTCCTCGACACCAGCCGCAATCACACGCGCCGCTGGTGCGACATGAAAGTCTGCGGCAACCGTATGAAAGCGCGGCGCTTTCAGGCGCGGCACGAAACCTAGCCGGAGCGCCATCCGTACTTCAGACTACTTCCCACCCGCGGGCGCTTTGCGTAATCTTCTGCGGCCATTGCTCAGGATCGTCGAGGAGAATCGCATGAAGAAGACGTTCGATGAGTCCCGCCGCCAGCTGTTGAAGAAGCTTGCGCTCGGAACGGCACTGGTTCCGGTCGCCGTGGCTTCCTTGAGGACGGCCGGCGCCGCCGACCTGCCCCTCGTCTCCGCGGACGATCCGACCGCCAACGCCCTCAAGTACGTGACGGACGCGAGCAAGGCGACCGCTGCGAAGCCCGGCAGCAAATGCGCCAACTGCACCCTCTACCAGGGCGCGGCCGGCTCCGCCCAGGGCGGTTGCCTCCTCTTCCCGGGCAAGGCCGTCAAGGCCAGCGGCTGGTGCAGTTCCTGGACTCCGAAGCAGCCGTGACGGCCGGCGGTCGCCGGCGGGGCGCGTGACCCGCTGAGGTTCCTGCCCGCCGCGGGCAGCCGGGGCGCGCTGCCGCGCGGCGCGCGGCTGGGTTACGCTCACGCCCCATGAAACACTCCGGCATGAATACCCTGTGCGTGCACGCGGCGCACTCGCCCGACGCGGCCGTCGGCTCGATCGCCGAGCCGATCTATCTCAGCACCACTTTCGAACGCGGCGCCGATGGCGACTACAGCCACGGCTATCGCTACAGCCGCGAGGGCACGCCCAACCGCACCGCCCTCGAATCCTGTGTCGCTGCGCTCGAGGGCGGCGTAGGAGCGGCCGCCTTCGCCTCCGGGCTCGCGGCCAATATGGCGGTGCTCGATCTGCTCGGCGCCGGCGAGCGGCTGGTGGCGTCACGGGAGGCCTACTACGGGTCGGTGCAGCAATTCGTCGACGTCAGCCGGCAACGCGGCGCCATGCTCGAGCTGGTCGACTTCCGCGAGCCGGCTCAGGTCGAAGCGGCGGTCACCGGCGGAGCGCGGCTGCTATGGATCGAGACACCGACGAATCCGCTGCTCAACGTCACGGATATCCGGCTCGCGGCCTCGCTCGGGCATGCGGCGGGCGCGCTGGTCGTCTGCGACAACACCTTCGCCACGCCCGTATGCCAGCGCCCTTTCGGGTTCGGCGCCGATCTCGTCATTCACAGCGCCACCAAGTACCTTGGCGGCCACAGCGACGTGCTCAGCGGTGTCGTCGTGGTGCGCGAGGACCAGGCGCTGCTCGAGCGCCTGCGTGCCTGGCAACGCATGGCGGGGGCGCCGCTCGCGCCCTTTGACAGCTGGCTGCTGCGCCGGAGCATTGCGACGCTCGCCCTGCGGGTGCGCGCGCAGTGTCAGGGAGCGCTCGCGGTGGCCGAGTTCCTCGCCGCCCACCGAGGCGTCGAGCGCGTGTTCTATCCCGGGCTCGCCTCGCATCCCGGACACGCCGTGGCCAGAGCGCAGATGCACGGCGGCTTCGGCGCGGTACTGTCGGTGTGTGTGGCCGGCGGCGCCGCGGCGGCGATGCGCGCCGCGAGCCGCACCCGCCTGTTCACGCGCGCCACCAGCCTCGGTGGCGTCGAGAGCCTGATCGAGCATCGCGCCTCGATCGAGGGACCCGGCTCGCGCACGCCGCAGAATCTGCTGCGCCTGTCGGTCGGCATCGAGGAGCCGGAGGACCTGGTGGAGGATCTGACGCAGGCCCTCGCTCAGTGACGGCTCAGCTCACCGTTTCCGCGCTGTAGCGCGCCAGGAGCCCCGTGCGGACCGCGCGTCGGTAGACCCGCACGAAGCACCAGCCGGCGAGCGCGATCTCGAGCGCCGCGAGCGTCAGGGCGGCGAGAGCCGGCAGCGGTGCGAACGGCCGGCCCTGGAGCAGCGCGCGCATTCCTTCGAACACGTAGGACGGCGGCAGCGCGTGGGCGACGGCGCGCATCCAGGCCGGGAGAATCGCCAGCGGATAGAACACCGCGCAGAACGGCGACAGCAGCGCCGGTATCGGCCATACCAGCCACTCGGACGCCGGTCCGAACCTCAGGACCAGCGCGCTCGCCACGATGCCGAGCGCCACACCGAAGCCGTACAGCACCAGCAGGAACAGCAGCAGGTGCGAGCCGAGCGCGAGGAACGACAGACCGAAGACCGGTAACGCGAGCGCCAGCATGACCGCGAGTCCGATGATGCTGGTGACGATGCTGGCGAGCACGAGTCCCGCCACGTACTCCGAGATCCGCAGCGGGCTCGCGAACAGGTTGAGGAAGTTGCGCGTCCAGACGTCCTCGAGGAAGGCGGTGGTCAGCCCCTGCATCACCCGCCCGCACAGGTCCCAGAGCAGCACCGCGCCGAGGAATACCGCGGTGAAGTCGATCTCCGCGGCGCTCACGCTGTTGAGAAAGCGCGCGATGAATCCCCACAGCACGATGTCGATTCCGACCCAGGCGAACATCGGCAGAGCGCGTACCGGACTGCCCCGCAGCAGATACCACTGGCGCAGCAGAATGGCGGCGACCGGCGCGAATCTCATCCGAGCCGCTCCGCCGGGTGAGCGAGCGGCTCGCGCGCCAGCTGGATGAACAGCTCCTCGAGATTGCGCACGCCGTGCTCGTGCGGCAGGGTGCGCGGCTCGCCGGCGAGCAGGATCCGCCCGCGCGACAGGAACAGCACCCGATCGCACACCTCCTCGACTTCGTACATGTTGTGCGAGGTCCAGAGGACGCCGCAGTGGGTGTCGCGCGCCAGCATGCGGATGGCGGCGCGTATGTCGCGCGCCGCCGCAGGATCGAGCGAAGCGGTCGGCTCGTCGAGCAGCAGCAGCCGCGGGCGGTTGAGCAGTGCCTTGGCGAGCGACACGCGCGTCAACTCGCCCGAGGACAGCACGCCGCACTTGGTGTTGCGCAGCGCCTGCAGGGTGAACTGCGCCAGCAGCTCCTCGATGCGGCGGCCCAGGCCCCGGACGCGGTAGATGAGGCCGAAGAAGCGCAGGTTCTGTGCCACCGTGAGGTTGCCCGGCAGGCTTGCGTAGACGGCGGCGAAGTTGGTGCGCGCCAGGGCGAGCGAGCGCTGCCGCGCGACGTCGACGTTGCCGATGCGAATGGTGCCCGAGGTCGGCGTGAGGACCGCGAGCACGGTGTTGATGATGGTGGTCTTGCCGGCGCCGTTCGGGCCGAGTAGCCCCACGATCTCACCGGGCGCGACCTCGAACGAGACGCCATCGACCGCCAGCAGCTCGCCGTAGTGCTTGCGCAGGTCGCGCACGCGCAGCGCCGCGGCGGAGTCGCTCGGGTGCTCGCGGCGCGCGGTCAAAGGGCGCGGGCTGCAGGTCGCGGCGCGCTCAGATCAGGAGCGGACGTCGGGTCGCGCGGGCGCTGGCGGGGATGCGGGCGGACCCTGCGTGATCTCGTACCAGATGGCATTCAGCACACCGAAGGTGAGCGCAAGACCGAGGCCGAGGACCCAGCTGAAATACCACATGCTTGCGCTCCGTGTCGGACGCTCAGTAGAGCCCGGTGTGCTCGCGGACCGACTCGAGGGTGATGCGGCCGCGTAGTACCCGGAATACCCAGGCAGTGTAAGCCAGCACGAGAGGCAGGAACACCAGGACCGCAATCAACATGACGCCGAGACTGCGCGCGCTGGCTGAGGCGTCCCACACGGTGAGGCCGTGATCGGGATGCGTCGACGACGGCATGAGGAAGGGGAAGAGCGCGATCCCGGCGGTCAGGATCGTGCCCGCCACCGCGGCGCCGCTTGCTGCCAGCCCGAGGCCGGCCCGCCCTGCCCGCAACAGTGTCCAGGTGAGTGCCGCGGCAATAAGAGCGACCGCGGGCACCAGCCACAGAACTCCGTGGGCGCGGAAATTATCGAGCCAGGCGCCGGCCGCGACGCCGACGTGTTTGCCGACGGGATTCGATGGGGCGAGCGGGTCGACCACGGACACGATGCGTTGCCCGTCGACGCCGTTCGCTACCCAGACGCCACCGATGACAAACAGAACGACGAAGGCCGCCGCCGCCCAGCAACCGACGGCCGCCGCACGCCGCGACATCGGCTCGTCCACCTTGAGCGCCGCGTACGCCGAGCCGTGCATGACGAGCATCGCGAGGCTCACGAGACCCGCGAGCAGTGCAAACGGGTGCAGCAAGCCGAAGAAGCCGCCGGTGTACACCGGGCGCTGCAGCGCGTCGAAATGGAATGGCAGGCCGAGAAAGAGATTGCCGAACGCCACGCCGAACAGCAGCGCCGGAACCGCGCCACCGAGC
>Ga0210409_10005965_pt1 | contig 12730 bp, 15 predicted proteins | sample IncBWH17MmetaG_FD_161649 | JGI IMG/M metagenome (GOLD analysis project Ga0210409, IMG submission 161649) | Forest soil microbial communities from Barre Woods Harvard Forest LTER site, Petersham, Massachusetts, United States - Inc-BW-H-17-M | ecosystem: Environmental > Terrestrial > Soil >...
CTTCCGCGCCCCGGTGGTCGGCGCGGCGGCGGCCTCCATCAGGACTCTCCTCCTCAATTTAGGTAAGGCAACGACTCTCTGGGAGATGTTACCGCCCGGGTTCCGAGCGCCCAAGCCAGGATCGATTGGCTTAGATGGGATTCGGGACGTCGAGGAACACGTGGCGAAGGTCGAAGCGCCTCGCAAGGTGCTCGCCGAGGCGTCTGACCCCGAAGGTCTCGGTGGCGTAGTGCCCGGCTGCAATGAAGTGCAGGCCGAGCTCGCGGGCCTGCGCCATGCTGCGCTCGGCCGGCTCCCCGGTGATGAAGGCCTCGGCGCCGGCGGCCGCCGCCTCGCCGAGGTAGTCGGCGCCCGCGCCCGAGACGATCGCGATGCGCCGGACCCGTTCGGGCCCGGCGTCGAAGACCAGCGGCTCGCGTGCCGTCACGTCGCGGGTGCGCTCGAACAGCTCGCCCGCCGTGACGCCGCCGGACGCCAGCTCGGCGACGACTCCGATCGGGTCGCCGCGGTGGAGCGCGAACGGACGGAGCTCCTCCGCGCCCAAAGCACGCGCGAGCAGGGCGTTGTTCCCGAGCTCCAGGTGAGCGTCGAGGGGGAGGTGGTAAGCCGCGAGCGAGATGTCCGCGTCGAACAGGACCCGCAGGCGGCGCTTGAGCTGCTCGTCGATGGGCCCGGGGCCCGTGCCCCAGAAGATGCCGTGATGGACGAGCAGAAGGTCGACATTCTCGGCGGCGGCCAGTTCGAAGAGCTCGAGGTGAGCCGAGACGCCGGTGGCGATCGTCGCCAGCTCCGCGCGGCCCGGCACCTGCAATCCGTTCGGGCCATAGTCCTCGAAGCGCTCCGGCTCGAGGATCGCGTCGATCTCCGCGAGGACCTCTTTGAGCGTCGCAGGCACCGGCCGAAGATAGCGGTGTGGAATACTCCGTTGCGCCACGGGGCGTGGCGCAGCCTGGTAGCGCGCACCGTTCGGGTCGGTGAGGTCCCCGGTTCGAATCCGGGCGCCCCGATTGCTTGCTGGTGGGAGCCGAGCTACAACGCTCTGCTGGACAGCTGCTTCAGGACGTTCAAGATCACCGTGATGCGATGATGACGTCTCACCCGGACCTTGATGAACGTTCGTCTGGTGATTCGACCCCAAGGACAGCGGCCCCAGGCTGACAGCCGGGCGAAAGCTCTATCCGGAGGTGGTATATGCCAGAGCCTGTTGACCCCCATCATCTCCTGCTGATCGGGGCCGGACCAGGAGTCGGCGCCGGCGTGGTTCGGCGCTTCGGTCGCGAGGGCTTCCGCAGCACACTCATCTCCCGCAGCAAAACGCTCGACCAGCTCGCCCCTGAACTGCGCAGCGACGGCCTTGAGATAGAGGCGATCGCTGCGGATATCGAGGATCTGGACGGCTACCGCGAGACGCTCGAAGGGATCTTCAGCGCCCCGGGGCCCCCCGGTGTCGTCGTGTACAACGCTGCCATGCCAGATCCAGGCCAGATCCTCGACACCACCGTCGAGCGGCTCCGAACCGCGCACGACGTCGATGTCCTCGGCGCCGTCGTCGCGGCCCAGGTAGCCGCGCCCGTCCTGCGGGCAGCTGGCGGCGGCACCCTGCTGGTCACCAGCGGCGGCTTCGCGGACAATCCAGTGCCCGCACTCGCGAGCCTCTCGATTGGGAAGGCCGCCCTGCGCTCGGCGCAGACGCTGATTGCCGCCGGCGTCGGGGACGACGGCATCCACGCCGCGACCGTCACGATTGCCGGTGCCGTCAAGCCGGGGACGGACTTCGATCCGGACAACATCGCGGAGCTTTTCTGGACCGCCCATACAGACTCGAAGGACGCCTGGCAGACTGAGTATCGGTTCACAGGCGCATAGCGGGGCGCCAGCGCCGACACGTGCCGACGATCGGTCCGGCGCGCGAAGGTGGAACCTGGCCCGCTCATCGCGGGCCAGGTTCATCTCACGGCGACAGCCGGCTGGCCACCGACTCGGCCATCAGATTCCTTGACCGTAGTTGGTGCAGCTGGCTCGGAAGGACGGGTTCGGGCTCGAGCTGAGCTGGTTGAGCACATTCTGCAGAGACGGCGAGTCGTCGAACATGCCGATATGTGCCACGGGGTCGCTCGGGCACTGGTTCTGGATGGTGATGTTGGTGACGTTCGGCCCGCTGAGGAACGCGTTCGCGTACGGCGTCACCACCTCGTCATGGGTGGTCTCGATCACCGCATAGCGCACGCCGGCGACGACCGGGTCACCAGCTCCGAACAGCTTTTTGATGAACGCGGAGGTGTTCTCCTGTTCCGGCAGCGACGGCGCACCAAGGAATTCGAGCAGGCTGCCGACGATTTCCGAGGCGAACGGGAACACTTCGAGCAGCTGGGTTAGCCCGTTGAGCGTCGTGCCATGGTTGCTAGGCGCCAGTCCGATCAGCGCGCGGACCCTGCTGGCGCCGCCCAGGAACTTGATGTAGTAGCTGGGCATCATGCCGCCTTGTGAGTGGCCCACGAGATCGACCTTCGAGGCGCCCGTTTTCGAGAGCACGTTGTTGACGAACGACCTGAGTTCTTCAGCCGAGTGTTCGATGTGGTTGAGACCGTCGATGCGAGGACCGATGAACGGCCAGAGTTCAAAGGAGGCCAGCGTTGCGCCGTAGTTGAACGCATAGACGCAGTAGCCGTTGTTCGCGAGCAGCGGCGCGAGGGTCACCCAGTTGGATCCCTCATCGGCGAGCGTCGCGTGGACGAGCACAACCGGATAGGGGTGCGATGAGGTCGGTCTGCAGCCGTTGTTCGCCCCTTGCACCGTTTCCGGTTGCCAGGTCTCATTCCAGATTGCGTCCCCAAGCGCCGCGCTGCCGTACGGAACCGAGTAACTCGCGCTCGCCGTCGCCGGCATGGCGACGGCCGCAAGCGTGGCCACTGTCGCAGCGAACATGGTCGCCTTGACCTTCAGCATGGAAATCCCCTCTCCGTTTGGTTGGCCCTGCCCCTGCGACTGCTCGAAACGCCCTCGACGGACGGATCGCATCCGCATCCTCCTTCGACGCGCATCCTAAGTTGCCAGGGAGCGGAGAGTCAATGCATCGGTGAGCGTCCGCAGGCGTCTCACAAGGATCCCTTCAGGCTTACGGGCACTGCGTATAGTCCGAGCCATGGCACGAGGGCTGGCCATGGTTGCGGTGGCGCTCATAGCAGCCTGCCTCAGCCCTGTATTCGCGGACTCGCATGTGACGCACACGCCACGTCCGGCGAGCACCCTCAGCCTCGCTTTCAACACCCGGACGTTCAAGCTCCACTACCGGCTCAGCTGCCAACCCCCGTCCGGCACGCTGTCGCGGCCTCGAGCGGCCTGCGCGGCGATCGCCCGTGTGCCGGCCATGCTGTTCCCTCCGGCGCAGACGGGAGGTCCCCGCAGCTGCCCTCCTCCGCATTGGAGCCTCGCGGTCACCGGCAGCTACCGTGGGCGGCGCGTCGACGCGAGCTTCTTCTCTCCCTGTGGCGAGGCCGCGATCGGGGGCCTCTGGCTCGCGTATCTACCGTCGCCGCAGCAGCTGGAGCGGGTCGACGTCGATCGCGGCCTTGGGCCGCTGCATCTCGGCGAGCCCGCCGCGTCGGCGCGTGACCTTCTCGGTCCGCCCACCGAACGGAAGGGCAGCCTCGACGTCTATCACCTCGGAGTCGTCGCTTCGGTGCACGAAGGCGTGCCCGTGATCTTCGCCGTCGGCTACGGACACCTGCGTCGGGTGACATCGCTCATCTACAACGGATTCCCGACCATCTATCAGGAATCCCTCGCGCTGCCTCCCGGGAAAAGCTCCCCTGTGAGGCGCTGGCCGACGGTCGTTTGCGGGGGACGTCCGGGCCGCGCGGATCACAAGCTGATCGCGGGGCGACCGACGACCATCATCTGGTCCTCCACCGATCATCCGACGGCTATCGTCACGAGCACGCCCTTTGCGGCATGCGCCGGCGCCGCCGCGACCGCGCCCGCCGGATGTCGGCCGAGCGTGCCGTGCATCGCAACAGAGACCGCCGCTGTCAGGCGGCGCTGGCCCGCCCGCTCTCGATCGCAATGAGGATCCTGATTCTCGAGCATGAACCCGACTCGCCGGCCGGGTTCCTGGTTGGGTGGGCGCGCCGGAGAGGCCACTCGCTCGAAACACTTCAGGTCCCGAGGCTCCAAGCGTGGCCCGATCCGAGCGAGTCCGATGTGATCGTCAGCCTCGGCTCGGACTGCTCGGCGCACGCCTCAGTCGACCCGTGGATCGAGCGGGAGATCGCCTTCCTGCGCGAATGCCATCACGCCGGGATGCCGCTCCTCGGCATCTGCTTCGGCGCACAGGCGCTCGCCCTTGCTCTCGGCGGGACGGTCCGGCGCGCGGACTTCGTTGAGGTGGGGTGGAGTTCGACACACAGCAGCGAGCCCGAGCTGCTGCCCAGCGGTCCGTGGTTCGCGTGGCACGAGGATGTCTTCAGCGTTCCTCCCGCAGCACGGGAGATCGCGCGCTCCGACGCCGGTCCGCTCGCCTTCGTCTCGGGCCTCAGCATTGGCCTGCAGTTCCACCCGGAGGTCGACTCGCGAGTGATACGCGGGTGGATCAACGGGGCCCGCGATCGCATCGCCGAGCTGTCGATCGACGAGGACGCGCTGCTGGGAGAGGTCGCGGCGGGAGCGAGAGCCCGAGCCGAGGATCTCTTCGACCGCATCGTGCGCTACTGGAAGGACGGCCCGAGTCGGTCATCCGTGCCGGCGGGGCCGCGCGTAGGGCGGCGGGATCAGCCAGCTGCGCCAGCCGGCGGGTCGCCCTCCGGGGCCTGCGTGGCGGGTGGTGGCGGCTTCTCGGCCGCGTCCGGCTCGAGCCGGTCCACGTAGGACTGGGCCTTGGCGGCTGCGCCCGCGATCTGGTCGTGGTACTTGCCGCCGGTTCGCTGATCGGCGGTGACCTCCGCCTTTTCGACCGCCTCCTTGATCTGATCCTTGTGCTCGGCGGCCGTGTCCTCTGCTCTTTTCGTCAACTGCTTGAGTCTGTCTGAAATGCCCATGTCGCTCCCTGGCGAGGGTTACCGGAATCAGCATGTTGACACGCAGGCGACGCCGGTTGCGCAGGCGAGCGGATCATCTGGGCTGCGCGTCGGGCGCGCCGTAGCGCAGGCCGTCGACGATCAGCCCGAGCAGACGCGCGGCCTGCTCGCGCCAGCCGTCCTCCTGAGGCAGGAGGAAGACGGATCCCGTTGCGCGGAAGACGTCCTCTGCGTCGATGTCCGCTCGCAGCGACCCGGCATCGACGCCTGCCTGCAACAGCGTTGCCAACGCGGCCAGCAGCTGGCCGCGGGTCTCGGCGTAGATGTCGTTGCCGGACTCGATGATGGCCCGCAGCGCGCCCGACATGCCGCGCTTGGCCGCCACGTAGTCGAGATAGCGTTCTGTCCAGCGCTCCAGGGCGATGTCCGCGGGATGCTCGACCAGCAGCTCGGCCGCCGCGGCGGTGATGTGGGCAACCTCGCTGCGGTAGGCGGCCTCCACGAGCGCGTCGCGGGTGGGGAAGTTGCGATACAGCGTGGCGATGCCGACGCCCGCGCGGGCGGAGACCGCCTCCAACGGGACGTCGGTTCCGGACTGCGCGAACAGCTCCGAGGCCGCGGCGAGGAGGCTTTCACGGTTGCGCCTGGCGTCGGCGCGCAATGGCTTCGCGGTGGTGCTCATGGGCAGGAAATGGAGGCAACCTCCATTTTTATGCTACGTTGGTCGTAGCGAACGGAGGACATCTCCGCTTCCCAGCTTAGCGTCGCCAACCAGGGAGATCCCATGCCCACCCTCATCAGCACGCCCTTCGGCTTCCAGACCACCGCCGCCGAGGTGCTCGACGGCGTCGACCTGTCCGGAAAGCGGGCCGTCATCACCGGCGGCGCGTCCGGCATCGGCATCGAGACCGCCCGTGCGCTCGCGGGCGCCGGCGCCACCGTCACCTTGGCCGTGCGCGACACCGCCAAGGGAGGCGAGGTCGCTGCGGAGATCACCAGGACAACGGGCAACGAGCAGGTGGATGTCGGTGCCCTGGAGCTGACCGACCCAGCCAGCATCGACGCCTTCACCGGAGACTGGCGCGGGCCGCTCGACATCCTCGTCAACAACGCGGGTGTGATGGCTCTGCCCGAGCGCACGCTCACCTCCGACGGCCAGGAGACGCAGTTCGCCACCAACCACCTCGGCCACTTCCGCCTGGCGGTCGGGCTGCACGACGCGCTGGCAGCCGCCGACGGAGCCCGCATCGTCGCCGTCAGCTCCGCCGCCCACCTGCGCTCGCCGGTTGTCTTCGACGACCTCAACTACTCGTTCCTGGAGTACGACGGCTGGGCCGCCTACGGCCAATCCAAGACGGCCAACGTCCTCTTCGCCGTCGGCGTCGGTCAGCGATGGGCCGACGACGGCATTGTCGCGAACTCGCTGATGCCTGGCTCGATCCGCACGGGCCTGCAGCGGCACATCGACCCGGAGTGGTACGAGCGCGTCCGCGAGCAGCTCAAGGACGTGATGCCCGTCAAGTCGCCCGAGCAGGGCGCGGCGACCTCGGCGCTGCTGGCGGCCTCGCCGCTCCTCGACGGGATCTCCGGGCGCTACTTCGAGGACGTCAACGAGGCGGAGGTCGTCCCGGAGCGAGGGGGTCTCGGCGGGAAGGGCGTTGCGGGCTACGCGCTTGACCCGGCCAACGCCGAGCGGCTGTGGGACATCTCGCTCGAGCTCATTGGCGCCTAGCACGGCCTGCGATGGCCGACAGGTTGAACGGACACCGACTGAAGGGGAGCGCAATGACCCAGGCAGATCTCATCACCACCCCGTTCGGATTCGACTCGACGGCCGCCGAGGTAATCGCCGGCATCGATATGTCGGGCCGGCGCGCGATCGTGACAGGCGCATCGTCTGGCATCGGGGTCGAGACCGCGCGGGCGCTCGCCGGAGCGGGCGCCGAGGTGACACTTGCCGTCCGCGACACCAGCGCCGGTGATCGCACGGCCTCCGAGATCGTCGCCAGCACCGGTAACACGGCCATCCAAGTCGGCCGGCTGGACCTCGCAGATCGCGCATCCATTGCCGCGTTCGCCGCGAGCTGGAGCGGACCTCTGCACCTGCTCATCAACAACGCAGGCGTGATGGCACTCCCGGATCTTCAGCTGACCCCAGAGGGCTGGGAGCTGCAGTTCGCGACGAACCATCTTGGCCACTTCGCGCTCGCGCTTGGCGTGCGTGACGCCCTGGCGGCCGCCGGCGACGCCCGGATCGTCTCGCTCAGCTCCCGCGGGCACCTGCGTTCGCCGGTCGTCTTCGAGGACGTCAACTTCACCTCGCGTCCGTACGACCCGTGGCTCGCCTACGGGCAGTCGAAGACCGCCAACATCCTGTTCGCCGTCGAGGCGACGCGCCGCTGGGGTGGGGACGGCATCGCCGCCAACGCCGTCCACCCGGGTGCCATCGCGGAGACCAACCTGTCCCGTCACATGGACCCCGCTGTCCTGGCTGATCTCCGCGCCTCAGGCGCGCTCAAATTCAAGACGATCGAGCAAGGCGCTTCGACGAGCGTACTCGTCGCATCCTCGCCTCAACTGGAGGGCGTCGGCGCCCGGTACTTCGAGGACTGCAACGAGGCGGCCGTGGTCGACCCCGAGACCTCGGAGGTTGGTCTCGCGGGCGTGGCCGCGTACGCGCTCGATGCTGAGAACGCGGCGCGGCTGTGGGAGGTGTCCCTCGACGCGATCGGGTGAATCGGCTCGGCCGCCCTGCTCCGTTTACCGCCGAGGCGCTGAGGGTAACCGCGCAGCGTGCATTCGCGTCCAAGGGAGCCGAGGCCTTGCGCGCGGGCGTAATCGATCAGCAGCTGATCGCGTATTTGATGGACGCCCACGCGATCGAGGAACAGTCGCTCGGATTGCTCAGGAGGGCGCGCCGCGCCAGCGGGCGAGACGACCTCCGCCAGATCTATGCGGAGTATCTCGCCCGGGCGGAGGAACACAGACAGATGCTCGAGGAGCGACTGCAAGCCCACGGCGCGAAGTCCTCTGCGCTCGAGGACGCCGCGATGCGCCTCGGCGCGCTCAACTGGAGTCTGATCTTCCAGGCCCAGCCGGTCAGCCCGGGAAAGGCGACCGCCCTCGTGTTCGCGATGACCCACCTGAAGATCGCAGGCTACGAACTGCTCAAGCGCGTGGCGGCGCGTGCCGCGGACGAGGCGACCGTCGCGATGACGGAGCGGGTGCTCATGGACGAGCGCGCCGGCGCAGCGCGGCTGAGCGAGAGCTTCGACACGGCTATAGAGGCCTCGCTCGACGTCTGGAACGCTCCTCGAAACGCCGTCGGACAGCTGCGTCGCAAGCTCGCGATCGGCGACGGCGAGCCGACTGCGCTGCGCTCCGTCTAGCCCGAGCCGCCCGCGGATCGCCCTCTCAGAGCGCCCCGTTCCTGCGGTCGCGATCTTCGCTCTCGCCGACCAGCAGGAACGCGAGCGCGACGAACGCGATGCCCGCAAGACCCAACAGTCCCGCGCCGACTATCGACGCGACCGTTCCACCCACTGCGAGCAGCAGCACGACACCCGCCACGAGCGCGAGCCCACCGACGGCGACGGTGAAGAGGTCGGCTCTCGTGAGGGAGTTCATCCTGGCGCACGATATCCCTCTGTCAGGCCCTGAAACGGCCGCCACCGGCCCACGGGAGCCGGCCGGACTCGATCCAAACGGGACCCCGTCCGCGCAAAATTTGATCCGTTGGGGGAGATCCGGTAGAATCGGCGGGTCGCCGAGAGCGTCCGAGGGTAGCCTCAGACCGCGAGGCATCTAAGACGGAGGAGGTTGCAAGATGGCTTCGACCGCCGCAGTCGTGCCCACGCAAGGGCTCGCTCCATCGAAGACTGACGATGTTGCCGAGCTCTTCGAGCGCTGGCACCGTCACGCCGACCCGATGGCGCGTGAGGCGCTGGTTCGCCGTTTCATGCCGCTCGCCCGCCGCCTTGCCCGACGCTACGAACGCTCCTCGGAGCCATTCGAGGACCTTCTGCAGGTCGCATCGCTGGGGCTGTTGAAGGCCCTGGACCGCTTCGACCCCAAGCGCGGTCACCCCTTCTCGTCGTTCGCCGTGCCGACGATCCTCGGCGAGATGCGTCGTTATTTCCGTGACTCCGGATGGTCGGTGCACGTCCCTCGCGGCGAGCAGGAGCGCGCGCTCAAGGTCCGCGATGCGCAGGAGAGCTTCGCGAACGAGCACGGGCACGCGCCGACCGTGAACCAGCTTGCCGAGTACCTCGAGGTGGACAGCGGCGAGGTCATCGAGGCGCTGCAGGCGATCCAGGCGTACGAGGCCCTGTCGCTCGATGCTCCCCGTCCCGGCGCCGACGGAGATGCGATGACGTACGGCGAAGCCGTCGGCCACGAGGACGAGCGCTACGAGCTCGTGGAGCTCGACGCCACCGTCACGGCGGTGCTCGAGCGCATTCCGGCGCGCGAGCGCATGATTCTTCGCATGCGGTTCGTCGAAGACCTCACCCAGACCGAGATCGCTGCTCGCGTCGGCGTTTCGCAGATGCAGGTCTCTCGACTGCTACGCCGCTCCCTCGATCAGCTTCGCGCGCTCACGCAGGACACCAAGAAGGCGCTCTAAGCGGCCGGCCGCGCGGCCTGTATCTTTCGGTTGCACACAGCCTGACCGAGCATGACTCGCGGAGTCGAATCGGTCTGCACCGATCGCCGCACCGGCATGGCCGCGCCTCCGAACATCCGCCTCGATCTCTCCAACCGGCCGGAGAACGTCGTGCTCGTCCGCGAGACCCTTGCCGGCGTCGCCGAGGCGATCGGGCTCGATGCAGCCGACCTCGATGACATCCGCACGGCGGTCACGGAGGCCTGCAACAACGTGGTACTGCACGCCTACGAGGGCGAGGAAGGTGGGCTCGAAGTCGAGATCTACGCGATGGGAGGCGTCTGCTCTGTCTTCGTGCGCGACCGCGGCATCGGGCTCCAACCGCACGCGAGCGAGGACCAGTGGATCGTCGGCATCGGCCTTCCGGTCATCGAAGCATTGGCTCATCGGGTCGACTTCGAGGAGACGCCGGGCGGCGGAACGGAAGTGCGAATGGAGTTCGCCACGCCGGGCGCTCAAACCTTGGAGCCGCCCGAAGGGGAGGCCGCCGGATTTCCGAATGGCGTACTCGGAGCAGGCGCCACGAAGGTGACGATCGCCCCGGTCGCGCCGCTTGCGCGCACGGTGCTGCCGCGGCTACTGGGCGTGCTCGCCGCACGCGCTCACTTCTCCACCGATCGCATCTCCGACGCGCTGCTCGTCGCCGACGCCCTGGGCGCCCATGCCTCACGCTCCGCGAGCGCGGGACATCTCAGGATCGCCGTGAGCATCGAGCCCCGCAACCTTGAACTGAGCCTCGGGCCGCTCGACTCGGGCGGCGGGCGCGAGCTGATCTCAGGCTCGACGGTCGATGGCCTCGGGCGCGTGATCGAGAAGCTCAGCGACCATCTCAGTGTCGCAGTTGATGGAACCTATGAGGTTCTCGACGTGCAGTTGATCGACCGACGCTGAGCGGCGTTCGCAGGTTTCCGCGGGGCGTCCACGGGGAAGCTCTCAAGGCGAATGCCGTACCTGAATTGTCCCCGTTGCAAGCTATCGATCCGGATCCAGAACGCAAACCTGGCGATTGACCGCTGCCCGCGATGCCTGGCCCGCAGCGGCCGTGTCGCCTTCCTGCAACTCGCGGACCGACCGCTCAACGCGGCTGACGGCGCAAGCGAAACCACCTCACCCGTTGGCCCGCGATCGACAGGCCGTCGCTCGCCGCGGCAGCGCTGGCGGTGAACGAGCTCGCAAGCGTCGTGCGAGTGCCCATCGGCCTCAGCAGACCGAGACCTCCCGGGTTTTGAGTCAGGAGCAGGGGGTAAGGGCCAGGCATGATGGGGTGCCAGGAGACCGGTGCTGGGCGTAACGAGACGCCGCGTCGACGGCTGGTTCGCGATCTGCAGGAGCTGCTGAGCAAGCTCCACGAGGACCGGCCGCCGCCGGGGGTTTCGGTGTCTGAGCCGACCACGCGACGGTAACATCACGCTCGTGACGGCGGACAAGCATCTTCGGATCGACCTTCGCAGCGAGCAGGACAGGGTCGTGCTGGGGCTTCACGGCGAACTGGACCTCGTCGGCGCTCCGCTTCTCGAGAGCCAGATCGAGAGCGCAGCCGTGGCGGCGGCGCCGCTGATCGTGCTCGATCTCGAGGACCTGCAGTTCATCGACTCCTCGGGCCTACGGGTGATCCTCTCGACCCACGAGCTTGCGCGCGAGCGCGGCCAGGGGTTCGCGCTCACTCGCGGCTCGCACCAGGTTCAGCGGCTGCTGTCGATCGCCGGCGTGAGCGGACATCTGCAGATCATCGGCTCGCCAGACGACCTGCTGGCCCCCGGGCAGACGGGCTAGCCCTCGCTCGGGCGGAAACGCGGGAGGATCTCGCGAGCGTACAGCTCGAAGAAGCGCTCGTGCCCGCCGCCGACCTGCTGGACGTAGACCTCGTCGAAGCCGGCCTCGAGGTAGCGCTCGATCGCCTGCGCGTGGCGCTCGAGGTCGGGACCGCACGTCACAACCCGGGCGACCATCTCCTCGCTCACCAGCGTGCAGGCCTGTTCGAAGTGGGCCGGCGTCGGGAGCACCTGCGCGAGCTCGCCCGGTAGGACCTCGCTCGGCCAGAGCCTATGTGCTGTCGCTCGAGCTCGATCCTCGCGCTCATCCCAGCAAACCTTCATCCCACCGAGCACCGGCTTGTCGGGGCCCGAGGCGTCGCGGAAGGACGCGACCGCCTGCTCGTCCGGCTTGGTGGTGCAGTAGCCGTCGCCGATGCGCGCGGCCAGTCGGATCGACTTCGGCCCGAACCCGGAGATGACGATCGGCGGGGGGCGCTTTGGCAGGTCGTAGATGCGGGCATTCTCGACCATGTAGTGGCGACCGCGATGCCTGTGCATACCGCCCTGCCAGAGGGTCCGGATCACCTCGACGGCCTCCTCGAGCATCTCCAGGCGTTGATCGGCCGGCGGCCAGCGGTCGCCGAGTATGTGCTCGTTGAGGGCCTCGCCGGTGCCGAGGCCGAGGGTGAAGCGGCCGTCCAGCAACAGCGCCGACGTGGCAGCCGCCTGGGCGATGATCGCAGGATGGGTCCGCACGGTCGGGCAGCTGACCGCTGTCATCACGCTGACGTGGGAGGTGGCCTGCGCGATCGCCCCGATCACCGACCAGACGAACGGACTGTGCCCCTGCTCCTCGCCCCATGGGTGGAAGTGGTCGGAGATCCACAGGCCCTGAAAGCCCGCCTCCTCCGCCTGCTGCGCCTGGCGCACGAGCTCGGAGGGCCCGAACTCCTCGCTCGAGAGGAAATAGCCGATCCGCATGCTCTAACTCTGCTTGACTCTGGCGCTGGATGTGGTCCTGGGCATACGCTCACTCATAGATGCGCACTTGTCCTGACGTTACCCCTTTGCGAGCACCGGAAGCGGACGAGAGGGCGCACACGCTCGACCCTGATGTCCTACGCGACCCGAAGCTGCGGTGGCCCTGTCCCGAGCTCGGTGATCGGAGCCAAGGGTCTGGAGGCTGTCGATTTCCGTGACCGCCGTTCGTCTATAGAGCACACACTTTCCAAAGGAGGAACAGCGATGCAATACATGCTCCAGATTTACACGGGCGGCGCGATGTCGCAGTGGGAAGGTCT
>Ga0210409_10005967_pt1 | contig 12728 bp, 7 predicted proteins | sample IncBWH17MmetaG_FD_161649 | JGI IMG/M metagenome (GOLD analysis project Ga0210409, IMG submission 161649) | Forest soil microbial communities from Barre Woods Harvard Forest LTER site, Petersham, Massachusetts, United States - Inc-BW-H-17-M | ecosystem: Environmental > Terrestrial > Soil >...
CAGATACTCCTTCACATCATAATCCCGGCTTTTCGGCGAAAAATACACGCCTACAGGATTCATCGGCACATGCGGGTCGTAAAAGATCTTCTCATTCTTCTCAATCCATTCAAAAATCTGCGTTCGTGTCGTTGGGTCGTTCGACCCTGCCATTGAGTGCCCTGGCGCGTCCCAGAAGTTCGCCCCTGCCATCACCTCAGACATCGCCAGGTTCTTCATTGGTTCGCGCGGACCCACTCCCTTGTCTCCGTCCCAGGAGTAGTTCAATATCCACGTCGCCTTCCCTTGCGCGAACCCGCGGAACGTCAACATCCCCACCTGGTACATGAACCAGTCAAACTGCGTCCGCGAGGACGCCATATGTTCCCCGTTGCCAAATTCGTACTCGTGCGCCACGGCATCCACCACGTCGTACATTTCGTACACGTCTGCGCCCACTCGCGTCGATTCCTCCTCGATGCCGGGGTAAATCTCTGGAATCACCATGATGTCCGGGTTCGCGCTGCGAGCATTGGTTCGTATGTCGCGCATAAATTCCGTGAACGTTGCGATCCGAAAATCGATCCACTTCCGAAAATTCGCATCCTGAAAATCGCCCAGCTTCAGGTCTTTCTTTGCATCCAGGCCCGTCTGGGCCTTGAATGCCGCAGCCGTTGCATCATCAAAACTCGCCCAGCTATCCTCCCATCCTTCGAAGTGCGTCATCCAATAGGGAATATCCACATAGATGCCGTCGATGCCCGTGCCTGCGATCTGGCGCACCCGTTCCATGTACTGCTTCCGCCAGTCTTTCGCGTACGGACTGATCCAAACATCTTCATCACCCTTGCGGATCCAGAATGCCGCGCCGCCCGTAAAGACAGCTGGCTCGCCGGTAATTTTTCTCTGCACCCATTCCGGGTGATCCTTCATCACCGTATGCGCCGAATTGTCTGCGTTCGCGGTGATGCATTCCGTTCCTGCAATATACACAAACGCCTTATTTCCGGCCGCGTGTGCTGCCTCCGCCACGCTGTGTATGGCTTTCAGTTTTTCCGTGGGGTCCAGGAAACTTTCGTATCGCCCGGGGATGTCGTTGTCCACTTCGATACCGAACACATGGCCTTTTTGCGCATCACGAACGATCGCCTCCGCGTTGCTGGTCTTCAGTCCATACGCGCCAATGCGCACAAAGTGCGTCCAGTCCCCACTCGCGTGGTTCTCCGCCGCTTGGCCATGCAGCGATGCTGCAATCAGCAGCAGGCCGCCCACTGTTCCAGCAATCCCCATCGCTCCCAATCTCTTGCGCGGATTTGTGGTCGAAGCAGTCACTGTTTACACCCCTCCCGTTGCATCTGAAACATTCAATCCATTGGTTGGCCGCAACGTCAGGCTGCCATCCGCATTCAGCTTTTGTTGGCAAGCCCAGCGAACGGGATAGTGTTGTCCTTTTACTTCCAACTGCGCTTTCAGCCTCAGCCCTTGCCACGCCGTTCCCTTTGGCAAGGGAAATTGCGCTTGCCGCACTCGTCCTGGCAACGGATATCCCGCATCGAGCGAACCGGAGGAGAGCGCCTGGCCCGATTCCGAAGCGACCGTCAATCGCAATACCCCAGGCACTCCGGCAATCCCGTCGTTCACGAATCCAATGATCAGGCCAGGCTCGCCGCGGTCTTCATATGTCCAGATCCACGACGGCCTCACCCGGTACCCCATCGATTTCGCCAGACTGTTCAGCGCCGTCGGATGGGCCCCATAATACGTTTCCAATCCTGCAGCGGAAATGTGGTGCCAATTCCACAGCGAAAAATAGTTGGCGCCGACATCATGCGCGTGCCATAGCGCGTTGTCCGAATACGTCACACCTTCGTCGACGCGCAGGCTCTTCGCCGAACCATCCGATATTCCCACTTCAATAGCGGCCGCCGTCCATGCGGGCCGGTTGCTCAGCGCCTCGATCTGCTCGTTTTCAATGAAGATTGTGTCCGTCCGCAGCCAGTTGCCGCCGCGAACCGTGCGGTCCACCAACTCGGAATTTCCCACCTTGCTGAAATCTGGCTGCGTATTGGTCGCCAGCGGCGTCTTCTTCCACTGGGCGTTCTGCCAGTCGTACATTTTCACAAATGTGTTTTCCGCCGTAGCGTAGTCCGGATACGGGTTCTTCTCCAGCGGCCAGGTGTGCCCCTCGCCCCAGAATCCGTACATGCATGTATCCACATACTCCACGTCGCTGTTCCCGTCGCATTCAGCGGCAAGCAGCCCCAGCAACTCCTGAAACGCCGACTGAAAATAGGGATCGTCGCAGCGCGGCTCTTCGCGCTCTCGTTTCTGCCACGCCCCCAACTTCACCATCGGCACTTTTTCGCGCAAGAACTCGGGAAGCGCATAACCGGGAATATCCGGGTTGCTGATCATGATGCGGAAGCCGATGCGCTTTTGGTACTGCCGGGCCAGTGCGAACGATGTCTTCCAGAGTTCACTCGGGTCAAGGCGCCCAGGCTTTGTCTGCACATCCTTCCAATTCACGCGCACATAAAGTTTCGTGCCCAGCGAGAACTTCGCCAGCTCTTCCAGTGCCGCGTCCTGGCTCTGCCCGGGTGCCTTCTGTAGACCGAGCTCGTCGCAGAGGTACGTGACCATTCCCATTCCATAATTCGGCACGACTTCTGTCGACGGTGTCAGCGCCATGACCACGTTCCAGCTTGGATATAAATCAGCCGGAAAGGGGCCTTGGTTCAGTCGATTCTGGACCGCCGGGCCGGATCCAAAATCGTATTTGTCGAAGTTGTGCGGCGGAACGTATGCAGCCGCAGTGCCCACCAATCCCGCCTTCATGAAGTCGCGCCGCCGCATTGTTGGTCCGCCTTTTTAGAACTGGAATCGCAAACCCAGCTGCATGCGGCGCGGCGAATTCGCCTGTGCGGTCACCTGACCGAAGGTACTGCCGGTAGTAGGATCTCCCGGCACCCCGGGCGCCCATCCTAGGCCCGGAAAGCCAAAGCGCGCTGTATTGGTGAAATTGAAAGCTTCTGCGCGCAGTTGCAGGCTCATGCCCTCATGAATCGCGAACTGCTTCATCAGGGATACGTCCCAGTTCCGAATGCCATCCGCCCGGAGGCTGGAGTAATACCGCGGACCATTTCCGGGAATTTGGTCGCCCGGATCCGCGAAGCAGTTCGGATTGAGCACGGAGGTGTTGTATCCGGAACCAAAATTGAGGCCATTGGCGGCGGCCGTGTGATAACTGAATCCGCTGCTCAGATGCCCGCAGGTCACATTGGGTCGCTGAATTCCGTCCTGAAGCCGTCCAGCAGCCATCACAACCGGCAATGGCTGGCCCGTTTGGTACGTGGTGATCCCCGAGAGTTGCCAGCCTCCCACAAAACCATCGAGTACCCGGTTCATGTCGCTTCCGATCCACAAGCCTCGGCCCACCGGAATACTTACAATGACAGCCGCTACTAACCGGTTCGTCGCATCATTCGCGCTGATGGCCCACTCCTTACTCAAGCGGTCCAGTTGCTGCGGGTTGCCTACCGTAACCGACCCCACCGTATTCAGATTGCCTACGAACGCATTTGCCCCTATCGAGGAATTGTCCATGGCCTTCGAGTACGTGTAGTTGCCCTCAAAGCTAAAGTAATGATTCATGCGCTTCTGAAAGCGCACTTGCAGAGAGTTGTAAATCGAGTTCGCGCCGAAGTTAGGAAGCGCTTGAAATGTCCCGGCGAACTGCGGATACGGTCGCAACAGGTAGTACAGAGGCACCTGGCTCTGTTGCTGGTAAATAGAGGCTGGTTCATTAAACAACCCGCCGTTAAAAAGTGCATAGAACGGATTGGAAACCACGGTGTTCTGAAGATAGCCGGTCACGCAACCGTCGGCATCACAATTTGCATCCTGCGCATGAAGCTGCGCGGAGATTCGCGACAGCAAGTCGGATGAGATGAAGTTACGATTGCGCGTGCTCGAATATCCTCCCCAAGGAAGGTGTGTGCTGCGATTTGCGGAATAATCCACCCCGATGGTGACCTCCCATGGAAACAAGTGCTGCACCCCAATATTCCACTGGTAGATGTCGGCATTCCGCGCTTGCTCCAATCCCACGTTATTTGGGTTGTCAAAGCCCCACAGTGCCAAGGCGCCGTACTTTTGGCCCTGCGGAGCGGGCAGACCGGTCGGAAAAGGATTCGAGAGCGTCACCGAAGTGTTCCGCGTCACGTTGCCGTCCTGCGAGAAAACCGGATTGCCGCTCGCGCTGTATGCCGTGCCAGGATACTGGTAGTTGGTGGCTGGGCTCATTCCATAATAAATGCCGGCTCCGCCGCGGATAACGGTGTTGGGAGTCACGCTAAATGCGAAGCCTAGGCGCGGAGCGACATTGTTGCGATCCGTGGGCACACTCCTGCCCGTGCCCTGCTGGAGGGGAAAGAGTGTCGTGCCGATCAACTGCGTCGGCGTAGCTAGGCTTGGCGGTGCCGTCCCTAATGTCGGATTTGACACATCCGGTAAGCTGACAGAAACGCCGCTGCTGCTCGTGAAATCGCTGTATTGCTGAAGGTTATGCCGTTCTGTGTAAGGCGAACTCCACTCGTAACGTAATCCCAGATTGACGGTCAGTCGTGAGGACGCTCTCCAATCGTCCTGAACGTAGATTCCTGTTTCATAAGACTTGTCTGCGACCGAGGGAACAACATTAATCAGGCTCCCGGAAGTATCTGCCCAGCCCATCAGCATGGTTGCAAACGAGTTCCCCTGCGATGGGTCATTTACCGAAGGCGCCGGCCCGGTGACGCCCTGCGGGAAGTAAAAGTATCCAGTGGGGTAATTGGGCTGCCAGAAATTGTTGAAGAACTGCCGCTGTTCAAATCCAACCTTGATGGTTTGGGATTGATGCACCCAGGAGAACGAGGATGAGTAGGAATACAGGGTGTGCGCAAAACTGGTGTTCGTGCAGCATTGGGTATACATCGAGAGCCAATTATTCGTGCCATCTACAGCGATCGAAGGCATACGGTCCAGGTTATTCGCCTGCTTCAAATACGACGGGAATCCCGCCGCTTCCAGTGTCGATGGCGTCATGACTGGGTTGACGGGGGCGTACGCGCGGTCCACTGCAAAGCGGTTGGTCCACACCAGCGTGGGTGTCACTGACCAGGTGTATTCCAGGCCGATGTTCTGCACGTTGGTTAATCCGGACATGCCGTCATTGAAACTCCCGCTCCCTAGCACGAACGGCGTCGAATTGGTTGCGTGCAGGCGGCTGTACCTGGCTGTCAGCCGCTGATTCTGTCCGATTTGTTGATCCACTTTGACGTCAAATTGATATCCCGGAGAAGAGGCAAGCACGGCTTTGAGAAAGTTATTCACCGTCGGGTCCGCGAGCCCGGTTACATTCGGCTCCGGATAAAAGCTGAGGAGTTTCTGTCCCACCGCATCAATATTAGTTATCTGATTGTTGGTTAGTGGTGCCCGGGTGCAACTGGGATCGCCTGCCGGCAAGCAATTAAAGGGATCGTAAAGTTGCGTCGAGAGCTGCGAAAAATCGCCCTTGCGCATTTGATCGGTTGGCACCGTGCCCTGAATGACGACCGGATCGTTTTGCCGGACTTTCTCGAAGTCCACGAAGAAAAACGTTTTCTGTTTGCGGACCGGCCCGCCCAGAGAGAAGCCATACTGATCGCGAACGTGATCCGGCCGCGCCTGGCCCGCCGCGTTCAGGAACCAGTTGTTGGCATCCAGCACAGCCCGCTGCAAGTACCACCACGCGCTTCCGTGAAAACTGTTGGTGCCGGATTTCAGCACCATGTTCACGACCGTCCCTCCGTTGTTCCCGTACTCCGCGGAAAAACTGTTGTTCTCCACTTTGAATTCCTGCACGATTTCCACCGACGGCTGGTAGTAAACGTTGGACGTCGCGCCTTCGCCTTGTTCGGGCGCGCTGGTCAACGCGCCATCCATGCGCACTTCGGCGGTCGCGTTGCGCTGCCCGTTGGACACAAAATTTGTTCCGCTGGGATATGAATCCGTAATACCCGATCCGGTCGTCTCCGTCACTCCTCCCGCCAGGAACACTAGCCCAAACATGCTGCGGTTGATCAGCGGAATGTCCTTCACATACTCGTTGGTCACATCCGTGCCAAGAGTCGCGTTTCCCGTATCCAGCAACGGCGCCTGCTCCGTCACCGTGACCGTCTCGGATACGCCGACCGGCGCCAGCGTGAAATCCAGCGTCGCTTGCTGGCTTACGGCCAGAATCACTCCTTTGCGTTCCTGCGGGTTCATGCTCGGCGCATCCACGCGAATCGTGTACGTCGAGGGTCGAATCCCGGTGAACACGTACGTGCCGCGCCCATCCGTCTGGTGGGTCGACGCGACATTCGTGCCCTCTTCGATCAGCGTCACCTTCGCTCCCGGTATTACACCGCCGGATGAGTCTGTTACCACGCCAGTCAACTGCGCCGTATAGGTCGACTGCGCCGCCGCTGTCCCTCCCACGATCAAGTTTCCTATAAGAAGACCAAGGGTTATCCCGAGACACTTCGCCAAACTGCTTCGCGTCAATTTCATCCCACACCCCCTTCAGGTGCTCGAGCCTGGATCGAGCACAAAACCCCCGACTTTCGACTGCTTTCGCTTTCTTTCTTTTACTTTCTTTTTGTATCTTTTGTCAAGGCATTCAGGGCCTCCCCGTGGCGCCGACCCGGTCAAAAGAGCGTGTTGCTCAACCCCGTACACTCGTAGTAGTGTCCCCGCATGGCCAAGAAGCCGAACGCACGCACGAAGGGAGTTCGTACAGCCATGTCTGCCGATGCTGAGGAAAAGAACGTCGCCAATGGCGAGCTGCGCGAGGGCGCAAACGTCGATAAAATCCGGGACATTCTCTTTGGTTCCAATATGCGGGAGTACGAGAAGCGCTTCGCGCGGCTCGAGGAGCGCCTCACCAAGTCCTCCGACGCACTCCGCGAGGACTTGAAGAAACGCTTCGATTCTCTCGAGTGCTATGTTCGCGAGGAGATGGAGTCTCTCGGCCAGCGCCTGAAAACCGAAAAGTCCGAGCGCGGCGAAGCCTTGAAGGAGCTCGCTCGCGAATCCCGCGACAACTCCAAAGCCCTCGAAAAGAAGCTCTCACAGCTCGAAGACCAGATTGCCAGCGTCCAGGGCGACCTACGCTCTCGCATCCTTGAACAGTCCAAGACACTCGGCAATCAAATCCAGAAATCCAAAGAGGAGCTGGAAACCTCCCTGGAGAGCGAAGCCGAGACTCTTCGCAACGACAAGACCGATCGCGCCATGCTCGCCGATCTCTTCAATGAACTCGCCCTGCGTCTGAAGGACGAACTGGAGTTGCCGGGAAAGTAGGCTGCCCTTTCCCTGCGGCCTTGTCCCGGCCCGTCGGAATTTTTTCGCCGAATGACGATGGCTGACGCTTCCACAAAACGTGTTCCTCAGGACCAGCCGGACGACTCTGCCGCCAACGGCACGGGCTCGCTTGAGGAACTGCGCCACCTCATCCTCGCTCCCGAACAGGAAGCTCTGGAGCGCCTGCATCGCCGCGTCGCCAATCCTGAAGCACGCACTGAGGACGTCAGCTCGGTCGTCGCCGAAGCCATCCAGTTGCGTCGTGAGCAGGGAGGCAGCGACGCGCTCAGCGAAGCACTCGCCCCCACCATCGAAACCGCGGTGCGGGAATCCGTGCGCAAGGATCCCAGTACACTTGCCGATGCGCTTTTCCCCGTCATGGGGCCTGCCATTCGTCGCTCCATCCTCGAAACGCTTCGGTCCTTCCTCGATTCCTTCAATCAGATCATGGATCAGAGCCTCTCTGTGCAGGGTCTCAAGTGGCGCCTGGAGGCCCTTCGCACCGGCCGCACCTTCACCGAAGTAGTTCTGTTGCACAGCCTCGTTTTTCGCGTCGAACAGGTTTTCCTCATTCACGAGAAAACAGGCCTGTCTCTCGGCCACGCTGCTGCTCCCAGCGTCGCTATGCAGGATCCCAGCCTGGTCTCTGGAATGCTCTCCGCCATTCAGGACTTCGTGCGCGACTCCTTCAACTCTGCGCCGGGGGAGGGCATTGAGCGCCTGAACGTCGGCGACCTCGACGTTTGGGTCGAAGGCGGCCCTTACGCCATTCTGGCTTGCGTGATTCGTGGCATTGCGCCGCGCGCCCTTCGCGACACCATGGCGGAAGTCCTCGAAAACATTCATCGCGAATATTCCGCGCAGCTCGACCGCTTCGCCGGCGACACCGCTCCTTTCTCTGCGGTCAACAAGGAACTTTCCCGCTGCCTCGAATACCAATACAAAGAGGGCCCGAAACGCAAAAGCTATGGCTACGTCTGGGCTGCGGCCGGCGTGTTGCTTCTCCTTATCGGCGGTTTTCTCGGCTGGCGTTGGTGGCAATATCACCGCTGGGACAATCTGGTCGACACTCTCCGCGAACAACCCGGCATGGTCATCACGTCGTTCGGTCGCGAACACGGACGCTTTTCCGTCCGCGGCCTCCGCGATCCGCTCGCGCCAGACCCTCGCCAGTTTGTAGAACGAGCCGGCCTCGATCCCGCCAAGGCCGAATTCCACTGGGGCGCCTATTACGCTCTCGACGATGCCATTCTCCAGCAGCGCGCCACCCAACTTCTTAGTCCTCCACCGGGTATCACCCTCGACGTCAAAGACGGCATCGTGCACCTTGCCGGCCAACCCTCCGCTGCCTGGCTGAAGGATCTCCGCGCGCGCGCCCTGCTTGTACCCGGGCTTCGCTCCGTCGACTTTGGCCGGTTCACTGCCGAGCAAATGGCTTTCGAGCAAACCAAAAGCGAGGTTCAGAGCGTCATTGTCAAATTTCCTCTTGGGACGGCTGCGCTGTCCTCCGACGAGCGTGCAAGTCTACGCAGCCTGGTTCCCGAGCTAACCACGCTGCAAAATTCTTCGGCCGCGCTTCATCAAAACCTGCTCTTGGAGGTCGTCGGCCATAGCGACGCCACCGGCGCCGAAGGCAGCAATCAATCCCTCAGTCAGCGCCGCGCCGACCGCGTTGCCTGGGAACTCATTCAACTCGGCATCCCGGATGACGTCTTGCACGCTCGCGGCGTCGCCTCTGCGGAACCCGTGCGCACCGAAGACACCGAGGAGAATCGGCAATTCAATCGTAGCGTCACGTTTGTTGTCGACGTCAGCGCCTCTCCTTCCCCTCAACCATGATTCAGAAGAAAATCTGCATGCTCGGTTCCTTCGCCGTCGGCAAAACCAGTCTCATACGCCGCTTTGTCGAAAGCATTTATTCCGACGCCTACCACACCACCGTCGGCGTCAAAGTTGATAAAAAGGTCATTCGCCACAACAACTCTGACATCACCCTGGTCCTTTGGGATCTCTACGGCGAAGACGAATTCCAGAAAATGCGTTGGTCCTACCTGCGCGGGGCCGCCGGCTATCTTCTCGTCGCCGATGGAACGCGCCGCAACACGCTGGAAAAAGCCTTCCAGCTCCAACAGCGCGTCCGCGAAGAGCTCGGCGAAATACCCTTTATTTTTGTGATCAACAAAGCCGATCTCGTCCAGGATTGGGAACTCGATCCTGCGATGGAATCGCAACTCACCGCGCGAAACTGGACCATGCTTCGCTCCAGCGCAAAGACCGGCGAAAATGTTGAAGAGGCTTTCTCGCAACTCACCCGGAAGATGCTTGCCTGACATGGCCTCCCCCCTCCAGCCATTTCTCCGCCAACTGGGCTACGCTCTCTTTGAATATCTGGGCGAGGGCCGCTTCGCTGTTCTGGCTGACCCCCCTAGTTGGCTTTCGCAACTCTGGGGCGCGGAGATCGCCGTTCAGCAGTCCGTGTCTCTCGCGGGAAAGTCGCCTTTTTTGGAAAATTTCCTTTCCGACGCCGTGGACTTCTGGGGTACCGTACAATCAGGTTCACGCGATTCCGGCGCCTGGATCGAAAAGCCTTCCTCCGGCCCGGAAATCCCCCTGCAAGCTACGGCGTTGCTTTTGGAAAACCGCCCGATCCTCGCCATTTACTCCCCCGGGTCGCAGTATCAAGAGCGCATCCAGATTCTGCAGACCGCTCGCAGCTCCACGCTCGAACACGAGAAACTCCTGCGCGAAATTCAGAAAAAGGAAATCCTCCTCCATTGCATCATTCATGATCTCTCCCAGCCTCTCAGTGTGATGAGCGTTGCTCTCGACTGCGTTTCCGGTGAACCCGTCTCTCCTCGCACCGCCGAATTTATTGAACTCGGCAGGCACGCCAGCAAGCAGCAGCAGTCCATGATTCGCGAGGTGCTTCAGGCGTTTTCCGCCGACCTGCGCGCCACCCTCGATGCTGAAACCTCCGCCAACAATTCGCCGGACCTTTTTCACGTCGCGCGCCAGGTTGCAGAGTCGCAATCCCCGCCATTCGCCGCGAACAACGTGCGCCTAAAACTCGCCCTGTCCGCTACGCCCGAGCAGTGCCGCGTTATCGGAGAAGCATCCCGCCTGCAGCGCATTTTCGCGAATTTTCTTGAAAACGCCTTGCGCTACTCGCCCGCGGGTTCGTGCGTCACCCTCGGCGCAGAGCTCAACGGCTCTTTTTGCAAAGCCTATGTCGATGACGAGGGCCCCGGCCTCCCGCGCGACCTCACCCCCGCTCAAATCTTCGGCCTGTTCTCGAAAGGGAAGGAGAGCACCGGCAAAGCAGGACTGGGCTTGTACTTCTGCCGTATTACCGTCGAGCGCTGGGGTGGTACCATCGGTTGTGCCTCATTGCCGGAGAAGGGTTCGCGCTTCTGGTTCCGTCTTCCTCTGGCTGCTGTGCAAGATCTCCCATCACCCGGCGAGCGTACCGGGCAACGGAAAATTCCAGCGTCTTCCAGGAATCCGGCGACGCTCCCAAGGAAATCGATGCGCGTTCTCCTTGCAGATGACCACGAAGACATCCGAAAGCTAACCACCTACCAGCTAGAGCGCAGCGGTCATCAGGTCACGTCGGTCTCGAATGGCAAGGATGCTTTGCACACAGCGCGGCGCGCCTCCTTCGACGTCATCCTTCTCGACGAAGAAATGCCCGGCCTCACGGGAGTTGAGGTCGTTAGCGCCATCCGCAAAAATCCGGCGCCTCCGTCGAACGTCCCCGTCCTAATCGCGCTCACGGGCAATAGTTCGCCCGAGGATCGCGACCGCCTGCTCGCTGCCGGCTTTGATTCCGTGCTCGGTAAACCCTTTCGCCTGGAAACTTTGACTGCGTTGCTCAGTGATCCCACACGCATCCAGCAGGACGCTTCGTCTATCTCGCTCCCCGAGCCCGGAAGCCTCGACGATCTCCTGAAGCGCATCGGCGGCGACGAAAAGCTCCTGCGCCAAATGATTGCTACTTTCCTGCGCGACATGCCGAAACGTCTAACCGCCATTCGCGCTGCCCTGAAGAAAAAAGATGGCGTGCGCCTCGCCTCCTTCGCGCACGCCCTCAAAGGTTCCGTCAGCATCTTCGGACCGTCGCCCGCCCACGAACACGCAGAAGCCTTGCAAAATCTCGGTCGCTCCTCGGACTTGCGACAGGCCACCCACCTCTACCCTCTCTTGCAGGAAGAGATTGCGAAGCTGCTTGAAAAACTGAGAGGATACGCGAAAGAGATCGCGGGCAAGCCTCGTTCGGCTACAGCCGGGGCCGGATCGAAGCTTGCGGCTGCAGGTAAATCGCGTCGTTCGCCGGATCGCAAGCGTCACAAATCCGGTGCGCGCCGCAAGAAGTAACCAAAAACGGTTTGGCCAGCTCTCATCCCAGCGCCTCGGAGCCTATTGATGTCGCATATTCTAGTTACCGATGACGACGCCACCACTCGACAGATGATCCGCGGCGTGCTGAAAAAAAATGGCCACACCGTTACTACCGTGTCGGACGGTGTCGCGGCGCTCCGTGCCATGCAGAAAAAGAAGTTCGATCTCGTGCTGCTCGACATCTGGATGCCCAAAATGACGGGTCTCGGCCTTTTAAGCCGTCTGCACGAGGAAAAACACATCCCCAAAATCATCGTCATGACCTCTGACCAGACTTCCGACACTTTGCTGACCGCCATGCGCGGCCACGTCTATCAGTTCCTCAAGAAGCCTCTCGACGCGGAAATACTTCGTATTACTGTCGATAACGCGCTGTCCTCGGCTCCGGCGGCTCTTCCCATTGAAGTCCTTTCCGCGCAGCCCCACTGGGTTGAGCTTCTTGTCCCTTGCGAGCAGTCTGTCGTGTACCGTGTGCAAAGTTTTCTTTCCCATCTGGAATCGGGCTTGCCTCCTGACGTTGTGGAGAAGGTCGGCTATGCCTTCCGTGAACTGCTCAACAATGCCATCGAATGGGGCGGTCGTCTTGATCCCAATCTGAAGGTCCGCATCTCTTATATCCGCACGAAAAAAATGCTCATGTATCGCCTCGACGATCCCGGTCCAGGCTTCGATCCGCAAGATCTGAAGCACGCCGCTTTGAACAACCCGGAAGAAGATCCCATGGCCCACATGAAAGCCCGCGAAGAGAAGGGGCTTCGTCCCGGCGGTCTGGGCTTGCTTCTCACCCAACAAATGGTCGACGAACTGGTCTACAACGAAGCCGGCAACGAGGTCGTGCTCATCAAATACCTCTGACTCTCTTCCAGTGCGCGGACGACAGCTTGCGATGTATTTTCCTTAGGGCTTCAGCCCTGACATAAAATCTCCCACCTAAAATGGGTTTTAACCCCTAAGGACTCCGACGTCCCTTCACTTTGCATCGTTCGACA
>Ga0210409_10005968_pt1 | contig 12726 bp, 14 predicted proteins | sample IncBWH17MmetaG_FD_161649 | JGI IMG/M metagenome (GOLD analysis project Ga0210409, IMG submission 161649) | Forest soil microbial communities from Barre Woods Harvard Forest LTER site, Petersham, Massachusetts, United States - Inc-BW-H-17-M | ecosystem: Environmental > Terrestrial > Soil >...
AAGGCCGTCAAGGAAATCGCTGCTTCGTGTGGCTTCAGCAGCTCTGAGATCATGAGACGTACTTTTCTCTCACAACTGCAGGTTACACCCAGCGCTTACCGGCTCCGTTTTCAGCGCCGTAGTCCACTTGAGACAAGCCGCTCGTAGTCTATCGACTCCTGGATTGTCGGCCAACCGGAAGTTATCCAGAAACGTTAGATCCCTATCGGGACTGCCCCGAAGCAGAAATGCGGGGACGCACAGGTCGTGTGGTCGGGGCAGTTTCGATAGGGATCTAACGTTTGTGAGGACTCATCTCGCCTAGTTCGCGAAAAGACGAGAGCGCGCCGATTACAGTCATCGCGCTTTCACCGCCTGTGCCGTTTCATCTTGGGAAAGTGAAGAGCTCGACGAGCGCCCTCACGCGCTCTTTCTGACGGCTGGGCGGAAATCGCTTGGTTCTTGATAGCTCGGCGATACCATGGAGGCTCGCCCAAAACAGTTCCGATAGAACTTCTGCCTTCGAGCTCTGCCCCTGAAACAACTCCAGGAGTTGAGAAAACGCGAATCGCAGCTCCGGAGGAGTAGCCGCTTCACCGAATGGTACGCTCAGGCTGAGCAAAAACATCACTTCATACAGTGCGGGTGAAGATGCGGCGAACTCCAGATATGCGGCCGCGACCGATTCGACCACATTTCCACGCTTCACCCGTTTCCGTGCCTTCTCCAAAGCCAGGCCCAACTCCTGGAATCCCTCGATAGCAACCGCGGCGAGAATCCCTTCGCGGCTTTCAAAATGAGCGTACAAGACGGGTTGGCTGTATGAAATTTCGTCGGATAGCCGCCGAACGGTTACGTTGGACCACCCTTCAAGCTCCGCGACTCGTCGTGCAGCACTGAGGATCTGTGCCCGGCGGGCCTGCTTGTCACGCAGTTTTCGTTCCGCAATTCGGTTAGCTGCCGGCGTCTTTGCCATCGATAGGAAGTATAGCGCCGCTAGGATGAACGCGGCAGACGTTGAATCCTTTACGAACCCTCCGCATCGAACCTAGCGTTGCTAGATTTTCTAGGAGCCACACATTCTATGCACAACGCTATCCCGCTTTCCCTGGCTGCCCTAATGGCTGTCGGGATCATTGTTATCGGTTGTTTCTACCTTGTATCTCCTGAACGGATATCAGGAACATTTGGTCTTAAGCCGCCTGCATCCGATGCTGACACTCGTGCCTGGCTGCGTCCTAAAGGAATTCGGGACGTCGTATCTGGATTGGTCGTGCTGACCATGATGCTGACCGCGGACAGGCGGTTGGTAGGCATAGCTCTGCTCGTTGAAGCCTTCATCCCTCTTGGCGACATGTCAATCATTCTGGGGTCGGGCGGGTCGAAGTCGCGAGCGTTTTCCATTCATGGCGTTACCTGCGCGGTGATGCTTGTCGTCGGCCTCTTGTTGATCCATGCCATTTGAGCGGCGACGGTTAGAAAGGAGGAGGGGCAATGAACCATTGGATGTGGCCGGTATCTCTCGTTGGCATTTTAAGCACCGCCGTGGTGTGTGGCACGGACATGTTCTTTTTGACTGTCGGCCGTCCCGCTCTCAGATTGGCTTCATCATCTGCCGGAACCGAAGTTATGGGTTTTCTCCACATGTTCGGCGACGCGCGGATGCCGATCTGGGGCGTCTCGGCGATCTTGTCCAACTTCTTGCTGACCGTTTTAAGCGGGCGTGAGCAACGCTGGTTTTATTTCGCATCGCTCTTAATGCTGATTCTATTCGTCGTTATCTATGCTCGGTTGTCAAAACCAATTAATCGGCTTCAAACCGAGGCGGCAAAAAACGGAGAAAGCCTCAACAATGGTCGAGAGCTACAGGCCTCGTGGGATAGATCGTTAATCATCCGTGTTCCGCTGCTCGTTGTCTCCCTGCTAGCCCAGTGCCTCGTATTGTTAGTCGCTTCGGCGTAGATGTGGCTGGTGCGCTCCCTTTTTGAAGAGTCAGGAGCTTTTCGGCGATGGGTCTCGACAAGTCGGCTTGGCGTTCCTCGTCGTTCCTAACAGGGCGTTGCGTTGCGACCGCTGCCTTGTAGTTACAACGTGATCCAGTCTGTCAGCGCCCTTTCACGGCGCAAACGCGGGTTCAAATCCCGCCGGGGACGCCAATTCAATACGTTACAGGAGAAATGTCTACTCTCTGTTTAACAATGAAGTCCGGCGATCTTGAGTCCGGCGGCCTTGTTGACGCTCGATCACATCCAAAGGCGACTTTCCCCGCGCCCGGATTCACATCAACGAGTACATGCGCGTTCCCGTCACTAATCAACCGGGTGCCTTGACCTCTGCTCTGTCACGGCATGGCCAAATGGAACAGCAGGGAATTGAACGACACTTGAAGGAGCCAGACGGCATCGGGGATGGAAAAATAGTACATAAATAATAAAGGTGAATGATTTGTCCCATGCGGGGGCGTAGTTCAGCTGGTTAGAACGCCTTATAGTCGCCCCAGCACAACAGATCGTGAAAGAGATTTCCACAGCAGTCGCGGCGCGCGGCGATGTGGAAATCGCTGTGAATAGTCTGCGGATGGAGTTGGTAGTTGGCTCGATAGAATCGCAGCCAACAGGCATCCCCCTGCTACGAATAAGAACGCCAAACATGCAATGTTTTCAGGCAGAGTCTCGAGCAGCGGGATGTGCTTTGTTCCCAAAATGAACACTCGGATGTGGTCTGGAATTCCAAGACTCTACTATAAGGGCTTCGCGGGGAGCAAAGTGCCTGTGCGATCCGATGACCAAGGAAGGGAGGTAATTCATCATGTCAGTAGGCAGATCAGGTGGGCACGAGCCGCTGTTCGCTGCATTCGTAGGCATCGATTGGGCAGATCAGAAGCATGTGTGGAGTTTGCAAACCGCCGACTCGCAGAAGCGTGAAAGCGGAGAGTTGGAGCATGCCCCGGAAGCGGTGGAGGTTTGGGTTGCCCAGCTCTGCCAACGATTTGCTCAGGGTCCGATCGCGGTGGCGCTCGAACAATCGCGCGGTGCTCTGGTGTTTATGCTGAGCAAGTATGAGCGGCTGCACCTTTTCCCGGTGCCTTCGACGATGGCCGGCAATATGCGAGAGGCGCTATATCCATCCGGAGCCAAGGATGATCCGCGGGATGCCGACCTGCTCCTGGATCTACTGCTGAAACATCGCGATAAACTACGCCGTTTGTCACCAGATACGGAAGCGACCCGCCGCGTGCAAAATCTGGTGGAGGAACGGCGCAAGCTGGTGGATGAGAAGACAGAGCAGATCAATCGATTGACGAGCCACTTGAAGATCTACTTCCCGCAGATGCTGGATTGGTTTGATCGCTTGGACAGGGAAGCGGCGTGTGCGTTATTGGAGCGCTGGCCGACGCTGCAGGAGTTGCAAAAAGTTCCTCCTGTGAAGCTTCGAACGTTCTTCTGCAAGCACCATTGTCGCGACCAGGAAGTCATCGAGCGACGCATCGTTGGAATCCGCCAAGCGGTTCCGGCCATTCGCGATCGGGCGGTGATCGAGGCTAAAAGTGCAGTGGTGCAAGTGATCGCTCAACTGATTCGAATCTTGGTCCAAGGCATCGGGGGGCTAGACCGGAAGATTGAGGAAGAGACGGCAGCGCATCCAGATTTTTTCATCTTCGACTCGCTGCCGGGAGCGGGTCCGGCGCTGGCACCGCGCTTGTTGTCGGCATTTGGGTCGCAGCGAGCGCGTTATGGCAGCGCACGAGAAGTGCAGGCGTACAGTGGGATCGCGCCTGTGATTGAGAGGAGTGGGAAAAAGAAGTGGGTGCACTTTCGTTGGGCAGTCCCGAAGTTTCTGCGACAAAGCTTTCACGAGTGGGCTGGACGCTCGATTGCGCAGTCGCAGTGGGCCCGCGCTTACTATGAGCAACAACGCCAACGGGGTAAGGGACACCACGCCGCGGTGCGAGCACTAGCCTTCAAATGGATCCGTGTCGCATTCCGTTGCTGGAAAAACCGGGTCGCCTATGACGAGAGCATGTACATGGCAACGCTCGCCCGACGCGCCTCTCTGCAGAGTGGGTCTACAGTCGCACTTTCTCCAGCGAAAACGCTGTGAAGTTTTTGTGGAGATTCAGAGGAAAATTCGTGCGCCCAGATCAACAGATTGTTGACAGAGCGACTCAGATGTCTGCTTGTCACGCAGGAGGCCTCAAGTTCGAATCGCGCCTATTCGGCAGACCCGAATCATTCTGGTCAACAAGAGGCTCGAAGCTGAAAGAAGCGAGCCTGGAAGTTGATCGCAGGTGTTGCTGACGTGGCTGCTAAAACGCCGTCCTTGCTTCAAAACTGCAAGCTTAAGCGATAGTTGGATCGAGCGCGGCCGCAGATGTGGAACCCTCGGTGTGTTACCGCTTTCAGCAGGCGATGATCCCTGTTACTCGAATTGCATTTTCTGTTTTTTCACTTACTCCATCAGCACGCAGTTGCCAAACTGCAGGACCATATTTCAGGTCGGGAACTTGAGCTTCTTCAATAACGCGGCGAATCGTGGGTCGTTGCGCAAGCTCTTGAGTAGGGGGTCCACCTTCGTTCCGATCAGTCCGCTGTCACGTTGGGCATAAGCTCGGTCTAGCCACCCGAACGCTTCCTCGGACTGGTTACGGAAAGAGTAAACCTGAGCGATCTGGCACGCCATGCTTGTATGGTATTTCTCAATTAACTCCCTTAATGCGGCCTCCGACTCTTTTTCTCGACCAAGCGCGTGGTACGCAATCGCATACAGAAACGCACGCGAGGGCTCATAGCGTACTCGCTCGATTTCAGGCAATGCATTCTTAGGCCGCCCCTGCAGCACATAGATTTGGCTCAACTGGATCGGGCCTGGCCAGACATCGGGCTTCAGCTCCATCGCTTTCTTGCTCTTCGCTATGGCTTCGCCTAATTGCCCCGCAAAAAACTCGATCTCTCCAAGTTCCTCCCAACTGTCTGCATTGAGCGGATCCAAGTCAACGGCTCGGCGGCCTAGTTTAAGAGCTTCGTCAAAGCGGCCCAGAAAGGCTGCCGAGAAAGCCGCCAATCTCACTCCTTCGGGGTTCTCAGGTTCGAGAACAATCGCCCGCTGGAAGGAAGCGTCCGCTCCTGCCCAATCGAAGTCAGCCTGTTGCTTAATCCGTCCCATTTGGACATAGGCCTCTGGCAGGTTCGGGTTCAGCGCTAAGGATCGTTCAACTGCTTCACGCGAAAGCCGGCGACCCTCGTCAACCGGAACCAGGCCTACGTTGGCCTGCCTGTTGCGTACCCGGGACAACCCGACCCAGGCCAACGCATAGGAGGGATCAAGCCGGGTCGCCCGTTCGAAATACTTCGCCGCCATATCGGTATCTTTGTTGGTGTTCCGCTCAAAGAAGTAATAGCCCTGCAAGTAGGCGTCGAAGGCCTCCGTGTTGGCTGGGTATGTCCGCGCCGACTCTGCGTCCTGCGAAGCGAAGCGCAGCTCGATCTGCCGCGCAACCGCCCTGGCTACGTCGTCTTCTATAGTAAGAATGTCCTTAGCCGGATAATCGTAATCCTGTGACCACAGATGAGTTTGATCCCTCACTTGAATCAGCTGAGTGGTAAGGCGTACCTGATTTCCGCTTTCGCGGAGGCTGTTTTCCAGCACGTACTGCACAGAAAGATCGCGTCCAATCTCGTCCAGGCGGTCGTCCTTGTGCTTGTATCCCATAACAGATGTTCGCGCGATTACCCCAAGATGTTCGGGGCTAAGCCGGCCTAACTGTGAAATGGTCTCCTCGGTCAGGCCGTCCGCAAGATATTCCTTATTGGGATCGCCAGTGAGATTCTGAAACGGCAGCACCGCGAGCATGACTTTTTGCGATTTTGCCGGCCCTGAAGGCCGAAAGTGCCGCCAGGACGCAAAACCAACGACCGCCAAAAGGACGGCAGACGCACCTATGATCGCCGCTTTCGACCGGGGCCAGGCTGCCTTTGAAAAAATTGCATTTGCTGGAAGGTCGAGAACGGGTTGGGTATCGGCTCGCAAACTCTCGGTGGTCGGGACTTGAACCGGGGCTTGTCTTCGGGTGTCTGCTGCTTCGGCAACGCTCACATTCGCCGTGAACTGATAACCCTTTCGAGCAATGGTGACGATCAAGCGTGGGTCTTCGGAGTTGTCCCCCAGCGCTTTGCGTAAATGCGAGATGTATTGTTTCAGGTTCCCCTCTTCCACGAACGTGTCGCCCCACACGGCTTGTAGTAATTCCTCCTTGGTCACTAAGCGGTTGGGATTTTGAACCAGGAAGGTCAGGACGTCGAAAGCCTTAGGCGTGAGAGAAACGGGCGAATCAGCATGGGAGAGCGTTCGCCTCCCCGGATCTAGCACAAACTGCCCGAAATTGTACACGTTGGTCACACGAACGCAGTCAGATTATAGACCGTTTACAGTTTTTCACCGTTTTTCACAGCTTTCTGAACGACTTCCCAATGCCTCGCTGCGAGAATGCCCCCCAATTCCACAGCGATCCCTCGGGATAGGAAATTGAGGTCTGAATTCGGTGGGTCAGTCCTCTCAGCAAATCTGGCCAAATCGCTTGCTGCGGAATTTTACGGTGCAGAACAGCATGACCGACAAACTCGATGACCGAGCCCTCGATCGATTGTTCCGGACAGCCCGCACGCGTAACGCGTGGACCGAGCAGGCGGTGACTGAACAGCAGCTACGCGAGCTGTACGATCTGATGAAATTCGGTCCTACTTCGGGAAATTGTTGCCCGGCGCGTTTTGTCTGGGTCAGGAGTGCCGAGGGCAAGAGCAGGCTTGCAGCCCTGGCTGCACCCAACAACGCGCCAAAGATACTAGCGGCGCCGGTCACAGTCATCGTCGGCTATGACCTGGACTTCGCCGAACAATTGCCGAAGTTGTTTCCCGCGCGCGGCAAGGACATGCAGGCGTATTATTCCGACCCCCTGGTCGCGCAAACCACCGCTTTTCGCAACAGCAGCCTTCAGGGCGCCTATCTGATTGTGGCCGCGCGCGTTGGGACTGGACTGCGGTCCAATGTCTGGCTTCAGCAATAAGGCGGTGGATTCCGAATTCTTTGCCGATACACGCATCAAATCCAATTTCATTTGCTCCGTCGGGTACGGATCGAATGAAAACCTTTTCCCCCGCAACCCGAGATTGACGTTCGAGGAAGCAGGACGCTTTTCCTGAAGGAGCAGCAAAATGAATAGCAGCAAGACGGCCGCAAAGGTTGAGCCCGCGCGCCATTGGATCAACGGCGAATGGATCAGCTCGTCTAACGTGACAGAATCCGTAAGCCCTTCCACCGGGGAGGTGCTCGGGCAGTACTCGGCGGGTGGGCGAACCGAAGCGGCGGCCGCAATCGCCGCCGCGCGAAAAGCCTTTGACGCCGGCGGTTGGTCTCATGACCCTCAACTCCGATCGCGGGCACTTCTCGAACTCGCTGACAGACTTGTTGAGCGAGCGGATGCGATCGCGCTGACGATTAGCCGCGCTTTACTGGCTGACCGACACGGCTGCATCCTCTGCGCGCCTCTATTACGAGAGTTGGGCGAAAGATTTCTCTCGAATGCCCCTCGATTTACCGGTAGCGGTGAGTATCTTCAAAGGCGACTTTTTCACACCGCCGAAGATGTGGGGCGAGGAGACCTATTCGAAGCTCTTCTACTGGAACGAGGTGCCGAAGGGCGGTCACTTCGCCGCGCTTGAGCAGCCCGATCTGTTCGTTGCCGAATTGCGCAAGAGCTTCGCTCAAGTGCGTTGACTGCAGGACGCTGTTGCAACAGACCGGGAAGGAATCGGATGTCAGGAAAACTTGAAGTAATGATCGCCACCGAGCTCTTCGCCGATGGCGGGATCGCGCAGGTATAGGGAGGAGTACATCATGCAAGCGTTCACGAAAATCGGTCTCGACGCTCTTCTGACACCGGAGAATTGTGCCTTACTCCTCATTGACCACCAACCTTTCCAGTTGGCAAACGTAAACAGTCACGACCCCACAATCGTGATCAACAACGTCACTGCTCTCGCCAAAACCGCGAAGGCATATGGTATTCCGACGATTCTCACCACAGTTAATGAGGAACGCGGGGGACTAATTTTCAAGCAGGTGCAGGCAGTTTTTCCCGATCAGAAGACCATTAACCGCACTTTCATCAACTGTTGGGAGGACCACCGGGTCGTCGAGGCGGTGAAGAAGACCGGCCGGAAGAAGCTGGTTATGGCCGCGCTCTGGACGGAGATGTGTCTTGCAATGCCCGCTATCCATGCGATCGGTGACGGCTACGACGTGTACGTCGTCACCGACGCCTCGGGCGGCGTCTCTCCTGAAGCACACGATATGGCAATCCGCCGCATGGTGGCTGCGGGAGCACAACCGATTACCTGGCTTGGCTTGGCGGGAGAACTTCAGCGTGATTGGGCGCGCACGGAGCGCCTTGGAGAAGTCGCTCAGCTTTTTGTCGAGCATGCTGGCGCTACTGGTTCTGTATTCCTGTGGGAGACGCAGCTGCTAGCTACACCAAAACTCAAGGGCGCCTAGAAGCTTCCTGGCAGACCAGGCTAACCTCGTCTGCCCTCGGCCTGTGGTTCAAAAGAAGGAGGTTTTCATGGGTACAACATTTCGAAAGGAAGGACTATGACGCAAAGAGCAACGACCTCACTGAGCGTCCATTACCAACTCAAGCCCAGTCAGAAAGAGGGGCATCTCGGCGAGACCCTGCCATTTCTCGCCTGGCGCATCCAGCATGGCACCGATTTTAGTCCAAACGGCCGCAGCACGAAGAAGCGCCTAGTCGACTATCTCGCAGAGAACATTTGGGTCACCACCAGCGGTAACTTCAATACCCAAGCGCTCCACTGCACGATCCTTACCATGCGCGCCGATCGCGTCCTTTTTTCGAATGACTACCCGTACGAGGATTATGCCGAGGGCGGAGAATTCATCGATACGGTACCGATCAGCGAGAGCGACCGTCGCAAAATCGCTTGCGACAACGCCAAGGCGCTGTACACGCTTTAGGAGAGCGAGGATGTCACCTGGATCAACCCGCGCTGCGGTCAGCGCCAGTACCCATTCTGACCGCAGCTCTTCAATCAGAGCGAGCTTGAATCAGAATCTGCCGGGGGAGTCCTGCGCGACGCAAAGGGATTTGATTTGGGTGGTGAGAGGTGCGCGCTGTCTGCTTATTGTTGGGCTATGCCTGTTTGTCGCGGGTGTGGTGAACGCACAGACACCCGATCCGTCACCGGTAGATGCTCCACAACCGGGAGTACGGCCCGCGCTTGGCCCTTTCCCGAGATTTGAAGACTGGAGCTTTTTGCGCGACCTATCCCAACGGATCGATCCTTACGATAGGTTGAAGTTCATTCCACTGAACGACTCCGGCACAAACTACTTGACGCTCGGCGTTGAGAATCGGACAGAATTTCAGTATCTCAAGAACAACGCCTGGGGCGCAGGACCGCAAGATCTGACAGGTTACGTTTTCGAACGGTTGATGCCCAGCGCTGACCTACGCCTGGGAGATCACGCTCGCATTTTTGTGACGCTGGCGTTTGACGACGTGGGTGGCAAGAACGCCGGCCCTCGGCCAGTAATCGACAAGGATGTCGCCGATGGACATGAAGGTTTCGTCGAGTTCGGCGGTAATCTTCACGATCGACACCCCGGCTGGGATGTCATAGTCGGACGTCAGGAGGTCTCACTCGGAACAGGGCGCCTTCTCGATAACAACGAGGGCGTGAACGTAAGAAGCGCCTTCGATGGCATCCGCCTAGGGTATGACAAACCGAAGGGGCGTATCGATTTGATCGCCGTCCGGCCGGTGGAGACCAACCCCGGCGCGTGGGACGACATACCCAACTCTGCGATCACTCTGTGGGGCTTGTATGCCTCGAATGTGCGCTGGAATTCGCAGTTCGTGTCGGATGTCTACTTTCTAGATTACGACGCGGCGTCGGCGACGTACCAAAACCAGTCTGCACGAGAGCAACGGCGCACGATTGGAGCGCGGTATTTCAATCGTCCGCCCAACGAACCACCCACGGCAGGTTTTGACTATAACGTTGAGACTGGGTTCCAGTGGGGCTCATTCGGGAATCGCTCGATCCGCGCCTGGGGCGCTGGAGCGAACATTGGCTGGACGCTACCCAGTCCAGTCTGGCGCGCGCATTTTGGGTTTCAGGCCGATGCCCTAAGCGGAGACAACGGCCGGCCGGCGACGCTCGGCACGCTCAACGCAATGTTTCCGCGGGGAGCGTATTTTGGGCCAAAGTTTGCGTTCATCGGGCCGGCAAACTTATTGGATCTCCAGCCTCAGTTTGTCTTCCATCCCGTTCAGAACGTAACCGGAACTTTCGAGTGGATCTGGTTCTGGCGCGAGAGCACGAAAGATGCGCTTTACACTTTTGGGAACGTGCCATTGCGGCCGGCGAATCTTAGCAGCGCACGGTATGTCGGGAGTCAACCCAATCTGGAGATTCGTTGGGCTATCAGTGAACATTTCCTGGCAGCATTGAATGTCGCCGGCTTCATCACGGGGACGTTCTTGCAGCAGTCTCCCCCGTCCAAAGAGATTGTGTTTTTCAATGCTGGCCTTACGTATCGATTTTAAAGGAGATGCACCATGTCACGAGTCATTCAGCAGTCCGGTCGTTGTGCCGCGATTACCGGCGCCGGTAGTGGGCTCGGGCGAGATATTGCGCTTGGTCTCGCTGCAAAGGGCTACCGCGTCTTTGGAACTGCCATCACACCTGAGGAAATCACTGACCTGCAACAAGCCTCTGGCGACGCAGTTACACTGACCAGCTGCGATATCACCGATGAGCCAGCTGTCAAGCGCTGGGCTCGTGCCGTGAGCGGGCAGACAGATGGCGGCCTCAATCTTCTCATCAGTAACGCCGGAATCTTGACTCCCGGACCTATCGAGACACTCCCACTCGACTCCATCAGACGCGAATTCGAAGTGAACGTTTTCGGCGCGCTGTCCGTGGTGAACGCATTCCTTCCGGCCTTGAGGAAGGCTCGCGGTCGTATTGTGCAGGTCAGCACCTGGACGGCACACCTGCCACTTCCGTTCAACGGTCCATCGGGCGCTTCAAAGGCGGCCATCGAGGTATTCGCAACCGTCTATCGAGAGGAACTGAAGCGCTTCGGTATCGATGTCGTGGTCGCCGTCGCCGGAAATATGAAAACCGGGGGGCCGGCCAAGACAGCCGCCGGGCTCGCGCGCACCGTGGAGCGGATGACGCTGGAAGAGCGCGATCTTTACGGAAAAGCGTTCGGCACCTTTGCAGCCAAGCTCAACAGCATGCAAGACAACGGGCTTGCCTCGGTCGATGCCGCCAAGCGCGTGATCGAGATCGCCGAGCAGAATCCTGCACCGCGCATAGCGACGGTTGGCCAGGATGCGGAAGAGATTCTTCGCGTTGTGCGCGAGAAATCCGACGATGAGCAGGACGCTTTTCGTCTCCAAATCGTAGGGCTGAGATAAGAAATCCAAGACAAGGAGAAATCCATGATTGAACTCATTGAAGCCACCGACAGCCGTGCTGTCCGCAACAAGAACAACGTCCTCGCGCTGTACGATCTGATGATCAATCAAAAGCGGTCCGAAGAGGCTACCGCGAAGTTCGTCAGCCCATCCTACATCCAGCACAACCCTCTGATTCCGGACGGCTCTGTCGCGCTGGGCCGATTCTTCGGCAAAATCACCAGTGAGCGGCCTCGGGCACGCGTCGTGGTTCACCAGATCATTGCAGTCGGCGACTACGTGTGGGCACATTTGAACTTCCTCAACCTGTTCAACGACGATCCCGACGACACCGGCATTGCTGGCGTCGATATCTATCGCATGGATGCTGAGGGGAAAGCCATCGAGCACTGGGATACGTTGCAACTCGTGGGCACGCCGCAAGACTCCGCTCCGATCATTGCGCCGAACATTCCGCGTGCGAATGCCAACGGCATGTTCTGACCGCAAGGCGGGCAAGGCCAAGTAACTTCGTTCGCCACGAACTAACAAACGACCAAGGAGGAACTATCTAATGTCGACCAACTTGACCGCTGTGCTTCAACAGCTTCTGCAGAACACGTCGAATCTCAAGATGCTCCAGCAACTCATGACACCGGACGCTACCTACGTTTCGTTGAATTTCGACAACCCCGAACTCAAGACAATTGAGCCCTGGGCCGGCACTCACAGAGGGCCACAGGCTCTGTCTGATATCTTTGCGGCAATCCAACGCTTCTGGAAAACACTCGACTTCAAGGTCACCGACACCATCGAGCAGGGAAGCCGCGTCGCCCTCTTCGGTTCTTTTACCTACAAATCGAACGTCACCGGGAAGGAAATCACTTCTCCGTTTGGCCTGCTGGCGCGCTTTGAGGGGGAAAAGGTGGCCTACGTCCAGTTTCTCGAGGACAGCTATGGCACTGCGGGCTCGTTCAAAACCGGGGGCAAGACACGATTCCACAGCGATCCGTCGGGAAAAGAGGTGGAGGTTTAACGCTGAATAGATCGTCACTGGTGAATTCATCCCTGTCACGGACTTGTCCGCACCGATTTTGCACGTACCCACTGTAGCTCGCATCCGGTAGTTGTGGGAGAATCAACGTCGGGCGGCAACTAGATTGGAGGATAGACTATGAAAGCTGCAGTGATCCACGCGTATGGTTCGCCGGATGAACTTAAATTCGAGGACATGCCCGATCCGTCTCCTGGGCCGGACGAGGTGCTCA
>Ga0210409_10005969_pt1 | contig 12726 bp, 10 predicted proteins | sample IncBWH17MmetaG_FD_161649 | JGI IMG/M metagenome (GOLD analysis project Ga0210409, IMG submission 161649) | Forest soil microbial communities from Barre Woods Harvard Forest LTER site, Petersham, Massachusetts, United States - Inc-BW-H-17-M | ecosystem: Environmental > Terrestrial > Soil >...
AGGTGTGGTGGTACCCTGTTTTCTCACGGCCTCATCGATGCCTGATACGAAACAATCTGCCTTGAAATCTCTTTTGAATGGAGTGGCTTGGTTCTTTTTTGTGGTCGCAGGCAGGCGCGAATGTTCGACCGCCGCTGTCACCACTACGAAGGTATCGGCTACATGATTCAGCTTCCAGGAAGCGCGGTGCCGGGCTGGCCGGCAGATGTGCCACTCCCCGTCGATCCCGACTGGAAAAGCCAATATGCCGCCAGTGTGCGCCGCTTGGTGCGAGATGGCGTAGATTCCCCTTTGGCGAAACTATTTGTCCATGCTGCCGTAATCCCGCCCTCCGATGCCGATTGTTCCGATCGAGCGCGAAGTGCAACCGAGGCATTTCTCTATCGCCGATTGGAAACATTAGCCGAGACGGCCGGGAGGTTTCGCTTGAATGCAGAGCTGCCGATTCCGTTCGATGGCTGGGGCCGCATGGAAGTCGACCTGCTTTGCGAGCCGTCGCACATCGCCGTCGAACTCGACGGCAGGCAGCACCTGGGCGATCCTGAAGCCTATCGGCGAGATCGTCGCAAGGATGCTTTGCTGCAGGAGAATGGCTATCGGACCCTCCGTTTCCTCGCAGAAGACGTCGGCAAATGTCTAGATCAAGTTCTGGACGCTATCCTGCGAGCCTTAGCGCATCAAAACACCAGAATCTGACCGGATGACTAACCTTGCTGCGATTCGGTCCCCCGGCACCATTTGTTCGCGCTACTTCATTCTTCTCCAAGCAACCTAGTTTGCCTTGAGCACGGCGCTACACGGGCTTCATCGGGCTACGCCTGACGCTGGCGGCGGTCGCGGGCTTGCTCGGAATGGCCATTTGCGTCCAGCCAGGCCAGAAGACAACGAATGCTGCCGTGTGCCAAGGCAATGCTCGAATCGGCGGCACCGTAGTAGAGATTGATAGTGTCGCCGTCTGCTCCAATGGTATAGCCACAGGGGAACACAACGTCCTGTACGTCTCCCTGGCGTTCGTAGTCGGCCTCGGGGGCAAACATCCAGGAATCTCCACGGACCAAACACTTCTCGGGTTGTTGCAGATCGAAAAGGGCCAAACCGAGCCGATAGATGGAGCTGGATGGGGTCCTGCGGACACCATGGTAGATCATCAGCCAGCCTCTGGGGGTTTCGATCGGCGGCGGCGACATGCCGATCTTGTTGGCATCCCACCAAGCACCACGGCGAGCCTCCAGCATAAGCTTGTGGCTGCCCCAGTGACGAAGGTCGGGAGAATAAGAAATCCAGATGTGCGCTCCCAGCGGGGTCATGGGCCTGTGAATCAACGCCCAGAATCCGTTGATTCTTCTGGGCAGGAGGGCGGCATCTTTGTCGTCGGGCGTCATGATGACACCGAATCTCTCGTAGGTACTGAAGTCCTTTGTCAGCGCCAGGGATACACCCGGGCCGCCGCGGGAGTAGGAGGTATACACGACGGCGAACTGGTTAAGTTCCGGCACAAAGGTGATGCGCGGATCCTCGATTCCCCATAGTTCTTCCGGATATTGTTCCGGGCAAGCGGGCAAAGATGGTTCGGTGTCGATCGACCAATTGTTGACTCCATTCGCGGAGCGCGCCGCACAAAGGTGAGAATGGCCGCGGCGATCTTCCACACGGCACAGGAGAAGAGTGGACCCGTCAGGCAGCAGTGTAGCTCCAGCGTTGAAGACGCTGTTAATGGAATAGGGCCAATCCTTTGCGGTCAGGATTGGATTCAAGGAGTAGCGGGTGAACAGGATATCGTGTTGGATCATGGTTTCAATCATGGGCGCTCCTAAAGCAAGAAAACCTGGTGGTGCAGAAAGCCGCAAAGGGGAGAGGGTACCTGCGGGACGTTCATGATTTCCGGTCGGTGATATCCGCTTTTTCCAATTTGCGCATCTCCAGAAGCGCCATGAGGAAAGAGAGCGTCGATTCCGCGCCCTGGTTCTCGTTGGCGCGGTCGGGATGCAAGCCATCGCGGCAGCCGCCCGTGGTGGGGTCGTAGAGGGCAATCTGCAGGTCGTTGTCGCCGAGGAACCAGTTGAAGGCGGTCCAGGCTTCTTTCCGCCAGCGTCCTTTTCCTGTCGCACGATAGGCTTGCAGATAAGCAGAAACCGTGGCGCAGGCTTCGATGGGTTGCTGATCGAAGCGAGCCTTTTCGGTTTTCTTCGAATAAAAGCCGTGCGAGCCGATTGGCACGAAGTGGCCCTTGGTTTCACACCGTTGTACCGCCGCGAGCCAGTCCAGGGCTTCTAGCCCGGCCGAAACCATCGCGTCGTTACCGCTCCGTGTTCCCGCGCGAATCAATGCTTGCGGCAATCGGGCGTTTGAATAGGCAAGCACGTTCTCAAACCATTTCCAATCCGCAGAGCGATTGGCAACATACGACTCGAATAAACGATTTGCGAGCGCGTCCGCGGCGTTTTGGGCAGCGCGATCGCCTGGGAACGATTCGAGGTATTCGAGCAGCCCCAGCAAAGTGAATGCGCAAGCACGGGGACTCTTGAACTCCACAGCTGCGGGAACGGCCATTTCGAACAAGCGGCCTGCTGCTCCACGGAGTCCGGTATCATTTGTTCTTCCGAGGACGGTGCCCAGGCCCCACAATGCGCGACCGTGGCTATCTTCGGAGCCTTGCAGCTCCTGCCACAAGCGTTCATAGCTCAGGCAGTTTCGGAAGCGCTTGGTTGTTGGATCGAAAGCCAGCCACAAGAAAGCAAGATAGCGCGCGGCGAGATCCACCGAGCGCGTTGCGGAGGTGCTTCCAAGTTCTTCCAACAGAATCGCGACAATGAGAGCGCGGGCGTTGTCATCGGTTGAGTAGCCTTCCGGGTAGTTCGGCACGTTGAAAACCGCGTGTTCCACGATTCCGGTGTGATCCGTCATCCGGCGCAGGTGATCGAGTTTTATGGTGGGGAGCCGGTCGAGGGCCTTTTCCGTGTTCTGCGCGGAAAATGTTGCCCGCGGTTTGCGCAATCGCTCGTTGTACACGCGTTCAAAACTCCCCATGTATTGCTGAGCTACGCGATCCCACACCATGTCCCGCGCGTAGAGGTATGCGCGCTTTCGCATGGCATGGCGCGCGGTACCGTTGTCCAGAAGTTCGATGGTCTTCGCGGCAATCGCCTGGGGATCGTTGAACGGGACGAGAACGCCGCGCTCGTCGTCGAGTAATTCAATTGCATGCAAATAAGGAGTGGAGATGATTGCTTTCCCGGCGCTCAGGGCATACGCGAGTGTGCCGGAAACCACTTGTCCCTTGTGTTTGTAGGGTGTGATGTAAATGTCGGCCGCGCCGATCAATTCTACAAGTTCTTGCGGGCTGACGAAGCGGTTTCGAAAAATTACGTTGGCCTCGACTCCCAGGTCCTTCGCGAGCTTCTGCAAGGACGCCCGGTACTTGTCACCTTCTCGCCGCAGGATATGCGGGTGGGTTACGCCGGAGATCATGTAGACGACGTTTTCGTGGCGCGAGAGGATTGCCGGTAGGGCTTGGATGACGTTTTCTATACCCTTGTTCGGCGAGAGCAATCCGAATGTGAGCAAAACTTCTTTGCCTTCGGTTCCGAAGGCGTCTTTGTAGAAATTGGGGTCGGTGAAAGCCAGGTCAGGGATGCCGTGAGGAATCAGATCGATCTTAGAGGACGGAACGCGGAACACTTCCTGCAAAATCTCCGATGATTGGCGGCTCATGACGATGAAGCGATCCGACAACGCCGCAATTTCCTCCATCACCGCGCGCTGGTCCGGATTCGGTTCGCGCAGCACGGTATGCAGGGTGGTGACTACCGGCATCTGCAGCCGACGCAACAGTTCCAGTATGTGACCGCCCGCGGGTCCGCCAAAAATTCCGTACTCGTGTTGCAGACATACGAGATCAATGTTGCTGAAATTCAGAAAATCAGCGGCTTGCCTGTACGAAGCCACCTCATCCTGCGCAAGTTCGAATCGTATCCGGGCGGGGTAGCTGTAGCCTTCTGGCGTATCGTTGACGGGAAGCGCCAGAAGTTCCGTGGCGTCATATTCGGCGTGAATCGCGTCACACAAGTCGGTAGTGAACGTGGCGATGCCACACTGCCGCGGCAGGTAGTTTCCGATGATGGCCACCCTGCTAGGCAGCATCGGCCGTGGATGCATGGGCCTTAGCGCTACAGGCTTGTCTTCTGTAGCTGGCACATCCAGGCTGATCACGTCTTCGAGACTAAATTGATCAATTACCTTGAAATTGTCCGGGGCGTCGATAGCAGGCGACCTTTCTATTGCAGAGATAATCTTCGGCATTGACGCTTGATTCCTGTCTTGGTGTTTAGTTTGTGCGCTCCTGTCGAAACGGAATGCGCGGGCAACCTGAGCTGATGAGAATTAATACGATCCACCCATGCCGCCGCCGTAGCCTGAACCGCCTGCTGCTACCATTTCCTCTCCCTTATAGTCGGCGATCAGGACTTCGGTTGTGAGCATCAAGGAGACGATGGATGCGGCGTTCTGCAGTGCCAGCCGCGTGACTTTCGCTGGATCAATGACGCCGGCCTTCACGAGGTCACCAAACTCACCGGTATCCGCATTGAAGCCAAAGTTTTCGTCCTTCGATTCGCGCACGCGGCCCACCACCAGGGCGCCTTCGTGGCCGGCATTTTGGGCGATCTGGCGCAGTGGCTCTTCTAGAGCGCGTTTTACGATATTTACACCGATGGCTTCATCGTCGTGGAGTTTGAACTTCTCCAGGGCCGGCAAGCAGCGCAGAAGGACAGTACCGCCGCCGGGGACAATGCCTTCCTCAACCGCGGCACGGGTGGCGTGCATGGCGTCCTCGACGCGGGCTTTCTTCTCTTTCAACTCGGTCTCAGTTGCCGCACCCACCTTGATGATCGCCACGCCGCCGACAAGCTTGGCCAGCCGTTCCTGCAACTTTTCCTTGTCGTAGTCGGATGCCGTGTCTTCGATTTGGACCCGAAGCTGTTTGATCCGGCCTTCAATTTCACTGGGCTTACCGCCCCCGGCGATGATCGTCGTGTTATCCTTGTCGATCGTCACCTTCTTGGCCGTGCCGAGTTCCTCGATTTTCACGTTCTCCAGTTTCAGACCGAGATCCTCGGTGATGGCCTTCCCACCGGTGAGAATGGCGATGTCTTCGAGCATGGCCTTGCGGCGATCGCCGAAGCCGGGGGCTTTCACCGCCGCCACCTGGATCGTGCCTCGCAATTTGTTCACCACCAGTGTGGCCAGAGCTTCGCCTTCAAGATCCTCGGCGATGATCAGGAGCGGTTTGCCGGTTTTGGCGGCCTGCTCGAGCATGGGCAGCAGGTCCTTCATCGAACTGATCTTTTTTTCGTGGATCAGGATGCGGACGTCTTCAAGAACGCACTCCATACGCTCTGGATCGGTGACGAAATACGGTGAAAGGTAACCACGATCAAATTGCATGCCCTCGACAATTTCAAGGGTGGTCTCCATTGTTTTGGATTCCTCAACTGTAATGACTCCATCTTTGCCGACTTTTTTCATGGCCTCGGCGATGATGTCGCCGACGTGTTTGTCGGTGTTGGCGCTGATGGTGCCGACCTGGGCGATCATGTCGCCTTTTACATCGCGGGACATCCGCTTGATCTCCTCCACGGCGGTTTCCACAGCTTTAGCGATGCCGCGCTTCAGCGCCATCGGATTCGCGCCTGCGGCGACCGTTCGCACCCCTTCGCGGAAGATGGCTTGCGCTAGGACGGTGGCGGTGGTAGTGCCATCGCCCGCCACGTCGGACGTTTTGGAGGCAACTTCCTTCACCATCTGGGCACCCATATTCTCGAGGGGATCCTGCAGCTCGATCTCCTTGGCCACGGTTACGCCATCCTTTGTGATGATGGGCGCGCCAAATTTCTTCTCGATTACCGCGTTGCGCCCCTTGGGGCCGAGCGTAATTTTTACCGCGTCAGCCAGAATGTTGACGCCGCGCAAAATCGCCTGACGGGAATTTTCACCAGTTACAATTTGTTTTGCCATGAGACTTCACCCTCCTGGGTAATCAAACTTTTGATTTCAGCCCGGACTTTCGTCCAGGAGCTGTTACTTCTTGCCGGATGCCGCTTTAGCAATTGGGCCGACCTTCACCAGAATTTCCTCCTCGCGGAGAATCAGGTACTCCTGGCCGTCGATCTCGATCTCGCTGCCGGTGTACTTACCGAACAAAATCCGGTCACTCGGCTTCACGTCGAGCGGGACGCGATGGCCCTTTTCCAATTTGCCCGCACCGACGGCAATCACTTCGCCTTCCTGCGGCTTTTCTTTCGCCGTATCCGGGATGATGATTCCGCCTTTGGCGGTTTCTTTTTGTTCCAGGCGGCGCACGAGCACCCGGTCATGCAGAGGCGTGATATTGACTGTCATTTTCGTGATCTCCATTCCATCGTTTCCAAATTCCGGGCGTTTGATTCTTTGTATTTACATGGGCAGGCTACGGGCGAAATGCGCTCTGGTTCTTCTGGCGTTGGGCTTCCAGGTCGTCCGCTTCCTTTTTCTTCAGTTCGGCGTCCCGCTGGGGTTTCTCTTGCTTCTCCAGGGTCACGGCGTCAGCGATGGCAAGCTCTGCCTGTGCGTTAACCCGCTTGGAGAAGATGATCAAGCCAAAGCGATTAGTAAACGGAGAGCTGACTAACTTGAAGAAATATTGTGAATCTTCCCATGACGCGATGGTCTTATCGCCGCTGCTGAATCCATCGGTCAAAACGGAATCGGGCACAGGCTCCGGAACCGACGCCGGGCCATATTTTGCGGAGATGGACTTTACCATGTCACCCGCGGTGAGCCCCTGAGTGGAACTGGTATCGTAAGTCACGGAAATCTTGTAGAGTTCGCCGTCGCAAAAAGAGAAACGCATCTGTTCGACGCTATCCGCCCGGTACGAAACACCGGGAACGGCAGGCGGCCACCAGGTCAGCTCCTGGAGGAGCGCTGGGCGAGCGTGGCTCACTTTCACATCGATTGGCCTCTTCTCCGTTTGCTTCAGGACGGTAGCCACGCTGGTTCCCAGTGAAAATCCACGGTACTTCGAAAAATCCTGCGCGCGGAGGATGGGAGTGGCAAGAAGAAGGACACCCAGAGAAAGAATTAAATTGCGTAAAGTTTTCATTTTCAGATCTCCAACGATTTCTTAAGAACTTGAAACCAGATTCCCGTAGTTATTTGCCGCAATCGTGCGCTCTGGAACGGCAGGTGCTATCCGCGTGAAATCGTTTGCGCGGTCCAGGGCCAGACTTTGCTGGATGTGGCGGAAATTCGCAGTGACGCTCACAAAAGGAATACCCAGAAACCATCTTGAGCGGGTTTCTCTAATCTCCACTGAATTGAACTTGCGCGCCGCAGGTTTCGCCAGGATGCTGCGGAGCGCCCTGCGAAGGGCCGAGGGTCCCACGCGGCCAAGAACGATGGCCTTCAGTTCACCGGCTAAATAGAAGAAGTTCCACTTCGCTTCTTCGATTTTTCGGCCGAGCCGGTAGCCATCGCAATTTCTCACTGCTCTCCAGCCAGGCAGGAACGTCTCGGTTTCGATGATCAAACCACCGGGTAATAGTGTGTTCTCACGGATGAAAAGAGTTCCCGCAGGTTGATTTGTTGGCATTTTGGCCTTTCCGAACTGCAAATCGGGTGGACCTCAACACAAAGAGGCCGGACTCGCTGACCCCAGTTAGCCTGCTCGACTTGTAAGGGAAGCACGTTCTCCGGGGTTGCAGATCATCAGGACGCTGGAACGACACACACTGGACAAAGCGGCTTCACTGCAAATGCCGATTCCCTGCAGTTCCCGACGCCCCATCGTACAAGCTGTCCAGGCGAAGCGCTGTCCACAATTGCACACTCTTGGTTTGATCTGCCGATGGCCTGAACCAGGCCATCGAGCATTGTCCCGTATCAACTGCAGGCCGCAGTGATGTGTTGCCCGAACTGCGATAGCGGACGAATCCACCAATCAAGGAGGAAAGGGATTCTGGAAAAGGTGATCCTGGCCCTGCTGTTTGTCCGACCGTTCCGCTGTGAACGATGCGACCAACGCTTCTTCCGTTGGAGCTTCAGCACGAATCCCAACGCATCCCCCACGACAACAACGAATTGATTTGGATCGACATCTGGCCTCAACGAGGTTTTTGTACGGCGTCTACGTCTTTGTCGCCCTTGCCCTTGGAGAATATCGGGTTGTCGATCGTTCCGCTGATCAGAAAGGGGAACTGCAACTTGCCGTCTTTTAATGTGGCTCCGGACAGCCGAGCGACGGTGTTGGTGAAGAAGCCTTCCTTGGTTGTAATCTCGGCCAAACCGCGATAGTTCAATTCGTCAGAGCCTGAGACGCTGACGCTGCCTGAGCCGTCCACATCGACTCCATAACCGTCAATGTCTATAACTCGACTCGAAATTCGTTGATTGTCCAGTTCCAGGTCGGTGGTTATCAAGTTGAATGCGGAAGGATCATTCTTGGCCGGGCCGAGATCATTGAAGTGTGCCAGCTTCATCAAGTTTGCGTTGAGCCTGAGGCTCGGCACCTGGCCGTTGCGGACGGTCACGTGTCCGGCTCCGTGCATTCCCGCCAGCGGGCGGAGCGAGTGCATGATTTCTCCCGTTAATTTTATGTCGCCTTCCATCCTCCCGGTCATCTTTCCACCGCCATTTGGGAAGGCCGCCAGGAGTTGGGCCACATTGACTCCGTTCAAGCGCGCGTTCGCCTTGAAGCCAACGTTTTTCTTCAAAAAGTCAAATGTCAGGTCACCCGCGGCACTTCCGCCATAAACTTCCGCTTTAACGTCAGAGAAAAAGACGTGCCGCGCCTCCAGCCGCACCGCGGATTCCAGATTTCTTGCCTCGATCGAGCCGAAGCGCAGGAGGTCCGCTTTCAGGCTGCCTTGTCCATCCATCGAGGAGTGTGAAGGATTGATAATTCCCGTCAGATTTACCTGTTTCAGGTCGCAGAAAATCCCGTGGGCTTCGAAAAAGACGGGGCCCGCAGCGTCGGAGGGCAACAGATTCGACGCAATCAGCTGCCCCCGCTTGATTTGCACCCTCGAAATCACACCGAGAGGAAAAGTATTCTGTGAAGCCTGCGCTTGTGGATTCTCGAAATTCCACGGGCCGTCGGGATCCGAAGCCATATTCAGGACGGCGTCCTGAAGCACGAGGGACTTGATGACCACCTGGCGGCGCAGGAGCGCGCCAAGGCCAAGTTCCGCATCGATGTGCGCCACCTGAACGACATAGCCACGGGGAAATATGGGAGGATTTTTCACGCCGAAATCATCAATGTGAATGGATAAGGGGAAAAAGGTTAGTGCCAGCCGCCCGATTTCAACCTGCTTTCCAGTTTTCTCCTGGAGAAATGAAATCACCTGGGGCCTGTAGCGATCCACCTTGATAAGTAAGGGTCCAACGAAAATCAGCGCGAGCAAGACTAACGCGGTGATCCCGACAACGATCAGAGCGGTTTTTCGCCTTATGGCCACAGCGACCTCCAGAATATAGGTGTTGTTTGGCGTGACGAGGAGGGCTGTAAGCGCTCGTCGTTGTATTACGCTTCAGATCGAGTACTTTCGACCCTTCTTGTTGGATACGGACTGGTCCTCAGGAGAGCGTATCTATCCAGACAGGCCTGCGCAAGTAATGGCCCTTTCGATGTCCTCAAGGTATGTCTGGGTCATGAATGATCAGCTGACGAGGACCAACTGGCGAACACAACAGTCCGTTCTCTCAACGATCATCCTAGACGCCGTCAAGAAGCGTGTCTGTCTACTTCTAGACAGCTCTTCAGGTTGTTCGTCCAGAAATTACCCGTGCCCTCTTGTAAAATCTTTGCCCCGAGATGGGGTTGGCCTTGTCGCCTTGGCGATTATGGCCGAGTGACGCGTAGCGTCCGCCGCCAGGCGGCACGTCAACTGTGTCATCAGGGCCTCTGGAGGAGCGAGGGAATTGCACCGACGTCCGAAGCTTGCGGATGGGTACACTCGCGCTAGAAATTTGGCTAACTTTGAGCACTTATGCCTCGATCGGCAAGGAGAATCCGAACGAGCGAACGGTGCGATCCGGGCCCCCGGCACCATCTGAACGTACATCCCCTGGTTTCGGGAATGACAGAAATAGGCGATTTTAGGGGTAGTTGTTACCAAGGATGTTATAAAGCTTCTCGACTATTAAGAACGGCTGCAAAAGATCGTAAACCTTGTGGCATTGGAAACCGAACAAATCCGAATGAACCAAACCAAGGCGCTACCACCCCATTCTCAGTTCCGAGTATGCACAGTGCCAAATCGGCACGGAGAAGTATGTCTACCCCTGTGTTGCGGTCGGTGTGACGCGGCTCACAGTAACGTGTGACGACGGTCACATACTGAAAATTCAGTCAGACACTACCATTGCGCATGAGTTGACGGGTGCACCAATGCCTAGTCAAAGCGCTAACGGTAGGAGAATCTGATGCGAAGCTCAAAATTCGTCTTTCCCGCAGGCACCACTCTTTTGACCAAGATTTTTGGGCCGATACTTGTCATCGCCTTGCTGCTCGTCGTGTTCAAACCCGAAGCGCGCGCCGTTCCCAGCTATTCACGGCAGACTGGGCTACCGTGCGCCAGTTGCCATTACGCACCGCCCGAGCTTAATGCATTCGGAAGACAGTTCAAGCTGGACGGGTACACGTTTACAACCAAGCCGGAGGTGACCGACGCCAAGAAAGATCACAATTCCGGGCTGCAGCTACTGGAAGCCTTGCCCCTCTCCGTGGTATTTGACACTTCCTATACGTCTACAAAATCACCGCAGCCTGCAACGGAGAATGGTAACTTTCAGTTTCCACAGGACATCTCGCTGTTCCTCGCTGGTGCCTGGGGGAGTCACGTAGGCAGTTTTGCGCAGGTGACGTACACCCCACAGGGTAATCATTTCAACTGGGACAACACCGACGTCCGCTATGCGAACAGTGTCAAAAGCATCCTGGGGAAGCCTCTCTCCTATGGAGTAACCTTCAATAACAATCCGACTGTTGAGGATCTCTGGAACAGCACTCCCGCGTGGGGATTCCCGTTCACCGCTTCGAACGTTTCTCCGAATCCTGCGGCGAAGGCTGTTATCAATGGCGTACTCGCTCAGGATGTGGCTGGATTTGGCGGATACTCGATGTGGAATGAGCATCTTTATGTCGGCGCCACCATCTACCGTTCACAGCACTTGGGAGGACCTCAGCCCAACAACGGGGCAGGTTTCAACTTCAATGTTCGCGGAATAGCTCCTTATTGGCGCGTGGCGTGGCAGACAAACACCAAGAACAACAGCCTGGAATTCGGCACCTACGGCATTCACGTGAAGTCCTCGCCCAACGCCGTCACCGGTCCGGAGAACAGCTATACGGATTGGGCGGTGGACTTTCAGTATGATCGCACCATTCCGCAATTCAAGAATGACGTCCTGTCATTCCGCGGCACGTACATTCGCGAGAACTCCGCTCTGGCGGCATCGTTTGCTTCAGGTGGAGCGTCACAGGTGGGTCATCACCTGAATACCGTGATGGGCAACATCGAATACCACTACGGCACGAAATTGTCCGGGACGGTGGGCTACTTTAGTGTGACCGGAACACCAGATGCGCTAATGTTTGCGCAAGCTCCGGTTTTTGGCAGCGCCAACGGAGATCCTCGGGCCAATGGTTACACTCTGAATCTTTCCTGGTGGCCACAACAGAATATCGATCTTGCGGCACAATACACGGGATATCTGCGATTTAATGGTGCACAGACAAACTATGACGGCGCGGGACGCCACGCGTCGGGCAATAACGCGGTCTTCCTGCTCGCGCGATTTGTCTTCTGACAAGGAAACAACCGTTCTCGAGTTATTGGATATGAATGGAAAAGCCGGAAAGAAGCATTCCGACGGCATCACAAGGGAACGAAAGAGTTGAACGGAGAATGGAGAATACATGCGAAGAATCTTTTTGTATCTTGTATCCGCAAGCATTTTCATTTGTCTCGCAGTGCTGGCTCTTCCCGCTCGTCTTCGAGCGCAGGGAGATGCGGATAAACTCTATAAAACGAACTGCGTCTTGTGTCACGCGGCCGATGGCAGCGGGAACTCTCCCTCAGGAAAAGCGCTAGGGGCAAAAGATCTCGGGTCCGCTGAAATCCAGAAAAAGACAGATGAGGAACTCACCGAATTGATCACCGCAGGCAAAGGCAAAATGCCCGCGTTCGGCAAGAAGCTCAAGCCGGACGACATCAAGCAACTGGTTGCCTACATCCGCTCTTTGCCGAAAAAGAAGTAGCCCGATTGCAATTCCGGTGTGCCTTGGGGCAGGGCGCCGCGTAGTTTCTGATGACGCTCCAAATCATCATATTGGGAGAGTTCGATGGGTGAATACGCGAGAGATTCAGAAAAGACCATTCAGGGAATTGCAGCGGCTGGATTGCCTCCTCAAAACAGGCGCTCATTTCTCGGCGCGTTGCTTGGAGTCGGCTCGGTCTTTGTAGGCGGCCTGCTCGGCGTGCCGCTCATCCGCTTCGCGCTTTTCCCATTACTGCGCCGCACAACGGAACTGAAAGGATCTCCGGTGGGATCGATGAGTGAGTTTTCTGCTTTGAATGAACCGGTGATACGCACCATTCAGATTGAGCAGGTGGATGGCTGGAGGAAAGCAATATCTGAAAAGGCCGTTTACATTACGAAAGACCAGCAAGGCCAGCTCCGTGTTCT
>Ga0210409_10005971_pt1 | contig 12721 bp, 9 predicted proteins | sample IncBWH17MmetaG_FD_161649 | JGI IMG/M metagenome (GOLD analysis project Ga0210409, IMG submission 161649) | Forest soil microbial communities from Barre Woods Harvard Forest LTER site, Petersham, Massachusetts, United States - Inc-BW-H-17-M | ecosystem: Environmental > Terrestrial > Soil >...
GTCAAATCCATAGGTGGAGCGACCGGAGGGTGAAGGTGGAAGTCCCTATGTTCGGCTGTTATGTATTCGTCCGCATTGTTCACACTGTCGAGGAGCGGTTAAAGATATTGTGGACGCCAGGCGTGCTGGGTTTCGTCGGAAATGAAAAACAAGGGACGCCGATTCCGGATGAACAGATCGAGAGTCTCAGGACAGCGATCAACGTAAAAATTCCGTGCTTCCCACATGGTTTCATCAGTGTCGGGAAACGCGTGCGCATCCGCGGAGGATCGCTTGACGGCGTCCAAGGAATCCTCGTGCGTCATGGCGGGGACGAAAGCCTGGTCTTATCGGTGGAGTTGCTCCATCGATCTGTCGCGATTCGACTCGAAGGATATTGCGTTGAGTTGGCTTAAATTCGCCGTAGAGTCGATTTGCAGAAACTTGTATCAGTCGTGAGTTTGATGTTCTTGACCAAGTCCTCGTTTGGAGGTCCCCTAAACATCGATAAATCCATTGGATCCATAGAGGTCTTTCATGCCGACACCGGCAGGTGTGTCGGCAACGTGGAATCAGAGACCGGTTCCGATATCTACAGCACGGGGCCCAGGGCCGGGGATGGGCCCGCTTATGCAAAAGGGATGAAAGTGCCACAGCAGGACGATAGCAATCGTCTTCTACCGGACGGCATAGTTGAATGCCTTATTCGGGCTCGGTAAATCAGACTTTGCAAAAGGAATGACACAAGTGTGGCTCAGTCATCCTTCCTGCCAAATAGATGCTTATCTTAAATAATCTTAGACGAAATACATATAGATCTCTCTTTATCCTACAGGATTTTCCGGATAGAGATCTTTCTGTCTCGCCGATCATAATCAACGCCGTTTTGGTAGAGCAGAAAATGGTGAACTGATCAACCCAAACGAGGCGTCAAGGACGAAAGTAATTTAATAACAAAATATTTACGTCGTTGTCACAAATGATTAAACGTAACAATTCAAAGTGTGTTTGAAATAGCGATGAATCCTAATGCAGAGAAAGTTGGCATGTAGCGTGCCATGAAATGCATATTCAAATTCACAATCATCGTTATCTGAAATTTGCATTTGCTTAAATTGATCCTACGCTGAAGTATCTAAAGGTGAGGCCGTAGCGGGACGATTCATTCTCACTGCGCGAGTTGGCCTCACCACCCGTCCCATCCTGGAAGGCCACATCTAAGTGGCGCTGGCGAAGCCGTCAACACATCAAATACGAAATCCTCAAACATGATTCCAAATGAATTTTCTACAGGCATTTGTGAGCAATGGTTTGCTGCGTACACATTCTCCTGCCATGAGAAGCGGGTAGCCCAACATCTTTCCACGCACCACATTGAGTGTTTTCTTCCTGTTCATAAACAGATCAATCGCTGGAAAAACGGTTTGCGAGTGCTGATCGAAAGGCCTTTGTTCCCCGGCTACGTCTTTGTGAAGATTGGCGTCAGGGAGAAAGTTCGCGTTCTCGATTTGCCGGGAGTGCATTCCATCGTGGGGGCCGGCCGCCAGCCGATTGCTCTCCCCTACGAAGAAATCGAAGCCTTGCGGAGGGGAATGCCATTGTTGAACGCCGAACCTCATCCACTCGTGAAATCCGGAGAAATCGTGCTCATTCGCAAAGGGCCGCTGGAGGGGATGACGGGAATCGTGGATCGCCTGAAGAACAAGACCCGCGTCATCCTCACTTTGGATTTGATCATGAAAAGCATATCGGTCGAGGTGGACGGCCAGGACCTCGAAGTCATTGGCCGCGAACCTGTGCCGCTTGGAGTGATCCCGCCCCTGTATCCATCGCGCCCCGGCGCGTTGCCCTCGGCGGAATCCTGAAAGAGCAGTTACATTGAGTTTCATCCCGTTTGCATGTTTGTTCCCAGCCCGCAAATCCCCAGACCCGTATTTCTACAGAGACGACGATGATGCGCAGTCTTCTACGAACTAAGGACCGATGACAACGTCATATATCGGCGGGCGTATCGGCCTCCAGAATCGGAGGGCGGTAGCCGATGCGGATCGGAGAGAGCCGCCGCGGCCCGACGCGCACAGGTTTACTCTGAACTATCTGTTAATCTTGGATGTCTTTCTGGTCGCGTCGTCTGCGTTGCTTGCGTGGTGGTTCCGCTTCGAATACGTCTCTCGCCAGGTCCCCGCTCATGATGCTCATGCCGTGTCCGGCCACAATTGGGCCTTTTTGTGCCTCTACGATTTGCTGTTCATCTTGTTCGCCTACGCAAGTGGGGTTTACTTGCCGCCCCGACGGCCGAGATTCTCCCAGGAGGCGTTGGATGTAGCGAAAATGTCGGTGGCTGCCGGCGCGGCGTTGAGCACATTGATCTACGTCCTCGGGGATCGGGTCGTTTCGCGTGGAGCCATCGGCGCCAATGTGATCATTAGCGCGATTCTACTGATCGCGTGGCGAGCGTTCTTGAGGTTCCCGGGAGTCAGCGGTTTGACCGACGCGCGCAATGTCCTCATTGTCGGCGCGGGGGCGGAGGGCAAAGCGCTACAGCAGTATTTGCTGGATACGCCGCAATTGGGCTATTCGGTCATGGGTTTTATTGACCGCCGAATGCGTTCGCGCGATTCGGTGCGGTCCGTGGATGGCCAGGTGCAGCCGGTGCTCGGCCCTGTCTCCGATCTGGACTCCATCATCCGCACTCATTTTATTGATGAAGTGCTCATTACGCTGCCGACCGCTCGAGACCTGATCAAGGAAGTGGTGGCTCGGGCGCGGTTGTTCGGCACCCAGGTGCGAGTAGTCCCGGACTTGTATGACGGATTGGCTTTGGGCGCGCCAATCGAGTCGGTCGGGCATTTTCCCACTGTCACGTTGAACTCGCGACCTATTCCAGCTTTGCAATTGACGATCAAGCGTTTTGTTGACGCAATTATATCTGCTATTTCTCTTGTGATTTTATGCCCATTATTTATGTTGATTGCCCTTCTCATTAAGTTCGATTCGGAGGGCCCGGTCTTCTATAACTCAGTGCGGTTGGGGAAAAAGGGAAAGACTTTCATCTGTCACAAATTCCGTACAATGGTCGTAGACGCGGAGGCCCGCAGGGAATCGCTTCAACATCTGAACGAGCGGGAGGGAATTCTCTTCAAGATTTCCAATGACCCTCGTGTGACCGAGCTGGGTCGGTTTCTCCGAAAGTGGAGCCTAGATGAGTTGCCCCAACTCTGGAACGTACTAAAAGGCGATATGAGCCTGGTTGGTCCACGCCCTCCGATCCCCGATGAGTTCAAAAAATATTCCGTGGGGCAACTTCGCCGTCTAGAAGTCGTTCCTGGACTAACGGGCCTATGGCAGGTACACAGCCGCCAAAGCCCATCTTTTGATGACTACATCCAACTCGATCTTAAGTATGTTGATTCCTGGACCGTATGGCTGGATATCACACTTATTGCAAAGACGCTTTATGTTGTGTTGGCAGGCACTGGACGCTAGACACTCTTTGCCTATCTGCAAAGTTCGGAGTTTGACTCGCGCAAAATGGGATTTGTGGCTTATGAGCGGAGCTAAGTACCGATTCTTGATACGGCCCGTCCGACCAGTCACGATGTTGCTTTAGGGAGGAATTTTTCTCGTGGAAAATCTTCAAAGTTTAGTCAAGTATACGCGCCCCGATCTTTCTTTAAGGATGCCTGCCGCAATCGAAAACCGCTCGGTTGCCCCGCACCAGCTTTCGATAGTGGACATCTGCCGGATTCTTGCCAAGCGAAAAGCTCTCATCCTTACTTTCGCGGCCATCGTGTTGGGTGCAGTGGCGGCATACACCTTTTTGAAGACGCCAATGTACGAGGGTGTCGCTCGTTTGCAAATAGATCCAACCCGCTCGACCAGCCTCGGGCTCGATGATGGAAAGGACAAGGTGGAGTCGAGCGAAGTCGATGGCCGCATAAAGACGGAAGTTGCGATCATTCAGAGCGACACAGTGGCCATGGAGGTGATGAAAGCGCTCCAACTCTACGCAGATCCGAATTTTGCGGGTAAAGATACGATCCGGACACTCATCAAAGATCTGGCCGAATTAACTCCGCCGCAACGGCGGCGATTATTGGAACGATTCAAAGATGACCTGACAGTGAAAACGATTCCTGCAACGCAGATTGTAGAAATTGGGTTCCGCAGCCCGGATCCGGTGCTCGCGACCAACGTGGCCAACTCCATAATCGATGAATACTTGCAGCGCAATCTGGCCGCGCGAGTCAAGGGTACCGCTCAGGTCTCCCAGTGGGTCTTGGGGCAGATGCAAGAGATAAGAGCCAATACAACTGCTGCACAGGACAAACTCGCTGTCTTTCAAAAAGAAAACAACTTACTGGGTACGGACGAGAGCGACAATATCGTGACGGATCGATTAAAACAGCTCAATGAGGAGCTTACCCAAGCCGAAGCAGACCGCATTGTTAAGGAGGGGAGATTCCGGCTGGCGAATCCCGGGAACGCAGAGCTAATTGGTTCGCTAACCCCGAGCACGACTTTACAAGTGCTTCGTACACAAGAGGCCGATCTCCGAGCTCAATATGCTCAGCTCAGCGCAAAATTTGGCAGCGGTTATCCAAAACTTCGTGAACTTCAGGAAGAAATAGCGCATGTAGAAACTGCAATCAACGCCGAAGGTGAAAATATCAAGACCCGTTTGGCGAACGAGTACGATGCTGCTGCTAAATCCGAGTCCATGATCCGGAGACAATTTGAACAGCAGAAGGCGGAAGCGTACAAGTTAAATGAGCACGTGGCCCAGTATGCCATTTTGAAGCATGAAGTCGAAGCTGGGCAGCAGCTGTATGACACTCTTCAACTTAACCTAACGACTGCGGGAATAACCTCGGGCCTGGCATCCTCCTTTGTCGACGTGATAGACCGCGCTCAGGTGCCTGACAAACCCGTTGAGCCCAAGAAAGGTCTTTATCTGGCGCTCGGTTTGGGCGGCGGGTTGTTTGGCGGACTGCTTTTGGGATTGATCCGAGATTCATTCGATGACACGATTAGAACCTCCGAAGAGTTGGAGGCTGTTGCTGCGATGCCGGAGCTGGTTTCTGTTCCCTTTCTTTCCGCGCTTGCCAAGAAAAACCGCAAGGAACTAAAGAGTGCGCGTTCGCTTTTCTCATTAGGGTCATCATTTAGTCCGATGCCACATCGGGATCCGAATTCTCCCGGGGTGGAATCCTTTAGAGCCCTTTGCAGCATCATTTTGCTATCCTCCAGCCAGAATTTAATGAAGACACTGGTGATTACCAGTGCGACTCCCGGCGAAGGGAAGTCAACGGTGAGCTTCAACTTGGCCACTGCCTTAGCCCAACGAGGCAAAAAAGTCCTATTGGTTGATGCGGACCTGAGAAGCTTTTCTGTTCGCTCTCAGCTAGGGGCAGTATGCCCGACCCTGGGCTCCATGTGTATGGCAGGCGGCCCTGACCATCCCCGATACCGACCAATCGCGAATCTTCCAAATTTGAATGTTGTCCCTGCGGGGTTTCGGCCAACTGATCCGACAGAGTTGTTGGACTCGCTTCGGATGCAAGAGCTGATGACGGCCTGGCGGGCTGAATATGACCACATCATCATCGACACGCCTCCCGTGTTACCGTTCGCGGATGCACTGGTTCTCGCGGCGCGGGCGGACGGAGTGATTCTTGTTGCCCGGTCCGATATGTCCCGTGCATCGGCGTTGCTGCGGGCAAGGGAAGTGCTGGCTCGCTCAGGCGCCAACATCTTGGGATTGGTTTTGAACGCAGTCCGGTCACGGGAGTATTACTATGAATATCCCACAGCGGACCGACAGCCCTCTGAAAAAGATTCTTTGGAGCAAGCGCGACGTTAGCTAGATCTCTGGTCTAAAAATGAGGACCAAAATGCAACGATACTTAATTTTGTTTACACTCTGCCAAATATTGGCCTGCACTTCCCCGCTATTCGCGCAGAATATTGCATCGTTGAATCCGTCAACAGATTCAAGCGTTTCGATGGTTAGCGGGGCGGCGCATGCGTTGCAAATCTCGGCCGGAGACTTGCTCGACGTGAACGTATTCGATACGGTCGAACTTTCCGGCAGATTGCGAGTAGATGAACGCGGTACGATTACTCTGCCTCTTGGGGGAGATCTTGTCGTGTCGGGGCTAACGGCAGAGCAAACCGGACATGCGATAGAAAAGAAACTATTGGATACGAATATCCTTAAAGATCCGCACGTGTCAGTCACAGTGCTGGAATACGCGACACAAGGAGTCACGGTCCTTGGTGAAGTCAAGAATCCTGGAGTTTATCCTCTCCTGGGAACCCATGGGCTACTCGATCTGATTTCCGCCGCGGGTGGTTCGACACCAAATGCTGGTAAGGCTGTTACCGTTACGCATCGCTCCGATCCCGATCATCCGGTCATCGTAAATGTAGAAAGCAAACCCGGCAGCACGGTAGCTTTCAATGTGGACGTTCACCCAGGCGACACGATCATGGTCTCGCATGCGGGCATCGTTTACGTAGTTGGCGACGTTGCTAAGCCAGGTGGATTTCTGACCGAAAACAACGACCGGCTGACGGTGCTGCAAGCTATTGCCCTCGCGCAGGGAACGAACCGCACCGCTTCTCTCAATCACGCCAAGCTCATTCGCAAAACCGGCGGCACGCGCGAAGAAGTACCGGTCCCGCTGAAGAAAATTCTGGCGAACAATGCGCCCGATGAACTCCTAGCCGATGGTGACATTCTCTTCGTTCCGACCAGCGGTCCTAAGAATGCATGGCGCGATGTCGAAAGCATTCTACCGGCTGCTGCTAGCGCTGTCGTCTATCGTGTTCCATAGTTCGCTTCTGTACATCTAAAGCATTGCTGACTGATAAAGAAAACCATCCGCGGGTTGAAGACGCTGCGCCGATTGTACCTGCGCGTTGCTGGCATAGATTCTGAACTCGACGGCAAAAAAATGAGCAACTCCACTCGCAAAAGATTTCTTAGGGGGTTTGGCGCGACGGCAATAGGGCCGCTTGTCACCATCCTAGCTCAAATCGTCAGTGTTCCCGTGCTTCTCCGCTCATGGGGCCCGGGATTGTATGGGGAGTGGTTGATTCTTAGCGCCATTCCGACCTATATCGCGTTCAGCGATGTTGGTTTTGGCAATGTCGCCGGGAATGATATGACGATGCGGGTCGCGTCCGGGGATCGGGACGGGGCGCTGGTAACCTTTCAGAGCACGTGGGTGCTCACCTCGATCACTTCGCTGCTGGTTGTGTTTTGCTTTATGAGCGGGGCTTGGATGATGCCGCTAACGCGTTGGCTAAACTTATCCCTCACGACGCTAGAGGATGCTCGAGTAATTTTGACCATGCTGTGTGCTTACGCTCTTCTCAGCCTTCAGGCTGACCTAACTACTGCCGGATTTCGATGCGAAGGTGACTACGCCCTTGGTATGTTAATTAAGAATATGCTCCGCCTCGTGGAGACTTTGGCGGTGACAGTATTTGTGGCTTTTCATGCTAGGCCTGTCCAGGCCGCTGCCGCATTTCTGATTATGCGGGCTATCGGAACCCCGATTATGGCTCGGATAATGATATGGAACAGCGCATGGCTGCGCTATGGTGTTCGCTTTGCAACCCGTGAACGTACAAAGAGTCTACTGATACCCGCGTTTGCCTACATGGCGTTTCCTGTTGGTAGTGCACTTAGCATTCAGGGGATGGTGCTTGTGATTGCTGCTGTAATGGGGCCGATTGCCGTGGCAACATTTTCCACAATGCGCACCCTCACTAGATTCGGTTTCCAGCTCATGGAGGCGGTCAAGAACAGCGTTTGGCCTGAGCTTTCAGCTGCCTATGGCGTGCAAAATTGGGCTTTGGCGCGCAGACTCCATCGTGCGGCCTGCCAAGCATCCTTATGGTCCTCACTCGGAACCGTGATCTTCCTATACTTTACGGGTAGTCGCATTGTGGCAGTGTGGACGCATGGCCGCATTGTTATGGACGTCACGGCGTTTCACTGGCTGCTGCTTGTGATCGTTGCCAACTCGTTTTGGTACACCAGTTCCGTGGTGACGGTTGCTTCCAACACCCACGAACGAGTCGCGGCCGTCTACCTGGCGGGAACCGTCGCGTCACTTTTGATAGCCCTGCTGCTGATGCCAACTTTCGGGATCAGCGGTGCGGCGATGGCGCTGCTCACGATTGACGTCATTGTGGGCTGGTACGTCTTAAGCAGCTCTCTCGCGGTTTTGAGTGAAAGCGCGCGCGACTTTTATATTTCCATGTTTCGTCTGCCCGAGTTCGGTTTCCGCAAATGATCGCATCCACAATTAATTCGACCTGGACGGACTATCGGGCATCCACCCTGTCGACTCCCAGGGCGGCGGTCGAGAAAATTGCCATTGGCTTCCTGACTCTTTCCTTACTATTGTCGTTCCTGCAGTATTGCTTTGAGAGAAATGATCTAGTTCGGCTCGTTCCCATCGTGTTCCTGTTGGCTGGCGCCTTCCTTTGTTTGTTGATTTCTCCGCGACTCCAAAGGCGCCACTTACTTATGAGCGTCCTCCGGCCATGGACGTTGGCGAGCATCACCATCGTTACGCTTCCCCCGATCGTTTCTTCATTGTTCTACCGGCCGACGCTTTATCCCTTCCAGTACGGGATCGTGATGATCGTTACCCTGGCCGCTATCCGAATCCTGCTTTCGGAAATTGGCTTCGAGGGACTGCTTCTGTCTTTTTTCTATGCGACCACGGTGAGCTTCCTAATCGTGATCGGCATTAGCTTCAGCGATCTCCTGGCGTCGATTGGTTCGGCGCGGTTTGCCCCGCTGTATTTTGATCCCAACCGGATCGGATTTTTCGCCGTCACGGCGATCCCCGCGCAACTATGGTACGCCATGCGCTGCCGCCGGTTCTATGTCCTGCTGATGAGCGCGCTGTGTGTGTTCGTAATGGTGGCGGCATCGTCGCGCGGATCGATCGGCGCATTGCTGATCGGCGGCTTGTTCATGGCTTTTCTCTACACCTTCAGGCAGGCCCGATCCTCCCCATTCACCATCTCCATAAATAAATTGATGGGGACGCTGACGCTCTTGTGCGTGTTCACGGTCGTTGCCGGGTTTGAACAGCGGAATTTCGCAAGCGCCGGCGAATATCTGCGGGTCAAGCTCGCTCTGGACGACCGCGATCGCGGACTGAATACCGGGTTCACGGGACGAACCACGGGATGGGCTGAGTTGGTAAACATGACACCAAAGACTCCGTGGCCGATAGGCAATGGGTACAGGACCAGCGATCAGGACTTTGATTTTTCGGTGGACAATGGTTTTATCGCTGGGTTTTACGAACTTGGATTGTTTTCCACAATCGTGGTTCTGGCAAAATACATATTCGTCGTTTATCTCTTGTCCGTGGTCTACTTCAGAAACGCTTTGGCCACGGGTACGTGCCTCCCCGCGCTCCTATTCACATTGGTCGTATTTTTCGCCAACGCATTTGTTCACCGGGTGTTCTTCGGAATTGGCGAGCAAGCCTCGATTTTGGCCGTCTTTGCCTTTATATCCACCAAACAAGATATTTTAAGGGAAGTTATCTCGATGATGCAGGCTCCGATACGCCAACTATAAAAATGGAAGGGAGAGACTTTTTGAAAGTTCTGCACATAATCGGTTCAGTAAATCCCACAGGGGGAGGCCCCATCGAATGGATCAAGCAGATAGGCCGGGCAGCCGGAGAACACCAAACTGAAATCGTATCGCTCGACTCTCCTAACGCACCTTTTTTGGCTGAATGCCCTCTGCCTGTATTTGCGCTAGGACCCGGAATCACGAAGTATGGGTACAGTAGACGTTTCGTTCCATGGTTGCGTGCCAACCGGAGTCAGTATGACGCCGTGGTCGTACACGGAATTTGGCATTTTCACAGTTTCGGAGCATGGCGCGCCTTGCGTGATTCGAGCACCCCGTACGTGGTTTACACCCATGGAATGCTCGACCCGTGGTTCAAAAAGCGCTATCCCCTCAAGCACTTGAAGAAGTGGATGTTCTGGCCTTGGTCTGATTACCGGGTGCTGCGTGACGCTCAGGCGGTTCTGTTCACCTGTGAAGAAGAGCGCGACTTAGCGCGTAAGTCATTTTGGCTGTACCGCAGCAAGGAAGTGGTTGTGAACTTCGGTACGGCTGGCATCCCAGATGACGCAAGTTGCCAGAAAGAGGCATTCTTTGCTGGCTTTCCCGAGTTACGTGAAAAGAAGATTGCTCTATTTGTTGGCCGAATCCACCCCAAGAAGTCGTGCGATTTGGTCATCCAAGCATTCGAAAAGGTCTTGGCAAAAGACAGGAGTGCCGACTGGCAATTGGTATTTGTCGGTCCGGATGGAATTGGTTGGCGGAGGGAATTGAGCGCCTTGGCAGAACGGCTTGGCGTATCCTCGCGCATTACCTGGACCGGAATGATTCCCGACGATATGAAATGGGGGGCGCTCAGGGCTGCGGAGTTTTTTTTCTTTCCCTCCCACATGGAAAACTTTGGCATTGTTGTGTCAGAAGCTCTTTCAGCGGGCCTACCCACTCTGATTTCAAATCAGGTGAATATTTGGCGTGAGATACAAGCCGATGGCGCCGGCCTTGTGGCCGACGATAACCTCGAAGGCGCATGCTCGTTACTGCGGTCCTATTTGGAGTTGCCGCTGGATAGAAAGGCAGCAATGCGCCGGGCCGCCCGTTTCTGTTTCGAGCGCAGGTTCGAGATCAAAAAGGGCGTGGAAACCCTTCACGTAGTCCTTGCTGCCGCGATGAAAGAAAATCAGCCTGCGGCCAATCTCTCATGGATCCGACAGTAGCGGTCTTTTCACGGGGAACCAGGGAAATTTCCTTAAGTCATCCTGCCAAAATCTCGTGTCAACGCAATGATATGAAAACCGATTACCTTTTCGCTAAATATTATTACTCCCGATCAGAGTTTGTGGACGGAACTACTGAGTTTCACAAACTCATAGCAGCCCACGTCAAGGCCGGAAACTGTCTGCTGGAAATTGGCGCAGGCCCACAGAATGAAACAACGAACTATCTCGCGACGCTGGGACCTGTGGTAGGAGCGGACATCTCGCGGGAGGTCCACGATAATGTCGCCTTGTCTGAAGCGCATACATTTGATGGGATTCGCTTGCCCTTTCCTGATGAGATATTTGACGCATGCGTTTCGAATTGGGTGATCGAGCACCTCGACAATCCGTCAGCACACTTTCGTGAGATCAGACGTGTGCTCAAGCCTGGTGGTGTCTACTGTTTTCGTACTCCGAATCGGTGGCACTATTTTGTTTTGGGTTCTAGCTTGTTGCCACACAGCGTGCATTTGCGAATTGCGAATCGTTTGCGCAGGATACCCAAGGGGGGACGCGATCCTTATCCGACGTTTTATCGAGCGAACACGGTTGCTTGCATTCGGCGATTCTGTTCTCTGGTGGGTCTGGTGCCAGTGGAATTGCTCGCGATTGAGAAGGAACCGTCTTATGGGCGCTGGCATCCGGTACTTTTCTATCCGATGATGGTTTACGAACGACTTGTGAACCTCTGTGGCCCGCTACGAATGTTTCGTGGAAGTTTATATGGAGCTGTGCAGAAACCCACAACCACCAACGCAGCATGAACTCGACTCGAAATCGAGAAGCAACAGGGAATTAGTCCGCGAAAAACTATGAGCCTCACCAAAACCGTCTCGCCAGGACGCGAGACTCGTGCTGTTCAGGATCACGTTGAATGCGCTTCCGAATTTTTATCCGGCGCCCCCGAGACGGCAACGGGCGAGTACTCCGTTGAGGTCAGTACCAGTATCGACGCAGTGGAAACTCTCCGGCCCGTATTGAGCAAGTGGGCCAATACCCTGGATACGGACATCGACTACTTCTTGCATCAAGTGAGACAGGATCCGGCGGCGGTGCAACCCTATGTCATCACCGTCTACCACGACGGTGTCGCGCGCGCCATGCTCGTCGGACAGATTAGAAACCGCAAAGCCTCGGCCGTCGTTTCGTTCGTCAATATTTCCGGCCCGGCCGAGCGCGTCCTCGTAATCAGGAAGGGCGGAAGGATGGGCCAGCCGTCCTCGGCCGCGGACCGGCTGCTGGCCCTGGAGCTGCTCGAAGCCATGAAGCGCGGCGCCGCGGACTCACTCTGCTTTGAAAGATTGCCGTTGCAATCCGGACTCTATCGCGAAATTCAGCGCCTTCCGGGCTTCCTCGTGAGGGAGCGCGTCCCGTATGTTTTCTGTTATTCCATGCTGTCCTTATCCGATTCCGGAAAGAAGCCGCCGCGACTTCTTCCCCGAAAAACCATGAGGGAGATGCGCAGGAAAACACGCATCCTGGAGCGCGCCTTTCCCGGCCAGGTCAGCATGAAGTGTTTTTCCGAGCCCGCGGAGTTGGAGGCCGGTATGCGCGACGCCCTGCGCGTGGCCGTCACCACCTGGCAGTACTACCTAGGCCGGGGTATGAACGACACCGCGAGGATGCGCGAGACGTATCGATTCTTCGCCGAGCGCGGCTGGCTTCGCATCTACGTCCTCTACGTGAATGGGTTCCCGTGCGCGTTCCTCGCTGGCCAGCTCTACAACGATACCTTCCATTGCCAGTTCGCCGGCTACCACCCGAACTATGCGCGCCTCTCGGTCGGCTCCGTGCTCACCGCCCGCGCGTTCGAACAATTGGCCGCCGCCGGCGTTCAGCGCGTCGACCTCGGCGAAGGCGGCCAGGA
>Ga0210409_10005972_pt1 | contig 12720 bp, 9 predicted proteins | sample IncBWH17MmetaG_FD_161649 | JGI IMG/M metagenome (GOLD analysis project Ga0210409, IMG submission 161649) | Forest soil microbial communities from Barre Woods Harvard Forest LTER site, Petersham, Massachusetts, United States - Inc-BW-H-17-M | ecosystem: Environmental > Terrestrial > Soil >...
GTCCCCGGATGCGCAGCAGATCCGTCGTGCCGCCGATGCCCAGTGAAGTAAGAACCGCCAAGGCTGCGCCATGCTGCAGCTCGACGTTCATTTCCGCCAGTTTGGCGACGATCTTCGGGTCACTGATGCGCATGCGGCGTCGGATGCTCCGTTCCCAACAGAACCATAAATTCGTTGCTTGCGCGACTGACATTGCCGGCGCCAATCGTAAGAATGGCGTCCCCAGGACGAGCTTGTTTTAACAGGTACTCGATGCCTTCCTGCATCGACCGGAAATAATGGACGTTTTTGTGTCCGGCTTCGCGAAGCGCGCTGGCAAGCGCTTCGCTGGTGACACCCGGGATGGGTGGTTCACTCGCCGCGTAAATATCGAGCAGGACAAGAATATCGGCCTGATTGAACGCGCGGCAGAATTCGTCCCAGAGATATTGCGTCCGCGAGTAACGATGCGGTTGAAAGAGCACTAGCAGGCGATTGAACTTGCAGCCGCGGGCCGCTTCGAGCGTGGCGCGAATCTCGACAGGATGATGGCCGTAGTCGTCGATGACCGTGATGTCATTGACCACACCTTTGATATCAAATCGGCGGCCAACACCGGCGAATTTGACCAGGCCTTCGCGAATCAGTTCAGCTGGAACATTTAAGTACAGAGCAACGGCCGCTGCCGCCGCTGCGTTGCGGACATTGTGCATTCCCGGAGGATGTGTCAGGCGGAACAAGCCGAGGTCTTCCCCTTTGTAGGTCAACCGGAACTCGCTTCCTAGCCCCTCAAGGGTCACATCGCTGATCACCAGATCGGCCTGGCTCGAAGTTCCATAGGTAATGATGGGCCGCTTCACGCTGGGAATGATGGCCTGCACGTTGGGTTCATCGATGCAGAAAATCGCGGCGCCGTAAAAAGGAACGCGATTCACAAACTGGATGAACGCGCCCTGTATATCTTCAAGCGAACTGTACTGGTCGAGGTGCTCCCGATCGATGGTGGTCACCACTGCGACCACGGGCGCAAGCATCAAGAAGCTGCGGTCGCTTTCGTCGGCTTCCACCACAAAATATTCGCCCTTGCCAAGCCGCGCAGTTGTACCGGCCTGGTTGACTTTCCCGCCGATGACAAATGTGGGGTCAAGATGTCCGGCCGCGAGAACGGAAGCGACGATTGAAGTAGTGGTAGTTTTGCCGTGCGCGCCGGCGACGGCGATGCCGTATTTCAAGCGCATCAGCTCCGCGAGCATCTCCGCCCGCGGGATCACCGGAATTTTCATCTTGTGCGCTTCCACGACTTCGGGGTTGTCGGCTTTCACGGCTGAAGAAGTTACGACGACGTGCGCGCCGTCGGCATTTGAGGCCTTATGACCTTCGTAAATCGTGGCGCCAAGATTCTGGAGGCGCTCGGTGATCGTGGAAGGCTTGGTGTCTGAACCAGACACGGAGTAGCCAAGCGTCAGAAGCACCTCGGCGATGCCGCTCATACCGATGCCGCCGATGCCGACCAGGTGAATGCGTTGAAAATTGCGGAAGGAGACCATCATGCGTTTGCCCTCTGCCGATTTCCCTGCACGTAGGCGGCCTCTTCGATGAGGTTTACGATGTCGCGCGCAGCATTCGCACGGGCAAGTCCGCGCGCGGCGGCGGCTATTTTTTCAATCTCCTGGGGCTGGTCGAGGAGGGAAAAAATCTCACCGGTTAATTTTTCGGCAGTGAGTTCCGTTTCAGAAATGAGGCGGCCTGCGCCGGCGCCCGTCATCTCCTGCGCGTTCCGCAACTGGTGGCTGTCGGTGGCCCTTCCGAAGGGAATAAAGATGGCGGCTCGGCCTGCGGCGGCGATTTCCGCTGCGGTGATGGCTCCTGCTCGGCAAACAATCACATCTGCCCAGGCAAAGCGTTCCGCCATGTTCGTGAGGAAGGGAACAACCTCCGCGTTGATTTCGCGCCGCGCGTACGCGGTACGTACAGCATTATAATCGCGTTCGCCGGTCTGATGCACGATGGCCAGTTCGTTCTTGCGCGCCGCGAGGCGGTCCATGGCATCGACAAATGTCCGGTTAATCGGCAAAGCCCCCTGACTGCCACCCGTGATCAGCAGACGAAACGGCGTTCCCAGGCGCCGGGGCGTGATGGAGAAAAACTCTGGCCGTACCGGGCAGCCCGTAACGATGGCCTTTTTTCCCCACGCCCGTGCAGAAATTTCATAGCCGGTCGCTATACGTTTAGAAATCCTTGCCAGCACCTTGTTCGTGAAGCCCGGCTCCGCGTTAGGCTCAAAAATGATATTGGGCACTCGCCCCAGCCAGGTGGCCAGCAACATGGGACCTGCTGCGTAGCCGCCGACGCCAAACGCGGCGATCGGCTTGTGCTTGCGCACCACGCGCCGCGCATCCAGCATTGCTGGTGCGAGCATCGCCAGATTTTTGATAAGCGTGGCACCGCCCTTGCCTTTCAATCCAGCTACCCGCAGCGTTTCTAGCGGCAGCCCGGCTTGCGGCACCAGCTTCATTTCGATTCCGCGTTCTGTCCCCACCAGCACGACTTCCCTTTCGATTCCTCTGGCAAGCCATTCCTGCGCAATCGCCAGCGCCGGAAAAACGTGTCCGCCCGTGCCGCCGCCTGCGATCAGCAATTTCACGGGCAGCGCTCTTGCCGAGTAGGAGCGCAGCATGCTGCGCCCCTGCCACCAAGGTTCCCTGGCCGCGGCTCCAGTTTCTTCATGCTTCCGCTGCCTGTTGCGAAATATTCAGCAGCACACCGGTGGCCAGCAGCATGACCAGCAGACTCGACCCGCCGTAGCTGATGAACGGCAGCGGAATCCCTTTCGTTGGAACCATCCCCAGCACCACCGCAAAATTTATCAGCGCCTGGCACAGGACCATCGCGGTGATTCCCATGGCCAGCAGCCGCCCGAATCCGTCTGGTGCGCCGAACGCGGCGCGCATCCCTCGCCAGCCATAAACGACAAAGAGCGCAATCACGATCATTGCACCGATAAAACCTAGTTCCTCGCAAATCACCGCATAAATGAAATCCGTGTGCGCTTCCGGAAGATAGTAGAGCTTTTGTTTGCTCTCCATCAGGCCGACTCCTGTCAAGCCGCCGGAGCCGACGGCGATCAGCGACTGCATCAGTTGAAACCCAGCGCCTTGTGGATCGGAATCCGGGTGCAGAAACGCCATCAACCGGGCTTGGCGGTAGGCCACATGTGTGATGAGCAAATACAACAGGGGAATCGCGCCGGTTAGTCCCGCGGCGATCCATTTCCACGAGAGACCCGCAACGAACAGAACCGCTGTGGCTACCACGAGGATATGGATGGAAGTCCCCAGGTCAGGTTGCAGCAAGATCAATGCGACATAGACCAGAATGGGCCCAGCTACTGGAAAAATCGTCCGCCAGAAATCTTCCTTGTGGAATTCCATGCTGGCTTTGTTGCGGCGCTTCTGATCCAGAAACCACGCCAGATAGAGAATGGTGGCGAGTTTGGCCAGTTCCGAAGGTTGAATGCCTACCGGGCCGAATTTGATCCACCGATGCGTGGCATGGGACTTGTCGAGGAAAAATGTGCCGATAAGCAAAAGCAACACGCCACAAACAACGGGATAGATGACCGCAGGCTCGCGCAGACGCCGGTAGTCGGTCTTCATCAGGGCAATCATTCCCAGCAGGCCAATGAAAAGCCACGCAGCCTGGCGGAGAAGGAAAATGTACGAGTGGCCATACTGCTGCTCCGCGGTGACGGCGGAAGCGCTGAAGATCATCACGACGCCGAGCAGGCACAACGCCACCGTTACTCCAAAGAGCCAGCGGTCATTTTCCAGTCGTCTCGGCACGTTCTCTCACCCTCTCGCGGAACTTGTACTCGTCGCTTGGCGTTCCAAGTTATTCACCAGCTCCTTGAAGACGCGGCCGCGGTGCTCGTAATTCTGAAACTGATCGAAGCTGGCGCATGCCGGGGCGAGCAATACCACATCCCCGGCCCGCGCGGCATGCGAGGCAAGTTCTACTGCACGCTCAATTGTCCCCGCACGCTCGATCGCCACGCTGCCGGCGATCTGATTTTCAATCTTTTCGGCTGCCGCTCCGATCAGCAGCGCGAGAATGGCCTTCTCACGCAATGGCCGTTGCAGCAAGGTGTAGTCGCTCCCTTTGTCCTTCCCTCCAAGAATAATCAGGATTCGCCCGGGAAAGGCGTCCAGCGCCTTCAGCGTGGCATCGACGTTGGTCGCTTTCGAATCGTTGTAATAGCGCACGCTCCCAACTTCCGCGACAAACTCCAGGCGATGCTCGACTCCCGCAAAGGAACGCACTCCTTTCGCAATAGCCGCAGGCTCGACGCCCGCGACTCGCGTCGCCGCCACCGCCGCGAGAACGTTTTCGACGTTGTGCGCGCCCGCCAGTGGAATGTCGCGCGAATTCAAAACCACTTCTTCTTCTCCGTCGTGGCGAAAGACAATTTCGTTTTCCCGCAAGAACGCGCCTTGCGCCACCCGCTGTTTGCGGCTGAACCAGTACACGTGCGGCTTCGCGGGCGCCAACGGAGTGGTCGCCGGATCGTCCTTATTCAAGACGGCACTGTCGGCTTCCGTTTGATTCTCAAAAATCCGCGCTTTGGCACGGCCGTACGCTTCCAGGGTACGATGCCGGTCCAGGTGGTCGGGTGTGAGATTCAAGAACACGCTGATGTTGGGGCGAAAAGTTTCAATCAGCTCCAGTTGAAAGCTGCTTAGCTCCACGACGGTTATTGTGTCGTCGCTGGTCTGCTCCACTCGCGCAATCAAGGGAGTACCAATATTCCCAGCAAGAATCGTGGGAAGACCGGCGCTCCTCAAGATATGTTCGATCAGAGAAGTCGTCGTCGTTTTTCCGTTCGAGCCGGTGATCCCGATCAGGCAGCCCTCGAGAAAGCGGTCCGCCAGTTCAACCTCGCTCCAGATGGTGACGCCCTTGGCGCGCGCGGCTTGCAGCGGCAGCGCATCGGCTGGCACGCCGGGACTGGGAACGATGAGATCCTGTTCGAGAAAGGTATTTTCCCTGTGGCCGCCAAGCTCCAGCTTTACACGTGCGTTTCGGAGAGGCGCAATCGCGTCACCGATTTCATTTTCTGTCCGCGCATCCGTTGCCGTAACACGCGCGCCCCGCGCGGCGCAAAATAGCGCCGTGGCCACACCTGTCCTTGCCAGTCCCACGACCAGCACGCGCTTGCCTCGCAATTCAAATGGATTCGCCATTACGTTATTCTTCGATTTCTCGTTTCCCCGCGCTTCTGCTGTAGGAGCGCAGCATGCTGCGCTCCTACTTGGCGCGATTCCAGATACATTGCATTCCCAATCCCCCGGAATCCGTGCCCCTACCTCAACTTCAACGTCGTCAGCGCAAACAGCGCAAATACCAGCGCCGCGATCCAAAACCGCACGATCACTTTCGATTCGCTCCAACCCAGCAGCTCAAAATGGTGATGAATGGGCGCCATCCGGAAGATGCGCTTGCCGCGCAACTTGAAGGAGCCCACCTGCAGAATCACGGAAAGCGCCTCTATAACGAAAACGCCACCGACGAAAAAGAGCAGAATTTCCTGTTTGATGATGACTGCGACGGTTCCCAACGTTCCGCCCAGCGACAGTGAGCCGACATCCCCCATAAAGATTTCAGCGGGATGAGCGTTGTACCAGAGAAATCCGAGCGAAGCCCCGACAAGCGCCCCGCAGAAAACCGTGAGCTCGCCAACGCGCGGAATGTACTGAATTTCCAGATAGGTGGCCCAGCGAGAGTTGCTGCTGACGTAAGTGAGCATGGTGAGGGCGCCAGCGGCAATCACAGTGCAGCCAATCGCCAGTCCGTCAAGGCCGTCGGTCAGATTTACGGCATTTGACGAACCCACTATGACAACGCAAACGAAAAACAAAAAAGGAAGGAATGCCAACGGCCAGAAGTGTTTCGTTCCAATCAACGAATGGATTACGAGATCGGGATGCAAGCGCTTGAGAAATGGAATCATCAGCTGCGTCGAATAGGCGTACCGCGTTACTAGAATCAACAGGGAAATCCCCACGCCCAGGCTGACCATGATCTGAAAATAGATTTTTTTCTTCGCCGTCAGACCAAGATTGCGCTGCTTAGATACCTTCGCGTAGTCGTCGACGAACCCAATGATGGCAAAACCGAACAACGCGAATAGGGAAAGCAAGATAAATGGATTGGTCAGATCTGCCCACAGGAAAACCGGTACTGCTGTGGAAAATACGATCAGCACACCACCCATTGTTGGCGTGCCCGCTTTTTTCTTGTGCTCCTCGGGCCCTTCCTCGCGGATGAACTGCCCGATCTGCAGTTCGCGCAGTCGCCGAATGAGCCACGGACCAAACACCAGCGCCAGAAACATGGCCGTGAGGCTCGCGTAAACCGTCCGCACGGTAATGTAGCGAAAAACATTCAACGGACTGAAGTAGCGGCGCAAGACTTCGTAGAGGAGGTAGTAAAGCACCTTAGTGTCGTACCTCCTGACCTGTGATTTCGCCTGGCGCAGCGTGCCGCGCGATCAACGCTTCCACAATCTGTTCCATCTTCACTCCCCTCGAACCCTTCACCAAAAGCAGATCGCCGGGCACGACAAATCCCGCAAGAAATTCGGCAGCTTCTCGCGGCGTTGCAAAGAATTTAGCGCGCGCGCGCGGGAGCCCGGCGGCCACTGCCCCTTCCACGATCTCCGCCGCATGACCGGCTACGCCGATGACCCAATCGATTTTCCCGGTTTTTGCGGCAAACTGCCCTGCCTCGCGATGCAATTCCGGCGCGGCCGTGCCGAGTTCGCGCATTTCTCCGGCAGCCAGGATGCGCCGCCGAAAATTCGGCGTCGCTGCGAGCAACTCCGTCATCGCTTGCAGCGCCGCGGGACTCGAGTTGTAGCTGTCGTTGATCAGCGCCGCCCCATTTGAAAATCGCAAAAGCTCCCCGCGCATAGCTGGCGCGCGCAAGGAGAGAAACACGCTCTGCGCTTCCGCCGCGCCAATTCCCCATACGCTCGCCGCCGCCAAAGCCGCCAGCGCGTTGGCGATCGCATGACGCCCGGGAACATTCAGCTCCAGCCTCACTCGTCCCTCCGGACTAACATAATCAAACGCCGATCCGAGAGCCCCGCGGTCTTCGATATCTTGCGCCATGAAAAACGCCTGCTTCTCAATCCCATACGTCAATACACGTCCAGGCGCGAAAGCCCCGAACGCAGCGACACGCGGGTCGTCCGCATTGAGAACCGCAGTCGACTCGCGCCCGTTCAATCCTTCAATCAACTCGCGCTTCGCAAGCGCAATCTCATCCACCGAAGCAAAAAATTCCAGGTGCGCGGGCGAAACTCGAGTCACCACTCCAACATCCGGCCGCGCAATCGCCGCCAGCCGTGCCAGTTCGCCGCGCCGCGACATCCCCATTTCCAGCACCGCCGTTTGATGCGTTTCCTCCAGCCGAAACAACGTCAGCGGCAGTCCGTACTCGTTATTTAGATTTCCTTCCGACTTTAGGACCCGCAGCTTCGCGCCCAGCAGTGCCGCCAGGATCTCTTTCGTGGTGGTCTTGCCGACAGAACCCGTGACGCCGGCAATTTTCCCGCCCCAGGATTGACGCACCGCGCGCGCCAGTTGCTTGAGCGCCTCGAAGGTGTCGCCCACTGCAAAGCAGCGGGTACAGATAGGACCTTCGTACCGCGCGAGCTTCGCCTCCGCCACCACTGCCGCAATGGCCCCGCGCTCCAGGGCGTTGGCCACATGGTCGTGTCCATCGTGACTCGGTCCGTGGATGGCGATGAACAGTTCTCCGCCACGAATCGTGCGAGAATCAATCGACACGCCGGCCACCCGGGCCAGGGGGTTGAGTCCCGACCCCGGCCGAGTACCCAGAGCGTCAGCCACTTGTGCAATCGTCCACCGCATAAGTTCCTCAAAGGATGCGACTTACTCCAGTACCGCAGGCCTTGTTTTGTTCTCAACGGTTTGAGGGCTCCTCCTTTCAAGAGGTCACCAATTGGCTCGCCCCGGCGTTACCAGGACCCGAGCGCCCTCGCCACTCCTACTAACAAAGCGCGCTAGGTGCCAAACCCTGAGCCGCCTTGCGGCTCGCCTTTCAACTGACCGCCATTGCCCTGCTCGTTTCGCGGCCTTTCAAAACCACGCTCGCGCAAAGCGCGACGTGCCATCTCGCGATCGTCAAATTCAAACGTCCGGTCAGCAAGAATCTGATAATTTTCGTGGCCCTTTCCCGCCAGCAACACAATGTCTCCACTGCGCGCTTCGTCCATGGCCATGCCGATGGCTTTTTCACGGTCCGGCTCGATCAGGTATTTGCCGGCGGTTTTCTGCAGCCCCACAATAATGTCGCTGATAATTTTCAGCGGATCTTCGCTGCGCGGATTGTCGCTGGAAAGAATCGTCAGGTCGCTCAAGCGCCCCGTAACTTCCCCCATGACGGGCCGCTTGGTGCGGTCCTTTTCGCCGCCGCAGCCGAAGAGCGTAATCACGCGCCCCTTGGGATTGAGTTCGCGCGCCGTTCGAATCAGGTTCTCCAAGGCATCGTCGGTGTGCGCATAATCGACAATCACCAGGAAAGGCTGCCCGAGATCGATTCGTTGGAACCGTCCCGAAACGCTTTCCAATTCGCGGATGCCAGTTTCAATCACTTCGTTCGAAAGCCCCAGCGCCTGTGCAGCTCCGATCGACGCAAGAAGATTGTAAACATTGATCCGCCCCACCAGCGGGGAGACCACGTGCACCTTTCCGCTCGGCGTGTGCGCTGTGAACGTCAAGCCGTCAAAAGTCAGCTGAAATTTTTTCGTGGAGATGTCGGCGTCGGTTTCCAGTCCATACGTGACTGTCTTTTTCGCCAGTCTCCCCAGCCGTTTGCCGAATTCATCATCGGTATTCAGCACTGCTACCTCCGGAACCCCCGCTCCGGTGCCTTCAAACAGCCGCTTTTTCGCCGCAAAATAATCGTCAAACGTCTTGTGAAAATCCATGTGCTCGCGCGTCAGGTTGGTGAATACTGCGGCTTGAAAATGGCAGCCCCACAAACGGTCCATCGCCAGCGAATGCGAGCTGGCTTCCAGCACCGCGTACTTTCCGCCCGCGTCGCGAATCTCCGCAAAAAATCCCTGCAGGTCCACGGATTCCGGAGTGGTGTTTGGCGCAGGATAGTCGCCGAGCGGCGTGTGGTACGCGATCGTCCCGAACAATCCGGTCTTCCCACCGGAGGCCTTCACAATGGCATCCACCACCGAAGTAGTGGTCGTCTTTCCATTCGTGCCTGTCACTGCAACTAGTTGCAGCGCGTTTGCGGGATGCCCCAGGAAATTCGCGGCGGTGATCGCCAACGCTTTGCGCGCCTCACGAATCTGAACCCACGTCACCTTAGTGGGGATCGTGGGGGGAGCTGGTTCTTCGCTAGCAATAGCAACGGCGCCCTGCTTGATAGCGTCCTGAATGTAAGCATTCCCGTCAGCCTTGGCCCCGTGCAGCGCGAAAAACAACGCTCCGGGCCGCACCTTCCGCGAATCGCAAACCACTTGGCGAATTTCCAGGCTCTTCGCGCCCGCCGGCAGGATGGTCTGTACGCCCTCAAACACCGCATTCAATTTTTTTCGCTTGTCCACAGGACTCGCCTGAGTAGAGTGCTTTCGTTGGCTGTCGACTTGATTCGTGGCGGCGTCCTGTACTTGTTCTTCTTGGCTCAATCCCATTCTCATCCTAGTGCCTTGCTCTCTGAAGCGGCTTCGCAATTTTTGTGCTTGGTGTCCCGAATTGCACGGTGACCTTCGCTCCGCGCCGCGCCTTCGCTCCCGCCGCCGGCGTCTGATTCATAGCAAGATTGCTGCCAATGAGAACCGGGTCCAGTCCCAATCGCAGACATATCTCCGTTACGACGCGCATGGTCTTTCCAGAGAAGTCCGGCACTTGAATGTCGCCGCCTTCATCCACAGCTACCGTCACCGAAAGCGTCTGACTCATGCCCGCCTTTGATTTTGTTGCGGGAGCCTCTGCGGGCAACTGGTCCGGCTGCCCGGAAAAATCGGTCGGCGTGAAGTCTTCAAGTGTGGCGCTGTCTGCAATCTCGCGATTCTTGTACGCGGCCTGGACCAGCCGCAGGCCAATCGGTACATCGCGCGGCACATCCAGATAGGGCAAAACCTGTTCGGCGATGCGCTTGAAAACCGGTGCGGCCACTTGTCCGCCCTCATGCTCGCCAACGGGTGAATCTAGTGAAACCAGAATTGTCACTGCCGGATTGCTGATCGGCGCAAATCCGGTGAAGGATGCGATCAGTTGCGTTGGGGAATACCGCCCGGTCGCAGGATCGATCTTCTGCGCCGAACCGGTCTTACCAGCTGCCGTCCAGCCATCCAGCCGCGCCAATGGCCCCGTCCCATTCAGGATTACCCCCTCCATGAGCCGCCGCAGTGTCGCCGCCGTTTCCGGCCGAATGACTCTCTTTGGCTCCGAGGACGCCAATAAGCCTTCCGCAGGTAACACCTGCTCACCACGCCGTAGTTCCGTAATGACGTGCGGCTTGTAAAGCATCCCTCCGTTAGCAATGGCGGAGACGGCGCTGATGAGTTGAATTGGCGTGACTCCCACTTCCTGCCCCATCGAGATCGATCCGATCGAGATGGCCGACCAATTCTCCAGCCGCCGCAGTATTCCTTTGCTCTCCCCCGGCAAATCCACGCCGGTCGGTTGCCCAAAACCAAACGCGCGAATGTAGTCGTAAAATTTCGGCGCCCCCAGCCGCAGCGCAATCTTGATGGCCCCAACGTCGCTCGATTGCGCCAGGATGTCCGCGACGTTCAGCATTCCAAACGGCTTATGGTCGCGGATACGGTGTCCCGCCACGTAAACCGCCCCATTCTCGCAATCAAAAACTTCTCCCGGCTTGGTTATTCCTTGATCGAATGCCGCAGCCAACGTGATCAGCTTAAAGGTTGATCCCGGCTCATACAGGGCCGTGACCGCGCGGTTCATCCGCGCTTCCGGTGTCGATTCGTTTGCCGCATTGGGATTGAACTTCGGCCAGTTCGCCAGGGCAAGAATCTCCCCCGTATTGGGATTCATCACCATCACGGTGCCGGCCATGGCGCGGGTCTTGGCAATTGCTACGGCCAGTTCGCGCTCGGCGATGTACTGGATTTTTTCGTCGAGCGTGAGAACCACGTTCGCGCCGCGTTCGCGCTGCGCTTCTCCCCCATCGAACCAGCGCTGGCGTGCGTCCGCCATCACGATAATCTTTTCGCTCTTGCCCCGGATCTGTGCGTCCAACTCGTGCTCGATCCCCCCCAAGCCCTTCTCATCGAGATCGACGAAGCCCAGCACATGCGAAGCGAGGTCACGCTTTGGATAGATGCGTTGATTTTCTTTTTGGAAATAAACGCCCTTCAGATTCAGCGCCTCCACCGCTTCCTTTTTATCCGGCGGTAGCTTGCGCGCAATCCACACAAACGAATGCGAGGATTCCAGTCGCGCCTCAAGCACTTCCCGTGGAATACCCAGAACCCCGGAGAGCAGCCGAGACGCCAGTTGCTGGTCGCCAATCTCGGGGGGCACCGCGAACGCCGAATCCACCGGGATGCTCATCGCCAGCGGGTGCATGTTGCGGTCGTAAATCGCGCCTCGTTTGGGCGTGATTTCAATCACATGTTGCTGCTGCCGCTGCGCTTTGACCAGGTATTCGCTGTGACGGAAAAGTTGCAGATATCCGAGACGCCCAAAAACAGAACCGATTAGCAGAAGCGTAAGGCAGGCCACAATGAGCAGACGGTTTACCGTTGTTCCGTCAGCAGGTAAATTGGCCGCTTTGCGGTTGCGTCCGTGATTCACTGCGATGCGGCAAGCGGCAGCGTGGTGGACACGGTTTTCTGGCATGGTGAGATCACAAAGACAAGCACTCCGCCTGGAAGTTCATTTGCTTGGTACAAAACTGCTTGTCGAACCGTGTGCGTCGAAGAAAAAGACTACGGTGCCCGATTCGCCCGTACCGAATGTACCGCCGCCACTTCAGCACCGTCCGGAGCCTCATATTCCTGCACCTGCGTCGGCAACGGCTCGGTCAGGCCCAACTGGCGCCGCGCAATCACATCGATGCGCATCGGATTGCGCAGTCCCGCGATTTCCAATTTCAAGGAAGAGTTCAGGGAAGCCGCCTCGGTTTGATCGCGCCTCACTTGCTCAAGCTGAAAACTCAAATCGATGCAGCGGAAATGCTGGTAGATGTACAGCATGAAACACGCCGCGATCACGCCACCCAGCGCAACGGTACGAAACAGCCTGCGCATCTTCACCGGCTCAACATGGCGCACGATACGCGAATTGTCGATTCTCTTGACGGTATGAAACGCCGTCATTGGCGGAGCTTTTTTCTTTCTTGCCATAACATTACCCTGCCTGTCGCTAAGCGGCCGGCATTCTTTCCGCACACCGCAACTTCGCGCTTCGCGAACGCGGGTTGCCCATCATCTCTTCCTCACTGGGCTGGATCACGTGTTTCGTCAGCACGCGGAGCGTTCCTGCTCGCTCTCCTTCTTGGAACGCATGCTTCACCAGGCGGTCTTCCCGCGAGTGGTAACTCAGCACCACCCAGCGGCCTCCTGAATTCATTGTGGCGGGGGTCCGAGAAAGAAACTGCCCGAGTTCCTCCATCTCTCGATTCACCGCTATCCGCAGCGCCAGAAACGTTTTTGTTGCGGGATGCAGTCTC
>Ga0210409_10005976_pt1 | contig 12716 bp, 12 predicted proteins | sample IncBWH17MmetaG_FD_161649 | JGI IMG/M metagenome (GOLD analysis project Ga0210409, IMG submission 161649) | Forest soil microbial communities from Barre Woods Harvard Forest LTER site, Petersham, Massachusetts, United States - Inc-BW-H-17-M | ecosystem: Environmental > Terrestrial > Soil >...
CGAAGCGCTGCTGGAAGTCAGCGAACTGATCACTCAGCAGCGCGATTTGAAGGCGTTGTTCCGTCAATTGCGGGAACGCCTGCATCGCGTGATTCAGTTCGATTTCCTGGCGCTGATTTTGCACAACCCCGCCACCAATTGCATGCGACTTCATATTCTCGAAACGCATGAACCTATAGAACCGGAAAAGAGCGAAGAGAGTCCCGTCGAAAGTACGCCGTCGGGTTGGGTCTGGCTGAATCAGCAGTCATTCGTGTCGCAAGATACTGCAACGGATATGCGCTATCCGGAATTCATGCGGCACCTGCAGGAAAAAGGTGTGCACTCCATCGCGATTCTGCCGTTGACGACCGCGCAGCGCCGGCTGGGCGCTCTGGCTTTCGGACGGTATGCTTCGCAGGGCCTGCTGGAAACGGAAATCGATTTCATGCGGCGCGTGGCGGCACAAGTTGCCGTGGCCACGGACAACGCGCTTAATTTCGAAACTTCGCAGGCGTATCAAAAGCAACTGGCGCGTGAACGCGATCGCTTGCAAGTGTTGCTGAACATAAACAATGTCCTGGTGAGCACCCGCGACGTCACCGCGCTCTTTCGCGGGATTGTTTCCTCGCTGAAACCGGTTCTGCAGCATGACTACACCAGCCTGGCGCTCTTCGACCAGTCTTCCGGCCTGCTGAAAATCCATGCGCTGGATTTTCCGCACAAATTCCCGGTTCCGAAGAGCGAATTCACCGTGGCGCTGGAAAGCTCGCCTTCCGGTCAATGTTTCTCCAGCGGGCAGGTATTGATCGTCCGCGGAGCGGAGCTGGATCGCTACACCCTCGATGCCATCCGCGTGCTTCGTGAAGAGGGCGTGCAAGTGCTCTGTTGCGTGCCGCTCTCCACGCAAGGCCGTACACTGGGCACCATTAATGTCGCCAGCAGAAATCCCGATGCGTTTAGCGCGCCGGACGTGGAGCTGCTCCAGCAGGTCGCGGTACAAGTGGGCATCGCGCTGGAAAACGCGCTGGCGTTCAAGGAAATCGATGCGCTGAAAGATAAGCTGGCGGTAGAAAAGCTTTATCTTGAAGAAGAGATTCGCAGCGAACTGAGCTTCGACGAAATTATCGGCGAGAGCCCGGCGCTTCGCCGGGTGCTCGCACAGGTAGAACTGGTTGCGTCCGCCTCGACCACTGTTCTGATTCTTGGCGAGACTGGCACCGGCAAGGAAATCATCGCGCGCGCTGTGCACAATCACAGCCCGCGGAGGGAACGCACTTTCGTCAAGGTGAATTGCGCGGCGATTCCCGCGGGACTTCTGGAATCGGAGCTTTTTGGCCACGAGCGGGGTGCATTCACTGGCGCACTCACGCAAAAAATGGGCCGCTTTGAATTTGCGGATGGCGGCACCCTTTTCCTGGATGAAGTAGGCGATCTTCCGCTAGAGCTGCAACCAAAACTTTTGCGTGTGCTGCAAGAGCAGGAGTTCGAACGGCTGGGAGGCAACCGCACCCAGCGCGTCGATGTTCGCGTGGTGGCCGCGACGAATTCGGACCTGGCGCAACTGGTTGCCGAAAAGAAATTTCGCAGCGACCTTTATTACCGCCTGAACGTTTTTCCGGTACTTTTGCCGGCTTTGCGCGAACGTCCCGAAGACGTGCCGCTGCTGGTGCGCTATTTCGCGCAGAAATTCAGCCGTCGCCAAAATAAAACAGTGGAATTCATTCCCGCGGACGTTATGGATGCGATGGTGAACTACTCCTGGCCGGGGAATGTGCGCGAACTGGAAAATTTGGTCGAACGCGCGGTGCTGCTGTCGTCCGGGAAAGAGCTGCGCGTGCCGATCGCCGAACTCAAGAATTCTTCGCTGCTTGCCAGCGCATCACCGTCCACGAATGATCCCGCGCGCGGCATCTCTTTGGCCTCCTTTCCGGACCAGCCCGCAAATGGTGCGGTTGGCACGCTGGAAGACGCCGAGCGCCAGCACATCTTGCGCGCTTTAAAGCAGACCCAGTGGCGAATTGCCGGAAACCGCGGTGCCGCGGATCTTCTGGGAATGAAGCGCACCACGCTTCAAGCACGCATGCGAAAACTAGGCATCAAACGGCCCATATGAGCGGCTACACTGACATAGTGAAGAATCTTGGAGTGGTATCTCCTGACCAATCGTTCCCGCGCGCGGCCTTTTCTTTTCCCATTTGTCGCATTGCCGGATTTTGTTTCTTCCTGGCGGCAATTGTTTTTGGCGCCGTGCTTCCGGGATCGCTGTCTGCGCAGCAGTTACCGATCATCCGGTTTGTTCGAACTCCGGATCTCGCTCCAGATTTCAAGCTGAAGGACTTTTCTGGAAAAGAGCTTTCGCTGGCGGATTCTCGCGGCAAAGTGACCCTGCTTAATTTTTGGGCCACCTGGTGCGGGCCGTGCCGCGCGGAAATTCCCACCTTAATTAAATTGCAGGAGCGCTACAAAGACCAGTTACAGATCATTGGGCTAGTCGTCGATGAGGATGACGAAGATCCTGTCCGGCAAGTGGTTAGCGCCGAAGGCATCAATTATCCCGTGGCCATGGCACCCGCGGACGTTCGCATCCAATACGGCGGAATCACCGCGCTGCCCTCCGTATTTGTAATCGACCGAGAAGGCCGCGTCGTGCAGAAACACGTGGGACTTTTCAATCCTGCCCTGTACGAAATGGAAGTGCGGGCACTGGCGGAATTGCCGGTTGCCGCGAAAATCGAAACCTTCGAAGACACCGGAGACATTTTTCTGAAGCATGCGGACCGCGCCACTTCCCTGCCCGGAGTGGATTTCAGCAACCTTTCCGCCGAGCAACGCAACGCTGCGCTTCACAAATTCAACGCAGAGGCCTGCGGGTGCGGATGCAAATTTACCTTGGCGCAATGCCGAATTTACGATCCTGCGTGCCAGATCAGTCAAAAACGGACGGCGGAAATTGTGAAGGCCATCGGGGACGCCGAAACCAAAACCGACAAGAAAGAAAACCAGGGTCCCATGCAGGATACTGGTCCAACTTCTCCGCCACCGGCCACGCCACAACCTCCCGCTCGCTAGCTCGGAATCGCTATTTTTTCCGCAGGTCCATCACTACGGCGGCCATCGCTTTCACACCGGCGCGAATCGCTGGCTCAGGCGGTGGCGCGAATTCGCTGGAATGCGGGCCTGAGCAACCGGGTCCCGTGCTCTTGCGCATCCGGAATTCTGCGCCGCCACTGGTATCGCCGCCAACAGCGCGATCGTAACGATCGCCGCGTTTCTTTCACTCCCAAAAACCATCCAAAGCCTCCCCAAGAAAGACCCGCATCGTATCAGAACCTCGCAGCACCTGTTCGCACGCGCTTGCCCCTTGCTCTTCCAGATTTGGCGGTCTAGACTTCGGCTCGGGCAGGACCAAAAAGTTTTCCTAAATCTTCGAGGTGCTCTTATGAATCGCCGCATTCTTGTGTTGGCAGCCGTGCTGGCATTTGCAGCAGTCTTCACCGTAAAGGGCGCGTTCTCGCAAAACGAACCAGCGGCCAAACGCCGTGTCATTAATTCGCCGGACAGGCCCGCGCAAGCCGCCTTCAGCAATGCCATTCAGACGGGTGACACCCTGTATCTCGCTGGCAGCATCGGACTCGATCCCAAAACAGGCAAGGCCCCCGACAAAATAGAGGACGAGATCAAGAATCTGCTCGACGGCTACAAGGCTTTGCTCGCGCAGGCGGGGTACACCATGGACGACCTCGTCTATGTGCAGGTCTACTGCACCGACCTCTCCTTCTACGATAAATTCAACGCAGCCTATCGAACCTATTTTTCGAAGGACTTGCCGACGCGAGCGTTCATTGGCGCCGGCTCGCTGTTGCGCGGCGGTCATTTCGAAATGCAGGCCATAGCAGTACACCGGTAGAGCAAGGACAGCCAAAGTGTCTTGACGGGCGGGATTGTCGCCAATATACTTAACAGTGTTAAGAGGTGCATATTTTGGGTGTAAAAGAACGTAAAGCCCGCCAGAAGAAGTATCTGCGCCAGGAAATTCTCGATGCCGCCAGCCAACTTTTCGTGGAAGAAGGCTACGAAAACGTTTCCATGCGGCGCATCGCCGATAAAATCGAGTATTCCCCCACGACCATTTACCTGCATTTCAAGGATAAGGCGGAGTTGCTCGAACAGGTATGCGTGGACACGTTTTCGCGCTTGCATCTGGTGCTGAACAAAATCACCGAACAGCCTGGAGATCCCATCAATCGTTTGAAGAGAGGTATGCAGGCGTATATTCGCTTCGGCTTGGAAAATCCGCATCACTACCGCGCCACGTTCATGATGCCGATACCCGAGGAAATAGGCCATAAGAAGCTGTCGCGGCCGGATTCCCCGGGAATGCAGGCCTTCGATTTCATGCGCCGCTGCGTCTACGACTGCATCGCCGCGGGAAAATTTCGAGAGAAAGACGCGGAGTTATTGAGCCAAACGCTTTGGGCCGGCATCCACGGAATTACCTCCCTACTCATCACTCACCGCACAAGATTCCCGTGGGTTGAACAAAGCAAGCTAACTGACTGTGTCGTTGATACCTTGGTCGCGGGAGTTGCGGTAACCAGGGAGTAAGACGGATATATTTTTTGCTTCGCGACTTAACACTGTTCAGTTACGGAGAGTGGTTACTTTGCACGGGTCTGCCGCGTACAACATTCAGGAGAGATTTCTTGCAGCCTTGTCGACCATCCGTGCACGCCCCGGACAGGTTTCGGGAATCAGATGGAGGAGTGGTCGCCAGATCTGACCATATAATGACAGTTGCATGTGGACGATATATGGGCATATGCCCATATGCGACCTTTTACTTGTTGGACCTAGTATCGCCAGTTGTTATGTAAGCTATTGAAAATGATGACGTTACTCTATGAACAAGATTTTACAACGAACGGACCTCTCAATGCAGATGCATAGCCTAGAGCTTCTCCAAACCATGCTGCGAATCACTACTGAGATAAAACGCGGAAAGCTTACCCTTTATATAGAGGGCCGACTGACTGGGCCTTGGGTGGGCGCTCTTGAACAATGCTGGCGAGATCTCTCCGACCGCGGCGAACGCCAGAAGTTTTACATCAACCTGTGCGGCGTCAGTTTCATCGACGACGCCGGAAAAGTCTTGCTGAAGGAAATGCATCGCCAAGGCGGGGAGCTGATCGCCGAGGGCTGCCTGAATCAGGCGATCGTCAACGAGATCGTGAGCAAGAAGGCCAAAAAGGATTCCGGCAACGAAAAAGATCCCGCGAACAAGAAGGGTTCTCCCATCATCTTTTACATTGCACTCCTAAGTTTGACGCTCGGCGCGGTTGGCGCCAGGGCTCAATCGCCAAATGCGGCTCCACCGGCCAACGCTACGGCGGACACTGTGCGGCTTAGCCTGGAGCAGGCCGTCGCGCTGGCGCTGAAACAAAATCCGACCCAGCAAATTGCGGTTCTGAACGCCGCCGAAAGCGTGCAGGACAAAAATATTTCGCGCGCAGCGCTCCTGCCGCAAGCCGATTTGCGAGTGGCCGATTCCGCGAACCGCGTCAACATTCAGGCTCAATTCGGAGGCGCACGAATCCCGGGATTGCCGCAACACATTGGCCCCTATCAGCTATTCTCCGCGGGCCCGACCTTCAGCACGCCGGTCCTGGACCTATTGCTATGGAAGAAATATCAAGCGTCTCGCAGTGACGTGGACGCCGCCAAGGCAAACAGTTTGACGACGCGCGAGCAGGTCATTCTGCTTGTGGTGTCTCAATACATCGGCACGCTGCGTTCCGTAGCGAACGTGGAAGCTTCCAAATCGCGCGTAGATCTGGCGCAGGCGCTCTACGACCAGGCGGCGGACCTCCAGAAAGAGGGAGTCGGCACGGGCATCGACACGCTGCGCGCCAATGTGGAATTGCAAAATGAGAAGCAGCGCCTCATTGAAGCGGCCAACGATCGCGACTCTTCGCTATTTGGCCTGAGCAAACTGCTGAATCTCGATCCACGGCAGAAGGTCGAACTTGCCGATTCGCTGAGCTTTTTTGAAACGCCTCAGCCGGGCGTAAACGAGAGTATCGACGCGGCGCTGTCCGGCCGGCAGGAATGGAAAGCGCTTCAGGCCCAGGAAAAGTCGCTGCGCTATGAGAAACAGTCAGTGCAGTATTCACGTCTGCCTTCGCTGCGTTTCGACGGTAACTGGGCTTATCTGGGAACGTCCAGCACCACCGGTATCCCGACGTACCAATACCAGGCTTCGGTCAACATGCCGTTGTTCACCAGCGGCCGCATTCATGCCGAGATTACCAAAGCCGACCTGGAGATCCAGAAAATCGAGCAGCAGAAGTCCGACACACGCAATCAGATCGCGTTGGATGTCAAGACCGCACTCTTAAATCTGGAATCGGCGCGCAGCGAAGTGCAGGTAGCCAATCTGGGGGTGGAGCTTGCAAAGGAAGAAGTGGACCAGGCGCGCGACCGTTTTCGCGCCGGCGTAGCCAACAATATAGAAGTGATTTCCGCGCAAGATTCGCTGGCGCGCGCCAACGACAACCAGATTATCGCGCTGTATCGATTCAACCAGGCTCGCGCGGATTTTGCGCGGTCCGTTGGGCAGATGGAAAAGACATACGCCAAGTGAGGAATGGATGAGTATCGAAATCGAAGTTGGGCTAGAGAATGCCGCGAATGTAAAACGGCCGGCGGCAGAGTTCGAACTGCCGAAAAGCGTGCCGCAGAAGGAACCGTTCCTGAGTTCCAAGGTGCGCGGACGACTGGTCATCGGCGGAATCGTTCTGCTTGGCGCAGTTCTTGGACTTTATCTTTACTTCCACAACCGCGAAACCACCGACGACGCGCAGGTGGATGGCCACATTACGCCGGTGGCTTCCAAAATCTACGGGCGCATCGGCAAAGTTCTTGTGAAGGACAACGAGCCAGTAAAGGCTGGCCAAATTCTGGCGCAGATAGATGCGGCGGATTTTCAGGCTGCCGTGGATGAAGCCAAAGGTGCTCTGGCACTCGCCGAAGGCGAAGCGCGCTCTGCGGGAGTGGATGTACCGCGCACGTCGGAAGACGTAGCCAGCGGAAACAGCAGCGCGAATGCGCAACTTTCCGGCGCGGAAGCGGATTTGATGCGCGCGCAATCCACCTACGAACAATCGCAGACGGCAGATCTCGCCTACGCACAGGCTAACGTGGAGAAAAGCCGTGCCAACGCGCAGCTAGCCAAAGCGGATCTGGACCGCTACACGCCGCTGCTGCAAAAAGGTGAAATTTCCAAGCAGCAATTTGACGCAGCAAAAGCCAATGCCGACGCTTCCGCCAGCGCGCTGGTCGCGGACGAACAGCGCTACGCGCAAGCGAAGCGCAATGTAGATGTCGCCCGCGCGCAATTGGATGCGGCCAAGGCGCGTGTTGAAGGCGCTCACGCCGGCGTAGCTTCCGCGCGAGCGGACGTGAAGCGCGTGGCCATGCGCTCCGCCGATGCGCAAGCCAAGTTAGCCAAAGTGGATCAGGCGCGCGCCTCGCTCGAAGCAGCGCAGCTCAACCTCAGCTATTGCAATATCACCTCGCCTATCGACGGCGTGGTTACCCACAAGCAGCTCGAGGCGGGCCAGATCGTGCAGCAAGGCCAAGGGCTCATGACTATCGTTCCTCTACAGGACGTCTGGGTCACCGCGAATTTCAAGGAAACACAACTGCGAGACATGAAGCCCGGACAGAAGGCTTATCTGAAGGTCGACACCTACGGAAAAACCTTCCCCGGCCACGTGGATTCAATCGCCGGAGCTACCGGCGCGGTGGTCAGCCTGCTGCCACCGGAAAATGCTACCGGCAACTACGTGAAAGTTGTGCAACGCGTTCCGGTGAAGATTCTGCTGGATCCCATTTCCCCGGATGTAGCGGTACTGCGGCCGGGCATGAACGTGGATGCAACCGTTATCACCAACTGAGCCGGCGAAACATTTTGAGGGTGAGCGCATAGACTGATGCTGCAGAGAATCACATCGAAGTTGCGGATGCCAGACGGCTCGATCAACCCGTGGGTGATCGCGGTTACCGTCACGCTCGCAACCTTCATGGAGGTGCTGGACACTTCCATCGCCAACGTGGCGCTGCCGCATATTGGCGGGACTCTTGCCGCCAGCCCGGACGAATCCACGTGGGTGCTTACCTCCTACCTGGTTTCGAATGCCATCGTGTTGCCGCTTTCCGGGTGGCTTTCTTCTGTTATCGGCCGCAAGCGCTTCTATATGTCTTGTGTCGCGCTCTTCACCGTCAGTTCTTTCCTCTGCGGCCTGGCCCCAAGCCTGGGCATGCTGGTGATCTTCCGCATCATGCAAGGCGCGGGTGGCGGGGGATTGCAGCCCAGCGAACAAGCGATTCTGAACGATACGTTTCCGCTCGCAAAGCGCGGCATGGCCTTCGCGGTCTATGGCATCGCCGTAGTTGTCGCGCCGACGATCGGTCCGTGGCTCGGCGGCTGGATCACTGACAACTACTCCTGGCGCTGGATTTTCTACATCAACATTCCGGTGGGCATAATCTCGCTTCTTCTGACCTCCTTGCTGGTCAGCGATCCGCCGTACATGAAGCGCGCTAGCGTCAAAGAAGGCTTTCGCATCGACTACATTGGCATCGGTTTGATCAGCTTGGGTCTCGGCAGCATGCAGATCATTCTGGACAAGGGTCAACGCGAGGATTGGCTGGCCTCCGGGTTCATCCGCTTTTTTGCGGTCACCATGGTTATCGGCATCATTGCCGGAATCATCTGGGAACTGCGGGAAAAGCACCCGGTCGTGGATTTGCGCATGTTAAGGGACCGGAATTTTGCCATCGCAACCACCGCCATGTTTTTCCTGGGCTTCGTGCTCTATTCCACCACCGTCTTAATTCCACAATTGTTGCAGTCGCTTCTCGGCTACTCCGCGGAGATGGCCGGCCTGGCGCTTTCGCCTGGCGGCGCGGTGATCATGGTGATGATGCCCGTTGTCGGCATCCTCGTTTCGCGCGTAGATACGCGCATTCTCATTTCGTTTGGCTGCACCGTCTCCGCAATTGCGCTGTTCGTTATGGCTGGGTGGAATCTGAATCTGGACTATAAGCACGCGGTGCTCGGCCGTATGTTGCAAAGCTTCGGCCTGGCGTTCTTGTTCATCCCGATTAACGTCGTGGCTTTTTCGTTTGTGCCCAAGGAACTCACGAACATGGGCACGGGAATCATTAACCTCGCCCGAAACATTGGCGCCAGCGTCGCATTGCCACTGTCACCACACTGCTGGAGCGCCGCACGCAAGTTCACGAATCCCAGTTAATGGAGCACGTGAACGTCTACAGCTCGGCCTATCGCAACACTCTGAACGGCTTTCGCACGGTGTTCATCTCCGCCGGCCATTCCGCGGGCGACGCGACCGTTCGGGCGCAAGCCATGATTAGCGCCATGGTCCAGAAGCAGGCCGCAATGCTTGCTTTTGTGGATAACTTTAAGATGCTTGGAGTCGTCTTCTTTGGAATCATCCCGATTTTTCTTCTGCTGAAGAGACCGAGAGGTCCGGCAGGGAACGTACCAGTACATTAACGGGGGGTTTTGTAACTTTTTCGCGTGGAATCTATCTAGTGAGCAGCATGGGGGGAACAGATGGCTACACAAGTGATAGCAGCAACGCAACTTAACACGAAAGTGGACGAAAGCAAGCTAATCCGTGCAGGCCAGAGGGGGGATGCTCAGGCGATCGAGACCCTGTTTCGGCGCTACCAGCGGCAGCTCTTCCAGACCGCACTTCGCGTACTCGGGAATGCCGAAGACGCGGAAGACGCTCTGCAGGACGGCCTGCTTTCCGCCTATCGCAACCTGAAGCGCTTTGAGGGCCGCTCGCAGTTTTCCACCTGGCTCACGCGCATCGTAATCAACGCAGCGCTGATGAAGCGCCGCAGCGCCAAGGCTCGCCCGGCCATCTCGCTGGATGAAACCCAGCATGAAGACGAGTTGCCGGCTTCCGAGCGTTTCGCGGATGATGGCCCGAATCCCGAGCAGGTCTACCAGGGCACGGAGATTCGCGAGATGATCAACGCCAATCTCGACGAACTTTCGCCGCTACTTCGTACTGCGTTCGTGCTTCGGGAAGTGCACGGGTATTCCACCGGAGAAGCCGCCAAGAAACTTGGCGTCACCGAAAATACCCTGAAGGCCCGCCTGTGGCGGGCGCGTCATCAGCTCGCCGAGCGCCTCGGCCGTCGCCTACGCCGCATGAAGGATGACATGTCTAGCGGTATGGGTGGCGACGAAGCCTGCAGTTACTGCTAATCCGCATCACCTTGTAGGGCGGCTTTAGGCCGCCCTCTTGGGTTCTCTTGGTTCGCGTGTGCTCTGTAACCGTTACGAGTGCCGCGCCGCCTGGTACGAACCCAGCACACGCAATTCACTGGTCGCGGCCCGAACTTCCGCAAGCGCTTGCTCCAACTGCGCCGTGTTCTCCGCTTCCACATCCACGAAAAACTGATATTCCCACGGCCGCCCATGAATCGGGCGGCTTTCAATTTTCAGCAGGTTCACTTTGTTTTTCGCAAAAGGCTCGAGCGAAGCCAGCAGCGCGCCGGGCCGATGCGCCAGCCGCATCGCCAGCGAAACTTTTCGCGCATCCACTGGCCGGTAGCGTCGCGCATCTTCCGGCGGCAGCAGCAATACAAATCGCGTGAAGTTCTCCGCGTTGTCCTGAATGCTTTCGCGCAAAATCTCCGCTCCATAATGCGTCGCCGCCAGCCGGCCCGCGATGGCCGCTGCAGTCTTGTTTCCACGCTCCATCATTTCGCGCACACTACCTGCGGTATCTTCCGAAGGGACACGCTTGATCCCGGGATGCTCCAGAAAAAACCGCTCGCACTGCGCCAGCGCCATCGGGTGAGAAGCCACCGCGCGAATCTCTTCGAATCGCGCCCCCGGCCGTGCAACCAGGTGGTGCTCGATCGGCAAAATCGTCTCTCCGCACATTTCCAGCGGGCTTCCCAACAGTAAGTCGTAAACGCGCACCACCGAACCGGCCAGCGTATTTTCCACCGGCACCAGCAACGCATCGGCCTGACCCTCCGCAATGGCCTGAAACGTTGCGTCAAATGTTGCACGCGGCACCGTCTGGATGTCTTGGCCTAGCAACTGCACCGCCGCCGCTTCGCTGAACGCGCCAGCCTCGCCTTGAAACGCCACCCGCATGTGCTTGAAATCCTGCCCGCTCATGTCCGCTGATTCACCCCGTCGTCTCTCCGCGAGAGCCACCCTCCGCGATATACTCGATTTCCCAGTTCGTGGAGGCATCGCATGATGACACAAGTACGCCCACAATCGAACGAGTACGCCGCTACTTTCAAAAAGTATATCGATGTCGTGCCGGATGGCGAACCGGTCAAAATTCTGGAGAGTCAGCTAGCGGATTGGCAGCGTTTGCTAACGCCATTGGGTGAACAAGCGGGAAACTTTCGCTACGCCCCGGAAAAATGGTCCATCAAGGAGCTGCTGGGCCACGTGACCGACGCGGAGCGCATTTTTTCGTACCGCTTGTTGCGCATCGCGCGGGGAGACAAGACGCCTCTGCCCGGTTTTGAACAAGACGATTACATCAAGGGGGCGAATTCTTCCAAACGTCAACTGGCGGATCTAAGAGCGGAATTCGAAGCCGTTCGCCGCGCATCAGTTCTTCTGGCGGCTTCCCTCGACGAGCAAGCCCTGCAACGCACCGGAACCGCCAGCAATAATTCCATCTCCGCGCGCGCGTTGCTTTTCGTTATCGCCGGCCACGACCGCCATCATTGGCAGATTTTGCGCGAGAAGTACTTGCCCGCCCTGGGCGAACAGTAAATCAAAAATAAATCGAAGAGCAAGACAAAAGGGTAAGCAAAGGGCAAAGCGCATTCACATCGGCCCGGGCAAATGCTCCGCTTCTCGCAGCACCCGCTCGGCTTCCTGGCGCACTCGCGTCGCTTCTCCGAACGCGGTCAACGGCGACTCTCCCACTGCCGCTGCTTGCAACGATTCTTCCATTCTGGCAAGCGCCGCTCTTCGCCACGGGCGGACCAGGTACACCAACAGAATCCCCGCTAGCGCCAGGATCACTCCGGCGGCCAGCACCGAAACCTGATCCGCTTCCAGTGGCTGCACGGTCGCCTGCGTCAGCAGATAAAACCCCGCGAAAAGAAGACTGCCCTCCGCGAATATTCCCAGGGGCCAAAACGTTCTGGGCAAACCGGCACGAACGATGAGCGGGGTTTTGCCGCCTTGAATCGCAAAAGCCATTCTTGGGGTTCGCATCGCGCACTACTCCTTCTTCGCTAGATACTCTTCGGCCTGGTGTTCTTCGTCCCGCAGAAAATCCAGGTAACGGAAGATCACGGGCGCATCGGCCCGCTCCATTTGGGACCCGCAACTACATCTGGGCGTCGCCGCTGGTTGCGTCAGGTTGCGCGTCTCCGGAGCGGCGCAATCGCGATTAGTGCAATGCCACTGCTGCATCCCGGTTTTCATTAGTGTCTCCATTGTCGACAAGGTAACGGTATCTGCTGGTGTATCTGGCAGAGTGGAGGTGTCAGGTTATATAGCAGTGCTAAATAGTACGCAATAGTAAACTAGTAAAATCCTGCTCAAGTTCGAAAATAAATCGCGCCAGCTCGAAGTTAAGAAAACCGGTGCCGAATCGGCACGGCCTTTCGACGCAAATCTTCCCCGAATGGGAAGCGCCCTGGTT
>Ga0210409_10005978_pt1 | contig 12715 bp, 8 predicted proteins | sample IncBWH17MmetaG_FD_161649 | JGI IMG/M metagenome (GOLD analysis project Ga0210409, IMG submission 161649) | Forest soil microbial communities from Barre Woods Harvard Forest LTER site, Petersham, Massachusetts, United States - Inc-BW-H-17-M | ecosystem: Environmental > Terrestrial > Soil >...
GAACGGGGGCGTTGCGGATGGTGGTCTGGATGTTTCAGCAGCCGTTAGCGACAGTGGGGATTCTGCTGGGTCGTTGGTTGGTTTGACGAGTTCGCTTGTGGCGATGGTCGTGTTGCCGTTTTTGGGTGGTGCGGTGGCGCAGCGTGAGCTCGAGCGTCCTTGTCCTGCGGCACGGGTGAGTGTTGGTGTTCGTGGTGGTGGTGATGTGTTCCGTGGTCTGGGTTTGCGCCTTACGTATCGGACGTTGCGTGTGTTGGATGCGATCGCGACTAATCCTGGGGCGTCTAATAAGGTTTTGGGTGAGGTCGCTGGGATCAATGATCAGGGGCAGATCTCGAAGTTGTTGTGGCGTTTGCAGGGTTTGCGTCTGATCGACAATGTTGTCGGGGCTTCGGGGCAGGGTGGGTCGAATGCGTGGCGGTTGACTGAGAAGGGTCTGATGATTCATCGTCGTCTTGAATCGCCGCGGGGGAGTGTGGGGCTGTGAGTGCTACCGCGACAGTCCGGCCTCGTCGGCTGAGTCGTCCGGCTGCTCCTGTTCGTGGGTGGCATCAGTCGACGCCTGGTGGTGCTAATCCGCAGATCGCTGAGATTCAGCGTTCGAGGATCTCCTCCGCGTCTATCCGTGCGGTTGACGAGGTGGGGTATGCGAATACGTCTGTGGCGCATATCACCAAGCGTGCGCACGTGTCGCGGCGCACGTTCTATGAATTGTTCTCTGACCGCGAGGCTTGCCTGTCCGCAGCGCTACAGGATGTTGTGGGGTTGATCGAAAGCGAGCTGGCTGCGGCTGATCTCGATGGGTTGTCGTGGTGTGAGCGTGTGCGCCAGGGACTGTGGGTGATCCTCTCGTTCTTTGATCGTGAGCCCGTGTTCGCGCGTGTTTGTGTTGTTCAGTCGTTGCGTGGTGGAGCGGAGATCCTTACTTCGCGCGAGATGCTACTGGCGCGTTTGGCAGGGGTCGTGGATGAGGGTCGCCACGAGAACGCTCGTGCGAATGAGTGCTCGCCACTGATAGCTGAGGGTCTTGTCGGTGCCGCGCTGGCGATCGTGTATTCGCGCTTGTTGCGCGAAGAGCAAGCACCGCTCACGGGCTTGTTGGGTGAGTTGATGGGGATGATTGTGCTGCCTTACCAGGGTCCGGCGGTGGCTCGTCGTGAGCAAGCGCGCTCTCTACCAGTCCCGATTCAGGCTCACACGGAACCGTTGATAGATAGCGACGATGGGCTGGCGGGCGACCCTTTGGATGGTGTTCGTATGCGTTTGACGTATCGCACCACGCGTGTCCTTGAATGCGTCGCCACTAGTCCTGGGGTTAGTAATCGTCAGGTCGCCGATCTCGCTGGGATCAACGATCAAGGCCAAGTCTCAAAGCTGCTCTCACGCCTAGAACGTCTAGGACTACTGCATAACGCCGGGAAGTCTCGTCCTAAGGGCGAGGCCAACGCTTGGGAGCTCACCTACGCCGGCAAGCGCATGATCGGATCGATCAAACCACACACCAACAACACAAACCATCAGCAAACAGCATGAGAACACAAGCCACACACGCACAGTCCCCTACACCAGCCCGTCTTTCCATGCCGGTCGGCGTGCTTATTCGTAATCGAGGGGTATCTCCCTCAGTCTTGGAGGAGACCAACCGATGACCATTCGCAAGCTCACGCTCACGATCCTCGCGACACTGTGCGCCATCACAGGCGTCCTGACACTGGGTAGTACCCACGCGTTCGCGATTCTCAGCCACAAATATCTGTCCCAGTTGACAGGTTTCCATTTCCCCGGGTCGGTGGCGGTCGATTCGAACTCTGACGTGTATGTGGCAGAAAACAATGCGGAAAACATTCCCGGGACGGTGGATAGGTTCAGCGCGTCCGATCAGCCGATGCCATTCACGGCCTCTGAGCCGTATGTGCAAGGATCGAAGCTAACCGGCACGCCAACCGGTCCAGGCGGTTCGGTTGTGCCCTTTGGCGAACTTCAGCATCTTTACAAGTTTGGAAATCAGGCTCTCGCAATCGACAATGCAACCGGCGATTTGTATGTAGCCACCCAGGTGTATACCGGTACCGGTGCGGTCGTGGACGCGTTCAGCTCGACTGGAGAATATCTATTCCAACTGACAGGGACTCCCGTCAGTGCTCCCGTTGCCGGACCGTTTGTGTGCGAAGAACTCAACATCCTATTTGATCAGTCCACGCAGGATTTGCATGTTCTGTGTGGACATACGATGAACGTTTTTAGCGCCAGTGGCGGATATATGTCACAGTCTGAACCGGGCGGCGGCAGCATTTTTGCTTTCGATGACCAGACAAACGGCATGTATATCGCTGGGGGAAATCTTGGGGCCCCGGAAGTCAATATCCTTGGTGAACCAGGAGGCTGGACGGGTGCAGCGACACCGTTTGGTTCATTTGAAACCGCGATATCGGCTCTGGGATTCGACCAGAAAACAGAACACATATATGTAGCTTCTTACTTGAGGACTCAGGGTGGCAGCAGTATTGATGGGCCGGTAGACGAGTTTAGTGGGTCGCTCCCAGAAAAATACCTAGGTCAAATCACGGGCACACCCTCCGGTCCATTTGGCTACCAAAATGACCACCAGGTTGGTAGCAATTCCGTACTCGTATCAGTCGCGGTAGCTCCTACTAACGGGGATGTCTATGTCGTTGAAAGAATCACCCAAAATAATAAAGTAAACGGTGTTGTTGATGTTTTTGGGCCGGACATTGTTTCCGCGGCGGACGTTCTCAGCCAGATACCTTCGCAAGTTAAATTGCATAATGCGAAGTTGAATGGTCAACTCAATGTGGGCAAGGGAGTAGCGACCTCCTATTATTTTGAATACGGGACGACTAGCGCTTATGGTTTTGCTACGACCCCTGCCAGTGGGGAAGGTAACATTCACGCCTCCGTACAGTTGGAAGGACTTCAGTCAGATACCGAATACCATTTCCGAGTGGTGGCCACAAACGCGAACGGTACGTCGTATGGTCGGGATGCGACGTTCGCCACGCTGTCCGGATTTACCGGCCTGCCCGACGGTCGCGGCTATGAAATGGTGTCACCCGTATCAAACGCCGACGGGGACGTTTATTTCCCGGGCACCGGGGAGTTCAGTGGTATTAATGAAGGGCAAGATGTCGAGGAAACGGGTTTGCCGACTCGGGCATCGGCTGATGGTAATGCGGTGCAATATGCGTCTTCTCCGCTCGCGACCGGCGGGAACGGTCAGATTGGTGTCGGTCTGGGTAATGAGTTTGTGGCTACGCGTAATCCGGGTGGTGGCTGGACGCCGGTGGATTTGACAACAAATGGTCTGGATAACCTGTCGCATGAAGCGGTGTCGTATGAAGCGATGTTTGCTAACGAATTCTCGAATAGCGGTACGAGTACCGTATCTGCAGATAGTCATAATCTCACCAAAAATAAGAGGAGTCTCTTTGACTCGGTGGGTGGCCGGTTGGTTCCAGTGAGCGTGTTGCCCGATGGGACGATGGTATCCGAGGCCGCGTATGGTGCGCCTCCCGGCGAGGAGGATCATGTTATTTCAGCGGACGGATCGCGAATCTTCTGGACAGATGTTGAAGAAGGTCCGGACAAGAATCATATTTTTGTGCGCGAGAACGGCAACCAAACTGCTCCAGTGTCTGCTGGTGTGGCTTCGTATTGGACGGCAAGCACGGACGGCCGGTACGCGTTCTACACCGAAAACGAAACGTTGTGGCGGTTTGACGTAGAAAGCGAAACGCGAGAAGAGATCGCAGGCGAAGGTGCAGGTGTATTGGGCGTGGTCGGTGTCAACGAAACAGGCGAAGACGGGGCATACGTGTATTTCGTCGCGCAAGGAGTGCTGGCACCTGGTGCAACTCCCGGGAACTGTGCAGCAAATATTAATGGCAAGTCATTTTCAGGGAATTGTAACTTGTATATGCGGTATCACGATGTAACGAGTTTTGTAGCGAGACTCTCCGGTCAAGACGATGATATTGAATATTCGGGATTTGAAACTAATAAATCCGGTGTTACTTACGGTGATTGGTCGTTCGGCCTCGGGGAACGGACGGCGCAGGTGACTCCTAATGGTCATAGTGTCGTGTTTATGTCGTACGCTAATCTCACTTCTTATGATAAAAAGGGTGTTGCTGAGGTGTATGTTTATGACGCTGATACTGGTCGTGTGTCGTGTGCGTCGTGTCAGCCGACTGATGCACCACCGTCAGGCAATGCAGTCTTGCCTTGGAGCGGTATCGAGCCGGGCTTTTCGTTTCAGCATAGGTGGATTTCTGAAGATGGTTCGCGTGTGTTTTTCGCTAGTACTGAAGCGTTGGTGGGGTCTGATACGAATGGGGTGCAGGATGTGTATGAGTGGGAGCGGGAAGGTTCTGGTAGTTGTGGTTTGAAGAGTCCTGCGCGCCAGGATGGCGGGTGTGTGTATCTGCTATCAGGTGGCACGAGTAGTGATGAGTCGTATTTCTTGGATTCGAGTGCCAGTGGGAATGATGTGTTTATGATCACTCGCGCTGAGCTCGTGTCGCAGGATCAGGGAGAAACGTTTGAGGTTTATGATGCGCGTGTCGGTGCCGATGAACCGCCTAGCGAACCTGTTTGTACTGGTACGGGGTGTCAGGGGTTGCCGGCCGGACCGCCTCTCTTTGCGACACCGTCGAGCGTGACGTTCAATGGTGTCGGGAACTTTCCGCCGTCGTCGTCGTCCAGCGTGCCCAGGTCGAGGTCAAAGAAGGTCAGGTGTGTGAAGGGCAGGGTGTTGAGTCACGGCAAATGCGTGAAGCCGAGGGGTAAAGGTAAGGGTAAGAAGGCTAGGAAGTCTGGCCGTGACCGGGGGGCGAAGTAAACATGTTCAAGCGACCCATACTAATCCTGTGTGCTGTATGTGCCCTGTGTGTTTCGTGGATAGTTAGTTCTGTTGCGCAGGCGGAAACGCCTGGTCCGGGATGGGAGTTGACGGAGATGACCGAGCCTCAACCTCAACCGTCCATGTCTCCGAACCTGCCGCCCGGTGGCCACGGAGAACTAGAAATCGAACTTTACAATGTTGGTGCACGTTCCAGTAGCGGTACGGTCACGATGACGGATGTGTTGCCGCCCGGTCTGAGAGCGACGAGCGCTGCAGGCAACGAAGATGCGGGTCATGTTTGGGATTGTTCGATTGATGGTGGTGGTGGGATCGTGACGTGTACGAGGACGTTGCCGGTGCCACCGGGAATGACGGAGGGCGCACCAGTAGAACCATATGGTGTGACACCGGATTGGGTGAAAATAGGTGTCGTGGTTTCACCGGGTCCGGCTCGTAGTGAAACGAATCGTGTGTCTGTTGTTGGTGGTGGTGCGCTGGATCCAGCGAGCATCGAAGAACAGCTCACTATCAGTTCTTCATTTCCCGCGTTCGGGTTCGCTAGTTTTAGTGGTTGGGCGTCAAATGCTGATGGTACGCTCGATACGCAGGCTGGGTCTCATCCGTATGACTTCACGATCAATTTCAATATGAACGACTACTTCACTAATCCTAATCGGCAGAGGGATCTGGATGTGAATGTGCCGCCGGGTATAGTCGGTGATCCCAATGCGGTACCGCAATGTACCCGCAAGCAGTTCGATGATAATGCATGTCCTGCATATACTCAGATAGGTATGGACAGGGCTCGTGCTCCGGAGCTCTCCGTTGGAGGGCCCTTGTCGTTGGCGGTTTATAATCTCGTGCCGCCGAGGGGAATGCCTGCACAGTTCGGTTTCGTGGTTTTCGGGATCGAGACTTTTCTCGATGCTGGTGTGCGTACCGGTGGTGATAATGGGATAACCGAGCACGTCAATAATATTGAGGAAAAAGTCGATATTGCCAGTAACACTACTACGTTGTGGGGTATACCGGCCGATCCGGGCCACGACAAGGAACGCTGCGGTGGAACCTGTCAAAATAAGGGTGTGTCTAGCAGTGTTGCACCTAAGCCGTTGTTGACGTTGCCGACGTTGTGTGGTGCACCACCGAGGTTTACGATTGAAACGAATTCCTGGCAGAAACCGGAAACGATCGTCAAAGACGAATTCCTAATGCACAATAGTGAAGGTACACCCACTGGTTTTACTGGTTGTGAAAAGCTTGTGCATTTCGGTCCGCAGTTGTCGATTGCGCCTGATACGAGTTTTTCTGATACGCCGGCTGGGTTGGGTGTGGAACTAGGGATCCCTCCGGATACTAACCCTGAAGGGTTGGGTAGTGCTGGTGTGAAGGACACGACTGTGGTTTTGCCCGAAGGTATCGCGATCAACCCGGGTCAGGCGACAGGCCTCCAGGCGTGTCAGCCCTCGCAGGAGAATATTGGTGGTGGGGAAGCTAAGCGCGAAGAAGAGGAAGGCCCCGCGACGTGTCCTGCTGCCTCGAAGGTAGGGACCGATGAAATCACGACACCGTTGCTTAAAGAACCGTTGAAGGGCAACGTGTATGTGTTGCAACAGAATCCTCCGAATATTGGGTTGTTGGTGACTGCGTCTGCTGAGGGTGTGAACCTGAAGCTTGTGGGGAAGGTTCATTTGAACGAAACGACGGGACAGTTGACGTCAACGTTTGAAAACACGCCGGATCTGCCTTTCACGATTTTCAAGTTGAATTTTAGTGGTGGTGCGCAGGCAGCACTATCTACGCCTACGAACTGTGGTGTATATGGGTCTAGTGCTTCGTTTGTGCCGTGGAGCAGCCCGTTCGTGGAAGACTCGAGTTTCACGAGTAGTTTCCAGATCACGAACGGTCCTGGTGGGACGCCGTGCCCGTCTAACCCGTTGCCGTTTAGCCCATCGATGATCGCGGGTGCGACTACCGATCAAGCTGGTGGGTTCACGCACTTCTCATTGTTGTTGCAGGCTCCTGATGGGCAACAACGGATTTCGAGATTGCAGTTCAAGGCTCCGCCGGGTTTGTTGGGGATGATCTCTCAGGTCCCATTGTGTGGGGAAGTTCAAGCTAACGCGGGGACGTGTTCTGCGGTGTCACAGATCGGGCATAATGTTGATGCGGCTGGTGCCGGTCCCTATCCGTTTGTGGTGCCGCAGGCTGGTCAGCCGCCGTCTCCGATATTTTTGACGGGGCCGTATGAGGGCGCTCCGTTTGGCTTGTCGATTGTGGTGCCGGCTATCGCTGGCCCGTTCAACCTTGGTTTGGTGGTTGTGCGTGCGAGGATCGAAGTGGATCGTTTGACGTCGCAGATCACGGTCACGACAGACCGGTTGCCGCAGATTTTGGACGGGATACCGTTGGATCTACGCACGATAGACGCGGTCGTAGACCGGCCGGGGTTCATGTTCAACCCCACGAACTGTGCTCCGCAATCGTTCTCTGGTACCGCAACGAGCGTCCAGGGTGCCACGGCACCCTTGAATAGTCATTTCCAGGTCGGGTCTTGTCAGAGCTTGAAGTTCGACCCGAACTTCAAAGTCTCAACCTCTGGGAAGACTTCGCGTAAGAGCGGTGCGAGCTTGAACGTGAAGATCTTGTATCCAATCGGGGCGCTACCGGACAATCAGGCGACCAGTCAGGCGAATGTCGGTCAGGTCAAGGTCGATCTACCAAAGCAGCTACCGTCCCGGTTGACGACGTTGCAGAAGGCTTGTACCGCGGCGCAGTTTGAAAATAATCCTGCTGGGTGTCCGGCGGCGTCGATCGTTGGGCACGCGACGGCGATCACACCCTTGCTGCCTGTGCTGGTGCAGGGTCCTGCGTATTTCGTGTCTTATGGTGGTGCGAAGTTCCCGGAACTTGTGATCGTATTGCAGGGTTATGGTGTGACGGTCGATCTGCACGGCGAAACGTTCATCAGTAAAGCGGGGATCACGAGCAGCACGTTCCGTCACGTGCCGGACGTTCCTATCACGAGCTTCGAACTGAACCTACCCCAGGGACCGTTCAGTGCGCTCGCGGCGAACGGGAACCTGTGCAAGACAAAACTCGCGATGCCCACAGCATTCACCGGACAGAACAACGCGGAAATACACGAGAGCACACCCATAACCGTCACCAACTGTCCGAAGGCGAAGAAGGCGAGCACACACAAAACCAGAAAGGCCGGTAGAAGAGCGAGAAACGCTCGCAAGACCAGTCATACCGGCAACGGGAGGACACACTCATGATCAGTGCTCGCAAACAAGCTTGGATGATCCCGGTGATCTTCGCGGCTGTAGTCGTTTTCTCGTGTGCGCCGGCGTGGGCTGGTGGTGCTCATGTGTTCACCGGCTCGTTCGGTAGCGCCAACTCGACCGTGAAAGATTCAGAACCGTTGTCCGCACCCTCAGGTGTCGCCTTCAGCGAAAAGACCAAAGAAGTGTATGTGATCGACACCGGCCATGACCGTGTCGAGCGGTTCAGTAGTACGGGTGTTTATCTAGGCCAGTTCGATGGTAGCGATGCCCCCGGGACGGGAGTGTTCTCATCCCCGAACGCGATCGCTGTCGATAACGATGCTGCTAGTGAATCTTATGGTGACGTGTATGTGTCTGACGGTGGTCATCACGTGATAGACAAGTTCGGGGCGACTGGCGTGTATGTAGCCCAGTTGACTGGTACCGGGACAGCACTGTTCGCGGGCGAAACGAGTGGTGTCGCGGTGAACCCCTCCGGTGACCTATGGGTCGCCGAACCGGAAGCCTTCATCGAGTTCAACAATGAAAAAAACAATGTTTTCATTCAGCGCGATGAAGGGTACGGTGTGGGGATCGTGGGTATGGCCGTCGATTCGAAAAATAGTATTTTTATAACAGACAGTAGTAGAAGTATTTGGAGGTTCAGGCCGGGACAGGAAGGCTTTGAATATATCGAAGAAGCAGGTTTCGAAGGCTGTAAATGCGTGCAAGGCATCGCGGTGCAACCAGGAACCGACAACGTGTATACCGACCGTGGAACGGTGGTAGCGAAGTATCCCCCGTTCCCTATCCTGGAAACAAAAATCGAAGAGGAATTCGCTAAGCACGAACTAGTCGCTGGTACAGGTATCGTCGCTACCGCTACCGGCATTGTTTATGTAGCTGACGCGACCGCTAACGACGTAAGCATCTTCAGGGAAGCCCCAAAGCCCGAAAAGCCAGTCACGAGCCCAAAAATCACGGTACAAGGACTCTCGGCTAGTGTCGAAGGCGAACTACTAGGCGGTGAGAGCACCTACTATTTCGCTTACGACACAAACGGGACGTGTACAGGCACCGGAACAGTCACGACACCCGTACTCCCGGCGACCGGTACCGTCACCGTCACCACGAAGATCACAGGACTGGTAGCGAAGACGAAATACACGTTCTGTGTGATCGCTGAAAACCAGTACGGACAAGAACCCGGCGAACCGCAGAACTTCGAAACAGGCGCCTCAGCACCCGTGATCGAAAAAGTCATCGCGACCGTCAAAGAAGCCCAAGTTACCCTGGAAGCGAGCGTCAACCCCGAGCTCGAACCAGCCAGCTGCATCTTCCAATACGGCAAGAGCGAAACCTACGAACACGAAACCCCCTGTCAAACGCTCGGCGAAGGCGGCAAAAACGTGCCCGTCAACGCGACCCTGACAGGACTGGAACCAAACACCACCTATTATTACCGTGTACTAGCCCACAACAAAACCGGTGAACAACACACAAACGGTACGTTTACGACTGAAGTCATCACCCCGATCGAAGTCGAAACGGCACCCGCCACCAGCATTACACCGACTAGCGCCAGGCTCGGCGGCCAAGTCAACCCGCAAGGCGGCGCCACCTACTACATCGAATACGGACCCCCCACCTGTTCGCTGAACGGGAAACCCGGCTACGCATGGTGGCTATGCGCCACCAAGACCACTGAAGCAGGCCCACTCACCGGCAACACGCTACAGAACATCGCGCCGATCCAAGTCACCGGGCTCACGCCAGGCACGACGTATAAGTACTGGATCGTCGCCACGAACAAGAACGGCACAGAACGCGGCGAAGAAACCACGTTCACGACACCAGCACTCCCGACCAGTTCGCCGCCGGTCTTGAGCGTCGCACCACTGGTCATCGCACCGCAGATCATTCCGCCCGCGATACTGCCCGCACCGAAGGTCACGATCGTGGCGGCCACCGTCAAAGGCAACACGCTAGTCCTCAGCGTCCGCACGACCGTCGCGGGGACCGTCACAATCACCGGCGCCGGACTACCGAAGACGACCAAGACAATCGCGGCCGGCACCCACCAGATCACGATCACGCTGAAGAACCGGAAGAAGCAGTCCAAGCACAAGAAGATCATGCTCCAAGTCGTGCTCAAAGCGGGAGGCAAGACCGCTTCGGCGACAAAGACGATCAAACTCTAGCTGGGTCTGTCGGGGCTCTGATTATGAGTTGCGTGCGTCGGCTCTGTCGGCGTGCTCGCGAGCTTCAGGCGACGGGCGACCCCGCTCGGTCGACCTGCTCGAGCCCGTTAATTAGCCGCAGTCCACGGACGCGGCGAGTGCGGAGCAGATTTCTGCCATGTGCTGTGGTCCGAGCGTGAGGATCAGCTCACCCAGATAGGCGGTGGGAATCATCACCAGGTTGTCGAGCGTGACGGCACACGGTTCAGGCAGGCCGTCGCCCTCGTCAAGCGGCACATGGGTTGGGATCGGGCGGATTGCTTTCGTTAGTGGCGCAACCAGGATCTCGGATCGCGGGGTTGCGTGTGAGCACCACATAGGGCCGTCGGCCGTGCTTGGGTGTCTCGCCCCAGCGGACCTCGCCTCGCTTTACCACGGTTTGACGCCGCTGGCGCGCTCTTCCTCGGCGAGACGGTCGAGTACGGCGTCGCGCGAGATCTCGTTAACCGCCGCGAGGTCAGACCAGCCGTCCGGCGCGAGTTGGGGTGCAGCCGCGTAGGCCATTGCGGTATCGCGCGCGTCGAGCCGGCGTCGCTTCTGGAGAAAGCGTTCGTCCTCGACCACGATCCGTGCGCGCGAAGCCTCGGCGTCGCTGAGTTCGTCGACCAGCTTGTGCAGGCGCTCCTTGATCGTCACAGGCGCAATTCTACTGCGCAGGTGCCACGGTCACGGCGCGTAAGTGACCGGGCGCGGGACGGGCTGCAGTCCGGTGGGGTGTGATCGGGAGTTGGCGCTGGCGGGTCTTGCTTCGCTAGCGGAGCAAGGTCGCGCACGCGAGGTCGAGCTAGATAGCAAAGTGTACGCCTGTGCGGATTCGACCGACCCGGGGTCGCCTCGGTCGCGACGGCTATAATGAACGCCATGACTACCGTCGCATCTGCGCCTGAATTCATTATGGAGGGTTTGTCGCCGCGCGAGCGCGAGGTGGTTCGCGGCGTCTATGTGGAGGGGCAGACGAGCCGTGCGGTTGCCAAGCGGCTCTCGATCAGCGAGGGTGCGGTCCAGAAGATCCTGATGGTCGCGATGAGAAGCGTGCTCTGTGATCTGGCGCGCACGGCCGGCACCAAGCGGCGCTTGGAGGATCTGATCGACGTGATGCTTCCCGAGTCAGTGCCCTCGCCCGCGGAAGTCTGGCACGCCCAGCAGAGCGCGCAGGCGCGCAGCGAGCTGCTCGAGGAGCTCGGTGCGCTCAGCGCCGAGGAGGTGGCCGACATGGCGGGCTCGCGGGCGCGCAATCGCTCGGCCTTGGCGTCGCGCTGGCACAGCGAAGGGCACATCCTCGCGGTTTCGTGGCACGGGCGCAGCTTGTATCCCGCGTTTCAGTTTCGCGACGGGCGACCGCGCCCGGTCGTCGAGCGCGCGGCGGCGATCCTGCGCGAGCGCGGGCTAGATGGTTGGTCGCTTGCGCTGTGGTTCACCACGCCCAGCGGCTGGCTGTGGGACCGCAGGCCGGTCGATCTGCTCGATGAGGAGCCCGAGCGGGTCCTCGCGGCCGCCGGCGAAGCCCTCTCTCTCCCGGCTTGAGCGAGCTTCCCGAGCCGCCCGCGGCCCCCAAGTTCGAGCTGGAGTCGATGGCCGCCGGTACGCGTCTGGTGCGCGTCCACGACCGCGATCGCGGCGAGATCGAGTTCAACTCCTCCGCGCGGCCAAGCGCACGGTTTCGCCCGATCGGCAAACCCATCGTGCCGACCCTGTACGCGGGCGTGGACGGGCTGGTGTGGATGAGCCGCCGCTTCACCGGCCGCGCGGCGGTCATGCTGTGGCAGGGCAAGGGACGGGTCGGAGATGGGGATCTACAGGTGAGTGTGGCGGCGCGTGCTCTGTGGGAGGGGGACGGGCGCGAGCTTGCGCTCAAAGCCGCCAAGCGTGCTCGGATTGCTCTGGTGGCCTAGACGCGTGGGGAGCGTGGTCTGGTGTGTCGCAGGGACGTTTGCGTACGTGGGCTTGACATTTGGTTATGTGTGGTGTACATTGCCTGCTGTTCCCTCGTCCGGTTTGGGTGGGGGAGGACATAAGGTCGGGTCGTAGGGTCGGTCTCTGTGGTCGACACCAATGTTTTGGCGGGGGCCTTGGGAGAGGTACCTGGTCGTTTTGAGAGAGGGTTGTATTTAGCGTGGTTTCTTTGGGGAATAACGTGTTTGAGAGTCCGTGTGCTTCTGGCGGGTCCTTTATAGGACGCGTCAGCGTCGCTGACGCGTCTCTCTCTCTCTCTCTCTCTCTCTGGGACAGCTGCCTTCTAGGGCATAGCTCCCTTCGCCGCGGGTCTGCTCTGCGGCTTGCTGGACGGAAGGTCCGGCTTGGTCTCTCGCGCGCTATAGGCGCGTTTCGTGAGGTCTTCTTTTTTG
>Ga0210409_10005979_pt1 | contig 12714 bp, 8 predicted proteins | sample IncBWH17MmetaG_FD_161649 | JGI IMG/M metagenome (GOLD analysis project Ga0210409, IMG submission 161649) | Forest soil microbial communities from Barre Woods Harvard Forest LTER site, Petersham, Massachusetts, United States - Inc-BW-H-17-M | ecosystem: Environmental > Terrestrial > Soil >...
GGAAACTTCAACCCCGACGTGGTGGCTGCCACTGCCGTTTTTCCATCGAGCGAGCACATTCCCGTGACGCGTGCCGCAGGCATCACCGAAGTTCTTGCCGTTCCGGCGAGCGGCGGCTTTGATTCCGGTGGCGGAGGAAACATCCTCGGAGGTCAAGCGTCCGCGATCCATCTCGCGGGGTGGACGATTGACGAGATGCTCCTGAAGAAAAGCGCGGCGATGGTGCTCAATTGGCCAGAAATCCAAACCGAAACCTTTGACTTCTCGACCTTCACGCGCAAAGAAAAACCCTACGGGGACGCCAAGCAGGAATACGACAAACAGGTGAACGAGCTCACAGAGTGGCTGGACCGCGCGCGCCACTACGCACAGGCCATGGAGAAAGGCGCAGCGGGGAAATACGATCGCGACCTGAAGCTCGAAGCGCTCGTGCCGGTTGTCCGCGGCGAGTTGCCTCTGCTCATCTTCGCCGATCGCTCCCGCGAAATCCGCAATGCCGTTGAATATTGCGAAAAACAAAAGCTGAAAATGATCCTGGCCGGCGGCACGGAAGCTTACAAGGTCAAGGACCTGCTCCGTTCGAAGGAAATTCCCGTAATCCTCCGGCCGATGCTGACGCTCCCGATTGATGAAGACGATCCCTACGACCGGCTGCTCTCGCAACCTGCGGAGCTTGCGGCGGCAGGCGTGAAGTTCGCGTTTGCCAGCTTCGATAACTCCTTCGCGCGGCGGCTCGGCCAAAATGCGGCGAACGCCGTGGCCTATGGCCTGCCGTACGACGAAGCGCTGAAAGCCGTTACGGTAAATCCGGCCCAGATTTTTGGACTGGCGGACCGCATCGGCACACTCGAGCAAGGCAAAATCGCCAACCTCATCGTTACCAACGGCGACCCGCTCGAGCTCACAACCGATGTGCGCTACCTCTTTATCAGGGGACAGCTCACGTCCATTGACAACCGGCATCTCCGCCTCTACGAGAAGTACTCGAAACGGCCGAAACCGGCGAACTAGGCGGCTGCCAATCGGGTGGTGGTCAGTTTTCGTGAAGGCGTGCGTCTATAATCCCTGGAATCGTGACCTTCAAAACAGGAGCTTCGTATGCGATTCACCTTCTATTCACTGCTTGTTGCGATGCTTATTTTCGCGAAGCAACAACCAATTCCACGCGCCACTCCGGCTGTTGTGGATGACCGCTATTCAGTCTCTGAAGTCAGTTCAGCCATCGGATTCCTTCAGAGGAAGGGCGTGACCAACAGCATCGAAGCCAAGGGTTATATATGGCCGCTACTGCCCCTCGGCGACCGCGTCTCGATTGCCATTCTAAAGATTTACCCCGCGGACGAATTAGTCCGGTCCGACAATGCAGGGGCATATCTTACGGTGGTGCGGAATGCCTTCTCGACGCCGACGAGTGTCCTCGAAAAATCAGACGTCGACCCAAAGGTGACGCTGTTCGTTCTTGACTACCTCAAGCAGAAGACGGTTTCCGACGCTGGAATCCAGAAGAGAATCGAGTATCTGCGCGGATGTGTGAAGGACTTCTCGTGTTCCTCTCAAGGTGAGTACAATTTCTTTCACAGGTCCTAATAAACGCAGGGCTAATCAGAAACTGAGCCACCACCGCCAATCGCCGTGCGTTGCTCGGGAGAAACGTTTGGCCCTGCGTGCGTCAGAACCACTAAACCTCTGCCTGATCAGGAGAATTTATGGCCACGCTGATACAGGATCTTCGTTATGCTTTCCGCTTCCTGGGAAAAAGCCTGGTTACGCCGCGATTGCCATTTTGACGCTGGCCCTCGGCATGGATCCCCTGGTGGCTTTGCGGTACGAGTAGGACGGGCCCAGGTGTTGCTGGGAGGAGCCCGCCGTGGCGGGCTGCGCCCTTTACAAACCTGGCTGAGGCACATCCTCTCGTGGTGCTACCCATGCGGCCAGGCTCTTGAGTTTCCCCCTGTAATAATTTGCGCCGGGGTGCGTCTATACACTTGGGCAGCCATGCGAATACCTCTATCTAAGGCGATTGTCACTCTAGTTCTGGCGTGCGGCGCTTGCGCCGCCCATGCACAAGAATCGGCAAAGATTGTGGAGCAGTACGTGAAGGCGGCCGGGGGCGGCAAAGCACTCGGAAAGATCCACACATTAGCGATCGAAGGGACTTTTACTGGCGACGACGGAAAGTCGGGGACCTACACGTTTGATACCAAGCTGCCGAACCGTTATTACTCGGAATTGCTGGTGGGCGAGCAGAACCTGATCGAGGCGTACAACGGCAAGTCCGCCTGGCACCAGAATCCCGCCGCCGGGATTGGCACCTTGGTGGGAGACGAGGGAATGCAACTGGAGGCGGCCGCGCAGTTTTACAACTCAAGGTTGCTCAATCTGAAGAGAAACAAAATCGCGGTGGCGCTGGCAGGAAACGCGCAGGTGCGCGGGAAGGATGCGCTGCAGCTGGAAATCACCACGGCGACGGGCATCAAGAGGCAGGTATTCTTCGATCCCCAAACTCATCTGATCGTGAAGGAATCCGCGACGGTCGGAGGCGTGGCCGAAGAGATTTTGTATGACGATTACCGCACGGTGGAGGGCGTGAAGATTGCGCACAAAATCGAACTGCACCGGGGAAAAGAGAAGTACGGGATCGACGTGACGCGCGTGGTGGTTAATGGAACTGTAGGCGAGCGGGTCTTCGATTTTCCGATGAAGTCGCAGGTGAAATTGCCGGATTTGAAAGCGCTGTTCAAGGAAATCGACGACAACCAGAAAGCCATCGACAAGATCAAGGAGAATTACGCGGGAACGCGGGTGGAAGAAGAGACGGAGTTTGAGAGCGACGGAAAAGTAAAGAAACGCGAAAACAAGGAATATACATTTTTTTACTGGAAGGGTGATGAAGTTTCCACACTGGTGAAGAAGGAAGGCAAGCCGCTCGACGCGGAAGAACAGAAGAAAGAAAACGAGAAGACCCAGAAACGAATTGCAGAGCTGCAGAAGCGCGAGGCCAAGAAGGAAGCCAAGGAAGAAAAGGCCAAGGAAGAAGGAAAGAACGAAGACAAAGATGATCCGGATATTGAAATGTTTCTACGCGCATGCCAATTTGTGAATCCGCGCCGCGAGCGCTTCCGCGGCCAGGACGTGCTGGTCTTTGATTTCGAGCCGAACCCGGAGTTCAAGCCGCACAAGCTGGTAGAAAAGTTCGTGCAAAAACTTGCTGGCGTAGTTTGGATCGACGAGAAAGCGCACGACGTGGCGAGGCTGGAAGCATATTTCGTCGGGGACATGAGAATTGTCGGCGGCCTGCTGGCGAACCTGCAGAAGGGAACAAGCTTCGTCTTCGAGCAAGCATATGTGAACAACGAAGTTTGGCTGCCGACGTACGAAGAAGCGCACCTTGGGGTGCGCGTGCTGCTGGTGAAAGGCTTCAAGGTCCACGCGGTGACGCGCTACTCGGACTATAAAAAATTCAACGTCGAGACGCTCTCCACGATCGCGAAACCCAAGGGTGCCGCGGACACACCCGCCGATCCCCCGACAAAGCCGCAATAATGGCTTGATGTTCAGCCGAACACCCGCAGTCACGTTCGCAAGAGGAAGTAAGGTAGAATCCGGCGCATGAACTCCGGCGTCGCAACAAGCGAGCCGCGCAATTTTGGAATGGCCTGGTTCTTGCTGTGCCTGGCGTTTTGCGCGCATGTTGCCGATGAAGCGCTGACCGGTTTCCTGTCGATATACAACCCCACGGTTCTGGCCATGCGCGCGCAGTACGCCTGGTTCCCGATGCCCACGTTCGAATTCCGCGAATGGCTCACAGGGCTCATAATTGCGAATGTCATCTTGCTGCTGCTTACACCGTTTGCGTTTCGAAATGCGGGGTGGCTTCGTCCATTTGCATATTTCTTTGCAGTCGTGCACCTGCTGAATGGGATGGGTCATACGGTCGCCACGATATTCGGGCAAACGGTTTCCACGATCCATTTTCCGCGTCCGGCGCCGGGCTTCTATTCTTCGCCGTTGCTATTTGCTGGTTCGATTTATCTGCTGATTTGCTTGCGTGCCAGCCGTCAGAAGTAGCGTGATCACAAGCCCCCCAAGCCGCATCACCAGTGACATCCTTGCCTGCAGCTAGATTGCGGGGACGCGGCGGTCGAGGGTTTCGCGAACTTTCTGTACCAGCGTCTGAGGCGTGAAAGGTTTTTGGAGGAAGGAAAGGCCTGCTTCGAGCATACCGTCTTCGGCGATGACGTTGTTCGTGTAACCGGACATATACAGCACGCGAATATGGGGATGACGCGAAGTGATGCGCTTGGCAAGCTCGCGCCCGCTGATGCCCGGCATCATAACGTCGGTTAATAGCAGGTGAATCTGGTTCCCCTGGCTTCGCGCGTGACGCTCGGCGTCTTCCGGGTTTTGCGCGTCGATGATGGAGTATCCCCGATCGGCGAGCACGATGCGGGCGAGTTCGCGAACTTCAGGCTGGTCCTCGACGAGAAGGATGGTTTCGCGGCCTTTGCGGGCAACCGGTGCGGGAAGTTCGATGCTCGACGATACCTCGGCGGGTTCATCCACCCGAGGCAGGTAGACTTTGAAAGTGGAGCCCTTTCCCGGCTCGCTATTCGCCCAGATGTAGCCTCCACTTTGCTTGACGATGCCATAGACCGTTGACAAACCGAGGCCGGTGCCACGGCCGCTCTCTTTGGTTGTGTAAAAAGGCTCGAAAATGTGTGCCACCGTGTCGGCGGACATCCCCACTCCGGTGTCCGAGACGGTAAGCAGCACGTATGCTCCCGGCCGGATGGCTACGGTATCGCGGTAGCTGGCATCCAGATCGACATTGCTCGTTTCAATCAGCAAGCGGCCGCCGTCCGGCATGGCGTCGCGCGCATTGACCACCAAATTCATGATGACTTGCTCGATTTGGCCGGGGTCGGCTTTGATCGATCCGGTGTCTTTCCCCACCACCGTTTTCATTTCGATGTTGGGGTTCATCAGACGCCTTAGGAGGTGGTCGAGATTCAACACGATGCCATTGAGATCCAGAACTTTTGGTTTCAGCAGCTGTTTGCGGCCGAAGGCCAGCAACTGGCGAACGAGAGTGACGGCGCGGTCGGAGGCCTCCTCGATGTGCTGGATGTCGCTGCGGAGCTCCGCCTGATCCAGGCAGCGATTCAGGGCCAGTTCGATATACCCCTTGATGATGGTGAGGAGATTATTGAAATCGTGCGCGACGCCGCCGGCAAGGCGCCCAACGGCTTCCATCCTCCGGGCTTGCTGCAATTGATTCTCGAGCAGCTTGCGGTCGGTGATATCGAGGATGATTCCTTCCATCAGCGGATGCTTGTCGCTGCCGGGAACCAGAACGGCATTGTCGCTTACCCAGATCACCTTGCCATCTTTCCGCGTGATGCGGTACTCGGCTTGAAAGCGCCGGGCCAAGGCGCACGCTTCTTCGGCGGCATGAAGGATCGGATGGTCTTCCGCAGGCACGCTCTGGATCCAAATACTTGGATCGGCGAGCCATTCGTCGGTGGTGTACCCGAGAATCGCTTCGACCTGGGGGCTGACGTAGAGCCACTCGCCATGAATGCCGAGCTCGGCGATGTAGCTGACGGCCGCCACCTGCTCGACGAGCATGCGGTATTTGACTTCCGTTTCCTCGCGCGCGCGCTCGGCTTGGCGCCGCTCAGTAAGATCGCGGGTGACGCAGATGGTGCCGCCATCGGGGAGCAGAGTAATGGCCACTTCCATGGGGACCAAGGTTCCGTCGCTGTGGTGCACGCTGATCGGACCGAACCATTTGCCATGTTGCTTGAGGTTGTGCCGAAGATCGTTCCGGACAGGCGTCACATCCTCGGGATTGGAAACCTCATCCCAGGCCTTCCCGACGAGTAGCTCGGGACTCGAATGTCCCATCATTCTTGCGTAGGCAGCGTTGACGTAAATGTATTTGGATTCCGCATCGAGAATGGCCATGCCGTTGATGGCGGAATCCATGGCCAGCGTGTTCCTCCGTGCGACGTCCGCCGCTTGCAATTGGCGGTACTCGCTGAGGCCGAGGCGCGCGGCATAGCAAATGATGGAGATGGCCATGAGCGTGAGGCTGGTGAGGCGCCATTCCGAGCCAAGTTGCGCGACCAGGGCAAGAACGATGAGTGGCGCGAGAGCGAGCATGACATTCTTGGCCGCCAGGCTGGCCAGCGTCTTTTTTGGAAACGCGGCCCCGGGCGCGAGCGCTTCCGGTTCCTTCCAGCGTGCGGCCCAGATCGCACCCAAAAGGAAGGGGAAGGACCATCCGAGGTCGTACCAGGTTCCAGTGACCGATTGTGCGTTCGCCTGGGGAGACTCCGCGATGCCCGAACCGATGGTGTAGGCGAGCAGGAAGATCGCCAGCCCTCCATAAAGGGAGCGAATCCGGCGGTCGCGCGCGATCGCCGCCTGGAGCGCGGCGATGGCCGTCAAAATCAGGTTGATGGCGACAAAAACCCAGGTGAGGACCAGCTCGTTGGCCAGGGGATGAGAACCCTGCAGTAGTTGCACGTAATAAAGGCCGAAAAAGACGGAGAAAAAAATGATGGCGATCTGCAAGGAATCAAGCAGGGTTTCCAGATTGAAGTCGGGGGAGTCTTTTTCCTTGTCCAGAAAAAGCGCGATGGCGTAGAAGACGCCCTGCACGTCAAAGAGGATGCGTACAATGCTGAAGCGGGGCGTCGGGGCGTGCAGCCAGTTTTCGTAATACATCCAGCCCAGGTTGGCCGCGCCCCAGGCAGCCATGCTTAGGCTAACTAAGAGCCAGAAGGGACGGCTGAGGCCACGCCCGCGCTGCCGGGCTCCCAGGCACAGCGCCACCGCCACGCCACAAGAACAAATCTGCAGGGCATTGGTGAGGAAGGAACCAGTCGGAGAGGTCCCCAGCGCCGGAATAACAGCGATGCTGAGGCCCACAATGATGAATGCCAAAACGACTAGCTTGCGGGGCATCCCAAGGTGCTCCTTCGAAGTCGGCGCGCAAATTGCTCCAGACTAATAGTTTAGTGAAGTTTTATATGGGAAAAAAAAGAGTTGCGCGGCAGAGTTCCACAAAGTGAAATGCTACGATCAAGCCCGGACGCTTGCGCGCATCCCGTGCGTTTTTGCCGGTTTTGCCAGGAATGAGCTGGTTCGGACCTGCGCTTACCTTCCTTCGAAGGGGTAGCGGTCCTGCGATTGGACGGCGGCGGCGACGCGGCGGCGCAGCGCGATGGTGTCCACCGGCGCGCGCTTGGCGAAGCGCTTCAGCACGGCCATCTGCGTGGTGAGCATGTCGCCTTCGTTGACGGCGGCGATGGCGCGCTTGGCTTCGTGCTCGACGCGTTCGGCAGCGTCACTGATGAAAATGCGCGCGGCGTCGATCATGGTCTGCGTGGAGGATTCGCCTCTGGCTGCGGCGGCCTTTTGCGCGCGAAGCAAGGTTGATTCCATGGCGTAAATTTCCATCACCACGTTTGAGAGCGCGCCGATCAGCTCCTGCTCGTCGGCGAGCTTCTCGCGGAACTTCTGGACGGCGCCGCCGGCGGCTTGCAGGAAGATTTTCTTGCAGTTCGCGACCACGCGGGCTTCATCGGCGAGCACGCCCTCCGGCGCTTCTTCGAACGACGGACCGGCGAGGATTTCATCCGCCAGCTTCATGGCAGCGGGGATCAGCGGGAGCTGCCCGCCCATGGCGCGCTTCATCAGCATCTGGATGATGAGCATGCGGTTGATTTCGTTGGTGCCTTCAAAAATGCGATTGACGCGCGAATCGCGGTAGGCGCGGCAAACGGGATACTCTTCGTGGAAGCCGTAGCCGCCAAAAATCTGCACGCCTTCGTCCACCACGTAATCGAGCATTTCGCTGCCGTAGACTTTGGCGATGGAACTTTCGATGGCGTATTCCTCGAGTACCTTCATCGTGTTTTGGATCTTGTCGCCGGAGCCGGAGGCCGCGGTCATGGCGGCTTCGATGTTTCCCGAGGAGCGGTAGACCATCGATTCCACCGCGAAAATCTGAATGGCCATTTCGGCCAGCTTTTCCCTCATCATCCCGAAATCGCCAATCTGTTTTCCAAACGCTTTGCGTTCCTTCGCGTACTTGCAAGCGGTCATCAGCACGTGCTTCGACCCGCCCACGCAGGACGCGCCGAGCGTGAATCGCCCGGCATTCAAAATATTGAACGCCACGATGTGCCCGCGGCCGATTTCGTGAAGCAGGTTTTCTTTCGGTACCTTGCAGTTTTCCAGGAAAATCGGTGTCGTCGAACTGCCGTGGATGCCCATTTTGTGCTCTTCGTTGCCGGGTTTGAAACCGGGGAACGTGCGCTCGACGATGAACGCCGTGAACTTTTCGCCGTTGACCTTAGCAAAGACCACGTACACATCCGCAAAGCCGCCGTTGGTGATCCACATCTTCTGGCCGTTCAGGATGTAATGCGTGCCTTCGGCGTTGAGTTCCGCGCGCGTCAACGAATTCTGCGCGTCGGAACCCGCTTGCGGCTCGGAAAGGCAGTAGGCGCCAATCCACTCGCCGGTAGCCAGTTTCGGGAGGTATTTTTTCTTTTGTTCTTCCGTGCCGAAGTACACGATGGGCAGCGTTCCGATGCCCGCGTGCGCCCCGTGCGTTACAGCGAATCCGCCGTAAATGGAAAGTTTTTCCGTGAGCACCGTTGTGGCGATCTTGTCGAGACCCGCGCCGCCGTATTCTTCGGGAACTCCGCCGCCCATCAGGCCGACTTCTCCGCCTTTTTTCACCAGTTGGGGCATCAACCCGGCCTTCTTGTTTTCCAGGTCCTTCACCAACGGCACAACTTCTTTCACCACGAATTCTTCCGCGGTCTGCCCGATCAATTTCTGATCGTCCGTCAAATCAGCCGGCGTAAACACATCGCTCGCCTGCGCCGATTCGAGGAGAAAACTGCCTCCCTTTGCTGCCTGCTTGGTGAGAGTAGCGGTGGCCATCTTGGACGCTCCTAGGGGAAAGTCTCTGCTACAGGGTTTTGCTGAAACGGCACTTCGCGGCAAGCAACAAAATCAATTCACCCCATTCTACTCTCGCAAAATGGTCGCGTAAACATCGTTGAGTTCCTGCGTGCCGCAGCAGACTCTGGTCGGCGGAATTCCCAAGCATTACTCTTGAGCGGCCCCTTGAGTTTTTCGAGTCGGCTCGATTCATTTGCGCGATATAACTCAGTTATGTCAGATTCACCGACGCCGTCTTCGAATATCCTCCCGCCTCCTGTTAAAACTGCCATATCGGCAACTGAACGACGTCAGCGCTGGTTCGAGGTTTGTTTTGTTTTGTGTGCCGCCTGCGGGAGTTCCTTCCTGAACGCTCTATTTATTTTGACGAATGGCCCGAATGCTGTTCCAACCAATACCAGCCAAAGATGGTTGATGGGCATCTTTCAAGAAGTCATCGCTCTAGTCTTGGTGGCTTACGTATTGTCGCGACGAAATCTCCGTTTCAGGAATATCGGTCTGCAGTGGCGCTTGAAAGATTTGGGAGTCGGGCTCTTTGTCGCCGGTATTTCCTATGCCGCATATGCGCTGGGCTCGATACTCGTTCAATCTATCCATTACGGGATATATGGGACGCTTGCGAAGTCTGTCGGCGGCAAAGATTTCTACTCGCACCCACCTATTACAGCTATTCCATTTTCCATCCTAAATCCGTTTTTCGAGGAACTGATTGTGCGAGCCTACCTGATGACAGAGATCATGGAACTAACCGGTTCATCAGCACTAGCTATTGTTGTCAGTGTTGCCGTTCAGTTCTCCTACCATCTTTACTACGGGTGGGTAGCTGCGATTTCGCTCTCTTTTCAGTTTCTGATTTTCGCAGTCTATTACGCACGCACGCGACGTATTCTTCCTGTCATCGTCGCGCATGGATTGTTTGATATTTATGCCATAGCCCGTCTGTGGTAAGTCGTAAATCCCAAATGCTCCTTCCAACGAAACCCTCGCGTGGGTAAGTTGGCTCAGAACAAACGGAATTTCTTGCCAAGCCTGCGCCTTCGCGTGACACTTTTCCGCTGTCCCTGCTATTCTCTAGCCTCACAATTGGCTTCAGGAGTGAAACTCATGCGTAGCACGCTTTCAGCAGTTGTGTTGCTCTCGATTGCCGCTGCAACTCCGGCGCAACAAACTTCGCCAGCTTCCCATTTCGACGGCAACACTTGGTGGGCGCACGTCAAATTCCTCGCTGACGATTCGCTTGAAGGGCGCGACACCGGCAGCGAAGGTCTTCGCAAGGCGCAGGCTTACGCCGTTGAGCAGCTCCAGAAGGCCGGCCTTGAGCCCGCCGGCGTCAATGGGTTCTACCAGCCCGTCCGTTTTACGCAATTCCAGGTTGACGAAGCCAAATCCTCGCTCGCGCTCGTCTCTGGCGGCCAAACGATTCCACTTTCTTTCGAGGATGACGCCTTTATCAGCTCACGCTCGACGCGGATTTCCGCCAATCTCTCCGCACCATTGGTTTTCATCGGCTACGGCCTGAAAATCCCCGAGAAGAATCTCGATGAATTCGCGGGGCTCGATCTGAAGGGGAAAATTGTCGTGTATCTCGCCGGCTCTCCAGCGGATATCCCAACGGCTCTCGCTTCGCACTACCAAACGGCCGGGGAGCGCTGGAAATTCCTGCGCGCGGCGGGTGTCATCGGCATGATTAATGTTGCGAATCCCGCTTCCATGGACATTCCCTGGTCGCGCATTTCCGTGAACCGCAATCACCCATCCATGGATCTTGCGGATGCCGAGTTTTATGACACTCCCGGGCTGCAAATCGGCGTGGCTTTCAACCCTGCTTCCGCCGAAAAACTATTCGCCGACTCCGGGCATACCTTCGCGGAAATCGCCGCCTTGGGCAAAGACCGCAAACCCCTTCCGCACTTTCCCCTGGCCGTTTCGCTCAAAGCCAACGCCGTCATACAAACCACGACGCTCGAATCCGCCAACATCGTCGCCAGGCTCACCGGCTCCGATCCGGCTCTCAAAAACGAATTCGTCGTCCTTTCCGCCCACATCGACCACGTGGGCATCGGCGCGCCGATTAACGGCGACAGCATCTACAACGGCGCCATGGACAATGGTTCCGGCAGCTCTCTGGTGATGGACATCGCCGCGAGCCTCAAAGCGCATCCGGAGAAAACGCGGCGCTCGATTCTCTTCCTGCTCGTTACTGCCGAAGAAAAAGGCCTGCTCGGCTCCAGATATTTCGCCGAGCATCCCACGGTCGCGCCGAAATCCATGGTCGCGGACGTCAACGTGGACATGTTTCTGCCCATCGTCCCGTTGAGAATCCTCAAGATTGGAGGCTTAGAGGAATCTGACCTCGGCACGCGCGCCGCTGCCATCGCGCAGGCCATGGGCATCAAACCCATTCCCGATCCCGAGCCGCTGCGCAACGCGTTCATTCGCAGCGATCAGTACAGCTTCATCAAGAAAGGCGTTCCGGCGGTCAAATGCGACGTCGGCTTCGAGCTGGGTACGCCCGAACAGAAAATCTTCAAGGACTGGCTGACCAACCGTTATCACGCGCCATCCGATGACGTGAACCAGCCCGTCGATCTCCCGGCCGCTTCAGGCTACGAGGAATTCACTCGGCGGCTGCTGCTCGACACCGCCAACACCACTGCGCGTCCACGCTGGAAGACAGACTCCTTCTTCCGCCGCTACGCCGCCGACTGACGAGCGACCCGCGAGCGCTCACGACACCTCGGGCAAAGCGTGGCGGACATTGTTGATCGTTCGATGAGTTTGAATTCTACGCCTGCATCGCTTGACCGCGAACGGCGATCGGCCGCACCTCAATCGATCCGTTCCGCGCCGAGGGGATCCGCGCGGCGATGGCGATGGCTTCGTCCAGGTCGGCGGCATTCACCAGAAAATAGCCGCCCAGCTGCTCTTTGGTTTCCGCAAACGGGCCGTCGGTAACCACGCGCTTGCCGCCGCGCACGCGCACCGTCGTTGCCGTAGTGGTTGCCGTAAGCTGGTTGCCTCCCACGTATTTGCCCTTTCCCGTGAGCTCGTCTCGGAGCTTCCCGTATTCCTCGTACACCGGCGCCAGGTCCGCCGGAGCGCTCTTCACCCACTCCGCCTCATTGTGATAAATCAGCAGCAGATATTGCATGGTCTTGCCTCCTGCAGGTTAGTCGAACGGGGATGCCGGAAATCGACAATACTATTCGCCCTGCCCGGCCGCTTTTTGCTTCAAAAACGTCCCTTTGTCCAATTCGCTGAACGCCTGCCGCAGCTGTTCCTGTGTGTTCATTACGATGGGGCCGTACCACGCCACCGGCTCTTCCAGTGGCTTGCCCGACACCAGCAGAAACCGTATCCCTTGGTCGCCTGCCTGCACCATTACCTCGTCGCCGCGATCGAATAGCACCAGCGAACGATTGTCCGCCTCCGCAGGTGGTTTCGTGTCTGCCCAGCTCACCGGTTCCGTGGGCACCGCCAGCGGCTCCGAAGCATTGCAGAACTTGCCATCGCCGGCAAAAACGTAGGCGAACGCATGCCGCGTCACGCCCACCGGAAGCGTCTTCCTGCGGCCCGGCGGCACAGACACATCCAGATAAATTGGATCGGCGGCGATGCCGTCCACAGGCCCTGACTTCCCCCAGAAATTCCCGCACACCACGCGCACGTGCGTCCCGTCATCGTCCTTGATTTCCGGAATATCCAGCGCTTTTACTTCTTGATAGCGCG
>Ga0210409_10005980_pt1 | contig 12712 bp, 11 predicted proteins | sample IncBWH17MmetaG_FD_161649 | JGI IMG/M metagenome (GOLD analysis project Ga0210409, IMG submission 161649) | Forest soil microbial communities from Barre Woods Harvard Forest LTER site, Petersham, Massachusetts, United States - Inc-BW-H-17-M | ecosystem: Environmental > Terrestrial > Soil >...
ACCGCCACGGTCGATTCTCTCGCTCACGACCTCGAAGGAATTCTCGTCACCCAGGGCCTCTATCAAAACGAGGCGCAAGCTATGGTGCAAACCTGGCGCGACACCTGGTTTGAGGAAGGCAGCCGCCTCCTCTACATCGTTCCCCCCGAATTCGTGAACACCGTGCTGCCGCTGACCATCAAGCCCGCTCCGACGCAAACCACGCGCGTCTTCGTAGGCCGCCTCGAGCTGGTCACCCCGGCAACCGCAAGCGCCGTCGAGAACGCCTTCGCCCAACACGATCGCGCCACGCTCGCCAAATACGCCCGCTTCCTCGAACCCATCCTCAAAACCATGATCGATACCACTCCCGACTCCAATAAGGCCCAGGAGTTCCGCCACGATCTCAACCGCTACTACAACTCGCAGTTCCGCTAAAATGTAGTTTGCTGGCCCTGTGGCACAGCCCTTTCCGGCGACCCCGCACTTTGTGGCACAGCCAATCTGGCTGTGCTCCTACGACCCCGCACGCGTGGGCAACCCTGCTCCAAGACGGACCGAAGCCTCCAAGAACGCCGAGAACGTTTTGGCCTGCGCGACCATCGCTCGCCCCGCGCGCAAGCTCATTGCCTCTTCTTCCGAAGCGCCGACCAGGACTGTGCGTCGTGTCCAGACAATCAGTTTTGCAGTATGCTGTCCGCCGCAGCAAACCGCCTTGTCTAGCGGCCGCGTGAATTATTCAGGGATAACCGGGAGCCGATCGTGACCACACGTCGAGAAGTTTTAAAGTATGCGGGACTGGGAGCGGGTGCGGTGGCGGCTTCCGTGTTGGGAGTGACGGCAAACGCCAAAGTCGAAGCGCCCAAAATCGATACGAATGACGAGCAGGCGCCGACGAAGCCCTCGCAGACAGAAGTCACCGACAAGAGCGGGAAGCGGCTGGCAGCCGGGGCCGAGGTTGCATGGACGAAGGTTGCGAAAAAGGCTGCACCAGCGGACATCACTGTGGACCCGACGAAACAGGCGCAGACGATCTTGGGATTCGGCGCGGCGTTTACGGATGCTGCGTGCTTCACGCTCTCGCGCCTGAGCGATAGCGATCGCGCGGCCCTGCTGCATTCGATGTTCGGGCAGGATCAACATGCCCTGAGCGTGGGGCGCATTCCCATTGGCGCCAGCGATTACAGCACCGCGGCCTACAGCTACGACGACGGCGCGGCCGATCCGGACCTGAAGCGCTTCAGCATCGACCACGACCGCGATTACATTTTGCCAACATTGCGCGCCGCGCTCACTGCGAATCCGGATCTGTTTTTGTTCGCCTCACCGTGGAGCCCTCCCGGATGGATGAAGTACAGCAACTCGATGTTGGGCGGAAACATTCGGCCGGAAAATATTCCCACCTACGCGCGCTACTTTCAGAAATTCGTGGAGGCCTACGCCGCAGCGGGCGTGAACGTACGCGCGGTGACCACCCAAAACGAAATCGACGCGGACCAGGGCGGCCGAATGCCCGCGTGCCCGTGGCCGGAAGAGGACGAGGAGCGCCTGGTGGCAGGGCTCGGCCCGCTCCTCGAAGCGAGCGGCACCAAAATCTGGACTCTGGACCACAATTACAATTTGTTTGGCCGCGCCCTCGATCAACTCTCCAGACCCCGAATCAAGAAATACGTGAACACCGTGGCCTGGCACGGGTACGTGGGCAGCCCGGAGATGATGGGCATCGTGAAGCAGAAATTTCCGGAAGTGGAAATGCATTGGACCGAAGGCGGCGACGACTACAAATTCCCTGATTATCTGACGAACTGGAGCAAGTGGGGCGCGACCTTCGCCGGCATTCTGGCCAACGGCCCGCAAAGCATCACCATGTGGAATCTGGCTCTCGATGAGCGTGGCCGGCCCAACATCGGTCCGTTCGATTGCGGCGGCCTGGTGCAGATTCATTCGCAGACGAAGGAAATCACGCGCACCGGATTGTATTGGGCCTTGGTGCACCATGCCCGCGCGTTTCGGCGCGGCGCTGTGATTGTCGCCTCGCACGATGCGAACGGCGACCTTCCGGCGGTGAACGCAGCCCTGATCGGCCAGCCGGCGTCATCATCAACGGTGACGTCGACGCCGAATAGCGCCGCAATGTCGCGCGTGTATCACGCCGCAGCGAAAAATTCCGACGGCTCCCTGGTGCTGGTGCTGACCAATCCAGGCGAAGCGAAGGATCTCACGGTCGCGTGCGCCGGCCAGACCGCAAAAGTACCGCTGACCGCCGATTCCATCACCACCCTGCGCTGGACCTGAATTTAGTACGTGGCTCGGTAGCTCCTTAGGAGGTGGCGGCTTCAGCCGCCACGTTCAAGCGCAAACATCTATGGCAGACAGGCGGGCCCATTTTTTCTTGCACTCGGTCTGTGCGCGCCGGTTTACGCCGAAGCGAGGGGCACACGCGGTGGTGCAAGACCGTTAAAAAAACTCGATCGACGCCGTTCCTCCGAAAGTCTGAATGCACTTGTCCGGTAACCCGACTTATCAGGACCTATCGCCGAGACCCTTCAACGCGGTGCAAGTCGCGACGAAAACCGATTCATTGCGGCTCACGAACGTCATATATGGACCACCGTCTGCGATGAAGGATTCAGGTTGAATCCACTCAAGTTGCTTCCAGAATAGACCGGTTAGGTCCGACATTTCGGGATTGTGCAAAGCGAAACCATCAGCATAGTTTACGAAGGCCCAGATTTTGCCTGCTGGAAGGTCAGATTCAAAAACATTGCCGTCGCACAGTGCGCCAAGGTCGCGAGGTGACTCAAAGACGTACCATTCGTCGTATCCGCCGCATTGACCCGCCCACACTCCTTTGAGATGGCCATCTTCCGACAAAGTGATTTGGGGACTGTAAGCAATGTCATTCCGGCTGTGCCAACCCAAGCTTTTCTCTTCGTCCGTGAGAACCTTGGGCCCGCTATCCAGCGAGGTCACAGCGATGTATTTGCTTGCCAGAGACTGCGGGCACGACTTAATCAACGTCGAAAGGTCATCGTGCTTTGTGACGAACCATCGGTACGGACCTTGGGAACCTGTAAAAGTCATTGGCTCGAAATCGGTCATTTAGTGCGCCCTAGACAAAGTATACCTAGGCAAATCCGCGACCGTCCCGGTAAACGCCGAAACCGGACAAGTCAAAATGGGCCCAAAACCACTTCTCCGGTAACCCGACTTATCGGGAGTTGACGCTTTGTAGGCCACGCTTTGAATAACCAGCCGCATTTGGATAAGCTGAAAATCTCGCTTCCTTCATGACAAACTGCATCGCAATCGTTTCTCTGACGTTTGCACTTTCGCTGTTATCGCACGAGCGGCAGGCTCAAGACTCGTCTGAATGTCGGCTGGTTAAGGCGTCCGATTTGGTCGATGCTCAAGCTCCAACGTTCGTCAGTTATCCCGTCATTCGGGAAAAGGTGGCTAACCCTAAACTCGACCTCAACAGTAACCCTGTCGCTAGAAGGTACCGTACCGTCCTGCGTCTTGCGATGCCGGAGGGGCCGAATTTCGCCGGGCATTACAGGTTGGTTCATTGGGGTTGTGGCACCTCTTGCGCAATGTTTGCTGTCGTGAACCTAAGAACAGGCCGAGTCATAACGCTGAAAGGATTCTCGGCGGTGGGAGGCGTGTACTTCTATGCAGATGAATTTCTCCCGAACACAGAAAGCGATGGGTGGGGATTTCGTCACCAAAGCAACAGTAAATTGCTTGTCGTCGTGGGTACATTGTTGAGTGACGATGTTGATTTACAGCAGGGTGCATTTTATTTTGTGCTGGAAGACGAGAAGTTGAGACTGATTCACTCAACGGTGGTAAAGAAACACTGCGGCGGAACAAAGCACTGAGTCATTGCATTTCAAGTCTTGATTAACGCGGTAATCGTCCATTTGAAGTCCTGGAACTTGACTTCTCCGCCCGACTTACCGGGCACCTTGACCACTCGCCTTATTCTCCCGAAAAGCTCTGCGAATGAACATTCCAGAGAGATAAAGTGCGCCGAGCGGAAGTGGCGAGAACACGAGAACGGCAACTACGGGTCCCCAAATCGACGATCCGTCCGGGGGCGGAAGCGGCATGACGGCACCAATCAACCACGCGGACATAACCAGACCCGCGAACCCAGCAACCGTGGCGACCAACAATGAGCCCACCCTGCGGGAAGCAGCTCGATTTGAGCGCCATGCGACGAGATACCCGACGACGACTGCGACAATACTTCCTGCGAAGATGGTCAGCACCAAGACGTTTTCGGTATCAACATCCATAGCATGTAAAGAATAACAACCAGGAGAATCTGCCGATGCAACCAAGAATCAAATAGTTGCGCACAAGGAACTGCTTCGATCCCGTGGCAGATCAAAGCGCCTGATAAACGCGCTTACCGGAGATGCGGAGCCCTAGGACGGGACTGTCTTTTCGTACCCTCAAATCACCGCGTTAGATAGACTGTAGGAAACATTCAGGGGAGGCAGGAATGAGGGCAATTATTCTGGGCCATTCGAGCAGCCCAAATCCATGAGTGCAACAGTCCCTGTGCCAGCCAACTGGATCGACTATCTACGCGGTCAGCGAGAGACTGGAATGGATTATTTTGTTGCGCGCGTCACCCTCCGCGACGGCCGGATATTTGAGCAGGTCGCAATCAGAGGCGGCTACATCATCATGGTTCGAGGGCAGAAAGAGATACCGTTCTCCGAGAGCGACATTCAGGAAATCAGAGTGAACCACGAGAAATGGAACTTCAACGAAGATAGAGCATGAATGACTCGGACCGCTGGTTAGGTTTGCCCAACTCCTAATTAACGCGGAAACCGGACAAGTGAAGTATTGGCACTGGACTTTGGTCCGGGTAACCCGGCTAATCAAAAGTGAAGTTCTGGGACTGGACTTGTCCGATAAGCCGAGCAGGAGTTGAGCGGGTCGACTTGTTGCGGCACACCCTATGTGGGAAGCTGCGTTCCTCTGAAGGTTAGTCCCGGCTCCTTAGCCCCGGCGGGGTCCGTCAGTGTTCGCTTGCGTCGGACTCTTGGGTCTTCAGCATCCACCCTCGCCGCCGACGTACACCTCGTTCCAAACCCCATTTAGGCGTCGGTAAATTCCAAACTCTTCGTCTTCGTAACCCCTCACTTCGACAACGATTTCGTCGGTCCCATCGCCATCGAAGTCCAGTTGGTCGACAAGACGGACGTACTCTGAATCGGTTCCTTCCAGGAGGTCTGTCGTCTTATGGTAGTGAGCCAGCTCGGTGGTCGCTCCAGAGGCATCTATCTTGCCGATCAGGAATACCTCATGTCGCGCGTCTTTCGCCTCCACAGACAACGACCCAATCAAAAAATCGCTTTCGGTATGGTCGATTCTGGTGACGATGAGGTGGTCCACCTTAATTTTGTTCGCCAATTCCTCCGGCACGCCGTGTTTGCGAAATTCGTTCAAAGCCAGTTGTCTGGCGTAATTGCTTTCCGCCGGATCGGCGTGACGCTGCTTGTTTGCATGGGGTCGAAGCTTTTCCGAATTGGTCGCAAGAGCCATAGCGTCTTTTGCGAGCTGAATTGGTGGATCGGCTGATACAAGGGCCGCCGACGAATCGCATTGAAATGGCAGCACTTTCTTGATTCTTATTTGGCCCCTTCTTTCACCTCCTATGAATAAGGCGAGGCGCTCACCGACGTTATAGACAGGCTGTTGCCCCTGAGCGCGATCCTTAGGGCTAAAAATTTCGATGGCAATTAGATCGCCGAACTTAGGTGTGTCAATCCCGATTCCTTCGGCATAGTGATTTGGCGTCACAACATAGACCGACCGAACAAGCCCGTACCAAACGGAGGTCGATTCCCCGTTGCCGCCGCACCCAGCGGGTACGCCAGGCGCGATGCAAGGACCCGCATTGAGAACGACGGCGGTTTGTCCGTTATTGGAAGCCTGTGGGCTGGCATCAGCTACGGCAAAAAGGAGTACAACGATTAGCAGAAACACACAATAGCGTGGATTCATTGGTCCTTCCTACGTAAGCGCATTTGACCACATCCGGTCGACATTGCATCCCAGTCGAAAGTACAGTTGTGACGCTACAGGCAAGTGCCTGGTTAACGCCGTAACCGGACAGGTGGTTTCGGTTGTCCGCACCGGGGGGATCGCTACCCGGGCGGGTGGCCGACAGGCCCGCGGAGAGATTTTGGGTGCCGCATACGCTGGTTTTGCGTGTGCGGGTTTAGAGTCACCTTCGCAGCGACCAAGTAGGCAATCGCCCTGACCAACTCGAACAGCTCGTGTCACTCCCCTGAATCGCTTGCCCCGCACCTCGGTCTTACCCGCGTCCTCCCCATTGTTACCTTTTCACCCCATCTTCGTTACAACTCTCCGCGTTTGAATGACTTAGCAATCCGTTCGAACGAGTACCTTACAAGTAAAAGATTCCTATTGACAACCGCCCCGATCCGAGATAAGATTGCGCGTGTTATCTCAAAGATACGTCTTCTACCCCTCTCGCCGCTCCAGTCCTAACCCTCGCCGTTTGATACTGTTACAAACTCTTTTGCACTCCCAAAAAAGTCAACTCCTTTGTAATCAAGCAAATCCAAACTCTTTTGGCAAAATACCGTGGGTGAGGGTACCTCCCAACTCGGTGCCTCTGTCTCTCTGTGGCAATCCCGATTTGCCGCCCATAGCGAAGGATTTCCAGAGCGCCAAAACAGGAACTTTAACTACCTTTAAAATCAACACTTACAAAAATGTATCAAAACAAAGCACTTTAACTACGTTTAGAATGAACACTTATGAAAAAAGGGGGGAGGGGGGTGTCGGATTTTTTAGTGGGCTACGATCCAGGTGTCCGCGAAGAGCCCCCGTCTCAATGCGGCGCGCCAGCCGCGCCGTCGAGAAACGCTTCCACTACGGGCACAAACTCCGCGGTCTTCTCCAGCGGCGGGACGTGGCCGCACTGGTCGAAGCTCACCAGCTTGGCCCCTGCGATTCCGGCCGCATATCGTTCGCCGGAGGCGATCGGCAGCAGCGTATCCTGTTTGCCCCAAACGACCAGCGTCGGCACATGAATCTGCGCCAACCGGTCGTCAAGCCGCTCGGAAGCCAGACTCGGATTGGTCAAGATGGCTCGAACCGTATAGCCGTCGTGCTTTGCAAGCTTGTCGGCAAAGCTTTTTTGCAGAGCCTCGTCTGTGACCCAGCTCGTATCGTAAAAAACCGCTTCCAGCAATTTGCGCATGTCCGCCAGCGTGCTCGGATTCAGGTTTGGAATCGCCTTGTCTTGCGTCAACCCTGCGGCGTCCACCAGGACCAGCTTTTCGACGGGAACCAGGTGCGCGCCGCCTGCAATCTCCACCGTGTACAGCGCGGAAATCCACCCGCCCAGCGATTCGCCCATAAGGCTGGCCTTCTCCACTTTCAGTTCGCGCAAAAACTCATTGAGAAAATCCACATAAGTCTGGATCTTGTAATCGATCAGCGGCTTGTCCGAGCGCCCAAAGCCGACCTGGTCCATGGCGATCACGCGATACTTTTTCGAGAGCGGCGCCACCACCCGGCCCCAATCTCCGTCCTTGCTGCTCCCCAGCCCATGCACCAGCACGAGCACGGGCCCCGAACCCACGTCCCAGTAATGAATCGTCTGGCCGAAGACAATCGTGGTCTTGTCCTCCGGCTGCTTCGCGGGAGCTTGTCCAAAGCAAGGGACAGCAAAAAGAGTGATCGCAATTGCAAAAAACACCTTCCGACGCACCTGCATGATTCCTCCTGTCTTTTGCGGCCTTCTATGTAGCACAACCCTGCGCAGCCACCAACAAGCAAACGCCACATTTGCCCGCCCGCGAACCCTTTGGTACAGTGCCAGCGCCGCCCGCAATGCCGATCGAGGAGGAGGCCAGTGGCCATCTCGCAAGAGCTGCTCGAGATTCTTGTCTGCCCCGTATGCAAGACCCCGGTCAAGCCAACGCCGGACGCCGGCCTGAAGTGCCAAACCTGCCGGCGCGTCTATCCCATTCGCGACGATATCCCCGTAATGCTGCCGGAAGAGGCCACGGTCGCCCCCGAGTAGCGGAGGGACCTACACCGCGATTCGCCTTCGTCCATGCCCAGCAAAATCAAAAGTGATGCCGGTCGTCTGAAACGCCTGATCCCCCGCCTGCGCGGAAAACGCATCGGCGTCCTGGGCGACCTCATGCTGGACCGCTATCTTTGGGGTACCGCCTCGCGCCTTTCGCCGGAGGCCGCCGTTCCCGTCGTGGATTTTGTCGAGCAGAGCGAATGCCTCGGCGGGGCCGGCAACGTCGCGGCAAATCTATCCACTCTCGGCGCCCGCGTGGAGTGCTTCGGCGCGATCGGGAATGACGAATCGGGCGCGGCCCTGCGCAAATGCCTCCACGAAGCCGGGGTCGGGGACAAAGGCGTGCTGAGCGACGCGAAGCGTGTGACCACCGTGAAAACGCGTATCATCGCGCGCCATCAGCAAGTCGTGCGCGTCGATCGCGAGCGCCGCGAGCCCGTACGGCCGGAAACCGAAGAGCGGCTCCTGCGCGCACTGTTCGGCGCGCTCAAGCACCTCGACGCGCTGGCTCTCTCGGACTATGACAAAGGCCTGGTCACAGACAATTTCGCCGAACGCGTTCTCAGCGCGTGCCATCAATTGCGCGTAGCCGTCTTCGTCAAGCCCAAAACTTCGCGCCTCTACGCCTACCGCGGCGCGCGCGCCATCGTTTGCAATGCCAAGGAAGCGGGATTTTTTGTAACTCGTTCTCTGGGAGACGAAAAATCGGTGGAAGAAGCGGGACGCGCCCTGCTCGCGCATTTCGGCTGCGGAGCGGTGCTCATCACCCGCGGCGAAAAGGGCATGAGCCTCATCGAAGAAAGCTCGCCGCGGGCCCTGCACATTCCCGCCACCGGATTTGAAGTCACCTACGCACGAATTGGCCAATCCGGCGTAGACCGCACCGCCAGCGGCCGTCAGGTTTTCGACGTCACCGGCGCAGGCGATACCGTGCTGAGCGTCCTGGCGCTTGCGGCAGCGGCTGGCGCTCCTCTTCCCGACGCCGCCACCCTCGCCAACACCGCCGCAGGCGTAGCCGTCAGCAAACTGGGCACCGCCACGGTCACGCCCGAAGAGCTGACCCGCGCCCTGGACGAAATTCGCCATTAGCGGCGCTTTTTGGAGTGCGGCGGTCTTGCCGCCGCTTTCACGGAGGTAACACCGGCAGCGCGTCAGTGCGGGCAAACGGATTTTCATTCAGAGAGTTTTCTTACGGCGGGAAACTAAACGATTTCTCCTGCGTGTTCATCCACACGGTCACCACGCGCGTCCTCCGGCTCTTCTCCGCATCGGTCGCCTCCGGCATCGGCGCAAACGGACTCACCGCGACTTCCACCACCACGCTGTTGGCCGAATCCCTCGCCGCGCTTATTTTCACGATCTTGTAGCTTTTCACCGGCCCGTAATAGCCGTACGGCCCCCAATCCGTCAAGAAGTCCGGCAAACGGTAGCTGGGCGCGGCCTTCCACAGGCGATAGGCGGTATCGTTGTCTCCGGCCACCAACGCATTGAAAAAATGCTGCACCGCTCGCTGTTCGGGGTAGTACCGGAACGCAAAGTAGAGAACCACGGCAGCCAATACCACCAGCGCGCCGGCCACAAATTTCAAAGGCCGCGATTTATTGGAAGTTTCCACCGCCGGTTCGAGAAGGCTCATCGCAAAATCTCCGCAAATGCGAGCGTAGCACACCGCAGACTCGGTTGTTTACCTGTAGCTCAGGCCTGCCTCTCAGGCATGAGGTTTTCTCCTCGTTCTCGGATCGAGCTATGGTTCCAGCGCCCCGCCGGCTCCTTCCGGCAATTCGATTTGATACTTCGTTCGCGCCTTCTCCGCATGTTGCTCCAGCGCGAGAGCAATCAGCTTGTCGATCAGTTCGCGAAACGGAATGCCGCTGGCCTCCCACATTTTGGGATACATGCTGATAGAGGTGAATCCGGGAATGGTATTCGCTTCGTTCAGGAAAATCTTCCCGCCCTTCTTCTCCAGGAAAAAATCGACGCGCGCCATGCCGCTCAATTCCAGCGCGCGAAACGCCGCGACCGCCAAGGATTGAATCTTCTTTACCTGCTCCGGCTTCAGCTTCGCCGGAATCAGGAGCTGCGTTCCTTCTTCCAGATATTTTGCCTGGTAATCGTAAAACTCACGGTGCGGCACGATTTCGCCTGGAATCGACGCCGCCGGCTCGCTGTTTCCCAGCACCGCCACTTCAATCTCCCGCGCCACCATCGCCCGCTCCACCAAAAGCTTCATCGCGAATTCTGCCGCAAGATTCAAGGCGGGAGCAAGCTCTTCGCGCGAATGCACCTTCGTCATCCCCACCGAAGAGCCCAGCGTGGCCGGCTTCACGAACACCGGATACTTGAATTTTCTCTCGATGCTGCGCTGAATCTCTTTCGGCTGCTTTTCCCAATCCGCGCGCGGCACAGCGATCCACGGCACCACTGGAATCTTCGCTACCTGCATCAGGCGCTTGGCGACGTCCTTATCCATCGCGATCGCCGACCCCAACACGCCCGCGCCGACAAACGGCAGCCCCGCCAGGTCCAGCAATCCCTGGATCGTGCCGTCTTCCCCGTACGTTCCGTGCATCACCGGGAAGACCACGTCCAGCCGCTGCCCGCCGCCACTGCCATCCAGCCGCACCAGCGCCGCATCGGTAGGGTCCGCGGTCATCATCACGCGCTGCCCGCCCTTCAACACCTCGGGCAGCATTTTCTGCGCACCCAACCCCACCAGCCAGTGCCCTTCCTTCGTGATCCCGATCGGGACCGGCTCGTACTTGTCCGGATCCAGCCCGCGAATCACCGCGGCCGCCGAAGCTAGCGAAACCTCATGCTCGCCCGACCGCCCGCCGAACAACACTCCAACCCGCAACCGCTTCTTGTCCGTAGTCACGCCGATTATTTTTCCAGAAAAAGCTGCAACCCCGAAGAGGAGACCTGCCTAGTGTTTCCAGAATCAGACGGGATTCGCAGCAGCCTACTGTCTCTCGTCAGAGAATCTTCTTGCCCAACCCGGACAGCACCAACTCGACACCTAACAAAGCCGTGCGGTTGTGTTCGTCAATGACCGGATTGATCTCGACGACCTCCAGAGACACCATCGCCTCGGTATCCGCGATCATCTCCATGGCCAAATGCGCTTCACGATACGTCACTCCGCCACGCACCGGCGTACCTACCCCCGGCGCATCCGAAGGATCGACAAAATCCATGTCCAGGCTCACCGAGATTCCGTCCGTGTCATCCATCGCATACTTCAGCGCGTCGCTCATCACCTCGCGCATGCCGCGCTCATCGATGTCCCGCATGGTGAACACGTGCACGCCGGATTTCTTCGCCAGCTTCTTCTCGTGCGAATCCAGGTCGCGAATCCCCACCAGGGAAATATTCTGCGGCTCGACCTTCGGCTTGAATCCTTCCAACTCCACCAATTCCGTCGCCCCGTAACCCATCGCCGCGGCCAGCGGCATGCCGTGCACGTTGCCGGAAGGCGAAGATTCCGGCGTGTTGATATCCCCATGTGCGTCCAGCCAGATCAAACCAATCTTTTTTTCTTTCTTCTTAAAATGGCCCGCCACGCCCGACAAAGAGCCCGCCGCAATCGAATGGTCTCCGCCCAGAACCACCGGCATCATGCTTTCGTCCAGCGTCTTCTCCACAATCGTGGCCAGATCTTTGCAAGCGTCTGCAATCTCCGCCAGATACTTGGCCCGCTTTTCTCCGTAAGACATCTCTTCCGGCTGTTTCACCGAAATGTTACCGATGTCCTCCACTTGCAGCCCCAATTGCTTGATGCGCGCCTGCAAGCCCGCCACGCGCAGCGCCGACGGCCCCATATCCACGCCGCGCCGGCTCGCCCCCAGGTCCATGGGCACACCAATGATTCGTATTTTCTGCGCCATTTGATTTCCTAGCTGAGGACTAAGGATACACGCGATAAAGCATGCGTGGGAACGGAATCACTTCGCGAATGTGCTCCGCCCCGCAAATCCAGGCCACCGTGCGTTCCAGCCCCATGCCAAATCCCGAATGCGGCACGCTGCCGTAGCGCCGCAAATCGAGATACCAGCGGAACGCGTCCTCGGGCAGGTTGTGCTCGCGCAAACGTTTCAACAGCAAATCGTAGTCATGAATGCGCTGGCTCCCGCCGATAATTTCCCCGTAGCCTTCCGGCGCCAGCATGTCAAACGCCAGCGCCAGGTCTGGCCGCTCCGCATCCGGCTGCATATAAAACGCCTTGATCGCCGCCGGATAGCGGTGCACGAGCACCGGCCGGTCAAACTCATTCGAAATAATTGTCTCTTCGTCTCCGCCGATATCATCGCCAAACTTCGCCGGATTCCCGTGTTTCTGCAGCACCTTAATCGCATCTTCGTAACTGATCCGCGGAAACGGTGGCTTCACGTTTTGCAGCTTCGTCGTGTCTCGTTTCAGCGTCTCCAGCTCGCGTGGCTTATTCTTCAGCACCGACTGCACGATCGCGCTCACCAGCCCCTCGCCGAGCGTCATGACCTCATCCAGCTCGACGTACGCCGCCTCCGGCTCCAGCATCCAAAATTCCGTCAGGTGCCTCCGCGTCTTCGATTTTTCCGCGCGAAACGTCGGCCCAAATGTGTACACCTTCCCCAATGCCATGGCCGTCGCTTCGATGTACAGCTG
>Ga0210409_10005982_pt1 | contig 12708 bp, 9 predicted proteins | sample IncBWH17MmetaG_FD_161649 | JGI IMG/M metagenome (GOLD analysis project Ga0210409, IMG submission 161649) | Forest soil microbial communities from Barre Woods Harvard Forest LTER site, Petersham, Massachusetts, United States - Inc-BW-H-17-M | ecosystem: Environmental > Terrestrial > Soil >...
ATCGAAGGAAGCTGCGAACTAATGCGCACGAAGCGACAAGCACAAAGTTAGGAAATAAGGGGATTGCATGGTCAAGGGAAACCAAAGAGATTTTTACGAAGTCCTGGGCGTCGCGCGCACGGCTTCGGTCGAGGAGATTAAGTCTTCCTACCGCAAAGCCGCATTGAAGTGGCACCCGGACCGCAATCCGGAAAACAAAGAAGAAGCCGAAGTGAAGTTCCGCGAATGCACGGAAGCCTACAGCGTGTTGAGCGATCAAGCGAAGCGCGAAGTCTATGACACCTATGGCCACGCCGGTCTTTCTGGTGCGGGCGGCGGAGTGGATTTCAATAGCACAGTTTTCCGCGACTTCCACGACATTCTGGGCGACTTCTTCGGATTCGAGGATCTTTTCTCTACTGGCGGAGGCCGCAGCCGACGCCGTCAGCAGCGCGGCGCTGATCTGCGCTATGACATGACGCTCACGTTTGAAGAAGCTTCGGCCGGCGTTACCACCAAAATCAAACTCCCCCGCCAGGAATTCTGCGAGGCTTGCAACGGAACCGGCGCGAAAAAGGGCATCGGCGTTGTCGCTTGCCAGACCTGCGGGGGCCGCGGCCAACTTGCCTACCAGCAAGGATTCTTCACCATCACGAGGACCTGCCCGGCATGTCAAGGCGCCGGTCAAATTGTCCGCGAGCGCTGCCCCGACTGCCGCGGGCAAGGACGCATCGAACGTGAAAAAACGATCGATCTGCGCATTCCTCCCGGCGTCGACTCCGGGACACGACTGCGCGTGACGGGCGAAGGAGAGCCTGCGCCGAATGGAGGGGCCCCCGGGGACCTCTACGTGGTTCTGGACGTAAAGGAACATCCGTTCTTCGAACGGCGCGGCGCGGACCTCTATTGCACGATTCCGCTTAGCGTCACGCAAGCGGCTCTCGGAACGGAGTTGCAAGTTCCCGGCCTGTCTGGCGAGGAAAAACTCAAAGTTCCCGAAGGTACGCAGAGCGGCGCGGTGTTTCGCCTCAAAGGCAAAGGTCTTGCTGACCCGCGCGGCGGCGGCAAAGGCGATCTCTATTATCACGTCCGCGTTCTCACACCAACGAAGCTGACGCGGGAGCAGCGCAAACTTCTCGAACAACTCGGTTCGACGCTCAAAGTCGAGAACAAGCCCGCTGAGCGCAATTCGACGATCTTTGACAAAGTAAAAGACATCTTCGGCTAGCGTTCGGTTCCTGCGTTAGAATCCTGGCGTGCGCCGCAGATTCTTTGTCGAACAATTTACCGAGCAGAGCGCTGTAATGGAGGGCGAAGCAGCGCATCACCTCGGCCATGTTCTCCGCGCCGAAGCGGGTCAGCTTTACGAGTTGACGGATGGCTCTCGGGCGTGGCTTGCTCGCATTGCATCCGTCGGACGCAATCGCGTTGAGTTTGCGTTGCTTGAGCAACTTCCCACGCCTCCAGCCACCGCAGACATCACCCTGCTGCTGTCCATCGTCAAGTTCGACGCATTCGAATGGGCTATCGAAAAGGCCACCGAGCTGGGCGTAGGCAGAATCGTCCCCTTGGCTGCCGCGCGCAGCGAAAAAGGTCTTCTGGCCGCCGCCGCAAAGCGTTCGCGACGCTGGCAAAAAATCTTGCTGGAGGCTTCCCAGCAGTCGCGCCGCCTTCGCCTTCCGCAACTCGATGAGCCGAGCAGACCCGCCCAAGCCTTCACCACAGAAACCGCTGGAGTTCGCCTGCTGCTCTCCGAGCACAGCGATACCCCGTCCATCCGTAATTCTTTCGAGCATTCCAATCACGCAATATCCTCGCCGTCGGCAATCTCGAGCGCCGCGCTGGCTATCGGGCCAGAAGGCGGCTGGACCGACGAGGAACTAACCTCAGCCCGTGCCGCGGGCTTCCGGGAAGCCTCCCTTGGCCAACTCATACTTCGCACGGAAACAGCTGTCGTCGCGGCTCTGGCTATGCTGAATTACGCACTGTTACGCGGCTAGGCCAGCCAGCCGCAACCTCCATTCTCCTAGGGCCAAATGCAACGCCCCACAACACTGGCGAATCTTACTTACCAGCCCGGCGAATTCGGCAATCCGTCAACGCACGCGCAAATCCAATCTAGCGCGGCCAGCAATGCCCGTGTTATAAATAGAAGGCAGCACAAAATGCAAAGCGCGGACCAGAACCAACCTCTCGTCTCTTCGGTTCCGGAAACTCCGGCCCCGGCGCCTTCGGGCGCTCATTCCTTGCGAAACGAAATCCGCGTGTGGACACGCGACCTGCTCATCGCCATCGGTCTCGCGCTGGTCATCATCGTATTCCTTTACCAGCCGGTAAAAGTAGAAGGCACCAGCATGGCGCCGCTGCTTTCCGATCAGGAGCGCATCTTCATCAACAAATTCGTATATCGCTTCGAGCCCATCCAGCGGCGAGACGTCGTCGTTTTCTGGTATCCTCTCGACCATTCGAAATCGTTCATCAAGCGCGTCATCGGTTTGCCGGGGGAAAATGTCGAGATTCGCCAGGGCATTGTGTATGTCAACGGCCGCGCTATCGATGAACCGTACGTTCCCACGCAGTATGAAGATATGAGCGACTACGGTCCGGTACCGGTCCCCAAGGACAGCTACTTTGTGATGGGGGACCATCGCATCAGCTCCAATGACTCGCGCGTTTTCGGCGCCGTGCCCAGTAAATTTATTTACGGCCGCGCCGTTTTTGCATACTGGCCTGTCGATCATTTCGGTTCGCTTTCGACGACCGAAGCCAGTTCGAAATAGGCGCCTACGCAGGCTTTCATGACCACGTTGGGAGGACCAACTGACCGAAGTTCAGCACCGACTCGCCACTCTTGCGCTGGAAGACGGGCGCATATTTAACGGCCGTGCTGCCGGCGCTATCACGCGCCGCGGCGGCGAAGTCGTTTTCAATACCAGCCTCACTGGCTATCAGGAAGTTTTCACCGACCCCAGCTATGCGGGCCAGATCGTCTGCTTGACCTATCCGCACATCGGCAATGTGGGTGCCAATCTTGACGACGAGGAGTCTGCGCGGCCGTACATTGAAGCGCTCATTGTGCGCGAGTTTTCTCAGATCTCCTCGAACTGGCGGTCGGCGGAAACGGCGCAGCTCTATTTGAACCGTCATCAAATTCCCGCTATCTGGGATATTGATACGCGCGCGCTCGTCCGTCATATTCGCAGAATCGGCGCGCTACGCGGCGTGCTAGCCACCGACGGTACGCCCGCAGAGCAATTGATCTTCGAGGCCAGACAACTGCCCCCTATGGCTGGCCAGGAACTTGCCAGCCGTGTAACCTGCAAAAAAGCCTATGGATGGGCGAAAAGCTCCATTGAGCTCACGATTCCTCCGTGGTCGGAATCTATGGGCGAGTCGGGCCGGGTTTCCGACACGCCAAAGTTTCGCGTGGCGGCCTACGATTTCGGCATCAAGCAGAATATTTTGCGGCTTCTCGTTGATCATCACTGCGACGTGTGGGTGGTACCCGCCGAGACATCGGCACAAGACGTCCTCGATCTGAAGCCCGACGGAGTGTTCCTGTCCAATGGCCCGGGCGACCCCGAGCCTGTTGGATACGCTTTGGAGAATATCCGAAAGTTACTTGGCCGCGTTCCGGTGTTTGGGATTTGCCTGGGCCATCAACTTTGCGGACTCGCTCTCGGCGGAAAGACTTTCAAACTAAAATTTGGGCATCACGGTTCGAATCATCCCGTCAAAAACCTGCTGAATGAAAAAATCGAAATCACGGCGCAAAATCATGGCTTCTGTGTCGATCCAGAATCGCTCCCCTCGAGCGACGTCGAGATCACCCACGTCAATCTCAACGACCACACCAACGAGGGCATGCGCCACAAAAACCTGCCTCTCTTCAGCGTGCAATATCACCCGGAAGCCTCTCCGGGACCTCACGACTCGCACTATCTCTTTACGCAGTTCACGGACATGATGAAGGAGCACTTAGCGTGAAGTGGCAGTCGCCCTTCGCGCTGCTGTTATTTGGATGGTCTGTTGCGGCGGGGTCGGTGGACAGCGCTGAACCGGTCACCGTGGACGCGATCTGCGGCAAACTGGTGTCCATCGAAGGAGCCGCGGAAAAAGGAACTACAAGTTCCGGCCGCGAAGACGCTAAGCCCATTCCGCACACGCGCCTCCGGCTATTCTCACCAACGGCCAGCGCGGATTGTTGCGCCCTGATAACACCGGTCGCTGAAGTTACCACCGGACACGACGGCGCTTTTCAATTCAGGAAACCGTCACCCGGCGACTATTGGCTGGTAGCGAATATCAGCGGCGTGGAATACAAGCTCTTGATTCGCTACCAACCGGGCAAAAAGGGCGAAGCGAAGTGCGCGGAGTTTGTGTATGCGCTTGAGAAGGGTCAGCTTCATCTCCGAAGTTCTACTGCGGCGTCCGTCGCCACACGATTTTGATGACCGGGCCGCTTCGATTGTCATCGCGTGGACCAGAGTTCCGCTCTCGTTTTTGTGTAGAATGGACGAACCGAAATTTATTGAGGCCGGATGCCAAAACGTAAGGACATCAAGAAAATTCTAATAATCGGCTCGGGCCCCATCATCATCGGGCAAGCCTGTGAGTTCGATTATTCCGGCGCGCAAGCCTGCAAGGCGTTACGGGCCGAAGGCTATGAAGTCGTCCTGGTGAATTCCAATCCCGCCACCATTATGACCGATCCGGAACTCGCTCACCGCACCTACATCGAGCCGCTCACCAAAGAATATCTGCAAGAGATTCTTGCGCGTGAAAAACCGGACGCGCTCCTGCCCACCGTCGGCGGCCAGACTGCCCTCAATCTTGCCGTCGAGCTTGCCGAAAGCGGTATTCTCGAGAAGTACAAAGTTGAAATGATTGGCGCGTCGCTGCGCGCCATCAAAGTTGCCGAAGACCGTCTGTGGTTCAAGGATGCCTGCCGCAAAATCGGGCTCGAAGTGCCCGCCTCCGCGCTGGTCAACAATGCGCAAGACGCCTTGCGCCTCTGCGATCAGCTGGGCTTTCCGCTGGTGATTCGGCCCTCCTTCACTCTTGGCGGCACCGGTGGTTCCATCGCCTACAACAAGGAAGAATTCGGCGAAGCTATCGCCCACGCTCTGGACATGAGCCCGGTTCACGAAGCTCTCGTCGAAGAATCCGTTCTTGGTTGGAAGGAATATGAACTCGAAGTTATGCGCGATCACCGCGACAACTTCGTGGTCATCTGCACCATCGAGAATTTTGATCCCATGGGCGTTCACACCGGCGATTCCATCACCGTCGCGCCGGCGCAAACTTTGACCGACAAGGAATACCAGCGCATGCGCGACGCTGCCGCGGCCATTGTGCGCGAAGTTGGGGTCGAGACCGGCGGATCGAACGTCCAATTTGCCATCAATCCGGAAAATGGCCGCATGACCGTCATCGAAATGAATCCGCGCGTTTCGCGAAGCTCGGCGCTCGCCAGCAAGGCCACCGGCTTCCCAATCGCCAAAATCGCGGCACGCCTCGCCGTGGGCATGACGCTCGACGAAATCCCCAACGACATCACCAAGAAAACGCCCGCATGTTTTGAACCGACCATCGACTACGTAGTCGTGAAAATTCCCAAATGGCAATTCGAGAAATTCCCGGGCGCAGACAGTACTCTTGGAACACAAATGAAGTCGGTCGGCGAAGTCATGGCTATCGGCCGCACCTTCAAAGAAGCGCTGCAAAAGGGAATTCGTTCGCTCGAGCCGCACACGCCCTGGCGCGCGCCCGCGGAAACGCCGGACTCTCTGCTGCGCGAAAAACTTGCCACGCCGCGTCCGGACCGCATCCATTGGCTTCTCACCGCGGTCGATAAGGGCCTGCCGGCCGAGGAGATCTGCGATCTTACCAAGATCGACCCGTGGTTCATCCACCAGATCGAAGAGCTCGTTGCCATGAACCGCCGCGCCGCCTCCGTCACTGTGGAGACGGCGTCAAAGGATCTTCTGCGTGAGGTCAAGCGCCACGGCACGAGCGACGAACAGCTTGCGCAAATCTGGAAGAGCACGCCCGCTTCCGTCCGTCTCCAGCGCGCGCGTTACGGCGTGGCCCCGGTTTTCAAGCGCGTGGACACCTGCGCCGCCGAATTCGAATCCTTCACGCCTTACATGTATTCCACTTACGAGGACGAAGACGAGTCCGACCCCCAGCCGCGCCCCAAAATCATGATCCTGGGCAGCGGCCCGAACCGCATCGGGCAGGGCATCGAGTTCGACTATTGCTGCTGCCACGCGGCGTATGCTCTTAGGGAAGATGGCTTTGAAACTATCATGGTGAACTGCAATCCCGAGACGGTTTCAACCGACTACGACACGTCCGATCGTCTCTATTTCGAACCACTAACGCTCGAAGATGTTCTAGCCATCGTGGACCGCGAAAAACCGCAAGGCGTCATCGTGCAGTTCGGCGGGCAAACGCCCCTAAATCTTGCGCAGGAATTGAAGCGCAACGGCGTGCCCATTATCGGAACTGCTCCCGAATCCATTGACCTGGCGGAAGACCGGCGCCGTTTTGGCGGTTTGCTGGAAAAGTTGAAAATTCCTCAGCCGCGCAATGGCACGGCGTTGGTGCCTGAAGAAGCCGCACGCGTCGCCGGCGAAATCGGTATGCCCGTTCTGGTTCGCCCGAGCTATGTGCTCGGCGGACGCGCCATGGTTATCGCCTACGACGTAAACACGGTGCAGGACTACGTCGCGCAGGCAGCGATGATGGGCCCCGCGCGCCCTGTGCTGATCGATCAATTCCTCGAAGAAGCTACCGAAGTCGACGTCGATGCTCTGGCCGACGGCACGGACGTCGTCATTGGCGGAATTATGGAGCACATCGAAGAAGCCGGAGTGCACTCCGGCGATTCTTCGTGCGTATTACCACCGGTCAGTTTGTCGCCCGCAGTCCTCGAAAACATTCGCGAGTACACCAAGCGCCTTGCACTGGCGCTGAAGGTCATCGGCCTCATGAACGTGCAATACGCCATCCAGCGTGACACCGTCTACGTTCTCGAAGTAAATCCGCGCGCCTCGCGGACCGTTCCCTACGTAAGTAAAGCGACGGGCATGCCGCTGGCAAAAGTGGCCGCGCGCCTGATGGCGGGGAAAAAACTGGCGGATATGAATCTTCCCGTGGTGGCGCATAACGGCATTTCCGAAATTGCCGTTCACGAATTCTACTCTGTTAAATCGCCGGTCTTCCCGTTCAATAAATTCCGCGGAGTTGATACGATTCTGGGCCCGGAGATGCGTTCGACGGGCGAAGTCATGGGCATTTCCACGTCCTACGGGCTGGCCTTCGCCAAAGCGCAACTTGCCGCGGGCCAACGGCTCCCGCGCAAAGGCACGATTTTTCTCAGCGTGAATGATCGCGACAAAAAGCATGTCGCTTCCCTTGGCAAAGAATTGCACGATCTTGGTTTCCGGTTGCTGGCGACGCGAGGCACAGCCGCCGCGCTGGAAGCGGCAGGCATCGAAGGCGAATCGGTCTTCAAAGTAAACGAGGGCCGGCCCAATATCGTCGACCTCGTCAAAACCGGCAAGATCGATCTGGTCATCAATACGCCGCTCGGCCGCGAATCGTTCTACGACGAAAAATCAATCCGCCGCGCCGCGATTCGCTATAACATTCCTTGCATCACCACGCTGGCGGCCGCCCACGCCGCCGCGCGCGGGATTCGCGCCCTTTTAGATCAGGGCACCGAAGTGGCCGCCCTGCAGGATTTGCATCGAGGCCGCGTCGCTGCCTCCGGCACGACCGGCACAGGAGATTAGATCATGAACTTAGCAGGCGTTTTCCCGGCGCTGACCACGCCATTTTCTGCGGACGGCTCGGTTTCCGTCCAAGACATCAAGCACAACATCAGTAAGTACAACACGACCGGGCTGGCGGGCTACGTAGCGATTGGTTCTACCGGCGAGTCTGTACTTCTTTCGCGAAATGAAGTGGAGACCGTCCTTGTAGCAGTGAAGGAATCCGCTGCGCCCGGAAAACTGCTTATCGCGGGTACCGGCGCCGAATCCACGGCGGAAACCATCGAGCGCACAAAACGCGCCGCGGAGATTGGATATCATGCCGCGCTTGTTAAGACCCCTTATTACTACAAGCCGGTCTACAGCGCGGAAGTGTATATCGCTCATTTTCGGCGGGTCGCCGATGCCTCACCCATTCCCGTTATTCTCTATTCCGTTCCGCAATTCACCGGCGTCGCACTGGAAGCGCCGGAAGTAGGCGTCCTGGCGCAGCATCCAAATATCATCGGCATCAAGGAAAGCTCCGGCAACGTACAGCGCGCCGCGGAAATGCTCGCAGCCATTCCAGCCTCATTTCAAATTCTCGTGGGGTCGGCGAGCATGATGTTTCCGTCGACGGTGCTTGGGACGGTCGGCGCCATTCTTGCGTTAGCTAGCCCGCTGCCGGACCTGTGCGTCGCCGTTTTTGAAGCTGTTCACGAGGGTCGCCTCGGGAAAGCCCGGGAACTCCAATCATTGATTCTGCCGGCTTCGAAGCTAATTGTTTCGGAATGCGGCATTGCCGGAGCGAAGTACGCCATGGATCAGGCCGGCTACCGGGGTGGCCTGCCACGTCCGCCCTTGCTACCGCTCAAGGAAGAACAGAGGCAGGCCATCCGAACGCTCATGGCCAAATTGGACGCCCCCGCGCCTGCACGCCTTTCCGGCGCCGTCTCCGTCTAAACGAAAGGCTTCGCGCGCCCGCGCGGTACGCGGAATGGTTGGAGACCTGCCGTCCGACTGGCGTTCGAATCGCTGTGATTTGCTGTGACGAAAGGCCGTGGGTATCATCTAATCCGCGATGGAATGTCGAGCCCTGCCGTTTCGCCAGCTGCCTCATCAATCCAAGCTATTTATTCAATTCCTCGATAGTTTTTCTTCGGTCAAGAAGTTCTACGGGCACGCACCGAGCTTGCAAGCCGCGAAGAAAGTAGCGCGCTCGCTCGAATATCCGCCCGAGCGAAGAGCGAAAGTAGCTGGGATTCTTGGCGAACAAAACGCCGCATTCGGAGCGGGCGAAGCTACCCGCGATAACATCAGTCGTCTGGTCGCGGGTGCCGTGGCTGTTGTGAGCGGACAGCAGGTTGGCTTGTTCAGCGGTCCAGCCTACGCCATTTATAAAGCCGTGAGCGCGATTCAGATTGCGCAGGAATTGACGGAAGCGGGAGTGGACGCGGTTCCGGTCTTCTGGATGGCGACCGAAGACCACGATCTCGAAGAGGTGCGCCGCTCCGCTTGGTTCCGCGAAGGCAAGTTGACGCGATTCGAGCTACCGGGGAATGGCGATGCCGGGCTGCCTGTGGGCCGCATTACCTTGGGCACCCAAGTCGCGGAGATGGTCGACGAGGCTTCGAGAATTCTTACCGCTGCGGGTGGAGAGTTGGTCGCCGGAATTTTCCGCGAAAGCTACGGAGCGCAAGAAACATACGGCAGCTCGTTTGGAAAACTATTCGCGCGATTGTTTGCGGAGCAGGGCCTTATTTTGCTCGACCCGCTGGACGCGCGGCTGCACCGCGTCGGGCAAGAGGTTTTGCGGCGAGCCGTTGCCGAGCGCGATGAGTTGAACGAAGCGCTGCTTTCGCGCGGCAAGGAGTTAGACAAGGCTGGTTTTGATGCGCAAGTGAAAGTGACGGCGCGAAGCACATTGATTTTCGGGATGGAGAAAGGCAGGCGGCACGCGGTTGCCGTGAGCGGCGGAAAATTTGTTTGCGGCCAGCAGACCTGGACCAAAGAAGAACTGAGCCAGGCGGTACAAGCTAAACCTGAGGAGTTTAGTCCGAACGCGTTGCTGCGCCCCGTGCTGCAGGATTTCCTTTTACCGACGGCTGCGTATATCGCGGGGCCGGCAGAGATCGCTTATTATGCCCAGGCGGAGGTGATTTACAAAAAGCTGCTTGGGCGCATGCCCGTGATTTTGCCGCGCGCCGCTTTCACGATTCTGGATGCAAAAGCCGAGAAGCTGTTGCGGCGCTACGGCCTGCAGGTTGAGGATGTGTGGGGCGGTTCGCAGGAGCTTCTCCGCAAGATGGAGACATCCAGCGTGCCTCCGACACTCGGGAAGAATTTCGACAAGACGCTGAAAGAAAGCTCGCGAATGCTGGCGCAACTGAAAAAACAAATTGTGCGCCTGGACCCTACCCTGGGAGGAGCTGTCGATACGGCACAAAAAAAGATCGCGTTCCAGTTCGAAAAATTGAAACGTAAAACGGGCAAAGCGCAAGCTCTAAGAGGCGGCTTGATCGCCGCGCATCAGGAATTTCTCGAGTCACTCCTCTACCCGCACAAAGCCTTGCAATCGCGCGAGTTGTGCTTCCTGCCGTTCCTCGCCGCCTGGGGAGCGGGCGGGCTGAAAGAACTGCAGTCGCTGGCGGCCAGTTCTAAATTGCACGAGCACAGAATTGTGCGGATTCCCTGATAACAGGCGCAGTTCTCGCGCAGGCGTAAGCGAAATTGCCTTTTACGAAAGTGGCTCCTCAAGTCTTCGCCAAAGGGAGCAGCGGAGTTGTCGTCTCGCTGATACAAAACTGGCCTGCGTGCGGCCACCGCTTGCGAGGGGATATCCTTTGCGCCATCACGTCCCGATAGGTCGTTGACACACTTGGGCCTCACCGTCAGTATGGCTTTACCCCTTCAAATTCTAATGTTCGGTGTGTGCCGATGCGCATTCTTGTCGCTGAAGATGACGCTCCGCTGGCGGAGCTTCTCCATAAACGATTGCAGCAGGAACAGTTCTCCGTGCAGATGGTCGCCGACGGTGGGGAAGCTCAGCGTCTGGCGTTTGCCCAGCCGTACGACTTCGTGATTCTGGATCTCAATTTGCTCGCCCAGGGAGGTCTGGACGTACTTCGCAATATTCGCGCGAAGAAACCGGACTTGCCTGTCCTCATGGTTACGGGTGGTAACCTGGCGGAAGAGCGTGTCCGTCTGCTTGATGCCGGCGCGGACGATTCATTGGCGAAACCTTTCGCATTTGCAGAACTTACCGCGCGCATCCGCGCCGTTCTTCGCCGAGGAAACCGTCCAGGACGAGTGGTGCTGAAGGTCGCCGATCTGGAAATTGACCGGGTCACTCACGCTGTCCAGCGCGCCGGACACGCTATCGACCTTAGCCCTAAGGAATTTGCACTCCTCGAATTTCTCATGCGCCATGAAGGCCAGGCGGTTACGCGCACGACGATCGTCGAGCAGGTATGGAAGCTCAATTTCGACACCATGACCAACGTCGTGGACGTATACATTAACTACCTTCGCCGGAAAGTCGATTCGGGCTATGACCGGCCCCTCATTCGCACCATTCGTGGAGTCGGCTATCAGATCGGCGAGAGCGGTACTGCTCACTAGGTGATTCCCGGTACGCCACGCGTCTAGGCTGTCTCGAGCGCGTACCGGGCGTCCGGGAAGGGCATCGCCGAGTGCCTGATGCCTACCTAGAGTCGGTCGTGGCGTAAGACGCAGAAAACAAACGCTTTGTGGTTGCTCGGCCAGGGTCAGAGGACGCCTTTCCCAGCGCACCCTGTACATCGTCTCTCTGCAAGCAACTTCTTTTCCACTTTGGGGTTCTACCGAATGGGAGCAATATAGGATATAGGCACGCTCCCGTCGGCCGGAACCCCGAGTCCGGACCAGGGACAAGGTGATAAACCATGATGAAGACCAACCTTATTGGCAAGCGCATGCTGAGCCTGTTTCTTTCTTTCGCCGGTCTTCTGTATTTTGCCGTTCCAGGAGCGCGCGCTGGTCAATCTGATCAGCCTGGTCAGCCGAATCAAGTTGATCCCGCGGACGAACCGCCGGGTCCAAACGATGCTGGCGATCCGCCCACGCGGGTTGCGCGCATTAGCTATCTGGATGGTTCGGTTTCTCTGCAATCCGGTGGTGCTGGCGATTGGGGAAGCGCCGCGCGAAACCGCCCTATGACGGTGGGCGACAAAATTTGGACCGACAAGGATTCGCGCGCAGAGCTGCAGACCGGTGTTGTTTCCATCCATCTGGGCAGCATGACTGCGCTTTCCTTCCTGAATCTCGATCAGAACATAACGCAGATGCGCCTCGCAGAAGGCTCCATCAATTTTCGGGTGAAGGAAATCCGCGAAGGCGACACCTACGAAGTGGACACACCGAATCTGGTTTTCACTATCACGCAAGCAGGAGCGTTCCGCATTGATGTGAACGAGAATGGCGACAATACCGGGATCACCGTCATCCGCGGGGCCGGGCAGGTGACTGCTAGCGGCAAGACCTACGATCTCGAACCCGGACAACGCGCTGTTTTCAATGGTACCGATGACGTGCAGTCCACGATTGCACAGCAGGCTCCTGCAGCGGATGGACTTGACAAGTGGTCGAATGACCGTGACTTGGGGGAACAGAATTCCGTCTCGAAGCGCTACGTTCCGCAGGACATGCCCGGAACTCAAGATCTCGATAACAACGGCACCTGGGGCCAGGACGGCGACAACGGTCCGGTCTGGTACCCGTCGGAGGTTGGACCCGACTGGGCGCCTTACAGCAATGGCTATTGGAGCTACGTAGGCCCCTGGGGCTGGACTTGGGTGGATTACGCGCCCTGGGGCTTTGCTCCATTTCATTACGGCCGCTGGGGATATATCGGCAGCAGGTGGGGCTGGTACCCAGGCCCAGTGTTCGGTCCGGCGATCTATGGTCCGGCGTTCGTTGGTTTTCTCGGCGG
>Ga0210409_10005983_pt1 | contig 12706 bp, 12 predicted proteins | sample IncBWH17MmetaG_FD_161649 | JGI IMG/M metagenome (GOLD analysis project Ga0210409, IMG submission 161649) | Forest soil microbial communities from Barre Woods Harvard Forest LTER site, Petersham, Massachusetts, United States - Inc-BW-H-17-M | ecosystem: Environmental > Terrestrial > Soil >...
TTTGGCGCGCGCCGTGCGCGGCCAGCAAGTCGCCTGCGACTCCTTCGGCGCGCCCGTACATCGGAGAACTATCCAGGACGGAGCCACCCAAGGAGAACAACGTGCGGAGAACGGCGTCGAGCGTCGCTCGTTCCTTGGCGCTCGAGCCAACATCGAACCCTTTGTAGGTGCCTACCCCGATGACGGGCAGCGGTTCGCCGCTGGACGGTATGATTCGAGTGAGCATGGGGCCGTCCAATATAGTCCAACTTTTTCTTTGAAGCTAGCCGGAGCCCGGCGGGGGCAGCAGTGGCAAATCATTGGGCTTCATGGGTTTGCGAATGTGATGCCCTGGCCGCAATTTGCCCCGGCGGTGATGCCAGCGGCCCGCGCGAACCTTCCTTGACACCCCTTCGCGCGGGACAGTAAACTGCTTTTCCGAATTCTTCAGAGGACTTACACGATGCTGCTCTCGCGCGATTATGTGGGATACATGGCCGGCGAAATAGTGAAGCGCCTGCTGGCGGCCAAAATGATCGAAGCGCCGGCGGCGGCTACGCTGGCGCAGCGCGTGCGCGTGGCGATGCAGGAAGAAATCAGCGTCGAGGACCGCCTGAACGAGGAGGTCCGCGAAATTCTGACCAAACACGCGGAGGAAATGCGCCGGACGGGTGTTCAGTATCAGGAAATGTACAAGAAAGTAAAAGGCGAACTGGCACGGCAAAGAAAACTGATCCTGCGTTGAAGCACAAGGAAAGGGAAGTTCGATAACCCACTGATGCGACTCACCCGCGAAAAATCCATTCGCCTTTCCCACGTAATTATCGATCTTTTAGTCGCCAGCGACGACGTCGAATTCGTCGAGGACCGGGACACCATCCGCCAAAAGGCCTTGCAGATCATCCAGGATCTATTGAAGGAAGAAGAAGCCATGGACGCCGAAGTCCGCAAAAAGATCGGCTCGCAGAAAAAGGAAATTCTGGAAGGAAGCGAGGAATGGGATTTGCTCTACCGCAAGTATTATGCGGAAGAGATGCGCCGCATGGGAATCGTCCACCAGCCGAGTTCGTCGTAGGGCCCCAAGTGGCACAGGCTGTCTTTCATTTCACCCAGGATAAAAAGCCTGTGCCACTTAAATCAAAATTTCAATTGGGGTTGGTGCCGTCATCGGTGCGCTTCTTGAGCACCGGGCGGTCTGGATCGGAATCATCACCGCCGCCGGAGCCCCCGGCCTGCGGCTGTTGCGAGCCGGTCGTACTCGCGGGCGGTTGCTGTTCGGTGCGCGTTCGCAAGGTGGGCTTATCGCCCGCGGATTTTTTATCGTCCAGCTTGTTCCTATTTTCGATTTTCCGCAGCCGTGCCTTGACCAGGTCGAATTCCGAAGTGGTGACGACGTATTCATCGCGCGCCGGAAGAATCGTGGCGATTTCCTCCTGCGCCTTCTGCACGCGGTCCGGCGTCGGCGGGTGCGTGGAGAAAACCTTGGGGATGCTTCCCGGATGGCGCCGTTCTTCCGCTTCGATTTTCTCGAAGAAACTCACGAAGGCGTTGGGATCGTACCCGGATTTATACATGTACTGGAGGCCGAGGAAATCCGCTTCGCGCTCGGCGTCGCGCGTGAATTTCAGGTAGCTCATAGGAATGGCAAGGTTCAAGCCTTCATAAAGGCCGTACCCGGCCCAGCCTCCCGGTCCCAAGAGGATCAAAGGAATGGTGGCCAACTGCATGATCTCGCCCTTGGTCGCCGTCTTGGTGCCATGCCGCGCGGCCACATGCGCGATTTCGTGCCCCATTACGCCGGCCAGTTCGGCTTCTTCATCGGCGCGTAAAATCAAACCGCTGTTCACATAGAAAAAGCCGCCGGGCAAAGCGAAGGCATTAATTTCATCCGAGTCGATCACCTTGATGGTGAAGGGCACCTTGGCGTCGGAATTCCGCACCAGGTTTTGTCCGACGCGATTCACATATTCCGTGACCACGGGATCATTGATCATCTTGGCGGTTTTTTCGACTTCCATGGCCGCCTGCTTCCCGAGCGCGATCTCGCGCTGCAAGGAATACAAGTTCACGCCCTTGCCCACGCCCCGGTTGCCGATGGAATTGACATCTTTTTCAGAGCCGGCCTTGACGCCTTTTACGGTCTCGTCTTCGTCAGAAGCGGCCGTTTGGTCCTGCGTTTGGGGTTGCTGGCCGGGATCGGTGGCGGCGGGCTGCTGTTGGGGCTGCGCCTGAGGTTGTTGCTGGGTCTGGGTTTGGGGCTGTTGTTTGGCGGCAAACCCGGCTGGCGCCGCCAGCAGCAGCACAAAAATAATCCCGAAAATTCCGTAGCAGAGGCGTCTCATGGCTCCTCCTGATGGCTCCCGCCTAACCAGTATACAACATACGTACACCCTGAATGCATATTCTCTTGGCAGTGAGATGTAATCCAAGGCCAATGGGTTTTCCAGGCTGGCCTGGAAAGCCTCGCGCGGCAACCGATTGACACTCGCCGGAGTTCTCACTAACCTCTTGGTATGCCTATTGTGGCCCAGCATATCCGGATTGGACAGGTCTGGAAGAAAGTCGGGACCGAGGAAACCTTCCTGGTGACCAAGATCTACAATGAGGCCCTGTCCACGATTGCCGTGCTGCGCCCTACAGGCGCGGCCACCGAGTCCATGGTTCGCGTTCGAGTGGAACGGCGGGGCGATGGCCAGATATTGCCCGGCTACTCGATGGCCCAAGAAGACGAAGGCCACTAGCGCAAAGATTCCCCTAGATCGAGCGCACGGGCAGTTTGATAACGTCTTCCACCTGCATCACTTCCTTCACTAGAAACGGTTCAGCGTATTCCACCCCTGCCATTTGGCCGTAATAGCGGGCGATCAGGTTGACCTCATGGTGCAGGCGGTCCAGGGGGATATCCACTTTTGACTTCTTGTCTTTCGTCTTTGGGCGGAACTGCGAGTGATATGCCAGGATGGCTTTGTACCGCCGGTCGTAGTAACGCGAAATGTCCACGACGAAGGTGGGCCGGACTTCGCGGTAATAGACCGTTGAATACAGGATCTTGAACGGTCGAAACGCTTGGCCTTCGATCGGCAATTGCTTCAGTCCGGCAAGAAAGCAGCCTTCGTACCCAAGGCGTGCGGCCGTGTAATGATCGGGGTGCCTCCCGTCCCAGTAGGGAAGAATCACGGTATGCGGCTGGAGCGCGCGAATCCTCTTCGCGACGGCCAGTTTCGTTTCCTTGTTGATTTCGAGATGCGCGTCCGGCAATCGCAAGTTTTCGCGGTGCGTCACGCGCAAGATTCGAGCGGCCCTGGCGGCTTCCTTCAGGCGTGTCTCCGGCGTTCCCCGCGTGCCCATCTCTCCGGCCGTCAAATCCAGGATGCCGGTTTTGTATCCTTGCTCGGCGGCTTTCAATAAAGTGCCGCCGCAGGTCAGCTCGACGTCGTCCGGATGCGCCGCAATCGCCAGCAAGTCCAGTTTCATCGCCCCTCCCGAAATCGCGCGGAAACACTGAAGAGTAGCACAACGCAAAACTTTCGCTCATCTCCATGTCTGCATCGTGCAACGCGGCAGGATTTGCCGTTTGCACCGGCTAAAATCCCAAAGGCTGAACAGCGTGCCACTAAAATTCGTACCGTTCCGAGCCCTATTTTGGCGGGTAACTTTTCAAATTGCTTCTTTGATTGCGATTCCAATTTTTGGAATACCTGTCCTCACCTGCATTTCGCCCTGTCCCTGCGTACCATTGACGCTTTTAGACCCGTCACTTAGCATTCTTTCCGGCGAGATTGCCACTCCTCGAGGGAGTGAGGCGGCAATCCCCGCAATCAACATAGGGGTCCTGGAATGACTGACTTTCGGGCCAAGCGTGCCCCAAGTATTCCGGGCAGGTCTATCCACCCGGTTCCAAATGCCAAACCTGCACCACTGATCGGTCGAGAAAAGCGCCGCGGCGTGCGGGTCAATTCTCGAGTTCCCATTTCTGTCGAATGGAACACGGGCGGGGAATCAGTTCGGAAAGAAACGCAAACCCGCGTGGTGGGGCCCTACGGATGCATGGTGGTCCTGCCCACGAACCTGGAAATCAAGCAGAAAATTCAGTTAACCAATATGGTGAGCAAGCAGACGAATGCGGCCGTGGTCGTATGGCGCGGTCTGGAGCGCACCGAAGGCTGGGAATTGGGAATTGAATTGATCAATCCTCGCATGGGTTTTTGGGAGCTTGACCTGTGATCACACCGAAAGAACAGCCGAATCGAGGGGCCACTTTGCTGGCGGGCGAAGAGCGCCGCCGCAGCCAGCGCGTGATGGTTCGCGTGCCGGTCACTCTTCTGATGAAGGAAGGCGGCCAGGAGCTGCGCATTTCCGGCCGCACGGTCGAGGTGAACATCCATGGCGCCTTGGTCATCTCCCCGCGCTCGTTCGATGCGGAAACGAAGGTGGAATTAGAAAACGAGCGGACAAACGAGACAATTGGATGCCGCGTCACGCGCGCTCCCCGCGAGAGTTCCGAGGGATTTCTGATCCCGCTGGAGTTCATTACGCCGTCGTCCAACTTCTGGCAGATCACTTTTCCCCCGGCAAACTGGAAGGGGCCTGAAAACTGATCGCGGCGGCTTCCCTGGGGCGTGCATTCATGCGCGGTTCACTCCTCTTTGATCCCCTATTCAAAATCTCCCCGCCCGGAATCCGAAGCTCTGCCTGAGGGATTGTTTATAAACTAGACAATACCGTTGATTTGCCATTTGGCCTTCGACACGGGAAGGGCATAGCCTTTGGATGTGGAGTGTTCTGAAAACACACGCCGGCGAACTTGCGGGAAAACCCGGAACCGAATCCTGCATCCAACGGAACTGAAACGGGGCGGTAATCGCCTGTTATTGGCCCAGGTGCTTTTTCGAGATTGAGTTCGTGGGGTTTTGGTCTGTCATCATCCAAGCTTGGCCAGAGGGAAACGTGAAAAACCCATTCGGTCGAAGTGTGTACATCCAGGAACGCGCGCGGCGCGAAAATCTACCTCCGCGAGCGATCGGCGATATCCGGCGCGCTTTCACGCAATTCCGCCGGAGGGCGATGCTCGCAGGAGCTTTGGCGCTGGTCGCGCCGCTTGCCGCCTCCGCGCAGGGCAATGCCGTCGCGGCGCGAATCCCCGCGCAAATCAACGAAAGCAATCTCGCGACTCTTCGGGGCAACCTGCACCCCCTGGCCAGCAGGCCAAATGACCAGGGGAGGGTGGACCCTTCCAAAAGAATCGAACGCATCACAATTCTGTTTCAGCAGACGGCGGCGCAGAAAGCCGATCTCGACGCGCTGTTAGCCGCGCAGCAAAACCCCACGTCTCCGAGTTTCCACCAATGGCTGACGCCCGCACAGTACGGGGAACGATTTGGCATCGCGCAACCCGATTTGCAGAAGGTATCGGCCTGGTTGCAGGCCCATGGGCTGGTCGTGGAGGAAGCGCCAGCAAGCAGGAACTTCATTGTCTTCAGTGGCACAGCCGCGCAGGTAGAGTCCGCTCTCCGAGTGGAAATGCACGATTACGCGACCAGTGATAGGAAGTTTTATGCCAATTCAAGCGAACCTTCTGTGCCCGTCGCATTGGCGGCCGTGGTGTCCGGTTTCCGGGGGCTCAATAATTATCGGCTGAAACCCCATTCGATCCGAAAGAATCCGCTGAGTGGCGTTCCCCAGCCGAATTTTACGTCCAGCATCTCTGGGAGCAACTTCGTGGCGCCCGGAGATTTTGCGATAATTTACGACTTGAATCCGCTCTATAGCGCTGGCACTCCGATTGACGGCGCGGGACAAAGCATAGTTGTTGTCGGGCAGTCGAATATCGTGCTGGCGGATATTGCGGCATTTCGGACCGCCTCAGGGCTGCCCGCCAATGTCCCCACAGTGACGCTTGTCCCAGGCTCGACGGAGCCGGGCGTGCTGAACGGTACCGGTGATGAGCAGGAGTCCAGCCTGGATATCGAATGGGCGAACGCGGTAGCGAAAAATGCGACGATCAAATTTGTGTATTCCGGCAATGGAGCCTTTGACGCGCTCCAGTATGCCGTCAGTCAAAATATTGCTCCCGTAATCAGCATAAGCTATGGCGCCTGTGAGCCGATATTTGCAACTTCTGATATTAATACCCTGGTAGCTATTGCCCAGCAGGCGAATTCCCAGGGGATCACCATCGTGTCTTCCACCGGCGACGGCGGGGCTACCGACTGCGACGCATCGCTCGGCAACTTTCCCGCAATCTTGGGTCTGAGCGTGGATGTACCTGCCAGCCTGCCGTATGTGACAGGAGTTGGGGGCACCGAATTCAACGAAGGGAACGGCACCTATTGGCAGGCGGCCAACGGCTCTGACGTCTTAACCTCGGCGCTGTCGTATATTCCCGAACAAGCCTGGAACGATAGTTCCTTCGCAAACGGATTGTTCGCCGGCGGCGGTGGCGCGAGTTCAGTGTTTGGAAAGCCAACGTGGCAAACGGGGACTGGAGTTCCAAGTGATGGCGCGCGGGATGTTCCTGATATTTCGTTGAACGCATCTCCGGCTCATGATTCGTATTTGATTTGCGACCAATTTTTACCGCAGGGAAGCACCACGTTTACTTCCAACTGCCTCAACGGCACATTCCGATACTCGGATCATAGTTTGGTGGCAGCCGGTGGAACTTCTTTTGGCGCGCCAACTTTCGCAGGCATCGTGGCCCTGATCAATCAGAAGACCGGTTCCGCTGGCCAGGGAAATATCAACTATATCCTGTATCCTTTGGCGGCAAGTTCGCCGACCGCGTTTCACGACGTAACCGTGGGAGATAACACCAGCACCTGTTTAGCGGGGACGCAGGATTGCCCGGCCGGAGGGAATATCGGGTTCTTTGCGGGTACCGGATACGATCAGGCAACAGGGCTTGGCTCAATTGACGCCACGAATCTGGTGAACGCATGGTCAAGCATCGCAACGGGCGCGGGGTCGACGCCCACTTTGAGTTCGATTAGTCCTACGACTATCGCGGCAGGCTCGCCCGCCTTTACATTGACGGCGACGGGGAGCAGCTTCGCGGGAAACGCCCAGATACTCTGGAACGGCTCGACAGCTGGAGTGACGATGCAGCCTGGGGGGACGGCCACAACTATCAAAGCCACAATTTCACCAACTCTAGTGGCCTATGGCACGACGGCATTGGTTACAGTAACGGATGACGCGGCCAAGGCTGGGGAGTCTTCGACCGCGCAGACGTTTACAGTGAATGGCACTCCACCGGTCAACGACAATATTGCGAATGCGATCGTGATCACGACAACCAACTTCACGAGCACTGTCGACAATTCCGCGGCGACTACGGAGTCGACGGATCCAACACCACCTTGCGCTCTGACCGCTCCGATTCCGAGTATGAATCCGCGGACCAAAACCGTATGGTGGTCGTTTACCTCCGCGACGACTCAATCGGTCATTGTGTCTACGATTGGCAGTGCTTATGACACCACTCTCTCCGTGTGGACCGGCACACCCGGGAACCTCACCAATGTGGCATGCAATGATGATGTCGCCACCGGCCAATACACGCAGTCCTTGCTGTCGTTTTCCGCCACGGCAGGGACACCTTATTTCATCATGGTCGCGCCATTCGGCCCGCCCGAGACGGGTCCCGGGCTGCTCGGCGGGAAAACAGTTCTAAACCTGTCGCTAGGGAGTATCACTTCTATTAGCGCCACGCCTCCTTCGCAAACGGTCGCAGCGGGTTCGCCGGCAACTTTTACGATTTCGGACATTGGGAGTGTTTCTTACTCCCTGACATGTTCTGGATTGCCTAAAGGAGCGGCGTGCGGCGCCGTGAATGTTTCTGCCGGCGCGACTGCCCCTTTGACCATCACCACGACATCCCGCAATGCGGATGTTCCGCCGTCCTTTACGAAGAGGCGTCTCCACATTGACCTGGGACCAGGCATTATAAGTATCTTGGGAATTTCGCTCGTCGCCCTCTGGGCGGTTCGCAGACGACGCGTTTTGGCACTCGTTCCACTCGGCACGTTGGCTCTCCTGCTGCTGTTCTTTGGGGCTGGGTGCGGTTCAAACGGAAGTGGAGGAGGCGGAGGTGGAGGAGGAAATACCAATCCGAATGGCACGCCGGCGGGCACATACACAATCACAATTACCGGATCGGCGTCGGTTTCTACCTCTGTCACGCTTACGGTTACGTAGGTCCGTTTCCACCAGAGTGGTGATTGTACGGATAGGAGCGGCGAGGGAGGGTGTTGCCCGCGGTACTTCTCTCTTCACTGGTTACAGTTGAACTTGGGCAGTCACGAGTCACCCATCACGATTTCCTGAATTCCACTACTGGTCGGGCACAACGTCAGGGTCCAGGTTTCCCCCGGAGAGAATAATTCCGATGCGCAGGTCTTCACCCTCGATTTGGCGGTGAAGGGCGGGGGAGGCGGCCACGGCGCCGGAGGGTTCGACCGTGCAGCGCAGATGCTCGGTGATCAAACGCATTGACTGAACGATTTCCTCTTCAGTGACGAGCAGGATGCGATCGACGCGCTGGCGCAAGATCGCGAAGGTGCGCGGCGATAGAACCGCGCGCAGGCCGTCGGCGATGGTGAATTTGGCCGAGGCGGGCTCGATTTGGCCGGAGGCCAATGAGCGCGCCGCGTCGTCCGCGTTGGACGGTTCGCAGCCGATCACTTGAATCTCCGGACGCAGGGACTTCGCCGCGATGGCCGTGCCGGAAAGCAGCCCGCCGCCCGAGACCGGAGCGCAAATAATATCCAGGTCGGGAATTTCCTCAAGAAATTCGAGTGCGGCCGTGCCTTGTCCCGCAATCACGCGGTCGTCGTCGTAGGGGTGAACGAGCGCGCCGCCCGTGGAGCGCAGCAGTTCCGCCGCGGCCGCTTCCCGCGCAGGAAGCGTCGGCTCGCAAAATGAAATGTCCGCGCCGTAGGCTTCCACGGCTCGGATCTTCACCTGCGGAGCGTTGCGGGGCATTACCACCCAGGCGCGGATGCCGCGCATTTGCGCCGCCAGCGCCAGCGCCGCGCCATGATTTCCCGAGGAGTGCGTCACCACGCCTCGCGCCGCCTCGGCTTCACTCAGCGAAAAAACCGCGTTGGCCGCGCCGCGAATCTTGAACGAGCCGGACAGCTGCAAATTCTCGCATTTGAAATAGAGCAGCGCGCCCGCCAGTTCATCGAGCGGGTAGGAAATCATCACCTGCGTTTCCTCGATGTGCGGAGCAATGCGGCGATGCGCCTCCTGAATCGCCTGGAGGCTGGGTCCCGCGAAAGATGGAGTGTCGGGCGCGTTCAATGAGAGAGCTCTTAAGAAAGGCGCATTATGGCACAACTTGTCCCGGCGTGGTCCACGGGTCGCGAGAGATGCGCATTTCCCTTGCTTCCGCTTCGCGGCGCGCTAAAATCGAATTCACCCCCTTCCTACTTTGATAACCGCGCGCACTCAAACCAGCGAGCGGGCCTGCCCGACCGGCAGGCAGGGAGAAAACCATGAGCTCAAGTGAACGACGAATCGATACTCGCGTGAATATTTGCGTGCCCCTGCGATTCCGGGCGCTCAACAATCCGGGAGCGACGGAGCAAACGGCGGAGTCGGAAAACATCTCGCAGCGCGGCATGTATTTTTTGACTAGCGTTCCGCTAAAAGTGGGGACGCCGGTGGAAGTATCGCTCCGTATGCCGCAGGAGCTCGCGGGGAAGCTGGCGAGCGATGTGAAGTGCGTGGCGCGCGTGGTCCACGTTAAGCCCAGTTCCGCTCCCGGAGGCTTGTCGGGAATCGGGCTGCACATCGAGCGATACGAGGCCAAGGCTTCGGTGCGGGATCGCTGGGCCAGTTAGGCGCTTTAGTGGAACTCGCTTCAGCCTGTTGGTTTTCTGCTGGCGGGATGGTACGAAAAACAGGCCGAAGAGGGCAGCGCGGCAACTCTATCTTGAACAGGCCAGCGGCTAAAGCCGCATTATTTCGGCACTCTTCCTGCGCGGCTTTAAGCCGTGCCCTACAATGATCCGACGGTTGGTACAGAGCACCGGGCGCTGTCCTTTCGTTTTCCAGTTCCGCAGCTGTAATGAAGACAAGCTGAAAATAGACTTACAAGTTCAATTTCCGCTGGAAGAAATTCGCACAGTCGCCTTGGCGCTGGAAACATTTTCAAACTGATCGTACACGCGAACGGTGACCGTGTGCTCGCCCGGCGAGACTTTGGGCAATTGAAAATCGTAATTCTCGCGGGGCGCGTCGCTCAGACCCCCCGCAGGGAAGACCAGCGTCCAATCTCCCGCATCCAAACTGTATTGCGCGCGGGCGATGAAGCTCACCGGCGCGCTGGCTTGAAACCGCACGCGCACCCCCGCGCTTACGGACTCCGCCGTAAGCTGGGCAATCGCGGGCGGGGTGTTATCCACGACGAAGCGGTCGGACTCGCGCTCGGAAGACAGCCCCTCTCCGGTGGGGTTGGAGAGAGAGTCGCTTGCGACGATCTTCAGATAGTATGCGCCGTCAGGCATGGAGGTCGCGTCCCAAGCATAAAACCGCGTGTCCACTTTGTCCTTGAGCAGTTTCCACGCCGTTTCGTTTTCGCCGCGAAAATAAATGGCGAATTCCAGCTGGTCGTCATTAGGGTCGTCAGCCGTCCACAGCACCGATTGATATCCTTTTTGTGAGAAGCCTTGAGGCACGGGATCGAAATGCGCGGGGCCGGACGACGGCGCGATATTTGCAATCGACGTAACCGCGAATGCGGAATTGGGTGAAGAGGGCGAAGGCGGCGGCTGCGGCATGCGCAACTGCGCGGGAGTCTGGGGACCTGAGCCCGCCGTTGGCAAGGAAATTCCCTGGACGCGCACGCCCGGTTCCTGCAATGCAATCGCCGTCACTTCGGGAGCAATATTTTTGGGCAAATAGGCGATGCTGAACCAATCGATCGCCGGAGCCGGGCTGCCGGCGCCGCCGCGCAAGACTGCCTTCCACTGCACAAAGCGGGCGGCCGGGCAATCGAGTTTGTCTCCGGAGGGGTTTGCATACGGGCCCGCCCAATCGCTCCAATTGGAATCGGGATCGGAGGTATTGCCCGAGCGGGCATAAATCGCGATGCGCGAAGCCCCGGCGTTATTTGCAGCGCCGATATTTTCACCCCACCACACGGTGCGGCCCCAGCGCGAAAAAATGTGAGCGTCAAACGGCTGCGATTCGTAGGTGCCTTCGGACTCGTTTTCCGGTCCCAGGGAGAAGACCTTTCCTGGATTGGCCGCGGCGAGAAACAGCTTTCCGCCGGGACCGGCGGCGATCGAGGTGACCTGGCGCGAGGTGGCTTTGACGAGTTTCGAGAAAACATGATTGCCCTCGAGCTCCAGAACCGCGCCCTCATTTCCGGTGCCCAGTAGGAGTTTCCCGCCTGGTAAAAGACCCATAGAGTAAACAACGTCGTCCCGCGCGCTCCACAGTTCCTCGGGAGAACCATCCGCGGCGATGCGATAGACCGAACTCGAATTTACGGTGAAAAACGGGGTGAAGGGGATGGGCTGGGCCTGCGGCACGGCCCCCGCCTGGTTTGCTCCCGGCCCCAGCGAAATGGCGAAATTCGCCGCCGCGGCGGCGGTCTCCGCCGTTATGGGACGCGGCGGTCCCGGAGCAGGCGCGGTCTTCTCGCCCACGGCGGCAACGTACAGATCCCCATTTGCGCCTTGCAGAAGCGTGGTGATTTCTTTTTTGGAGGTTTCGTAGAGCACAAAGGCGCGGCGGTTGGCGGCGGCTTTGGGGATGCGCAGAACCCGCCCGCTCGGTTCCGTCCCTGCCAGCACGTTTGCGTTGCCATCGAACGCCAGCGATCGGATATGAGTTTCCTCGCTGGAATAAAAGACCTGCCCCTTGCCATCCGGGGCGACGGAGAAAATCTTCCCGGTGTCGCCGGTGGCGACGTAAACGGTTCCGTCCTTGTCCACGGCCAGGTCCCAAATGTACTTCGTCTTCGGATCGAAGAAGACCGAGGATTGGCCGGCAGGCGTCACTTTGTAAACTTTGCCGTCGGGCGAAGTGCCCACGAAAAGATTGCCGGCGGCATCGACCGCAAGGGCCTGGGCCGCCAGTTCGGAAGATTCAAACACGCTGGTGGTTTTGCCGCTCGGGTCGATTCGCAGCACTTTCGCGTTCGAGCCGCCCGCCGCGTACAGGTTGCCCTTGGAATCGGCCCGAATTTGCAGGAGATAAGCGAGGTTGGCGTCGGCAAATTCGGTGAAGCGCGGCGCCAGAAACATTTTGCCGTCGCTGCGCAATGCCACGCCTTTCGCCGTCCCTTTGTCATACTCTTCAAAAGTAGTTTGCCGCCACCAGCGGGTGTGTTCGGCCAGCGCTGGCGCGGCAACGGCCAACAGTGCGGCGGCGAAAAGTGCCAGCGCGCCCGTGCGGGAAAGAGCGGCGGTTCTTGCGCCGCGCTTATTGCGGGCGTTTGAAAATGCATTGCGCATAAGACTCCTCAAAGGAGCGGGCGACGCGCGCCAGCCTGCCGCTTACTTGATTTGAATCGTAATGGTTGCGGATCCCTGAACGATCTGATCGAGCGGCACAGACCATTCTCCCGCCGCCGATTCGCGAACGACAAGGGAGCTTGCCGGGCCGCCGCGCTGATCGAGAAGATTGATCTGGGATGCGGGCACGTTCGGCATCACTTTATCCTGCACCACCATGGTCGGCGAAGAGCCGAGCAGCGTCACGTACAGCCGGTTGT
>Ga0210409_10005984_pt1 | contig 12706 bp, 28 predicted proteins | sample IncBWH17MmetaG_FD_161649 | JGI IMG/M metagenome (GOLD analysis project Ga0210409, IMG submission 161649) | Forest soil microbial communities from Barre Woods Harvard Forest LTER site, Petersham, Massachusetts, United States - Inc-BW-H-17-M | ecosystem: Environmental > Terrestrial > Soil >...
GAGGCGGAGGCCCCCTCGTTCCAGGGGAGCTGGAGGGGGGGGACCCCCCTCCTCCGCGGCCGCAGGCCGCGCCTAGACTTGATACCTCTGGGAAATTTTCCGAAAGCCCTGCGGCGCAAGGACTTGCGAGACAGTTGGCTGAACAGAGCCAGTACCGGGTCCCGCCGGCTCGGTGGACCGCGGCCGTCCAGCTCGAGATGTTCGGGGGGGACCAGCTGGAATGGGTCTTCGCGGGTCCGGGCACCCAGCGGTGGGCGTCGGCGGCCTGGACCTCCATTCGTGACGACGACCAGGGGGCCCTTCTCCAGGTAGACCCCACCCCGGAGCAGCTGGAGGAGTCCGGCCAGCTCCGGCTCCGCCCTTTCCGGTCCAAGGGCGTGCAGATGACCTTCGATTCTTGGAGGGCCCAGGTCGCCCGGAACCTGGCCCGGATCGGGCGCCAGCTCGGCGGGAAGTTTGGTCGCTCCCTCTGCCGCCAGGCCAAGGACTTCGAGCTCTGCGGCGAGTGGGCGGAGCGGAAGACCTGCGAGCACTGCGGCTCAGAGAAGCTCTACCTGGCCGCCTCCTGCTCCGTGCGCCTGTGCCCCTTCTGCGAGCGGGTTCGTGCGGTCTCGGAGACCGCCGCCCTGGTCGAGAAGTTCGAGGAGCTCCGGAAGAAGCGAGCGGCCTACCGCCGGCCCGATGGTTCGATCGAGAGCTACAAGCTTCGGCTCCTCACCTGGACCCTCCGCTTCGATCCCAAGGATATGGCCGAGTACGGGGGCGACCGGATGCGGGAGCGGCGCGATACCCTGCTCGACTTCGTCGACCAGTCCTGGGAGCACGTGCTGGCCCGGGATCCGAGCGGGAACCGGCTACCAGACGTGGCCCTCCGCTGGTCCTTTGAAGTCCCCTATGGAGGAGCGATCCACTGCCACGGGCTCTACTGGGGCCCGTACGTCGACGCGGAAGCCCTTCGGACGGAGGGGTATCTCCTGGCCGGCGAGGGGAACTCCAACGCCGACGTGCAGGCCCTGAAGAAGCGTCGGAAGAAGCAGAAGGAGCGGGACCTTATCCGCGAGGGTTGCAAGTACCTCACGAAGGGATCGGGACCGCGGAGGAGCTCCGGTCTCTACGCCACCCGGGAGGCGTCCACCCGGATGGATCCGGCCCTCGCGGCGATCGTGCTGGCGAGCTTCAAGGGGCTGCACATGGCCGGGACCCGGGGAGCTCTCCGCAACGTGGAGGAGCGCGCGGAGGAGCTCGAGGAGACCGTCGGGGATGGGAAGCCCTGCGACTGTGGGCACCCCTGGTCGATCAAGGAGTGGGTCCACCGCTCGACGATCAAGAAGGGCGAGCTCCAGGGCGTGGGTCGCTTCAACGTCAAGGACTGGAAGCCTCCGGATCTCCCGCGCTACCGCCCACCGTCGGCGCGGGAGCTCGCGGAGGCAATCAACGGAGGAGTCCCCCCATGAAACGACTGCTCTACCTGCTGACCCTTGCGTCCGCGGCCTGCGGCTCCTCTTCCGGACCGCCGGCGGTGCCGATCTCCTGGAGCTTCTCCGACTACTCCCCGCCCGGGAACCCGTCGGCCACCTACCCCGCCGCCACCTGCGTGGAGCCCTCCTCCTTCGTCTACGTGGTCACCACCTACGGAGGCTCGGCGCTCTCCTGCCGGTGGGCTTGCGGCTCCTGGCCGCACGTCGAGGATGGCGAGCTCCTGGTGGACATCGTCTACGCCCCTCCCACCTGGGACGCTACGGTCCACCGCCTGGGCGACTGCCGGTGAGCTGGGGGGCCTGGGGGGGCTGGGTCTTCCTGGGGCTCCTGGCCCTGGGCCCGCCGTTCATGATCGGTGTCTCGGAGCTCGTGTCCTGGGTCCGCCGGCGCCGAGCTCGCCGGCGGCGGTGGTTCAACGGCCGCTAGAAGTGGTAGCTGCAGACCAGCGAACCCGCCGGGGAGACTCCTGTAGCGGCGATGGTCCATCTCAGGTCGTAAACGTGGTTTGCCGGGATGGTGCCTCCGGTGCAGGTGTTCACCGTCCCAGCGGCCGAATTGCAATTGAAGCTGGTCACCGCGCATACATTCGCGGCGGCGGTCGCGTCGTAGAGGATCGGCTGGCAAGAGACAGCGTTCGTTCCAGCGTTCTCGCTCCGGAACGTGCAGGTTTCGATGGTTGCGGTTCCGCTGTCATTCGGGAAGGTCCCACGGGCAAAATCCCCCGTGCCCGCTCCCTGACCGACGATCGCGGGAAGGGTGATCACCCCCGGGAGAGCAGAGATCGCGGAACCGCCCCCGACTAGGAAGGTTGCTCCCTGACCCGAGGCGCCTACCGTGCAGGTCCCGGTGGTGCATTGGAAGGGAGTCTGCGCGACGCCCGAGCCGTTGCCCGCCATCAGAGCGACGGTCGTACTCGTGCCGGCCATCCCGAACTGTCCGAGGGTGGTGCTGGCGAAGTTGGCGAAGGGTCCGGTGGTCTGCCCTCCCACGTAGACGACGTACCCGCCGGAGGCGGTGTTTCCGAGCTGGGCGGCGGCGTTTTGGAAGATGGCGCAGGTGTTCCCCGCGTTGTCCAAGATCGTCGGATGGGCCGCTGTCCGAGCCTTCCAGGTGTCGTACGGGAGCGTGTCGGGGATCCCGATCAAGCCGCTGGCCAGGGCGTTGACCTCGACTCCGATAGTGAGCCCGACCACCAGGGCGAAGAGCGCCGCGGGGATGGCGAGGATGCGTTTCATCCAGAGGAGTTTCATTTGGAGGCCCTCCCGGCCCAGAAGATGAGGCCCACCACCAGGAGGACGGCGAGCCCCGCCCCGATCCCGTAGGGGATCCAGTCGGTGGGCCCCGCCTCCCCGTAGGGGGCAATGGTGAAGAGCTCCGTCACCCCGTCCGTTCCCAGGCCAACGATGGTCGGCTTGGCGAAGGTGGCGAACGGGTTCGGCGGGCCCCCGGACGAAACCGCGGTCGAGACCTGGAACGGCGGGGTGAGCGCCGTTCGCACCTCGAGCGTGGGCACCGTCCCCAGGAGCCCGGTCAAGACCGTCTGGAGCTCGCCCGCCACAGCGGGCTAGCTGCCGAAGCTGGGCTTGAGCAGGGCGAAGTTGAACTTGTTGATCGCCACCACGGCCAGGGCCCCGGCGACGAGTCCGAACAGGAAGTGCTTCACGGTCTACCTCCAGGTTTCACGACGTAGATGGTCCCGTCGCTCGAGAGCCAAGCGATGCCCGGGATCGAAGGGAGAGGAGCGGCTGCGGCCACCGGGACCATCGAGGGCTCGGTCATGTGCCGGCCGAGACACCAGGACGAGAGGGCGAGGCCCGCGTAGGCGGCCACCAGCACCGCCCTCGGGTGGCGCGCGAAGTCCTTGGCTGCCTCCACCGTGTCGCGGAGGTAGTCGAGCCAGGATCCCGGGCCACCCGGGAGCGGGAGGGGGGTGCTCATCAGGAGGTGAGCTTGTCGACCTCGGTGTCCGCCAGGTCGATCACGGTGACCACCGCGTCGGTCGCCGTGTCCTGGGAGTCCACGAGCGCCTTTGCCGTGCCGGCGTACTGCCCGATGGCGGGGAGCCCGGTCGCCAGGGAGGCGTACTCGTCCACCGTCTTGGTGAAGGCGTCGTCCGCCGACCGGAACGTGTCCGCGGCTTTCCGGATCGCGTCCGCGGCCTGCTTGAGCTGGTCTTTCAGAGCCATGGGAGTCCTTTCGTTGCTGGGTTACTTCTTCTTGGCCTGTTCCTCTCGCCGGACCTTCCGGGACCGGCGGAGCTCGTCGAGCTTCTGGAGCTCGCTCAAGCGGGTCTGCTCCTCCAGGAAGTCCACGTCGGCCGCGTGCTCCCGGAGCTCCTCCAGGTAGGCCTTCCAGGTGGAGCTCGCAGCCTGGGGGAGGAGATGGGCGAATCTCTCCACCGCCCGGTCCTCGTGCTTGGCCCGGAACACCCAGAGGAGCTCGCCGGAGAGGCTCGAGCAGGTCGCCTCGATGGTCTGGTCCTTGAGGTTCGCCTCGAGCGCCACGAGCTCGCCCGGCTCTCCCTGGAACACGCTGCGGGGGTTCTGTCGGTCCGGCATCTACGTATCCCTCCAGGAGTGGGCCTTCTGGGCTCCGCCGGAGCTGGCGACCCACTGCACGCCGGCGAGGTCGAGGAAGCCCGCCCCGGTGAGAGGTGTTCCTCCCCCGGCCGCCTCGAGCAGGGCAGCCTTGGCCTGGGTGTCTGCCACCACTACGTCCAGGGTGTTGTTGGGGTTCGCCTCCACGTGGATCGAGGTCCCCACCGCGGAGCTCGGGAGCTGGACCCCCGCGGCGCTGGCGGTGGTCAGCCCGTCGTGGACCGATTGGTTGGGGGAGATCGGGCTCCCGCCGGGCGTCACCAGGGCGACGCTCTGGACCCCGTCGTAGGCACCGAAGGCGCCGGCCAGCCGCTTCTTCCCCGTCTTGGACTTGGCGTGCCACCAGAAGACGTAGAGGGTCCCGGCGTTGTTGGCCGGGGCGAAGAACTGGCACTGCGCCCCCTGGGGGACCGGCCAGGACTTGGGAATCCCGATCGCCACGTCCTGCTTGGCCAGCCACTTCCAGGTCCATCCACGACCGCCCGACTGGACGAACTCCAGCACCCCATCCCTGGGGACCTCAACGACCCCAGAGTTGGCGGTGTAGATGCCGAAGGCGTGCGGGAGCTCGTCCTCCCGCGAGGTGAAACCTTCGGCTCCTGCCGGGCGGTCTCCGTGGATGGACTGCTTGTCGGGGGCCGCCGGCGCGGGGGTGGTGGAGCTGGTGGAGCTCGCGGCCTGCGGCGCCGCCGGCGCGGGGGCGCTGGTCACTTCGCCGGCGCTCGACTTCGTCGCCTGGAAGTAGACCCCCTGGCCGTAGCAGCACTTGTTCCGCTCCCCGTCGTAGAGGTAGTTCCGCTGCGCGATGATCTGCGCGCGGCCCTCTCCGGAGGTGTACTGCTTCAGGGTCTCCTTGGAGGCGCCCTTGGGGATCTCGCCCGGCTGGTAGCCGAAGTTGGTGAGCTCGGCGTCCGACACCTGGATCACTTCGATCGGCTTCTTGCAGCCGTCGCAGCTGACCGTTACGTCCATCATGGCTTTGGTCCTTTCATCAGAGGTCTTGGAGGTGGCCCAGGTCGGAGAACTTCCCGCCCGTCACCTGGGGGTCGATGTTGCGGAGCCCCGCCGCCCGCATCTGGTCCTCGAGGCCGCGGAGGATCGCGGAGGCGGTGGAGTCGTCCACGAAGAGGATTCCCTTGGGCCATACGTCCGCGGCCCGGGCCAGGCCGTCCGGGTCCTGGGGGGTGTGGAGCGAGTTGGAGGGGTTCGCGAGGGTCGAGGTGCCGTCCGCGATGTGGGTCGCCTCCTCCGCCAGGCTCCGGAGGGTCTGGTAGACGTAGCAGGGGGTGCCGGCGGCGTCCGCCGCGGCGAGGAAGGCCCGCACCTTGTCGGCGAAGTCCGGCTGGAGGTTCGCCATGAGGGCCTCTTCGGAGTCGGTCAGCACGTAGACCACCGCGCCCCCGGCGAGCCCCAGGAGGACCACTCCGGCGATGAGCCAGGCCCACCAAGGCAGAGTGGGCATCCGGATTTCCATCTCACACCGCCCCCAGTCGGATGCTCTTGAAGGCCCCGGCGCGAGCCATCATCACCAGCACCACCCCGAGCCCGACCACGAGCAGAGCGGCGGTGAGGCCCAGGCCCAGGCCCACCGACTTCACGTCGTCGGTCAGGTCCTGGAGGGTCGGCTCGATGACCTGGGTGCCGATGTCCGCTCCGAAGTCCGTCCAGGCCCCGAGGAACGTCCCGTGTCGGGCGGCGGTGTCCTTGACCGCCTGGACCACGTCCTTCCCGTCGGCCTGGTTCATCACCCAGTGGGCGGCGATGTGGGCGGGGAAGACGGAGTCGGTGGACCCGACCCCGTAGTCCACCACCGTAAGGCCCTGGGAGGTCAGGTCGTCGGTGATGTCCTGGGCGAGCTGGGGCACGCTCGTCGCCTCGGCGAAGATGGCTGCATGGACTGTGGTGGTCGCGCCCATGGTGGTCAGAAGGAGATGGACGCCCCCGCCACCGAGACCTTGACCCCGCTGGTGGAGATCGACTCGGAGGTCTCGCCCTGGGTGGAGAGCGCCGCCGCGACCTGGTCGCCGGCGTGACCGGAGGCGCCGCCGAAGAGCTGGCCGGAGAGCCAGTTCACGCCCTGGATGGAGTTGGTCCGGAGGCCCGCCGCCGCCTGCTGAGCGAGCGCGCCCTGGGCCTCGAAGAGGTAGGCATTGGCGGAGAGGAAGGCGGCCACGTCCAGGGGCGGAAGCCCGAGCTTCCGGAGCTGGTCGTTGATCCGGTTGAGCACCCAGGTGGCCAGGTTCTGGGGGCCGTTCCCGGAGGCGGAGCTCCCGGAGCTCGGGGTGGGCTTCAAGAGCGTGAACCCGAACTTGGGCGCCGGCGCTGAGCTCCCCGCCGGCGGCGCCGGTGGACCGTAGAGCCCGGGGTTGACCGTGGGAGCGGTCATCCCGGAAGGCGTGGACAGGTTGATCGGGAAGAGCGGGATCACTGGATCTCCCCTCTCCACACCTGGGCCTTCTGGTGGGTCGGCTGACTCCGCCAGAGGGCGTCCACCGCGGCGCCCGAGGGAGCGACCACGGCCGCCCCGATCCCGAGGGACGGGGCGGAGAGCCCGGCCACCGCCGTTGCGATGATGGCGGTGATCGCCGCGTCGGCGGTCGCCGCGTCCTTGGCGTCCTGGGCCGCCTGGGCGGGATTGCCGGGAGGAGCCTTCTTCCCTCCCCCGCCGGCGGAGCTCGAGCCCACCCCGAAGGGGCCCAGGAGGACGGCCAGGACGTTCATGGGCCCGCCTTCCGGGGCGGAGGGCTGAACCCGTAGAAGGCGAGCCACGCCAGGTTGGAGACCACCAGGCCAATCAAGATGCCGGCGGCGATCTTCATGAGCCGAGGACTCCAGCCGCGGTCTGCGGGATCCCGTTGACCGTGTTCGGGGAGGGCTGGCCGGCGGTCGTCTTGGCCGCGTCGCGGGTGTTCACCCAGTAGCGGTAGCCGAAGTACGCCACCGCCAGGACGGCCGCCGCTCCCAGGCCCAGGTAGACCGCTCGGCTCACGAGTTGGCCTGGGAGTAGGAGCTGCCATCCGGGGCCAGCACGTCATCCGGGATCGCGGTCCCCGGGTCTACCGAGGCGAGGTTCTGGTAGCCGGTGGCCCCGGTGGGCACGGCCTGGGGAGAGGGCGTGGAGAGGTCCTTGGCGATGGTGGTGCCCAGCGAGGTCACCCCCACCGCGAGCTGGTCCTGCCAGGAGACGGCCGCGCCCTTGGTCCCGGGGTTCGGCTTCACCACCCCGTTGATGGTTCCCTTCTTGGTCAGGAGGTAGATCCCTCCTCCAACCGCGAGGACCACCACCCCGCCGATGATCAGCGTGGAGCTCTTCACGGGTTCCCCCTAGAGGGTGCTGGCCAGGCCGTGGGCGGCGGCGATCTTGTGCTGGATCGATCCCACCGGCACGGGCGTCCGGGGCAGGTAGGGCAGGAGCCGGGAGGGCGTGGCGACGCTCCCCTGGGCGCCCTCGGGGATGAGCACGTGGGTGGGAGGAACGACCTTGCCGGAGGGATCCCGCCCAGGACGGAGAGCTCCTTCGCGGGCGGTGCCGGCCAGGGTCTTGCCCATGTGGACGTTGTCCATCTCCGAGGCTACGGAGTAGAGGACCTGCCAGTTGGCGATCGTCGGCGCCCCGTCGAACTGGTACGTGAACCGGCCGTTGGGCATGTCGGAGAGAGGACCGCGGGGCATGTGGGGCCACACGTTCACGGCCCGCACGAAGCCCCCGCCGATCTGCTCGGTGAAGTGGTTCTGGATGAAGGCGTTGGAGATCTTGGGCGAGGGGACGATGGAGAGCTCCTTGGGGTAGATGTCCAAGGGGCGATCGACGTCCAAGATCTGGCCACCCGCATACAACCTGAAGCCGGTGAAGTCGCCCTGCACCGCGTCGGTGGACTCGGAGACGAGCCCGAGCTTCATCATGAGCCCGCCCTCGGAGAGAGCCTGGCCGGATCCCACCAGGGCCTGGAGGAGGGTCCGCACCCGGGGCACGGTCCGCTCCTTCTGCCGGCCCACCAGGTGGACCTTGGGGCGCATCACCGTGGTGGTGACGGTCGCGTTCGCCGGGAGGGCGGAGTACTTGAGCTGGATGCTCCCTTCCCTCGCGAAAAGCGGGATCGGGGGGCAGAACCCGAACGGGTCGTCCCACGAGCCGAAGTTCTCGAAGGAGTAGATGCTCCGCACCATCCGGGTGGCGTTGTTGGAGCTCGCGGCGATCTGGGTGTCCCCGTTCGCCCCGACCGAGGCATAGGGGATCCCGAAGCCCCCGGTCACGAAGTGGAGGTGCGCCAGGTGGAGCCCGTCCAGGTTCACCGGGCCCCAGGGGCCGTCCGCGGTGACGGTGATGGAGGACAGGAGCTCGTGGAGCTGGTCCGAGGTGACCGGGCCGCCGGCGCCGGTGGTCATGGTGATGTCCTGGAGGATCTCGATCGCCGCGATGTGCGGGACCTCGCCCCCCGGGATGGAGACGCCACCGAGCTCCGCGAGCTCGATGGTGTCGCCCTGGCCGGCGTTGTAGTTCTTGGACTTGATCTTCTTGATTGCCCGCACGAGCGCTCCCAGGGCCCCTACTTGGGACCGACGTTGATCATCGACAGGAACTTGGTGGAGGCGCCGGTGGCCCGATCCAGGACCACCACGCCCCACACGCCCAGGACCCCGACGACGAAGGCAGCGAGAGACTTCATGCGGGACAGGTTGAGACCGGCCGCGGGGGAAGGCTCGCCGCTACGGCCAAGAGTGCTGAGAGAGCCTAGAGGTCCCTCGATGCCGTCCCGGCCGCCCACGCCAGGAGCACCTCGCGGTTCCAGTGAAGCGTGGACCGCGGAATCGGGAGGCGCCGGCAGACCCCGTCGGGGAGCAGGCCCTCATCCAGGAGCTGGCGGAGCCACCGGCCGGAGATCCCCAGGAGCTTGGCGGCGGTCTCCGTGTCGATCCAACGGGTGGGGGAAGAGCTCGTCATGACATAAGGCGTCACGGCTTCTTGATCTGATCGAGCAGGCTCCGCGCCGGCGCGGGAGCGACTTTGGGGTAACGAGCCACGATGGTTCCCGCGATCCGGCGGGCGTCCTCCCGGAACTCGCTGCTCAGGTTCCAGAGGGTGGAGACCACCACCGCGTGAGAGGCCAGGAGCTCCGCCTGGTAGGCGTGGGTCTGCTGCTGAAGGGCGGTCGTCTCCGCCAGGTTCTTGTGTTCGATGGCCACCAGGGCGTCATGGAGCGCGATGGGCAAGCGGACGATTCCCTCCAGGACCTGAAGCGGGAGGACCAGGAACGCTCGGAGCGCGGGCCACGCCTGACAGTTCATTGTCGCTCGCTCCAATGCATTGGATGCGCTTTCGGGTATGAACCTGAGCTAGCGCCCGGGTGGAGACCTGAGGTCACTGGGCCTCCGAGGTGCCGGTGGTGAGCGGCGTTGGATGCGGCCCGCAGGCCCCCGAGCTGGACGGCGCCCAGGCCGGGTCCTCGGTCTCCATGCAGGTGGCCCCGCAACCCCCGCTCATCGCCACCAGGAAGAGCACGCCGGCGAAGCCGACGAGCGCCCCCCAGAAGCCGGCCACCAGGAGCTCCAGGCTGCGCCGGCTCATTCGCCAGGACCCTTCCGGTTGTTCCAGAACCAACCGAAGACGTGGAGGCCCACCACCCACACGAAGCCGAGAAGGAGCCACTTCATCCCTCCTCCGCGGGGATGAGGCCCTGCTCGACGATTACCGGCGTGTTCCCCTTGAACTCGATCTTGATCCGCCGGAGCTCCACCCCGCCGCTCACGTTCCGGACCCGCACCGCCTGGAGGTCGGGGAGCTTGCCCACGAGCTCCGCCACCCGCCCTCCCCTCTCCTTGGCCAGGTCGTCCAGGTCCGCGCGCCGGCCGAGACGGAACAGGTAGACCTCGTCCGCGTAGGCCAGGCCCCGGAGCCGGGTGTCGATGTCGGTGGGGCGCTGGCTGATCAGCACCAGGTGGATCTTCTGGTGCCGGCCGCGCTTCCCGAGGGCCAAGGTCTCGTGCCCCACCACGGATCGGGAGCAGGGGTCGGCCGCCTCATCGACGATGACCGCACAGTCCTGGAGCTCGATGGCGCACTTGGCCAGGAAGTTGAGCTCCTCCGCCTCGAACCGCTCCACCACCTTCCGGTCGTCGTCGAGGTCCGCCTCCGGCTCCTCCGGCTGGTAGGCGATGGAGAAGCCGTCCCCGGCCTTGATCCCGTCCAGGTAGTCGAGGACCCCCATGCGGTCCTTGGCGATGCAGTGGACATCCGCGCCGGAGCCGGGCTCGCCGGCGGTCAGGTCGATCGCCGGGTCGAAGATCATCCGCCGGCGGAAGTCCCTGGACAGGGCCCGCGCGCACTGGGTCTTGCCGCTCCCAGTGGTCCCCCATATGCCGACCACCCTACGGATGAGCTGGCGGGGGTGGAATCGGTTCTCCGGTGGTCGGGTCAAGGGGCTCCTTCTGTTTCATGGGCGGATGCTTCTTCGCCTCCGCCTCCTGGGCTCGCTTGAATCGGAAGTGGGTGATGCCGGCGCCCACGGTCACGGTCCCCAGGGCGACCTCCGGCATCCACTTGTCGTCCACGAAGAGGGGGAGCCGCTGGTCCACCCACCAGTCCAGGACGGTCAGGGCGTTCCCCTGGGCGGCCTTCGCGTCCGCCTCGTCGATCTTGTCCTTGAAGATGGAAGCCAGCAGCGTCCGGATGGCGATCGCCACCGGCTCCGGGACTTTGACCTTGTCCAGGGCGGACGCCTTGGACGCTCCGGACGGTCCTGCGGACGGTCCGGCGGACGGCTTGTCCGCGTCCTTGGACCGCTCCACCCGTTTCCGCTCTCTATCCCGGCGTTTTCGCTCCTCTTCCTTTTCCTGCTCGGACCGGAGGGCGGACAGGTCCACCGTCCGCTCGGACGCGTCCTTGTCCGAGGGGCTGTCCGAAGGGCTGTCCGAGGGGGGGGCCTTGGACACGTCCTCGGACGGGGGGACTCGGGCCAGGGGCTTCATGGGCTCGGGCTCGGTGAGGGGGAGGAACTCGGCGACGGCGTGGGCGAGCTCCCGGGCTGGGCGTTGTTCACCGGGAGGCGGCAGCAGCAGCCCAGGAGGAGGGACGCGATCCAGACCCAGCGGGGGACGGTGGGGAGGGCAATCATCGGCCGCTCGAGCTCTCCTGCTTCCGCTCCCGGATCCAGGCGCAGTCCGCCTCGTGCTCCTGGGCGAGGCGCCGCCACTCGCCGTCATCACCCGGGCCCGGGTTCTTGTCGTCGATGCCCAAGTGGAAGAGCCCGCAGAAGCGACACTCCACGAGCTCGTCGCCGGCGGCGCTCATCGGGTCCGCTCCTCTTCCGGCACGAGCTTCCAGCCGTCCCGCTGCATGGAGGAGACGTAGACCGCGGGAACCCGGATGACCTTCCCGATGGGCACCGCTGGATCGGACACGTTCTTCATCTCCACCAGTCGAGTGCTGCTGCGTTTCCGGCTCATCCGCGGGCGGCGAGCTCGGGAGTCCTGGTCTCCGCGGTGGGCTCCTCGGCTTCGCCCTGGGCGGCGAGCTTGGCCCGGAGCGTCTGGACCTCCTGCTCCCGCTCGATCTCGAGATCGTCGAGACGGTTGCGGAACCGGTCCATCTCCCGCTCGCGCCACATCTCCCGACGGGTGAGCCACTCGCCGGCGGCGTAGCCGAGGGTGAAGAAGCAGACCGCGGCGACCAGAGCTCTCACTCGATCCCCAGGGCCTCGCAGAAGTCGTCCCACACGGACTTCTTCTTGTTCTTGTCGGGGGCGGGCGGGTTGTTCTTGTCCTTGCCCTGCTCGGCGAGGACCTCCTCCACCACTTCCTTGACCGCTGCTTTGAGGAGCTTCCGCTTTTCGTCCTGCTCCGGCATCGCAGGGAAGATCCTGATCGCGCCGGCGCCGCTCGTCGTTCCGCGGCTGCCTCCACTTCCCAGGGTTCCAACGCTTCCCTAGGGGCTTGTCAGGTGACGGGCGATAGAATGGTAGCGGGGGTGCGCATGGCCGACCTGAAAGCGCCGTTCGACCGGAAGGTGATCGAGGCTGCGTTGGATGAGGTCCACAACCGGATCGAGAGCGCTCTCCAGCGACGGAAGGAGATCCTCGCCGAGGAGCTCGCCGACCGGATCGCTGCAACCGACCTGGCCGGCTTGTCGGATCTCCTCCAGCACGCGCCCTTCGCCTGGGTGAAGACCATCAATCTCGAGAACAACCCGAGCCAGGTTCTCACCACCGATCAGATGGAGATCGGCTTGGGCTACAACCGGATCCGGCTCGATGAGTGCTACTCCGGCCGCGCGGGCCGGCCGGTGATGCCCGGCCACTACCGGGCGATCGTGGTGATGCTCCCCATCAAGGGGCCCGTCCTCGTCAAGCGTTGATGGCGGATCAACGCCGGCCCTGGACGCTGCCCGAGGATTGCGCGCGGCGCGATGCTGCCCTGGTGGAAGTAGAGCGGGCGCTCAAGGCGTGCTTCCCGGACCGCTGGGAGGAGCTCCTTCGGGAGGCGTGCTACCCGAAGGGGCGGATCGCCATCATCGATCGTACGAGGGTCTGGGCGCCCGGACAGGCAAGGCTAAGCGTCGAGGTCATCCCCGACTTCTGGGGAGGCGGCCCTCTTGAACGCGTGCTCGTCGAGCTCTGGCAGGAGAGCCGATCGAA
>Ga0210409_10005985_pt1 | contig 12705 bp, 13 predicted proteins | sample IncBWH17MmetaG_FD_161649 | JGI IMG/M metagenome (GOLD analysis project Ga0210409, IMG submission 161649) | Forest soil microbial communities from Barre Woods Harvard Forest LTER site, Petersham, Massachusetts, United States - Inc-BW-H-17-M | ecosystem: Environmental > Terrestrial > Soil >...
ACCATGACCTCGATCAAGGTCATGCCGGCGCGCTGGCGTGTGAGAGTCGTTTGCATCGTCAAATCCCCGCGAGTTTCCAGGTGCTGTTGACGTACTTGTACCAGTCGACGCGCCCCGTCGCCGGAATGATCGAGACCGCGCGCCAATCCTTTACCTGGCCGCGCTTCGAGTTGATATAGATCTGCACGTCGGTCGAGACCGCGCCATCGGCGCGAAACACGTAGCCAGACGTGAATGTCGTCTTGCCCGCGACCTGCACGGTGGCCGGCGTCGTCATGCCGATGCCCGAGACGGGCGCACCCGCGCCCGGCAGCACCGCCGGCGGCTGCGCGATCTGGGCGCCATCCTGCAAGGGCACCGCGATAATGTGCTCACCGTTCGCCTGGTCCCACTGCAGGTTGTCGTTGTAGTCGTAGACGACGTAGAGCACGTTGTGCGTCGGATCGATATCGACGAAGACGTTGTGTTGCGAGCTGACCGCGTAGGCTTGGGCCCCTTGCATCGCCGATCGAATGGCGCGCGCCGAGGCGTCCTGGCGGAAGGACTGATAATCGATGTGCGGCATCGCCGTCGCGGTGACGATCGCGATCAGCGTCACTACGATCATCATCTCGATCAGCGTGTACCCGCGGCGGAGTCTCATCGGAGTTCCCTGTCGATTGCTCAGACCTGAAAAGGCGAGCCACCCGGGATTGGGGGCCCGTTGCCACGAGGTCCAAGCTAGGGATCCGGGTCCTTTACGCCGTCACGCTCCGAGACTCCGGCGTCACACCATAACAGCCGAGACCGTTTGCGTAACGCGCGGTCTTAATTAGAGTTAACACGCTATAAGACGAGCTTACGCGGCGCGGGACACAATAATGCCTGGTTAGCCCGCCTTCATGTGACCGGGCTCACCACCCCTCTGTAGCCCACGCCTCAGGCGCGCTTTGGCGCCACCTGTTTCGCGGGGAGCGCGGCCGCGACTTCGGCGGCGTGACCCTCGGCTTTCACCTTGCGCCAGACGTGGGTGATCGTGCCCGCCGGATCGATCAAGAACGTGGAGCGTTCGATACCTAAGTATTTGCGGCCATACATCGACTTCTCCTTCCACACGCCGTACGCCTCGGCGATCGCATGATCGGTGTCAGCCAGCAGCGTGAAAGGGAGCGAGAACTTCTTTTTGAATTTCTGGTGGGATGCGACGCTATCGGGGCTGACGCCGAGAATGGTCGCGGCGGCGGAATCGAAACGCGGGAAGGCATCGCGCAGCTCGCACGCCTCGGTCGTGCAGCCGGGGGTGTCGTCCTTCGGATAGAAGTACAGGACCACATAGCGGCCGCGGAGTGACTCGAGCGTCACCGTGCGACCATCGTCGGCCGGCACGGAAAACGATGGCGCGGGCTGTCCGGGTTCGATCACAGCTTCTCTCCTCCCATGAGCACGGCGAGAATCGCCTTCTGGATATGAAGCCGCTGCTCGGCCTCGTCGAATATCCTGGACTGGGGACCGTCAATGACCCCGGCCGTCACCTCCTCGCCGCGGTGCGCGGGGAGGCAGTGCAGGAAGATCGCGTCCGGAGATGCGGCCTCCATCACGGCCGCGTCGACCGTGTAGCCCGCGAAGGCACGTTCGCGCTCCGCCTGCTCATCTTCCTGACCCATGGACGCCCAGACGTCGGTCGTCACCACGTGGGCGCCGGCCGCCGCTTCCCTGGGGTCGCGCACGACCTCGACCTGGGCGACGGACTGCGCCCGGCGGACCAACGCGGCGTCGGGCTCGTAGCCCTCGGGACACGCGAGCCTCAACGGGAACCCCAAGCGATACGCGGCGTCGATCCAGGAATTCGCCATGTTGTTGCCATCGCCGATCCAGGCCACGCGCTTGCTCTCGTAGGTGCCGAGATGTTGGCGGATCGTCGCGACATCGGCGAGAACCTGGCAGGGGTGCTGCCAGTCGGTGAGCCCGTTGATCACGGGCACGGTGGCCCACCGGGCCAGCTCCTCGACATCGGCGTGGGCGAAGGTGCGGATCATGATCCCGTGCACGTAGCGCGAGAGCACGCGGGCCGTGTCCGGGATCGGCTCGCCGCGGCCGATCTGGATATCGCGCGCGGACAGGAAGAGCGGCTGCGCGCCCAGTTGCCAGGCGCCGACCTCGAATGACACTCGTGTCCGCGTCGACGACTTCGTGAAGATCATCGCGAACGACTTGCCGGCGAGCGGGCGGTGCGTGTAGTCGCCGTTGCGCATGCGCTCGGCCAGAGCGAACAGCGCATCGAGCTCCTGCTTGGTGAAATCCGGGATGACGAGGAAATCGCGATGCGGGGTCAGCATCTCAAAGAATGTACTTCCTCAGGTCCTCGTCTTCGACGACGGACTTGAGACGATCGCGGACGGCCGGCGCGTCGATCGTGACGGGGGCGGTGCCGCGGTCGGGGAGCTCGTAGAGAAGCTCCTCCAGGAGCGTGGTCATGACCGTATGCAAGCGGCGCGCGCCGATGTTTTCCATGCGGTCGTTGACCTGAGCGGCGATGCGCGCGACCTCGGCGATGCCATCGGGCGTGAAGGTCAACGAGCAACCTTCGGCCTCGACCAGCGCGGCGTATTGCTTGGTGAGCGCGTTCTCGGGCTCCGTCATGATCCGAACGAAGTCTTCCTCGGTGAGCGGCTTGAGCTCGACCCGAATCGGGAATCGGCCCTGGAGCTCCGGGATCAAGTCGCTGGGCTTCGACACGTGGAACGCGCCGGCGGCGATGAAGAGCACGTGGTCAGTCTTCACCATGCCGTACTTCGTCTGGACGTTCGAACCCTCGACGATCGGCAGCAGGTCGCGCTGGACGCCCTCGCGCGAGACATCCGGGCCACCCCCGCCCGACGGGCCGCGATCGCCGGCGATCTTGTCGATTTCGTCTAGGAAGATGATGCCGAGCTTTTCGACACGCTCCAGGGCATCGGCGGTGACATCTTCGACGTCGATCAGTTTCTCCAGCTCCTGCTCGAGGAGAATGCGGCGCGCTTCGGAGACTTTCACGGTGCGCTTCCTTTTGCGCTTTGGGGCGAGGTCCTGGAGCATCTCCATGAAATTCTCCATTCCCTCGGGGGCGCCTTGCGGGATCATCATGTCGAAGACTTGCGGGCCCGCGTGCGTGATCTCGACTTCGACTTCGCGGCCTTCTAGTTGGCCATCCAATAACAACTGCTTCAGTTTTTCTCTCGTGCGTTGGTAGCGCGCTTTCGCGGCTTCGCCATTTTCCGCGAGCTCTTGCGTGACTCCGCCTGCCGGCGAGACTACGAAGACGTTGCGTTCGGCGCCCGCGGCGGCAGCGCCTGACGACGCGGGTTGCGGGGTCGGTGTCGGCGGAGCGGGTGGGGGCAACAGGAGATCGAGTAGACGATCGTCCACCCGTTCGTTCGCCAGGTCCTCGACCTCGGACTCGCGCTCCGTGCGCACCATGTCGATCGCGCTCTCGACGAGGTCGCGCACCATGCCCTCGACGTCGCGACCGACGTAGCCGACCTCGGTGAACTTCGACGCCTCGACCTTCACGAAGGGAGCGCCGGCGAGCTTCGCCAAGCGACGCGCGATCTCGGTCTTGCCCACGCCGGTCGGGCCGATGAGGATGATGTTGTTGGGCGAGATCTCGTCGCGAATCCCATCCGGCGCGCGCTGGCGGCGCCAGCGATTGCGGAGCGCGATCGCGACGGACTTCTTGGCCTCGCTCTGCCCGACGATGTAGCGATTGAGCTCGGCCACGATCTGACGCGGCGTCAGATCGGCGAGACGGGCGAGCGCCTGCTGCGTGTGCTTCGACGACACTATGTCGGCTCGAGAACGGTGATGTTGGCGTTCGTATAAATGCAGATATCGGCGGCGATCTGGAGCGAGCGGCGCACGACCTCGGCGGCGTCCAGGTCGGTGCTGTTGACCAGGGCCCGGGCGGCGGCGAGCGCGTATGATCCGCCCGATCCGATGGCGAGGATTCCGTCATCGGGCTCGATGATGTCGCCGGTTCCCGAGATCACAAATCCGTGGTCACGGTCGGCGACGGCCAGGAGCGCCTCCAGGCGGCGCAGGACGCGGTCGCTGCGCCAATCCTTGGCGAGCTCGACCGCGGCGCGGGGCATGTTTCCTGGGAAACGCTCTAGCTTCTCCTCGAACTTTTCGAACAGCGTAAAGGCGTCGGCGGCGGCGCCGGCGAAACCGGCCAGGAGCTTGCCGCCGCGGAGTGTGCGGACTTTTTGGGCGTTGGACTTCATGACGGTCTCGCCGACCGTCACTTGGCCGTCTCCACCTAGGGCTACGTGGCCATTGCGGCGGACTGCCAGAATGGTTGTGGCATAGATGGTTGGTAGCGATGGCATGGGGCGAAAGTTAGTCGCCCGGCAATGGTTCTGAGGGGTTCGCGGCGCTCGCGGACATCGGTACTGGGGTGCGCTCGGACAACGGTTCTGAGGGGCGCTTCGCGCCGCTCGCTTCGCTCGCCAGAAATTGCGGGCCGCGAGTATGGTGCGGCTACGCGAGCATGGTGCGGCTAATGGCGCTGGCTAATGGCGTTGGTTATTGCCGCCGCCGTGCAGCTCCCCGAAATCGAAGGCTTTCGATCAATAGCCGGCGGTTCAGCCAGGTTCCAACGAGCAGGAATACGAGGCCGGCCATGGCGGCAATAACGCCCCATGGCCAGCGGCCCATGCCGAAGAGGGCCGCCGCCATCCCGGTGAGGCCGAGTCCCACGAGCGCCTCGCCCGGCCGGCTGCGGGGCGCCCGCTCACGGCGGCGGCGCTCCTCGGCGGGTGGGACGGGCGCGGTGATCGCATCGGCGATCAGCAACGCGGCCGCGATCGTGGCGAGCAACCCGCAAGCAAACGTCAGAATGCGCTCGGCAGTCATCGAACGCTCGCCATGCAAGAGTGGCGCTAGCGCGTCCCGCCCCTGGGGTGTGCCTTCTCGTAGACCTGTTTGAGGCGCTCGACGCTCGTATGCGTATAGATCTGCGTCGTCGAGATCGAGGCGTGGCCGAGGAGCTCCTGGACCGCCCGCAAGTCGGCGCCCGCGTCCAGGAGGTGTGTGGCGAACGAGTGCCGGACCGAGTGCGTGCTCAGGTCCTCCCCACCTGCGACGGCGTCGAGGAGGCCGGTCACGATCTTCTGGAGACCTGAGATACTGAGGCGTTTTCCTCGCTGGTTCAGGAACACGGCCGCGTCGCGGGAGTCGCGCTTGGCCTCGTAGTTCCGGAGCGCCAGGGTCGCGTGGTCGCCGATCGGGACGATGCGCTCTTTTCGGCCCTTGCCTCGCACCTTGGCCTGTTGGCTCACGAGGTCGACGTCCGCGCGATTGAGCCCGTGGATCTCCGACACGCGCATGCCGGTCGAATACAGGAGCTCGAGAATGGCGAGATTTCTTACGTGTGCGATGCCGCCCTCGGCGGCACGCGACTGCGCGAGCGCGAAAACCGAGTCGGCTTGGGTATGGGTCAAGTAGCCTGGTAGGTGACGTTCCGCTTTCGGCGAGGGCACGCTCCGCGATGGATTCGACTCGATCACATCGTTTCTTTGCAGATATCGATAGAACGAGCGAACGGCCGACATCGTGCGGGCAATGGAGCGACGGGAAAGCTCGGATCGCGACAGGTGCGCCAGAAACGCCCGAAGGGTTCGATGATCGACGGTCTCATATGACCACGCGGCACCGGCCGCGCGCGAGGAGAGGAACGTGGTCAGGCGATCGAGGTCGCGGCGATAGGCGGTTAAGGTATGCGCCGAGACGTTGCGCTCTTTCTCCAGGTGCAGCAGGAAATCGGCCGTCATGTGTGCGACCACGCGGCGAGATCGGCCAGCGCGCGCACGGCGAAGAGCTCACGTTTCTGGCGTTTGTCGCGGATGTCTTTGGGCAGCGGGTCGAGCAGGCCGAAGTTCGCGTTCATCGGCTGAAAGTGGCGCGGGTCGGCTTCGCGCAGGTAGCGATACAACGCGCCGAGCATGGTGGTCGGCGGTGGGATCGTCGGGTCCTGGCCATCCAACAGGCGGGCGAGGTTGCGGCCGGCGAGGAGTCCGCTGGCGGCGCTCTCCGTGTAGCCCTCGACGCCGGTGATCTGGCCCGCGAACAACAGCCGCGTGTCGGTGCGGGCCGAGAGATGTGATGACAGGGTTGCCGGCGCGTTCACGTACGAGTTGCGATGAATGGAGCCGTACCGGAGGAACTCCGCGTTCGCCAAGCCGGGTATGAGACGGAGCACTCGTTGTTGCTCCGGGATTCGGAGGCGCGTTTGGAATCCAACGAGGTTCCACATCTGGCCGGCGCGCGTTTCCATGCGGAGTTGCGCGACGGCGTACGGGCGGTGGCCGGTTCGCGGATCGACAAGGCCCACGGGCTTGAGCGGGCCGAATCGCAACACGTCGCGCCCGCGGCCGGCCATGACTTCCACCGGCAGGCAGCCCTCGAAGTATGGGACCTCGTCGAAGGCGTGACCCTGGTGTTGGTCGGCCGACAGCAACGCGTCCACGAACGCGTCGTATTGCTCGCGCTCGAACGGACAATTCAGGTAGGCGCCAACGTCGTCGGTGTCGGACGTCTCCTTGTCGTAGCGAGACGCGCGAAAGACTACGGACGTGTCGATCGAATCGGCGTCGATGATCGGGGCGATGGCGTCATAGAATGCCAGCGCATCCTGGCCGAGCTTGGCCGTGATCGCGCGGGCGAGAGACTCGGACGTGAGCGGACCGGTGGCGACGATCCCTGGCGAGGGAAGCTCCGTGACTTCGGCGCGGCAGACGGTGATGCGTGGGTGACTGCTGATGCGGGACGTCACCGCCGCCGAGAAGCGGTCACGGTCGACGGCGAGGGCCGTCCCGCCCGGAACACGGGCTTCGTCGGCCGCCTCGAGGATCATCGAGGAGAGACAGCGCATCTCGGCCTTGAGCAATCCGTGCGCGTTGGTCCGCTCGGTGCTCTTGAACGTGTTCGAGCAGACCAGTTCCCCCAAACGGTCGGTCTGGTGCGCGGGCGTCGCGCGGACGGGTCGCATCTCGTACAGCGAGACCGCGTGACCCCGCTCCGCGAGCTGCCACGCCGCCTCGGAGCCCGCGAGACCACCGCCAATCACGCGCACATCCATATAGCGGCAACTTAGCGTGTGCGGGTATACTCGTGACAGTTATGCGCCCTTCGCCACCACCCGCGCCGGTCGTCCCCGGCCAGGAAGACCACGACCTCGGATTCGGATCGGTCGTCGCCCGCGAAAGCCGCGTCCGGCTCCTCAATCGCGACGGCAGCTTCAACGCCATCCGCGCCGGGCAATCGCTGGCCGCGCGCCTCTCGCCGTACCAATCGCTGCTCACGATGTCGTGGCCGACGTTCCTGGCGCTCTTCCTGACGGTCTATTTCCTCATCAACGCGCTGTTCGCCGGCATCTATATGGCGCTGGGGCCCGACGCGCTCCAAGCGCAAGGGCTCACGTTCGGGAATCGATTCCTCGAGGCATTCTTCTTCAGCGTCGAGACATTCGGGACGATCGGATACGGGAACATCGTCCCGATGGGCACGTCCGCCAATTTCGCGGTCGTCGCCGAATCGATCGTGAGTATTTTAACAATTGCGTTGGCGACCGGGTTGATCTTCTCGCGGTTCTCGCGGCCGCTGCCACGCATCCGCTTCAGCGATCGCGCGATCGTCGCCCCATTCCGGGGCGGGTCGGCGTTCATGTTCCGGCTGGTGAACGAGCGGCGGAGTGAGCTCGTCAACGTCGAGGCGACGGTGACGTTCTCGCGGTTCGAGACCGTCGATGGCATTCGGACGCGCACGTTCAGCGAGCTTTCGCTCGAGCGATCGAAGGTCGTTTTCTTTTCGCTCACGTGGACGATCGTGCATCCGATCGATGCGACGAGTCCGCTCTACGGGCTCACCTATCAAGATCTCGTGGACTCGTCGGCCGAGGTGCTGGTGTTGCTCACGGCCGTGGACGAGGTGTTCTCACAGCAAGTGCATACGCGCACGTCGTACATCGCGACCGAGATCCTGTGGGGTGCGCGGTTCATCAACGTGTTCATCAAGCCGACCCGGGACGGCAAGGTCCGCGTGGACACGCGACTGCTCGATCGCTGCGAGCGGGCTGAGATCAAATAGAGCCCTACTCCGGACCGGAGACCTAGACGGCCACGGCCTCGGGTGGGGTGTGGACGTCCCACTCGTTCTGGCACTTGAGGCACCGGCGATACTCGCCGCGCGCCTTCGTGGACTTCGCCTCGGCGCCCTCGTAACCGCAATCGGGGCACGTCTCGCGCACGGGCTTGTCCCAGGTGACGAAGTCGCAATTCGGATAGTTCTCGCAGCCGTAGAACGCCTTGCCGCGTTTCTTCGAGCGACGCGCCGCCAGCTCGCCGCCGTCCTTCGGGCACATCACGCCCGTGGGCATTGACCGCGTGCCGCGGCACTTCGGGAAGCGGCTGCAACCGAGGAAGTCGCCGGCGCGGCCATTGCGCTTGAGCATCGGCGAGCCGCACTCGTGGCACTTGTAGTTCGTGACCTCGGCCGGCTTGCGATCGCCACGCAGCGGGCGCGTGTGCTTGCATTTCTTGGGATGGTTCTCGCACGCCAGGAACGGGCCGAAGAAACCACCCTTGGGCACGAGGCGACCGCCGCAGTCGGGACACTTCTCGCCAGCCACCGCGGTCAGGTCGTGGGCGGCCGTGATCAGGTCCTCGACGTCGACTCGGGCGAGGCGGATCGCGAACGGCTTGTAGAAATCCTGCAGCACGCGCTGCCAACTCCGTTGCCCGTCTTCGATTTTGTCGAGTTGGTCTTCCATGCTGGACGTGAACGTCACGTCGAACACGTCGGGGAATTGGCGGACCATGACTTTCTCAACACTTTCACCTAGCGCCGATGGAAAAAATCGGCGTTGCTCGAGCTGCGCGTACCGGCGATCGACCAGCGTCGAGATGATCGAGGCATAGGTTGACGGGCGGCCGATACCGAGACGCTCCAATTCTTTGACCAAGCTGGCTTCGGAGTAACGCGGTGGCGGTTCCGTGAAATGCTGTGTCGGATTGATCTCGCGTACCGGCACGTAGGTACCCGTGGAGAGCGACGGGAGTGCTTGTTCATCTTCCAGCACCCGGTGCTCGCCTTCCTCGTGCCCTTCGCGATACAACGTCAGGAAGCCCGCGAACTTGATGATGCTACCGGTCGAACGGAACAAGTAGCGACCAAGGTCGTAATCCACCGTCGTCGTGTCGAAGACCGCCGGCGCCATCTGCGACGCCATGAAGCGTTGCCAGATGAGCTGATAGAGCTTGAACTGGTCGGCGGAGAGATAGCGTTGGATGAGCTCCGGGCGACGCGTCGGATCGGTGGGGCGGATCCCCTCGTGCGCATCTTGCGCGTTCTTGACCTTGCCGTCGCCGTAGAGCTGAGGTCCACCCGCGGCGAGATATGTCTCGCCGAAGAGTGTCCGGAGATAGTCGCGCGCCTGAACGGCCGCGCTCTCGGCGATCCGCGTCGAGTCGGTGCGCATGTACGTGATGAGACCGACCGCGCCCTCTTCCTTGCCGAGCTCAATACCCTCGTAGAGATCCTGCGCGAGGCGCATCGTGCGCTTGGAGCCGAACGAGAGCTTCTTTGCCGCCTCCTGCTGCAGCGTGCTGGTCGTGAACGGCGCCTGAGGATTCTTCCGGCGTTCGCGGCGCTTGACGTCCGTGACGAGGAAGACGCCGAGACCCGCTGACGACGCGGCGCCATTGGCGGCCTCGCGCAACCGCCGTGCGGCGGCCGACGCCTCATCGACGATCAGCCGGGCATCCGCTTCCGTGGCGATCTCCGCCTTCTTGCCATCGATCTGATGCAGCTTCGCCGCGAACGGCTGGCCCTCGTGCTCCAGCGCCGCCGCAATGGTCCAGTACTCGACCGGCTTGAAGGCCCGGATCTCGCGCTCCCGCTCGACGAGCAAGCGTAGTGCGACCGTCTGCACCCGCCCCGCCGACAGGCCTTTCTTTACCGTCTTCCAGAGGACCGGGCTCGCCTTGTACCCGACCAAGCGGTCGAGCACGCGCCGCGCCTGCTGCGCCTCGACGAGCTTGTCGTCGATGTCGCCGGCTGCCTCCAGCGCCTTCTTGACCGCGTCCTTCGTGATCTCATGAAAACGGGCGCGGCGAATCGGAGCGCCACCGCGTTTCCTGATCTGGCCGGCGACGTGCCAGGCTATCGCCTCACCCTCGCGATCAGGGTCGGTCGCGAGAAAGATCTCGCTCGACTCGTCGGCCGCCGACTTGAGCTCGGCCAGCGTTTTTTCCTTCCCCTGGATCGTGACATACTCGGGCTCGAAGCCGTTGTCGACATCGATGCCGAGTTTCTTCTCCGGCAGATCGCGCACGTGACCAACGGTCGCCTTTACGCGATAGCCGCGGCCCAAATATTTCCCGATCGTCTTGGCCTTTGCCGGGGACTCGACGATGATGAGCGATGTCCCGCGCTCAGAGCCGGTGCCGTTTTCCGGCGTGTCCTTTATAGGCACGGCCGCACGCCGGCGAGCGGGCACCTTGGCCCGCTTCGAGCTCGTACGCGTGCGCGTGGTCGCGCCGGGTTTTCCTGTCCGCTTCGTTGCCATGGTCTTCTAATGAACGATCGCGTGGTCGGCCGCGGGTCCACCGTCATCGAAACCCGTGCCTTCCATCAACGATCGAAGGTCGTCTAAGGCAATCCGCCCCTCGATTTGCGCCATTGCACGGTCGATAACGTGCTCTAGCTCGATGGCGGACAACATGCCCGCTCCGCGCAGCGACAAGAGATGCCCCCAAGCCTCTGGGGCGAATCGAGCGCGCTCGTGTGGGCCAAGAATTCGAAAGGTCATACCTCTATAACACTACTGCTTCAGAAAAATTCGCCGTCATCGCGCTAACCTACCCGTCACCCGGAGCCGAGACAAGCTCGGCGATGACATCGATAACTTCTTGTACGGTAATTAGTTCCGTATCTATCACCCAATCTGCGGTTGCGTAAGCGGTCCGTCTGGCGGTTTCGAGAGCCGTTATCCGGGCCAGCGGATCCTCTCCATCAAGCAGAGGACGGGCCAGCCGCGCACTGCCAAGTCGGCGTATTGCGGCCTCGGGTGTGACCTTGAGATGGACCAGTCGGGCCCTCGGGCGCAACAGCGCGACGGTATCTGGGCGGGTTACCCAGCCCCCACCAGGCGCCAGGACGGCAGGTGCTGCCATTGCGAGCGCAGCGAGCTCAACAGTCAGTTTATGCTCCAGCTCGCGAAATGCCGGCTCGCCGTCGTCACGAATAATAGATGGGACCGAGCGGCCCGTGCGGCGCTCGATCTCGGCGTCGAAGTCCAGGAATGGGAGTTTCAGGCGCTCGGCCAGGAGCGGGCCGACGGTGCTTTTGCCGGCTCCCGGGAGTCCGATGAGTACGAGGTGACCGGTCACCTCAGCCGCTGCGCGATGTGATCGAGATAGGCGGTGTAATTCCGGCGGACCTCGCCGAGGGAGTCGCCGCCGAACTTCTCCACGAACGCGTTCGCCATCACGAGCGCCACCATCGCCTCGGCGATCACGCCCATCGCGGGCACCGCGGTCACGTCGCTGCGCTCCGCTACGGCTGCGGCTGGGGTGTTGGTTTTCAGATCAATTGTCTGCAGCGGGCGCATCAGCGTCGAGATCGGCTTCATCGCTACGCGGACAATGAGGGGCTCGCCGGTCGTCATGCCGGCCTCGAGTCCACCGGCGCGGTTCGTACGGCGGCGCGTGTTGCCCGTCAATGGGCGATTCGGCGCGGCCTCTATCTCATCATGGACCTCGGCACCCGTGCGACGTGCGGCTTCGAATCCAATGCCGACTTCCACGCCTTTTACTGCCGGAATCGACATGATCGCCCCGGCGAGGCGGCCATCGAGTTTGCGGTCCCATGAGACGTGTGAGCCTAGGCCAACGGGTAGGCCCCGCGTCACTACCTCGCAGATACCACCGAGAGTGTTGCCCTCGGCCTTGGCCGCATCAATGCGTTCGATCATTACTTGCTCGGCCGTCCGGTCTAGCGTGCGCAGGGGCGATTCGTCGGCGGCGGCATTGAGATCGTCCGGGAGACAATCCGGGAGCTCGGCATCCACTCCGCCCAGGTGAACGACGTGGCTGCCAATGGTGACGCCAAATTCTAACAAGAGCTTGCGACAAATTGCGGCCGCCGCTACGCGAGCCGTGGTCTCCCGAGCGGAGGCGCGCTCCAGAATGTCGCGAGCATCTTCGCGGTCGTATTTGAGGACGCCGGTCAGGTCGGCATGACCGGGACGGGGGCGCGTGACGGCGCGTTTGCGGAGTTGCGTGGCGTCATCCGGGTGGGCCGCGGGGTCCATGATGTCTTGCCAGTGCGACCAATCCCGGTTGCGGATCAGCATGGCGATGGGCGAGCCGAGGGTCTGGCCGGCGCGGACGCCGGAAAGCCATTCGATCTCGTCGTGCTCGATTTGCATGCGGCGCCCGCGGCCGTAGCCGGCTTGGCGGCGGGCGAGCTCCGCGTTGACGTCAGCAGCGACTAAGGGGACGCCAGCGGGCATGCCCTCGAGTATGCTCACGAGGGCCGGACCATGGGATTCGCCGGCGGTGGTGAAGCGCAGCATGCTCCCAAAATACGTCGCCCGCCCGGAGAACGCTCCGGGCGGGCGAACAGGGAGAACCGAACCTCAGCGCGTCGCGCTCGACGTACGGACTGCGTCGCCTTCCGGCAGAATGTGCG